>ERZ761609.1650-NODE-1650-length-18685-cov-7.242458_pt1 | contig 18685 bp, 11 predicted proteins | sample MGYA00511163_ERZ761609 | MGnify/ENA primary metagenome ERZ761609 (study PRJEB28899, sample SAMN02445070) | bioreactor sludge metagenome | biome: EBPR sludge | place: Australia: Brisbane, Thorneside Wastewater Treatment Plant | collected 2011-12-16 ... | reverse complement strand
TCATAGGTTGGACATGGTTCTGCATTCCAGATCTCCGTCGCGTACTCCGCGACGGTGCGGTCGCTGGAGAATCCCCCGGAAGCGGCGATGTTCAGGATCGCCTTGCGGGTCCATGCGTCGCGGTCGCCGAACAGGCTCACGACACTCTTCTGCGCCAGCGCGTAGCTCGTGAGGTCAGCCAGATGGCGGTAGTGATCGCCGTGGTTCAGCAGCGCATCCAGAATCGGCGCAAAAGTGCCCGGCTCGCGCGCGCTAAAGTGATCGCTGGCGATCAGGTCGAGCGCAGCGCGCGTCTCGGGCTCGTGGTCATAGTGCCAGCGGGGATTGTACCAACCCCTGCTGCCTTCGACCTGCTCGGCAGTCAGCCCGAACAGGAACAGGTTCTCCTCCCCTGCGGCCTCAGCCATCTCGATGGTCGCCCCGTCGCGAGTCCCGACGGTTAACGCGCCATTCATCATGAACTTCATATTGCTCGTGCCGCTCGCCTCGTAACCGGCGGTTGAGATCTGCTCGGAAACGTCGCTGGCGGGTATGAGGTATTCAGCGACCGAGACGCGATAGTCTGGCACGAAGACCACCTTCAGGCGTCCACTGCTGACTGGGTCCCGATCAAGGACGTCAGCGAGACTGTTGATGAACTTGATGACGAGCTTCGCGAACTGGTAGGCAGGAGCGGCTTTTCCGGCAAAGAAGAACGCCCGCGGTGGCATGTCGAGTTTCGGGTCTGCTCGCAATCGGTTGTAGAGAATGACGATGTGCAGGGCGTTCAACAGCTGCCGCTTGTACTCGTGAATGCGCTTGATCTGCGCGTCGAAGATCATCCCGGGTTCCAGGCCCTCTGCTCCCAGCCACCGAATGCACCGGGCCTTCGCCTCGCGCTTCGCATTCGCGACCGCCCGCCGAAAGGCACCATCCTCCGCCAGATCCCTCAACTTCTCCATTTCCCGCAGATTGGTGATCCAGGCGTCGCCTATGGCTTCGGTGATGACGGATGCCAGCGCGGGATTCGCCAGCAGGAGCCAGCGACGTGGAGTGACGCCGTTCGTCTTGTTGTTGAAGCGCTCCGGAAACAGGTCGGCGAAGTCCGGAACCAGCCTTGATCTGAGCAATGTCGAGTGCAGGGCCGCGACGCCGTTGACGCTGTGGGAACCGGCAATGGCGAGGTTCGCCATGCGCACCTGCCGCACGGGTCCTTCCTCGATGAGGCTCATCCGCTGAGGACGTGCCGCATCGCCGGGAAACCGAACCCGAACCTCGTCGAGAAGCCGACGATTGATCTCGTAAACGATCTCGAGCTGCCGGGGAAGCAGGTCCTGGAACCACTGAACCGGCCACCGCTCCAGGGCTTCCGGCAACAGGGTATGATTGGTGTATGCGATCGTCCGTTGGGTTATCCTCCACGCTTCCTCCCAGCCGAGGCCCGCCTCGTCCAGGAGCACTCGCATCAACTCGGGCACAGCGAGAGTTGGATGGGTGTCATTCAGCTGGATGGCCGCCTTGTCGGCCAGTGTTCCCCATTCGTTGCCTTCCGCCCGAAAGCGCCGGATCAGATCCGCCACAGAGCAGGCAGCCAGGAAGTACTCCTGGATGAAACGAAGTCCTCTTCCCTCCGTGGTGTGGTCGTCCGGATACAGCACCCGGGTCAGCGTCTCGGCGGTGAGGGTTTCGGCCAGCGCCCCGATGAAATCGCCGTCGCTGAATCGTCCGAAATCAAAGTCGTGCGGCGCCCGCGCCGCCCATAGGCGCAGGGTGTTGATGGTCTTGCCACCATAGCCGACCACCGGGCGGTCAAACGGAATCCCGATCAGGCTCGAGGGGCGCCCTTCGACCACCCGCAAGGCGCCTCCACGAATCTCGAAGGAGCAGGCCAGTTTCACCTCCACGGCTTCGTTCGGGCGGGGCACCTCCCATGGGTCGGGTCTGCTCATCCAGGGATCGGGCTGCTCCACCTGCCAGCCATTCGATATCCTCTGGCGCAGCATTCCATACTCGTAGCGCAAGCCATAGCCCATTGCGGGAATCGACAAGGTCGCCATCGAATCCATGAAGCACGCGGCCAGGCGCCCCAACCCGCCATTCCCCAATCCTGCGTCGGGCTCCTGCTCGATGATCTGAAGGGGATCCAGTCCGTGGTGCTCCGCGAACTGACCAGCCTCGGAGCCGAGCTGAAGATTGATGATGTTGTTGGCCAGCGCCCTCCCGAGAAGGAACTCCATCGAAAGATAGTAAACGCGCTTGGCCTTGCGGCGCCGATAGGTTTCCTCGGTGTTGAGCCAACGCTGCGAGAGCACGTCACGGACCGAATGCGCGATGGCCTCGAATTTGTCCCGATCGGTGGTTTCCTGGGCTGGCAGGACCTGGTCGAAAGTCACATGACGCTCGTACAACGCGTCCGGCCCCCCGGATAGCCTCACGGGACCGCAGTTGAAGCGCTCCAACCCCTCGTCCCTCCTGATGCATCTTCTACCGTGACTCTTTGTCTTCATGGATTGTTGTATTGATCGCGCCCGATGCGCTGATTCAGGTTTTCTTGATTGCTTCGTTGTCCGTGCTCCAAACCGGCGGTCGATCGATCGGGTCGTACACAAGCGCAAACTCCCCATCCAACCGTACCAGAAACCGCAGTCGTCCATTCAGGCGCACGGCTTCGCGGCTGCACTGAAGGAAGAAGTATTTCCATACCCAGCAGGGAACCAGCCACACCCATGCCCTGGGGAGGCTCGCGCAGCGTTCGTCGCGGCGGCGCGGCGCAAGCGCAGGCCGGCCCGCCGAAATCAGGGCATTCATCGCTCAGAACAGGTAGGCACACGCGATTGATCCGAACTCGGAATTGCTGTCCTGGTCCTCGAACTCCTGACCCCAGAACACATAGGTGAAGGACGCTTGGAATCGCCGGTTTCCCACGGCAAAGCCCATGCCGGCCGCCGGGACGAAGAACTCCTTGTCCACGCTGGCGCTATCCTCGAAGGTGTTCCCGTCCAGAGTGATGTCCCGCAGAACCAGGTTGACGACTCCACCGCCATAGACCGAGAAGCCCCAGCTGGATTTCGCTCCACTTTTGCGATCCCACCGCGGTGGGGGCATGTGACCCAGGCCTCGGACCAGCGTCGGGCCAAAATCGTCGGGCATATTGTATCCAAAGCGGAGGACCCCGCCCGCCTGCCCTTGAATCAGCATGTTGCCAAGCCAGCCACCCCCCAGAGGGAAGGCTTGAGCTGCCCAGCGTTCGGGCTCTCCGCTCAGCAGGAAGCGATGCCGGTATTCGTACGCGAAGTTCAAGATCGGCTCGTCCTCGAGCTGGTGTTCCCATCCCTGCGCCTTGTCATTTCCGATGCAGTCATGCACGGCGTTCTGCGTCTCCTCCGCCAGGGAGGAGGGGCCGACCACGCCGGTCAGGACCTTGAGACCGTGGTAGGAGTTCTCCTTCTCCACATGCAGGGAAAGCCCGATGGCGAGAATGCCGGCGTACGGACGATCATCAGGGTCGGGAACAGCAAGGCCCGTGTCCGACGGGGTGAACATCGCCTGCCCGACGTCATAACTCACGGTGCGGCGTCCGTCTCCCCAAGGAAGCCAGTCTGCCAACGGATCGATCCAACTCGGACCTGTGTGAGAGACAGCCAGCGAGATGCCGTCCGTGTAGAACCGATCGCTGCCCCCGAAGGTATCGTTCTCCCATCGAATCGACGTTGCCCACTCGAGTCGGGGTGCCGTGCCGGCCGTATCGAGGCCTGAAACCGGTTCCTCGGCCACGGCGCTTCTCGAAAACATCATGGCGGGAGATGCAAGAAGCAGACCGGCCGCAACTGCCACCGATGCCGGTCTGCTCCGCCTGAACGCAGGCTCAACGCCAAACGAACCCGCGTCCCGATCCCTGGCGCCAGGGCGCCGGTGCCACGGCCTGCAGTTTGGGCGGCGGCGATCCAACACGGAACGCCGGGTGACTGGCGCCGTCCGGGAGATCGGGGAACCCTCACTTGCTTGGTCGGGCTCCTGCCCGGCCCATCCATTGTTCATGTTCATTCTCAGTCCTTTTCTGGTGCGCTGCTGGCAGCTTCCGTGTCGGTGACCTGAAGTCGGACGGGCGCCGTTCTGGCCAACCATCTGGCCTCCGGTCGGGTGACGCCGAACCGGCTGGCCATCCGGGGCCAGGGGGTCAATGTGATCAGGCGGATCACCTTCTGAACTTGTCCGCCGATCCTCTGGCCAGGCGTCACCGCCATGCCGTCCCCACGATCGAGCGATTCACCGCCCTCCTCGCGGCTGCAGCTCCCGGGTCCGGGCGCCTTCGTCCTCGACCGGCGTGAGCGGACGGACTTGACGACAAGGAGGACGCCAACCGCCAGCAGGCCGACAACCAGAGAGGCTCGCCCAAGCCCGCGGGTGAACAGCAGGGCTCGCTCCAACTGGTCATGGAAGGCGTAGCCCAGGCAAACGAAGAGCGATACGTAGATGATCGAGCTCAGGCCATCCACCATCAGGAAGCGAACCAATCCGACTTCCATGGCACCGGCATGCAGCGGGATCACGTTGCCGAGCGGCAGAAACTTGGCGGCCACCAGCATCCTGACACCGTGCAGCACGGAATCACTGAGGGTAGCTCTGTAGAGCCTGGACTGCACGGCGACCAGATGGGGAAACATCCGGAAGACCCGGGCCTTGCCGTATTGCCCCAGGTAAAACCATATCGCGTCCGCAGCGAGAGAGCCCGATGCGCTCCAGACTACAACCGGGATGAGCGGGAAGTGGTCGGCGGCGGAGAGTGCACCGGCCGCCACCAGCCACGGCGCCCCTGGGAACGGCAGCCCGCTCTGCTCTGCGAAGCCGATCACGAACAGGAACAGTCCGCCGTACGCGGAGAGGAAGGCAGAGATCCAGTTCACTTCTTCCTCCCCCGCCGGACTCTCGGCGAATCTTCCTTGGATTCGTCGCTTCCTGGGGTTCGAGCGGGCTGGTCATGCCAGGACAACGCGAAGCAGGCCACGAACAAGAGGAACAGCTGTAAGGAGATAGGCATTGGTGCTAAAACCAGATCGCTTTCTCGAAGGAAGTCACCGCACCGAGGCACTCGCCGGGGCTTCCATCCATTCCCAGCCGCCGCCCAGGGCCTTGTAGAGTTGAACCAGAACGAGACGACGACCGGCCTCGACACGGGAGAGCGTGTTCTCGGCGGGGAACAGTTGCTGCTGAGCCTCCAGGACCTCGTAGTAACTGGCTTTGCCCTCCTTGTAGCGGGACGTCGCCAGATCCACCGCCCTTTGACCCGCCGCGACAGCCATGGCCTGCTGGTCGCGCTCTTCCTCGAGCCGGCGGCGCGAAATCAGAGCATCAGACACCTCATGGAATGCGCCGAGGGCCGTCTGCTGGTATTGGAGCATGGCTTCCTCGCACGCTGCCTTCGCCTGATGGAGGCGGCCCGTGAGGCGCCCACCCGTGAACAATGGACCGGCAGTATTCGCCGCGAGCGTCCACATGCTCCCGCCACTCGAAAGCATGTTCTGCAGATCTGAACTGGCTCCACCGTAGAAGGAGGTCAGCCCAATTTGCGGGAGGAAATCGCCGACGGCGACTCCGATCTCCGCGTTGGCCGCCCTGAGCCGCTGTTCTGCCGCCCGAAGGTCGGGGCGCCGCTCCAGAAGGCTGGACGACAGGCCCACGGGAACCTCCGCAGGCATCTCCTGGGCAAGCAGGTTGGAAGTCCGTGAGATCGGGCCTGGGTTTCGACCGAGCAGCGCGTTGATCTCATTCTCCTTCAGGGCGCGCTGGCGTTCGATCTCCGGGATGTTCGCTCTCACCGATCGCAACGCGAGTTCGGCTCGGGAGAGCTCCAGGCTGGAGCCGAGTCCCTCCGCCAACCGTTGCCCGAACAACTCGTGGCTCCGCGCGTAGGATTCCTCGGTGCGCCTGGCAATCGCCAGCTGATTGTCCAGAGCCAGCAGCTCGAAGTAGGCGCGTGCCACCCCGCCAACAAGCGAAACCATCACATTGCGCCGGCCCTCCTGCGTCGCCATCAGGTTTGCCCGCGCCGCTTCGTTCATGCGTCGGACCCGTCCCCACAGGTCGATCTCCCAAAGCGCCCCGAGGCCGCCCAGGAGGCCGTCCACGGTGTCACCTCCAGTCGAGATTGGCATATCCCCGACCAGGTTCCTGCCGTGCATTGCCTGGCCTCCGTAGCCAACCTGGGGAAGAAACTGCGACCGGGCTTGCAGGTGAATGGCGCGGGCCTGATCGATCCGGGTGAGGATGATCCGCAGGTCGTAATTGTTGGTCAGCGCGAGCCGGATCAGATCCTCGAGCACCGGATCCTTGAACACCTGCCACCAGGGAAGATCGACAAGGGAGTTGGTTGATGCAGGCATGTCGGCACCTCGCACCAGCGAGGGTGCATCGACGGCGGGTCGCCTGTAGTCGGGTCCAACGGCGCAGCCGGCGAGAAGCAATGCCGCCGAGACGATCACCAGTGATTGAGGAGCTTGCAGGTGCATGACCAGGGCATTACTTGATGAAGCGCAGTTTCGCGCAGAACACATAATAGAGTGTGGGCAGCATGAGCAGTGTCAGAACCGTCGCCAGAAGCAGGCCCACGATGTGAACGGCGGTCAGCGGATGCCAGAGGGCGCCGCCGGTCAGAAAGAGGGGAATGAGCCCGCCCACGGTGGCCAGCACTGTCACCAGCACGGGGCGCAACCTTGCCAGCCCCGCCTGCACGAGAGCCTCCTCCAGGGGAAGCCCCTTCGCCCGGGCCTCCTCGATGAAATCGCTGAGTACGATGATGTGACTGACCATCACGCCGGCAAGACTGACCATCGCAAGCAGTGCCATGAATCCCATCGGCGATCCGGTGATCCAGAGACCCAGCACCGCACCGATGAGCCCCAGAGGGACGGTCAGCATGACGACCAGTGATTTCATCACCGAGCTGAACTGCAGCACCATCGTCAGTGCAATGAGAGCAAGGGACACCTGCATGACGATGCCCATCTCGGCCTTGTTCTCACGCAACTCCTTGTCTTCACCGGCAAACCTCAGTTCATAGCCGGGCGGCAGCTTGATTCTGGCCAGTGCCGGCCGGGCTCGGTCGAGGACCTCCGACGGCAGCTCGCCGAATGGCGCATAGGCCTTCACGGTCACGGTGCGAAGCTGGTTATGGTGCGGAATGGTCACGAACTCCGGCTCGACCTTCACCGTCGCGAAACTCTCGAAGGGCACACCCCTGCCATCCGGCGTGGGCACATAGAGCCCGCGGATCTTCTCCACCTCGGTACGATCCTCGATGCGGCCACGGAGAACCACGGGTATGAGCCGATCGCCCTCACGCAGTTCCGTGATCTTGAGTCCGGTGAAGGACGCCAGGGCCACCTGTCCAATCTGCTCGTTGTTGAGGCCAAGCGAGTTCGCGCGATCCTGGTCGATGTCGATCATGATGTTGGGCATCCGAAGCCCGAGGTCGTCGAACACGTGGTACCCTCCCGCGGCACGCAATGCCGCGGACGCCTCCTCCGCCAACTCACGCAAGGAGTCCAGGTTCTCACCGCTGATGCGGATCTGGATCGGCTCCTTGACCGGCGGCCCCTGCTCGAGCTGCTTGACGACGCAGCGCACACCCGGAACGGAACGGTCGAGCTCGGTGCGCAGCTTGACGAGCAGCCCGGCCACCTCGTCCGCATGCCGCGTGTTGATGATGATCTGGGCGAGGTAGTTGGCCGGCTCCTTGGGCTCGACGTTGTAGTAGAAGCGGGGGGCCGTGCCTCCGGAGAACACCGCGGCGCTCGCGACCTCCTCATGAGCCTTGATGACATCCACCGCCCGATCCACCGCCGTCCTGAGACTTGTCAGTGAATCCGTCGAAGGCGCCTCGATGTCGACCAGCAGCTGGTTCCGCTCGGCTGGAGGGAAGAACTGGCTGCCGAGAAGCGGAACCAGGAGGCAACTCAATGCGAGTAACGAGTAGCCGGCGGCAAGAACGAGCCCGGGTTTCCTCAAGGACCCTTGAAGCGCGGCCCGGTAGTGGGGCAGGACGGCGGCAAGGGCTGTGTCAACCCATCGGAAAAGAAGGAACGAGCGTACTTCGCCACCTTCGTCGAAGCCCTTCTGGCCGCGCAGGACGTAGAAGCCTATCAGCGGCGTGAAGGTGACCGACACGAGCAACGCCGCCAGAAGAGAGATTGTGATCACGATCGGCAGACTCTTCATGAACTCACCCTTGTCGCCGGAGAGCATCAGCAGTGGCAGGAAGGCGAAGATGTTGATCAAGGTCCCGAAAACCATTGGGTGGCGCAGGCGGAGGGGCCCGAGCCAGGCAGCCCGCAGCCTTGGCTCGCCCCGGTGAAGCTCGCGGTTGATGCCGTCCGAGGCCACGACGGGGACGTCCACCAGCATTCCCAGGGCGATGATGAGCGACGCGATGGAGATCTGCTGCAGGGGAATGTGCAGCAGCTGCATTCCGATCAGGGTCATCGCAACCGTCAACGGGACTGCGGTGGCCAGCACCAGGGCCGAGCGCCAGTCCATCAGGAACAGACTCACGATGATCACGATGAGGACGGCCTCGATGAAGCACTTGACGAAGTGGTGGATGCGGTGCGCCACGGCCGCGGGTTGGTCGGAAAGGATCCGGAACTCGATGCCCTCCGGTGCTCGCGAGGTCATCATTTCCACCACCTTCATGACATCGTCGTTGAAATGGCGGATGATCCGGCCGTCGCGCATCTCAACCGCGACCATCACCGCGCGCCGCACGGCCAGGGAGCCGCCTTCGCCCGTGCGTGCAAGGACATCCACCTTGAAGGGGATCGGCGACTCGTACATTCGGCGAACGTCGAACGTGTCGCGCAGATAGACGGGACCTCCCTCCCGGCCGAGGCCGACCATGGTGCCCAGGATGTCGTTCTCGCTCTTGTACTCGCCCGAGAACTGGACCGGGAAATTGCGGCCTTCGGTCCGCATGGTGCCTCCAGGGATGACGGCGTTCCGTGCTGACACCGCTCCTGTCAACGCTCGTGGCGTCAGGTCATAGCCGGCAAGATTGGCGTCCGAGAACAACAGGTACACGGCCTCCTGGACGATGCCGACCTTGGTGACCTTCCCTACGCTCTCGACCTGCTTGAGCGCGTCCTCGAAATCGCGCGCGAGGAGCTCAAGCGTACGGTAACTGTATCGCGGCGGAGCCGACGCCTGAATCGCGGGCAGGGGATCCTCGTCTCCTCGCAGCACGATCGCTCTCGTGAAGTCCGGATGGAACAGTTCGCGATCCGTGCCCGCGACGCTTCTCGTGAACTCGCCGATGAACTTCTCCAGCGCCTCCTTGGCTGCTGACGTCTCCAGATCGGCGAGAATGAATGAATGGCCGATCGCCGTTCGAACCTGATCGGCCAGTCCTGCCGCGCGGACTGCGGTCTCCAGGCGCCCCATGAGCACCTTGCCTGAATGCTCGGGCATTCCCGGCATGAACGCGGCGAGTGACGCATGATTGGTCGCACACTTTCCTCCGCGGAGTTCCGCAATGCGCTCGCGCAGCAGGTTGGCCCGTGCGATGCACTCCGCTTCTGTGATCGGTGGACTTACCAGGCCAACGAGTAGCGTGATGGTGTTTCCGAAGTCGGTGTTCAACCATGGCTGGATGGTCCCTGCCGGCAGTTGCACCTCCTGTATCTTCGCCCGCACCTTGTCCCATTGCTGATCAATGGTCTCAGTGGAGGCGGGAAGCTGTTTGATGGTCATCGTGGAGATGCCTGGCCTCGATGTGCTCCTGATCTCCTCGATCGAACTCAGCTCGCTGATCTTCCGCTCCAGCGGCTTGGAGACCAGCTCCTCCACCTTGGCCGCCGTCGCGCCTGGAAACGCCGTGACGAGCATCGCCGTCCGCTGGGGGATCGTCGGATCCTCCTGCTGGCCCAACCGGCCGTAGGCGATGCCGCCCCAGATCAGCACGGCGACGAGCGCAAGCCAGGCTACTTCACGGTGTTCGACACAGAACTGGGCGATGCCGCCGGACGTGGGTTCTTCTGGGTGCTTGGACATAAGATTGCTCCTCGTGCCATCAGTCGGCAGTTGCTTCAGGGGCGACTTCGACAGCGGCACCGTCGAAGAGGAAGCTCGCCCCCGAAGTCACCACCTGCTCGCCTGCCTGCAGACCTTCAATGACCAGGATGGAGCTCTTGAGGATGTCGGCGGTCTTCACTGCGCGACTCCTGACCCTCCCATTCTGCAGGACGAAGACGCCCAACCGGTTCCTCGCATCGCTGGCCTCCGACCCCGACCTGGGAGGAAGTGTCAACAGTGCCGAGAGTGGTATGCAGACGGTGCCCGGCCTGACGACGGCGGTGCCCCCGACGTGAATGCGCGCGGTCATACCAGACCTGAGGATCCCCTGCGGATTGGGAACCTTGATGACGACACGAAACAGCCGGCCTTCGCCGGTCGCGGCGACACCCACTTCGCTGACGCGGCCCTTGAACGGAGGCAACCCCTCCAGGGAGGAGACCTCGACGTCAAGTTCGCGACCCGGAGTCATCTGCCCGATCAAACGATCCGGCAGGCCCAACTCCACCGACACCAGGCTCGTGTCGGCAAAGCGCAGGACTCGCTGGCCCGACGCGACGGTGACGCGAGAATTGACGTGGCGTGTCAAGACCACCCCGTCCTTGGCCGCGACAAGGCGGGAGTCCCGGAGATTCTGCTCCGCCTGGTCGAGTTGCGCCTGCGACGTCCGCCAATCGGCTTCGATGACGTCAAGCTCCTGCTGCGAGATGGCATCCGTCGCGCGGAGCCGTCGGAACCGCTCGACCTGTTTGTTCATCAACTCCGCACGGGCACGCGCGGAGATCAGGGCATTCGTGAAATCGGACTGCTTCAGCTCCGCCAGTATCGTCCCCGCCGTCACCGGTGTCCCCTCATCCCAGTCGGTGCCCGGAGAAGGGCCGATGCTCTCGAGTATCCCTCCGACCTTGAAACTCAGGTCAGTTTCCTGGTCGAACCGGAGATATGCCAGGTAGGAAGCCTCGCTGCCGTACTGGGCGTTTACCATGGGTTGGACAGTGGTGGTTTGCACCAGGGCCTTCTCCGGCGCCACCTGGACCGGATGACCACAACCGGCTGTCGCCAGGGTCACAATCGCTGCAATGGCCGTGGCGGCTCGCGGTAGAGTTCTCCCGGAGCCCCGAACGACGCTTGCTGAAGGGCCGCACTCATGCGGATGGAGCGACAGTCCGCCATGCCCCCCGGAACGTGCCGACTTTGCCTTGATCAGGGTAACAGGTGCGGGACCGACCTCCGGGATGGGTTCATTGCCTGGGTTGCGTTGGCTGTAGGCGTTCATGCGCATTACTGACTCGCGGTTGGTTCGAATTGTGGGTGTGGCTGCAACGATCTGGGGGTTCACGGGGCTTGCTGATCTCCCTGCCCGTGGTAGCTCAGGAACTCGAGTTCGGGTGTTCGTACCCGTCGTAGCCCGGTTCCAGCAGGCTGGCCCGCGGACGGGAGCCGGCGAAATGGCGCAGCGCACAGCTGGGCGAGCACAGAAGCACTCGTTGAGTCGCCCCATCCATCTTCCCTGCCCCGTTGGGCGGCAGGCGGCAGAACCACTGATTCTCGACAATCGGCTTCCGGCACACGCGGCATGCATCTTCCGGGGAGGCGCTTCCTCCCTGACCTGAGGGCTGTTCGATGTCGTTCATGGCCAGCGTGTCGTGAACCTGCCACGGGAGATCACGGAGCATGCCAGCAAGGGAGACGCAGTGTACCCAGCTGATGTTGTGAGCCTTATGAAAACCAGGCCAACGCGATGACCGGGTTCGCAATTGTGAACGAACGCATTTCCGACCCTGCTCGATTGCAAATCCAACCCTTCCGTGAGATACCCGCTACCATGGAAGGCGCCGCTGTGGACCCCGAGGGCTTTGACTCCGAGCTCACCCTTCGCTTGCTCTTGGAGATCACCGAGGAGCAGTCGCTGGCAGGGCTCGTGCGCCGGCTGATGGTCCGGGCCTTCGAGCACCCTCCTATTGCGCGGGCTTACATCTGGCTGATCGACAAGGGAGATCTCTGCGCCGTGTGCGCGAGACGCTCGGAATGCTCGGATCAGGCGCGCTGCCTGCACATGATCGGGGGCGCTCGCCGCCTGGGGGACTCCGGCGTCGGTCCAGGAGGAGTGGAACATCTCAATCCTGCCCATCGTCCCGAACGCATTCCACTGGGGGTCGGCGTCACCGGCCAGGTTGCGGTCAGCGGGCGGCAGATCGTCCTGAACGAACTGGACCGGGACCCGGGCCCGCTCGCCTCGCTCGATTGGCTAAGCCGTGAGGACATCCGCGGCTTTCAGGGCGTGCCGATCATGTACAAAGGGGAAACCCTCGGGGTGATCACCCTCTTTGTCCGCACCAACGTGCCGGAGCAGGCGAAGGCGTGGGTTCACCTCTTCGGGCACCAGCTCGGGGGTGCCATCGTCAATGCGCGCGCCTTCGACGAGATCCGACGCCTCAAAGGACAGCTCGAACTGCAGAACGCCTATCTCCAGGAAGAGGTGGTGGAAGCCAAGGCGTTCGGCGATCTGGTGGGGGAGAGCCCGGCCCTGCGACACATCGTGAATCAGGTTGACCTGGTGGCACCCACCGAAGCCTCGGTTCTCATTCTCGGGGAAAGCGGGACAGGCAAGGAATTGGTTGCTCGCGAGATCCACCAGCGAAGCCGCCGCAAGGACAAGGCACTGGTGCGTGTCAATTGCGCCTCAATTCCCAAAGACCTGTTTGAAAGCGAGTTCTTCGGACATGCGCGGGGAGCCTTCACCGGGGCCCTGAAAGACCGCGCCGGACGGTTCGAAACCGCCGAGGGCGGGACGCTCTTCCTCGACGAGATCGGAGAGGTGCCCCCCGACCTGCAAGGAAAGCTCCTGCGGGTTCTTCAGGAGAAGCGCTACGAGCGCGTCGGCGAGGATCGGACCCGGTTGGCCGACGTCCGGATCGTCGGCGCCACCAACCGCGATCTGAAGAAGGAAGTGTCGCTTGGGCGCTTCCGGGAGGACCTCTACTACCGGCTCAACGTCTTCCCTATTCAGGTTCCACCCCTTCGTGAGCGGCTCGAGGACATCCCGCTCCTGGCGAAGCACTTCATTGACCTGTCGGCCAAGGATTTGCGCTGCCCACCACCCCGACTCACGCGTGCTGCAGTCACGAAGCTACAGAACTACCATTGGCCCGGAAACATCCGTGAACTGCGCAACGTTATCGAGCGTGCCGTCATCCTCTCCCGCGGCAAGGAGGTCGAGTTTGATCTGCCAACAACCGAAACCCGCCCTCCCCAACGTGCAGCCTTGCTGGTGGCGAGTGACGGCGATCCGGAAATACTGACGGAGGCGGAACTGAATCGGCGCGAACTTCAGAACATGCTCGCGGTTCTCGACAAGACCCATTGGAAGATCAAGGGCCGTGATGGCGCAGCGGAACTCCTGGGAGTGAAGCCGACCACGCTGCTGACGCGACTGAAGAGAATGGGAATCAAGCGTCCCGGCTCGGTCTGATCCCCGCGGAGTCCGGCCTGGGGTCTCGGGGGTACGGGGATGGCGCTCAACTCCGCGCGGCAAGACAGGATCCTTGAGCTCCTGCAATCACATCACATGGGTCGGAACTTACCTTCGGTGCCCAGGATGCGTACGGTAATCTCACGGGACCTCACGTCCTGATAGACATGGATCAACTTGATGTTGGCCGACACCAGGGCCTGACGCTGGACGGGCGACAGGGACGGATCGGCACCCGGCTCGAATACGTGCCATTTGAATGCCTCCTTATGGCCCAGGGTGCCGGTGGTGGCGTAGTAGTTCGTCAGGACGATCGGCTCAGGAAGCAACCCTGTGATCGTGGCATGCGCCCACGACGGGTAGTAGGCAGGAAAGTCCCCTCTCGCGCGCGGATCCGCGCCCTGCGGAACGCCACCCATCGTTTCGCTGGACAGCAGGAACGAAACCGAGACGGACAGGCCGCCAGCCTGGTAGTTTTCTGGCGGAGCCGGATACAGGGTTGCGGGATCCGGCGCCATGATCAACCAGACGGAGTCGGTCGTCGTCGCGCCGGCTGGGACGTCCGGGTCGGGTTGAGGCGACGCGTAGGTGACCTCCATCGTCTTGGTCAGGTCCCGGGAGGTGATGACCAAGCCGTCCTTGGCATTCACGGTTGGAATGAAGGTTGTGAGAACGTAGGTTCTTTGATCGGAGCCCGCGCCAACCACCCACCGGTCCTGCACAACGCGGCCGGAGGAGGTCTGCGCCACACTGTGGGACGCCGAAGGCCAGCTGGAAGGATCTCCGTGGAGCGCGTGGGTTGTATCGCCGAGGCGGTATTCGAAACGGCCATCCACGTAGAAGCAGGTGGCCAGATTCGTGCCGGTCAGGCGCACGTTCCGGGTCTGGAGCGTGAGAAGGCACTTGAGGCGATGATCGGCCATAACACGGGATTGCTCGCGATTGAAGACACAATAGGTCGTGGGCTCGTTGACCAGGAACGGATCCACCTGCGCGCTGTCGTCCTGGGGCAGTTCCCGGACTTGCTTCAACTGCAACCAGCCTGGCTTGATCTTCTTGTACTCGAAGTCGAGGAGCGGGCCGTTGTGCGACGCGTCCCCGACGATGGCAGCGTAGTTCGTATAGACCTTCTTCATCAGCGCAAACAGGCGGGCGTAATCGTCAGGGAAGTTGAGAACCTTGCCGCCCAATGGCACCAGGCTGGATGCCTGACTGGGCTCCCGGACCTCGTGTTCAGTGACATGAACCACCTCGGGAAGCGCGCTGGCATCGGGGTTCGTCACGGATTTGGCGCCCAACTGGGTCACCAGATCTCCCGCCAGTCGAGGAGGTCCCCAACCCTGGGATTCGTAGTGAAGCTTGGCCACCCCGTTCGCCATCTCCACTTCGTCCGGCGCGGAATGGTGCACCAGAAGTCCCATGGCCACCTGTGTTTCGTCGATGCCATGGCGCAGCCGTTCCAGGAAGGCATTGTCGTTGTAAAAGCTGGCATACGCCTTCCGGATGGCACGGAAGACGCCCCGCTCCTTCGACTCGTACGGATCACATCGGCACGGCCCCTTGTCGTCGTCGTCGAGGTCGTCCAGGAGGCACCCGCTGAAACTGTCGTAAAGGCCGGCGCCGACGAAGGTCTTGCTGTCTTCGGCGTTGCTGGAACTACGAAGGCGGATCTTTCTGGCGTGGTCGAAAGGCGCCAGCGCGTGAACGATGGCCTGCTGCTGGTCCGGGGCAAATGTCGTGACATCGGTAATCAAGTCGCGGATGGCGGCCAGGTTGGTCTGCACAGCGATGATGTCGGGCGGGTAGTTGGTGAAAGCGGCCAGACGCGAGCGGATGACCTCGCGTAGGGTGGCGTTACCAACGGGAACGGTCTGGTCCATGAACGCCTCCCATAGGTCGAAGGAAAATGCGACGGCGGGCTCGCTGTTTCCGGGAACCATTCGCCGCAGGACGCCGTAGTTCGCGGCTTTGCCTCCGAAGAACCGCCGGTCCTCTGGTTGAAGCGCTTCGGTCGTGGCGCTGATGTGTCCATAGCGCTGCTTGGGCGTGATGTGGACGGGAGCATGGGATTTGAGCGCCAGCAGCTCGGACCGGGTGGCATCGTCCAATCGACCGTCCACATCCGCGACGGTCACCTGGTCGTAGCCATGGCGAATGCCCGCGCGGAAAATGACCTCCCTACCGTCCCACGCCAGGAGCTGCTCCTGCCTGCCCTGGTCCGAGATGTGGGCAAATGGAACGTCATTCGCTCCCGCGAACAGGGCCACGTGCGAGTTCGGCGTGGCCGGGGCAAGGGAGATGATGCCGGTCACAAAGGGGATCTCGGCCGGAATGCCATCGGTGAGCAGAATGTCCGTCGGCCGCAGACGGCCCTCGGCATAGGCGGCGGCAATGTCGGTGGCGGGGATGAACCGAAGCGGACCCGTGGCCCAACCCGAGGCATACACCTGATCCCCGCTCAACCAACGGTACACGCTTCCCAGCGGGATCCCTCGGACCCTGAGGGCTTCCTCGCCCATCTGGGCGGCCTGCCTCTGCTCGAAGGCTGGAAAGTAGAAGGCTGTGGTACCGCCGGGGGCGTCCACCGCTTCGAGGACCAACGGGAAATACCTGGCGACCCACTCTGTCGGATACGGCTCCTGGCCCGCGAACTGGACGCCGAGCTCCATGATGTTGGTCCTCCCAGGCAGCAGCAACGAACCCAGGATGACCTGCTGGTTCGTAAGGTGGAGAGAGACCGCGTCAAAGTCGCCTCGGGTCGATGTCGAGAACTGGGGAATCCTGGCTTTGGCAAAGTCGAAATGGAGCAGGTACTTCTGGCTATCCTGAATGTACACGCGGGTCGGATCACTTGCGAGTATGAGAAACTTGACCCAACGGATCTGGCCGACCTCGTCCGTTGTCAGAAAGGAGTCCGTGGGAACAGTAACCTGGTTCTTCCAGTCGTCTGCCGCTGTTCGGGGTTCGATGCTGAAGCGGTAGAACATCGTAGGGGAGCCGGCAGGACTGCGGTCCTGAACCCGGAATGATCCGGTCTCTGGAATGAGCCGGAGCCATTCCCGCCAGTTCAACAGGTCGGTTGTCCGCTCCAGTCGATAGACGGAATTCGTGGGGCCAATCCCTTCAAGTTGTACAGGGCCGTCGGGCATCGGCCTGCTGATTCCTCGAAGGCGAACTTCTGCCGCGAGGGAAATCTGCGAACCAGACACGATGGCAAGCCAGAGTTTCACCGAGGCTGCCAGGAGCCGGATCGGCGCCTGCAACCCGGGGCGTCCGTTCTGGATTCCTCTGCCAAGCCCACCCCCATCGCCAGCATCTTCGCGAGAGACCGTTGCTTCGGCCTTCATTCCTGGCTTCTTCCTTGGTTACCGCTCCATGGGTGATCCACCGGATGGATTTGCCGATGGAGCTGGATCAAGGACACCTGACTGCACCTGCAGCCCGCATCCATATCGCTTCTCCGCCGTTCCAACGATGCCGCCAACGGCCGGGCCGCTGGCGCGGGGGTCCGCTTGGGGATTCGCAGCCTAAGTACTCCTTCGGAGATCGTGGCGCGGCTTTCCTCGATCTTCGAATCGTCCGGCAGGGCAAGATGCCGGACAAACGCCCCGGACGGACGCTCGGCGCACAAACGCGTCGCCCCATCCTCCGCCGTCGTTCGCACTCCGGCCAGGCGGAGAACATGGCCCTCAACCCGCACCTCGACCCGCTCCCTTGTTAGACCGGGGAGATCGAAGGTATAGAGATAAGCTTCCCCGGTGTCCGAGACGTCCACCGCCGGAAAACGGGACTTGATGGCCACGCGGAGCTTGCCCACGGAGTCGGCGCATGAGACCCCGGCTGGCGCGTGGGGGTCGTCGGGACAATTCTTATCGTTCATATCCAATCCTTCGGCCTGCCCCATGTTCGGCATTCTGACAGTCTTTCCGGGCTTTCATCCCAATTGGGGCCTTCGGGGCACGCGACGGGCTTGCGGGGTGGAACACTTGCTGATGAAGGGGTTTCAGGCCGCGGCGCGTTGGTTGCCGAATGCCTGGGGCCGGCACGACACGGGGCCCGTCCTGTGCATGGGGGTTGCCGCCAAGTCCCAGCTATTGAAGTCGCCAACGAGCCGGACGCTCTCGGCCCTCGGTGCGTCGCAGAAGAACTGGACGCGGTGCCGTGTCCGCTTCGCCGAATAGCGGCCAAGGGACGCGGGACCCGCGAGATCCACGGTCGGAGAGTTCGGGAGGCCTGTCCTTCTGCGGCCTTGAATGGTGCGTGCAGAGGTTTTGGTGGCGTCGAGGAGGTGTCTGTTGTGCGAAGTCCCTTCGGCTGGCGCCTCGATTGTGCTGTTCAGGGGATCTTTCATGCGGACGACGAGGATCGGTCGTCCCGGAATGGACGCAGCGTTCATGCCGGAAGCATGAAATGCCATAACCCAATGCAGCTCAATCTGATCGACTGGCCCATGGCGTCAGCGGCGCAGGTTCGAAAATGCGCGCGTTCGGATTTCCGTACCATCTTGGACGCATTGCCGACCCGACGTGATTCGTCGGGGCTCGGAACCGGACGTCCCCACCGGCCGAGCCTCCTGGAGTGCCAGCGGCGCGGTGGAGGCGTTGGGCAGGAGAACAAGCGCCAGAGGCTCCCAATGGAGGAGATCCTCCGAGCGCTCCACCGGCTGGAGGGAGAGATGCCGTCGACCCGCAGACGGCGGCCTGCCCGTCATCTTTGAATCGGCACGCCTCAGGGCTCGGCTGGTTTTGGAGGACCTTGCGTGGGGCTAGGTGGGAGAACAGTCATCGAGTTGAGCCGCCGGCGCAGGCAGGAAGCGTCGTGGAGGCCGCCACGCCACCTCAGGGGTGTCCGGTCCATCGCGGCGGCGGCGCCCCGTAACGCGCCCACGACCGCCCCCCCGATGACAGTTGTCTCCTCCGACGTTGGTGTTGGCGATCATGCCGGCCTCGAAGTCGTCGGCGTATTGCCACGCCAGGTAGAGCGACGCGGGGAAAGCGTCCGCGATGTAGCAGGCGGGGCTGACGTGGCGGCCGATGACCACATCGTCCGGGTCCATGGACCACTTCCGCGCCGTGCTCTCGCAAAGCCAGCGGCTGCCGTGCGCGAAGATCGCGTCGCATCGCCCGAGGGTGCGCCGCAACCTTCCCACGAAGCGTGCTCTCTCCCTGTCGT
>ERZ761609.1649-NODE-1649-length-18692-cov-8.553576_pt1 | contig 18692 bp, 15 predicted proteins | sample MGYA00511163_ERZ761609 | MGnify/ENA primary metagenome ERZ761609 (study PRJEB28899, sample SAMN02445070) | bioreactor sludge metagenome | biome: EBPR sludge | place: Australia: Brisbane, Thorneside Wastewater Treatment Plant | collected 2011-12-16 ... | reverse complement strand
CGCTGAAAGGATGTACGGGTTTTTCCGTCATGCACGCGGCCCTTTCGCAGCGTTTCTGGGCGCGTTCTGCGCCGCTTGGTTATCGTTGACCGGCTGGCGTTTGCGGTCAAAATCCGCATGGCAGGCGGCAAGAAAACCGTCAATTGCGTCCCACCAGTTTTTACGCAGGTCGTCACGTTCCAGCCAGAAAGCGTGGCTCGCCTCCGGCAAATCGCACACCTTTGCCTGTGGCATACGCACAGCGGCGCGGCGGATGGTATCGTTGTCTATCATGTTGTCACGCCCGGCAATGCCCAGCAGCACAGGCGTTTTAATAGTTTCCAGCACCCCTGGTGCATTCAGTGCGGCGGTGGCGCGGTAAATATTATCCGCATAGGCAATCGTCGGGTCTTCGGCGCGCAAATCGCGGGCGCGCAGCATGAAGGCTTTGTGCAGCCCCATGCGCACGGGGTTGTCTTTTTTACGCTCCCGCCGCGCACGGGTAATTTTGCGCACGGCCTTCTGGCGACCGCCTTCCAGAACCTTTTCGCCAAACCCGAGTTTAACAGCTGCGCGCATGGCGGCGGCAAGGAAGGCTTTTTGCAAGCCCTTCACCTTCACATCCACCAGCGGCGTCGCGAGAATAGCGCCGTCAAACCCCTCCGGATGGTTTTTGAGCGTATGCAACGCGACCTGCCCGCCCATCGAATGGGTGCTGAGAAATACGGGCTTGTCCGCCGCCGGTTTCACCACCTGCGTACGGAATTGCCAAAGGTCGGCAATATGGTCGTCGAGGATGGCGGGTTTTTTGGGCGCATCGGGCTTCAGCCCCGCCGCTTTGACTTTTTCAGAGCCGCCATGCCCCGCCCAGTCCATCATATAAACCTGATAACCACGGTCGAGATATGCGTGAATGGTTTCGAAATAGGATTCAATGAAATCGGCATATCCCGTCGTCATCACGACGGTGCCTTTGACGGCGCCTTCGGGCGTCGCATGGCCAAAGCGTATCGTCTTACCCTGACGGTTGGTAAAAGATGCTTCCTGCCATGTGTCTGGTTCGAAAAATCTGGCCAGATACTCCATGCTCGGCTGTCTCTTCCCTCGGAAAACTGCGGCGTTGAAGATGTACCAAGAGTATAGCGGGAAATGGGCGGATTGCTACCCACTAAAACCCTGCCGCAGCGGTTCAGGCATCGCCCGTTTTGCGTTGCAACAGAAGGGGTTTGGTGTTGCGGCGCACACAAACAAAAACGGCGGCATCCACAGATACCGCCGTTTTTTGTTGATTGCATTATGGTTAGTGCTCCATCGCCCGAATGATACCTTCGCACATCGCCTTGGCATCGCCGAGCAGCATCATGGTGTTGTCGTAGAAGAACAGCTCGTTATCAATCCCCGCATAGCCGGAGCCGAGGGAGCGTTTGACGAACAAAACCGTCCCCGCCGATTCAACATCGAGAATCGGCATACCGTAAATCGGCGAAGCCGGGTCTTTTTTCGCGGCCGGGTTGGTGATGTCGTTCGCGCCGATAACAAAGGCCACGTCGGTCTGGCTGAAATCGCGGTTGATTTCCTCCAGCTCCAGCACGTCTTCGTAGGGCACGTTCGCTTCGGCCAGCAGTACGTTCATGTGACCGGGCATACGCCCCGCGACGGGGTGGATGGCGTAGCGCACCTTGACGCCTTCTTTTTTCAGCTGGTCGGCCATTTCACGCAGCGCATGCTGCGCCTGCGCCACCGCCATGCCGTAGCCCGGCACAATGATAACGCTGGAGGCGTTTTTCATGATAAACGCCGCATCTTCGGCGGAGCCGATTTTGACCGGTTTGTCGCTGGCCGTGGACGCCGCGGCCGCACCCGCCAGTTCGCCGCCAAAGCCGCCCAGAATGACGTTGAAGAAAGAGCGGTTCATGCCCTTGCACATGATATAGCTGAGGATGGCGCCCGAAGCGCCCACCAGCGCGCCCACGATAATCAGCAGGTTGTTTTGCAGCGTAAAGCCGATACCCGCCGCCGCCCAGCCGGAATAGCTGTTAAGCATGGAAACAATCACCGGCATATCCGCCCCGCCAATCGGGATAATCATCAGGATGCCGAGCAAGAAGGACAAAAACACAATCGCCCAGAACACCAGCGGCGATTCAGTAACGCACAAAAGAACCAGCAAGAGCAGCAGTACACCACCCAGCGCCGCGTTCAGCATGTGCTGGCCTTTGAACACCACGGGCTTGCCCGTGACGATGCCCTGCAACTTGCCAAAGGCGATGATAGAGCCGGTAAAAGTAATCGCGCCGATGGCAACGCCCAGCGCCATTTCAATCAGGCTGCCGATGTGAATCTCGCCGCGCGTGCCGATGTTATAGGCTTCGGGGTTATGAAACGCCGCGGCCGCGATGAAAACCGCCGCCAGACCCACAAGGCTGTGGAACGCCGCGACCAGCTGCGGCAAGGCTGTCATTTCGATTTTTTTGGCAATCAGCGCGCCGATACCGCCGCCCACCGCCACGCCCAGAATAATCGTGCCGTAGGACGAAACACCCGGCAGCATCAGCGTGGTCACAACCGCAAGCGCCATGCCGGCGATGCCGAACATCAGCCCGCCCTTGGCCGTATTCGGCCCCGAAAGACCGCGCAGCGCCATGATGCAGCAAACAGAAGAAACCAGATAGGCCAGAAGAGATAAAGTCATCGCCATGGATTAGGCCCCTTGTTTCTTTTTCTTGGAGAACATTTGCAGCATGCGGTGCGTCACGATAAATCCGCCGAAGATATTGACGGAGGCCAGCACCACCGCCAGAAAGCCGAGCAGTTTGGAAAAGTTCCAGTCTTCCGGCCCCGCCGCAATCAGCGCGCCCACGATAATCACCGACGAAATCGCGTTGGTGACCGCCATCAGGGGGGAGTGCAGCGCCGGCGTCACGCGCCAGACGACGTAATAACCGACAAAGCAGGCGAGGACGAAAACCGTCAACCCGACCACAAAAAACGGCATGCCGGCCGCTTCGGGCGCGGCGTACTGGCTGATGCTGAGCGCGAGGTCCTGCGCCTGCTGCGAAAGCTGGCTGGCGCCCGTTGCAACGCCTGCGGCCTGTTCGGCAAGTTTATGTGAGTCCATGTTTTCTCTCCCGTATGGGGGTTAACCTTGTTGGTATCAGCCCTGCAGCTGCGGATGCACAATCTGCCCGCCGTCTGTGACCATCGACGCTTTTACGATGTCGTCCTCGCGGTTCAGCTTCAGCGCCTTGGTTTCTTTATCGACCAGCGGCGTCAGGAAATTGAGCAGGTTGCGCGCATAAAGCGCGGAGGCATCGACCGCAATGCGGCTCGGCAGGTTCAGGTGGCCGACGATGGTGACGCCGTTCACATCCACAATCTCCCCCGCTTTCGACAGCGCGCAGTTACCGCCTTGCTCAACCGCAAGGTCAACGATGACGGCGCCGGGTTTCATGCTGCGCACCATTTCTTCGGTCACCAGTTTCGGTGCGGGGCGGCCGGGGATAAGCGCCGTCGTGATAACCACGTCCTGCTTTTTAATCGTTTCGGCAATCAGCTCCGCCTGCTGGCGTTTGTAATCGTCGCTCATTTCCTTGGCATAGCCGCCGGAGGTTTCTGCCGCTTTGGTTTCTTCGTTTTCGACCATCACGAAAGACGCGCCAAGGCTCTGTACCTGCTCTTTCGCGGCGGGGCGCACGTCGGTGGCAGATACAGTCGCACCCAAGCGGCGCGCGGTAGCAATCGCCTGAAGACCGGCAACGCCTGCGCCCATCACGAATACTTTCGCAGGGGGGACAGTGCCCGCCGCCGTCATCATCATGGGAAAAGCGCGGCCAAAGGCGGCAGCCGCTTCCAGCACCGCGCGGTAGCCCGCAAGGTTGGCCTGCGATGACAAAACGTCCATGGTCTGCGCGCGCGTAATACGCGGCACGAATTCCATCGCAAAAGCGGTCACGCCCTGCGCGGCCAGCGCCTTCAGCGTGTCTTTTTCCTGATACGGCGCCAGCTGCGCCAGCAAGAGCGCACCACTTTTCATGGCAGAAATTTCAGATGCGAGGGGGTTGCGCACACGCAGCACCACATCGGCGTCTTTGTAAACATCGCTGCCCTCGGCAATTTTTGCGCCAGCCTGTGCGAACATATCGTCAGTGACGGCGGCGGTCAGCCCCGCGCCACGCTCCACACAGACATCAAAGCCAAGCGCGGTAAGTTTGCGCACCGTCTCCGGCGAGGCGGCGACGCGTTTTTCGGCGGCGGCGGTTTCTTTGCCGATGGCGAGTTTCATAAGACAGTCCCCCCAGATGCGCGGCGAGGTGCCGCAACGGAATTTCGCAAGAACAAGGCGGCGCCTGTGCCGAAGGTGGCCGCCGCAGCGCAAGGCCGCGGGCACGGCTTCGGTGAATCGCCGAAGAGGTTTCCAGCATGCCGCAAAACCTTGGCAAACTCAACCGCGCGGGGGCTTTTTTGGCTGGATTTTACACGGTAAATCAGTATGTTAGAAACGGTTTGCCTCATCTATGACAAAAGGGTGGCAGATGTATATTTGTTATGTATAATAAACCCTCTTTCAATCTGCAAAGCCTGACCGGAAAGACTTTTTTGAAAACAGCCAACGACAATTTCGATTTCAGCGCCACCGCTGCGGAAATCCGCGCGGATTTCCCGCATCTGGCGGACAAGCTGTATTTTGTCGATAGTTTCAAAAAAGAATACATCCGCGGCCATGCGACGGCCGACGCCAGCTTCGACAGCCTGATGCAAAACAACCCCTCGCTGCGCGTATCGCTGAACAACCAGATTGAAAAATACGGCGCACAAAAAAACTCGATGGTCTTCAAAGGCCCTCAGAACGATTATTTCATCGTGCTTTACACCGGCGCGGATGCCATCGCGCTTTTGGGTACGGGCGCCAGCCAGAAACAGGCGCTGAGTTTTGTTATCGACCATGAAATCGGCCATATCGTCACACAATACGGCCAGCCGGGCAAACTCAGCCGCACCCTGCATGAATGCACGGCAGATGCCTATGCCGCGCTCCGCCAGCTGCAACATTTCGGCAGCGCGGGCATGGAAAACATCGAAGGGCTGCGCCTGCGCCGCGCGCAGCGGCTGATTTCGCTGCACGGCGCGCGCCATGCGGAACATTTCACCAGTTTTGTTCTGGACAAAATCATCGAACTTGCGCCGAAACTGCCGCTGTCTGCCATGACGGCGCAGCAAACGGCGGAGGTTGCAGCGCGCATCACCATCGCCTATACCCCCAACGACCAAATCGTGAAAAACGTGCAAGATGCCTTCACGCCGTTTCAGGACGCGCTTGCCCGCAAGACAGGCGACGACACGCCTTATCGCATGCTGGCGCAGGTTGTGCTTGAAACACATAGCTGGGAAATCTTCAAATGGGGAGCACCCGTTCTGCGCGGTTATTTGCGCGCCGCACTGGGCGACATGCAAAATGGCGATACCTTCATCGAGGTTAACAAAACGCCGCTGGAAGGCCCCGGCTGGCAGCGCGTGGCGAATGAACTGGCGCAGCGCGAATTTGCGTTCAACCGTGAACAGATTCTTTTCGGTCTCGACCTGCCTGAAAAAGCACCTGCCGCGCGCGCGGCCGTGCGCCCCCTTAAACGGGCGCCTTGAGGTCGAAGGCGGAGAGCATTTCTGCCTGACGTTTTTCCAGCTTGCCCACGTTGAAATCAGCAACCAGTTCATGAAACAGGTTGTGCCAGTTAATTTCCGCCTTCAAATGCAGAAAGACAGAACCAAGCCCCAGCGCCGCGCGGTCCATAAACACAAATTCACGCGGCACACGCACGCCGCCGATGCGCTTCAGTTCACGGTGAACTTTTGATGCGACATCGCGGCCATAAACGCCTTTTTCGACAACGCCGATGGGGCGCACGCGGTCGTCCAGCACGGGGCCATAAAGAAACCCCGCCCACATGTTAAGAACATCGATGGTTTCCTGCGTGAGGCCGGAAAAACCCCAGCATTCGTAGGCGGCCACTGCCATATCGCGGTCTTCGCGCTGCAGCGCGTGGTAAAGCGTGATAACCCCCTCGACAAAGCGCGGCGGAAAAATACGCACACAGCCGAAATCGAGCAAGTTGATGCTCTGATCTTTTTGCACCGTGTAATTGCCCAGATGCGGGTCACCATGGATAGTGCCGTAAAAATACAGCGGCACATACCATGTACGGAACAGGTTATAGGCGATGCGGTTGCGCACATCCGCCTTGGCATCAACGAAATCGAGGATGGATTTACCCTCCAGCCACGTCGTTGTTATCAGGCGGGCGGAGGAAAGCTCCGGCACCACGGCGGGCACATGCACGCCCGACTCGTCTTTCAGCATACGCGCATAAAGCGCGGCGTGGCGCGCCTCCAGCGCATAGTCCAGTTCTTCATGCAGACGCGCGGCGATTTCTTTTTGAATATCGTCGGTCACCACGGACTGGTCGTATTTTTCAAACACGCCCATGACGAGTTTTAACTGGCCGAGGTCGGCCTCGACCGCCGCGGCCATGTCGGGGTATTGCAGCTTGCAGGCCACCGTGCGCCCGTCATGCGTTTCGGCGCGGTGTACTTGGCCAAGCGATGCCGCGGCCGCCGCGTCTTTTTCAAAATTCTTGAATTTGGATTCCCAATCACGGCCCAATTCCGCCGCCATGCGCCGGCGCACGAACAGCCAGCCCATCGGCGGCGCCTGAGATTGCAATTTTTGCAGCTCCGCCGCGTATTCTTTGGGCAGGGCGTTCGGAATGGTCGCCAGAAGCTGCGCGACTTTCAGCAGCGGGCCTTTGAGGTTGCCAAGGCTTTCCATCAGCTGTTTCGCATGCTGCGGCTTGTCGATATCAAGGCCGAGGTATTTTTGCCCCGCCAGCCGCGCCGCCAGCCCTGTCATAGTGGTGGAAACGCGGGCATAACGTTTGATGCGTCCGCCGACGGTGCTTTTCTCGCTGTCTTTGGCTGCGGGTGCGGCAGGCTTGTCCGCACGGGGGGCGGATTTACGCGCGCGCGGTTTTTTACCGCCCGCGGATTTGCCTGATGGATTTTTGCCGCCTTGTTCTTTACCCATGCTGCAAAGATGATAGCGCGGAGAAAAAAAGTCGAGAGGATTCTGTAATCGCCGCCGTGTAAACGGTCTTTTCCGGCTTATTTTTTGCCCGCGCGGGGGGCTTTTGCACCTTTCGGGCGGGCAGCAGGGGCAGCGGTATCCAGCGCCGTCAACTCGTCCAGATATTGCGCGGCCAGTGACAGCCCGTTTTCCCAGAATTCGCGGCTTTCGGGGTCAAGGTCAAAGGGCTGGAACATTTCATACAGATTTTTGGTCAGGCCGGATTCGAGCAGCCCGATATAATTTTCGATAAATTCAGCGCGTGCATCCGCCCCTTCCGCCTCGGCGGCTTTGTAGGAGCGGTAAAGCCCGCTCACCACCTGCTGCGCGAAGGCATAGGAATAGACATAGAACGGCGTATCGAAGAAATGCGGCACCGTCATCCAGTAGTAACGGTCGTAATCATCCGTCTCGACACTCGGCCCGTAATATTCGCGCTGGGTTTCGACCCAGATGTCGGAAATGGCTTCGGCGTCCAGCTCGCCTTCGCGGCGCGCGTCATGCACACGCTTTTCGAAATCGTAATAGGCCAGCTGCTGAAGCCCGTTGCCCAGCATGTTTTCAAGCCGGTCAACCAGCAGTTTTTTACGCACCGCCGGGTCTTTTTCAGTCTTGAGCAGTTCTTCGAACACAAGCATCTCGGCAAAAATGCTGGCGGTTTCGGCAACCGGCGTCGGCACGTCGGACATAAAAAAACCGCAGGCTTTTTCGGCCAGCTGTTGATGCACTGCATGACCCAGCTCATGCCCCAGTGTCGCCGCGACATCGCTAGCGCTGCCGGTAAAGCTCAGCATCACATAAGGTACATCGCCGGGGCCGGCGGGCAGGGCAAAGGCGCCGGTATCTTTTCCTTCGCGCGGTTCCGCATCGATATGCCCCGCGCTGAAAACTTTTTCTGCCAGCCGCGCGAATTTGGGGGAGAATTTGCGAAAAGCCCTCATGACAAGGCGTTTTGCCTCGCCAAACGAATACTCATGGCTGGCGTCTTCCAGCCCCGGCAGCTTCATACCCACCTGCGCGCGCGGCATGACTTCCTGCCCGTGCTGCTGCGCTTTCCATTCATAAAAACGGTGTGACAGACGCGCGTACGACGATTTAATCGTATCGAACATCGTATCGACCGTTTCGTCGCTGGCGCGGTTGGCGCGGTTGACGGGGGCATCGGGACGCGTGACACCAGCAAGCTCGTTGTCGATAAGGTCGTCGCGTATCATGGCGTTATAGCAAAGGGCGATGCGCGCGCTTTGCGCCTTGAGCGCGGCGGCCATTGCGGCGCGGCCTTCCTTGCGCTCGTCCAGCGTCATCGTCGATAGATGTTCCGCCATGTCGTCGAGCGATAATTTTTCGCCCTGCCATTCGACACGGAGCGCGTTTATCGTTTCGTGATAAAAACGCCCCCAGCCTTCGCGGCTGGTGGTCGCGAAATCAGCGGAGAGGCCACCGATACCATCGGGCAGCGATTGCCCTTCGCGCGCGCGCAGCGCGGCCAGCCACGGCGCATAGGCTGCAAGCTCGGGCGCGGAGAGCTTGGGCATCAGTGTTTGCTCTTTCATCGTGGCAAGTTCGGCTTCGAAAAAGCCTATTTTTCCGCCATTTTCCTGAAACCATTTGTTCAAATCGCCGAGCCGCGCGAAGTTGGCGACATCGTCCGATTCCATGAGCGTGATGTAGCAGCTGACTTTATGCCGCAGCGCCTCAATCTGTTCATAAACGCCAAGCGCCTTGCCAAGGTCGCTGCCCGAAAGCCATTCCAGCGTGCCTTCGTACGCCTCGACAAATTCATCGCAAAGCTTGTCGATTTGCGCGAGGTCGGATTTCAGCTCCGGCGCGTCGGGCGATTTATAAAGCGCGGCCAAATCCCAACGCGGCAAATATTCGTCATTTGCCGCTGCGTTATCATTGGCAGATTTGCGCGCGCGGTTGAAATCGTCTTGCAGGCGTTTTTGCGGCAGCATGCCGTTTCCGGGCTTTTTCATGGCGCACCCCCTGCCTTGGGCGGTTTCGGGGGTTTGGGCTGCACAGGCGTTTCATCCAGCCCTGCGGCGGGTGGTTTGCGGCGCGATGCTTTTTTAAATGCTTTTTCTGCCGTTTTATCGGGCGCGTTGTCATTCGCGCCGTCTTTATCGGATGTCAGCGATTTGCCCGCTTTTTTGAAATCCTGCTCGGCCTTTTGCGCCCGCTCGATTTTCTGGTCGAGGGCGAAAAGCTCGTCGATATAACGTTCAATAACGCCAAGCCCCTTGCGCCAAAAGGCCGGATTGTCGATGTCAAAACCGAAAGGAGAGAGAAGTTCCTCATGCGTTTTGCTGCCGCCGGCAGAAAGCAGCGCGGTATATTTCTGCGCGAAATCCTGCTTATCCGCCGCCTTGTCGTAGCTGTCATACAGCGCGTTCACAAGGCAATCGCCAAAGGCATAGGCATAAACGTAAAACGGCGTATGAATAAAATGCGGCACATAAGCCCAGAGGTTTTCCGCGCCCGGTGTATCCATGTTGATGGCCGGGCCGAGGCTATCGCGCGTCACATCCCGCCAGAGGGCGCCGATGCGCTCGGGCGACAGCTCCCCTTTTTCGCGGTATTCGGCGTGCAGTTTTTGCTCGAACGTGAAAAAGGCCGTCTGGCGGACAGATGTGTTCAGCATATCTTCAATTTTACCAGCCAGCATGGCGCGGCGTGCGGCGGGGTCTTCCTCACGCGCCAAAAGCGCACGGAAAGTCAGCATCTCGCCAAATACGCTGGCGGTTTCGGCAACCGTCAGGGGCGTATCGGCCATCAGATGCCCCTGCTTTGCCGCCAGCACCTGATGGATGCCATGCCCCAGTTCATGCGCCAGTGTCATCACATCGCCCGGCGTGCCGAAATAGTTCAGCAGGATGAAAGGATGCGCGGAGGGGACGGAGGGGTGCGAAAACGCGCCGCTATCCTTGCCTGCGCGCGGCGCGGCATCTATCCAGCCTTCGTCAAAAAAGCGGCGGCCGATTTTTTCCATCTCCGGCGACAGGCAGGCAAAGGCAGACAGCACGATTTCTTTCGCCTCATCCCACGGGATATGTTTTTGCGGCGCATCGCCGAGCAGCGCATTGCGGTCGGCGGGGTGCAGGCGCGCTACACCGCTTTTTTTCGCTTTCCATGCGTAATAACGGTGCGATGTTTTGCCCTGCGCCGCTTTCACCGCCACGCTCATGGCGGCGACGGTGTCGCGTTCGATATGGTTTTCAAGATGGCGGCTGTCTTCGGGCTTTTCAAACCCGCGCTGGGTGTCTTCGGCCGCTTTCAGCGCGGCAAGCGTGTTGGTGATAAGCGCGAAGGCGCCGATATTCTCGCCAAGCCCCTTGGTGAAAGATTCCCACGCCGCGCGGCGTTTGGCAGCGTCGCGGTCATTATCGATGATGTTCAGCGTTTCCGCTTCGGTCAGTTTTTGACCATCCACGTCAAAGCGCATGCCCTGCATGGTCAAATCGAACAGGCGGCGCCAGGCGTCTTCGGCCGCGCCTTCTTTCAGGTGGCGGTATTTTTCAGCCTCGTCATCCAGCTGGTGCGGGCGGCTGGCACGCAGCGCGCCTATCCACGGGGCGTATGCCGAAAGCTCCGGCGCGGCGATTTTTTGCAGCAGCGCAGGCTCGGGTATTTTATTCAGCTCCAGCGTGAAAAACAAAAGCTCCTGCGTCGCGCCGCGCAGGCGGTCATCGATTTTGCTGGCGAAAGCATCTTCGCGGTTGTCGGCCGCGCGCAAAAGCGACACATAGGTTTCAACACGCGCGATGTTTTCGGTGATTTTTTCAAACCGCGCCACCGCCGCACCCAAGCCCGCACCGTCGGCCTTGGCCACTTTGCCGCGCCAGTCGCGCGCGAAAGCTTCGACATCGCGGTCGATAGCCGCAAGCGCGTTTTTGAATTCAGGGGAATCTTTACCCGGAAAAAGAGCCGACAAATCCCAGCGCGGGAGCATGTCCTGCGGCGGCGGGGTATCCGGTTTGTTGTCCGGCTTGTCTTGCATCTTCCTCCGAAGCGTTATTCGAAGATTTGACGGCGCAGCCGAAGCCACGCAAACACCCGTTATGCCGCCCGTCTATCCCGGCCATTTTAAATCTGCCGCTATTATGCGCGGCAGAAACGGCTTCTTGTTTGAACGAACGACCAAAAGCCTAACACAGAATTTTATGACAGAAAGGCTTTTCTGCCCGTCTGGCGCTTTTTAGTTTCCCGAATATTATAGAGTTTAGTTCCTGAATACGGAAATACGGTCGCGGCCGGCTTTCTTCGCATCGTAAACCGCGCTGTCGGCACGGCCGAGCACGCCGTCGATGGCGGTTTCGCCGTCTTTGAATTCGGCGATGCCGATGCTGACAGTGAAATTAATTTTATGGTCGTTGTAGGTGAGCAGGTTATCGGCGGTCAGGCGGCGCAGACGCTCCCCTATCACCGTTGCGCCCTGAATATCGGTTTCCGGCAAAAGCGCGACGAATTCTTCGCCGCCCCAGCGGCCAAAAACGTCCACGTTGCGCAGGGCGTTGGTGCAAATCATGGTGAATCTTTGCAGCGCTTTGTCACCCGCACCATGGCCGTAGGTATCATTCAGGCGTTTGAAATGGTCAAGGTCGAACATCAAAATCGACAGCGGGTGGTGATAGCGGTTGGCGCGCAGCGCTTCGCGCGCCGCAATCGCGGTGAATTCGCGGCGGTTGAACGCGCCCGTCAGCGGGTCTGTCGCGGCCAGACGCAGCAATTCTTCTTCGGTTTTGCGGTTCTTGCTGATGTCGCGCACGACGGCGCCATAGAATTTCTGGTCGCCGCGGCTGAGGTCGAAAATCGACGCGCTGGCCACAAATTCCTCGCCGCTTTTACGGCGGCCATAAATCTGGCGGTGCCGGTCTTCGGCATGTTTGACAGCCACATCGGCATGGCCGAATTCGTGAATCATCATATCATGTTGGATATGAAACCGCTCCGGCAGCAGGGTATCAAGCTTTTGGCCGGTGATTTCATTGGCGGCATAGCCGAAAATCCGCTCTGCCCCTTCGTTGAAAAAAACGATTTCGCTATTGCGGTCGATAATAACGACGGCTTCTTCGGCATGAAGGGCGATTTGCCGGCACAGGTCGGCGATTCTGGCTTTTTTACCGAAAAGAAACATGATGTCCGTTATCGTTTTTTACGCGGGCGTGCTTTGCGCGGCTGCGTGGCCAGATTATCAGCCTTCCCGCCCGATTCCAACTGGTCTATGAAACTTTCAATCAGCGAAAGCCCGCGCCGCCAGAAGGCAGGGTCGCCCGCATCCAGCCCGAAAGGTTTCAGCAGCGCACGGTGATGCAGCGTGCCCCCCGCTGCGAGCAGCGCGATATATTTATCGGCAAACGCCTGCCCCTGCCCTTTCTTGTCAGAATCCACATAGGCCATGTAAAGCGCGTTCACAAGACAATCACCGAACGCATAGGCATAGACGTAAAAGGGCGAATGGTAAAAATGCGATATATACGCCCAGAAATAGCGGTAGTTTTCGTCATACTTGAACGCGGGGCCGAGGCTTTTGCGCATCACGTCCATCCAGATGTCGCCGATTTCATCCGGCGTCAGCTCGCCTTTTTTGCGCGCCTGATGGAATTGCCATTCGAAATCATGGAATGCAATCTGGCGCACGACGGTGTTGAGCATATCCTCCACTTTGCGCGCCAGAAGCGCACGGCGCGCGGCAGGGTCGGTTTCACTGGCCAGCAGGGATTGAAAGACCAGCATTTCCCCAAACACGCTGGCAGTTTCGGCCAGCGTCAGGGGCGTATCGGCCATGAAATACCCCTGCTGCGCCGCCAGTACCTGATGCACGCCATGCCCCATTTCGTGGGCAAGTGTCATGACGTCTTCGAGCCCGTTTTTATAGTTCATCAAAATATACGGGTGCGCCGATGGTATCGTCGATGCCGAAAATGCGCCGCTGTCTTTGCCTGCGCGCGGGCGCGCGTCTATCCAGCCGCCATCGAAAAATTTCTGCGCCACAGCCGCCAGCTGCGGATGAAACGCGCCGTAAGCCGCCAGTACGGTTTTGCACCCCGCATCCCAGCCCAGCCTGCGCTTCGCCGCGAAGGGCAGCGGTGCGTTTCTGTCCCAGATATCCAGCTGCTTTTTGCCCATCCAGCCGGCTTTAAGCTTGTAGTAGCGGTGTGACAGGCGTTTGTGACTGGCGCGCACGCTATCCACAAGTGCCATCACCACACCGTCTTCGACCTGATTGTCGAGGTTGCGCGACGCCATCACGCTTTTGAATCCGCGCTGGCGTTCATCCACCTCTTTTTCCTTGGCGAGGGTATTGAGGATAAAACCGTAGGTGCCCGCGTTTTCTTTTAAAACCTTGCCAATCGACGCATGCGCATCACGCCGCACGGCGGCATCGTCCGACAGCAACTGATGGAATATTTCCGTTTCCGTCAGCGTTTTACCGCGGAAAGGAAAGCGCAGCTTGGCCGATGTTTCATCGAACATGCGCATCCATGCGCCCGCACCGGTGACGTCGCGGTCATGCAGGATTTTTTCAACTTCGTCTGACAGCTGATAGGGGCGATAGGCGCGCATCTGCGCCAGCACGGGTTTATAGCGGGCGACTTCAGGATGCTTCAGCCACTTGGTGAAAACGGTATCCGGCACGCGGTTCAGCTCCAGCCGGAAAAAGACCATATCGGCGGAAATATCATTCAGCGTTTCACTGACGGATTGATACAGCTGCCCCGCTGCGGCATCGTCCAGCTTGGTCTGCCGGTCAAGCGAGACATAGCTGCCATAGCGGCCGAGCGTTTCGCTGATTTTTTCGTAAAGTGCGAAGGCGGCTGCAAAACCTTCCGCACCAAGGCGCCCCACCTTGTTTTCGTATTTTGCCCGAAAAGCCGCCGCATCGCGCGCGGCGGCCGCGAGCCCCTTGGCGATATGTTTTTGCGCGGGCGCGGGCACAAGGTCATCCAGCGACCAGACGGGCAAGGCGGCGCTTTGACGCGGCTGGGCGGATTTTCTTGTTTTCACGGGGTTTTTCGTCTTGGCGGCGCGGGTTTTTGCGGGCATGGCTACTCTCTGACACCGGAATATGTTAGAATTTTATAAAGGATGTTTAGTGTAATCTACACATCCGTCCTGCAAATTCAAAGGCCGCACATGCCCCCCTCCGCCCGCCGCGCGCGCAAGCCGAAACAAAACACCACCCGCCGGAACAAAGACGGCGCAGATATGAACACACTGCGCACGCAAATCTTGCTGGCCGCCTTGCCGGATGTCGCCTTTGACGGATGGCACGACGGGCTGGTCGAGGCCGCCGCCGCACGCGCAGGCATAGACGTTTCCGCGGCCGATGCGGCTTTTCCGAACGGCACGCGCGAACTGGCGCTTTATTTTTCCAGCTGGGCGGACGATGAAATGCAAAAACGTCTGGCGCGTGAAAATCTGGAATCCTTGCGCGTGCGCGACCGCGTGGCGCGCGGGGTCGAAATCCGGCTTGATATTCTTGCGCCATGGAAACAGGCGGTATCCAGCGCCCTTTGTCACCTCGGCACACCGCCGGGCGGGCTTTTGCTGCCGCAGCATGTCTGGCGCAGCGCCGATATTATCTGGCAGGCGGCGGGCGACACGGCGACCGATTATAACCGCTATACCAAGCGTTTTTTGCTGTCGGGCGTTATCACCGCCACCATTCTTTACTGGCTGGGCGATGACAGCGACGGCCATGCGGATACCAAGGCCTTTCTATCGCGCCGTATAGATAACGTGCTGAAAGTCGGCAAAGCCGCCGGCAGCGCGGGCGCAAAAATCAAACAAGGACTTGCCGCGGCAAAAAGCGTGGGGAGAAAACGGGCATGATTTTCGGGCTTGAACATATCGTCAGCGCCGGCTTGATGAGCCTTGCCAGCATTTACAGCTGCCCGCAAGTGCAGCCGGGCCCCGTTTACATCCAGACCCGCAACGGCACGCCGAAATATTATTATCATATCCCCAGCGCGCAGCTCGGCAACTTTCAGATAGACACCACGTTTTCACGCCATGACAATGAAATTTACGTCGTCGGCGGCGTCACGCAGGGCAAAATCCTGATTTCGCGCCAGATACAGATGAACATCATGTCCATGCGCGGCGTCGATGCGCACTGCGCGTCTATCAAACAAATTCAGGTCGTGCTGGATTATCAGCCCGACGTCTATATCGCGAATGAATACAGACCCGGCACCTGCCGCTATAACACCACCATGCAGCACGAAGTGCAGCATGTGAATCTTGATGTTATCACCCTTAACGAATTTATTCCGCGCATTCAGGCGAACATCCAGCGTGCGGTCAACAGCATACCGCCCATGCAGCCCGTGACCAAAAACCAGCTGCCGCAAGTGCAGGAATGGATTGGCCAGCAAGTGCAGGCCGCCGCGCAGCAGGCGATTGCCGAAATGGATCAGGTACGCCGCGCCCGCCACCAGCGCATTGACAACCGCGAAGAATACACGCGCCTGTCAAACGCCTGCGCGCATGAGCCAAACCCCATACCCGTTCCCGGCCAGCCGCAACGCCGCCGCTAGAAACTATTCGTTATTTTCTTTGGTGGATGACGGCTTTGTGGCCTGCGTTTTGCGCAAAGCATTGCGCGCCGCGTTCATTTCCTTGCGCACCATATCTTTCCAATAGGCGCGCGCGGGCCCTTCTGACAGCAGCTGCTGCCACAGCGCCAGCGCCGCCGCAGGGTCGCCGCGCTGCGCAAGGGCGAGGGCTTCGTAATGCCGCGACAGCGGCTCTTGCGGATAAATCCCCCGCACAAAGGCAAAAACCGCAAGCGCGTCATCGCTGACAACACCGCCATTTTCGCGGATTTTCGCCTGACCCAGCGTTACCGCATAATGCCGCAGGAACGGGTCTTCGCTTGCCTGCGCCAGCGCGACCGCACGCGACAGAAATTTGACCTCTTCATCATAACGGGCGATGCGGCGGTTAATTTCGGCGAGCGCCAGATGCGCGCCAATATCGTCGGGGTTTTTCTCTAAAAGCACCGACATCGGGCGGCGCGCCAGAAGCGCGGCCTGACGCATCGAAAGCTCGCTCGTCACATCGAAAATCGCTTGCTGTCCGCGCATATCGGGGCGGCCGAGCAAAAGGTACAGCGCCAGCGCCGCTGCCGGCAGCACCAGCACAACCACCGCCGCCAGAAACCTGTCTTCGCGCCCCGCGCGCAGGCTGCCGCGTTCATGCGCCAGCACATGCACCAGTTTGATGCAGACGCCCGCCGTCAAAAACGCCATCAGGATATAAAGCATGGTCATGCCGCACCGCCCGCGCCGGGTTTACGGCGCGGCCGCATCATGCGCAAAACAGCGGCAAAACCGACCAGCAAAACGGCGGCTGGCGTCAGCCACAAAAGCCATGTGCGCGGCGCCAGCGGCGGTTTCATCAAAACATAATCGCCATAACGCCCGCGCACGAATTCGATGACCTGCGCGTCGCTGTCGCCCTTGACCAGACGTTCACGCACCAAAAGCCGCAAATCACGCGCAAGCCCTGCGGCGGATTCGTCGATATCTTCGCCTTGGCAAACAAGGCAGCGCAGCTGCTGGCTGATAACACGCGCGCGCTGCTCGAGCACCGGGTCGGGCAAAATTTCATCCGGCTGCACCGCCATCGCGGCGGCAGGCAGGAAAAACGCGAAGGCAAGCGCGCAGAGCAGAATATTCAGCTTCATTTTTGCACCTCCGCCAGCAAGGGGGCGAAAATCTTTTCATACTCCGCCGCGGTTACGGGGCCGACATGGCGCAAGCGGATAATACCTGCGCTGTCGATAACAAAAGTTTCCGGCACGCCGTAAACACCCCATTCAATCGCGGCGCGGCCATCCGCATCGGCGCCAATCGCGGTAAAGGGATTGCCGTGTTTTTGCAGCCACGGCGCCAGCGCCTCCGGCTTGTCTTTATAATTGACGCCATAAATGGCAATGCCGTATTCGCGCGCCATGCGTGCCAAAAAAGGCTGTTCTGCCTGACACGGCACGCACCATGATGCGAAAAAATTCACCACGGCGGGCTTGCCCGATATTTCCGCAGGGGCAAAGCCTTGCACGCCCGCAAGCGCGGGGGGCAAAGCGGCGGCAGGCGCGGCGCGGCCTATCATGGGCGATTCGGGCTTCGCGGGGTCTGTGCCGCGCAAAAGCGGCACGGCCACCAGCGCCACCAGACCGATGAAAAGAAGCAAGGGCACAAGGGCGAAAATTTGCAGCTTCATGCCTGCGCCCCCTTTTTGTTTGCACGCGCCGTACGCGACGGCTTCATGGAAAGAACCCCGCCCAGCGCGATAAGCCCCGCACCCGCAAACAAAAGCGCAATCAGCGGGTGGTAATAGACGCGCAGCACAAAGCGCGGCGATGCCGATTTTTCGTCTTCGTCACCCAGCACGGCATAAAGCATGTCAAACCCACGCAGCGACAACGCCGCTTCGCTGGTCGCCTTTTCGCTTTCAGGGTACCAGCGTTTTTCCGGCGTCATGAAAAAATATTCGGTATCCGCCGCGCTATCGGCCAGATTGCGTACGCTGAAAACAGCTTTGTCGCGGTTGAAATTCGGGCCGATGTCGGATACGGCGTTCAGCATCACCAGCTCATACCCCGCCACGCGCAGACGGTCGCCCGCCGCCATCCAGCGGATTTCTTCGCTATGCGCCTGCGTCGCGCCCGCCGCGCCTGCAACTATCAGCGCAAAGCCTGCATGCGCCAGCACCATGCCGTAGTAACGCGCGGGTAAATACAAAAACCCGCGCAAGCTGCCGGCCTTGCGCAAAACATCCTGACCGAGGGTGAGTACAACCCACAGCGCCCCCAGCATGGAAACCATGACCACCGGCGTTGACGGCAGGGGGGAGAAAAACAAAACCACCCCCGCACCCAGCGTCAGCAATAGCGGCGCGGCAAAACGCTTCAGCGTCGTGCGCGGTTTGCCCGCGCGCCACGGCATGGCGGGCGCCAGCCCCATCATGGCCATAAACGGCAGCAACATCGGCAGCAGCACGGCCGCATAATAAGGCGCACCCACAGACACGCTGCCCAACCCCAGCGCCGACATAAAAAGCGGATAAAGCGTGCCCATAAAAACCGTCGCAGCCGCAGCAAACAGAAATACGTTATTGAGAAGCAAAACAGTTTCACGGCTGAAGGGGCGAAACAGCGCCGCGCCCCGAATGTACGGCGCACGCAAAGCATACAAAAACAGCGCCCCGCCCGTCGCCAAACCCAAAAGCGCCAGAAGAAAAACCCCGCGCGCAGGGTCAAGCGCAAAGGCATGCACCGATGTCAAAACGCCGGAGCGCACCAAAAACGCCCCCAGCAGCGACAGGCTAAACGATAGGATGGCAAGGAAAATCGTCCAGTTTTTCATCGCCCCGCGTTTTTCCAGCACGGACAGACAATGCAAAAGCGCCGTGCCCGACAGCCACGGCATCAAAGCCGCATTTTCGACAGGGTCCCAGAACCAGAAACCGCCCCAGCCCAGTTCGTAATAAGCCCAGATAGAGCCAAGGGCGATACCCACGGTCAAAGCCGCCCATGCCGACAGCACCAGATCGGAAGAGCACACGTCTGAACTCCAGTCACTGACCAATCTCG
>ERZ761609.1648-NODE-1648-length-18702-cov-8.434654_pt1 | contig 18702 bp, 20 predicted proteins | sample MGYA00511163_ERZ761609 | MGnify/ENA primary metagenome ERZ761609 (study PRJEB28899, sample SAMN02445070) | bioreactor sludge metagenome | biome: EBPR sludge | place: Australia: Brisbane, Thorneside Wastewater Treatment Plant | collected 2011-12-16 ... | reverse complement strand
GGGTGCGGCCGGTGCCTTGGCGTCCTTCGGGTTCATGGGAACGCCCCCGCCCGTGGGAGCGGTCAGACGGGGAGTGCCACCTGTGGTCGAGCGCTTGCCGAACATTGCGTATTACCTCAACGCTTGAGCTTGAGCTTCTGAAGCAGGGGAGCGAGCCCACCAGCCTTCGCCGGTGCGGCCTTCTTCTGCGCACCGACTTCCTTGCGATGAGCAAGCAGCATGGCGAGTTCACGGAACTGAGCGGTCGCCTTGGCCTTCGAGGAGAACTCGCTGATCATCTGGCCGTTGTTGGCGGCCTGGCCGAAGCTTTCGCTGTCGAACTCGATGACCTGAGCGGGCTCGACGCCGAGCGCGTCGGCGAATTCCTTCATCTGGATTTCGGGACGCTTCGGCATGCCGACCGTGTTGAGCACGAGACGGGGCGGAGCGTCGTTGGCGCGGCTGCCCTTGACGAGTTCGATCAGGTTCTTGGCGTTACGCAGGTTGGCGAGATCGGGTGCTGCCGTGATGACGATCTCGTCGGCCTGGAGCAGAACGCGCTTGACCCAAGGCGACCAGGAGTGCGGCAGGTCGACTGCGACGTAGGGCACCTGCTGGCGCACGACGTCGAGGACGACTTCGCAGGCGTCGCCGGAGATTTCGTAGTCACGGTCGAGCACGACCGGAGCGGCGAAGATCGACAGGTGCTGCGAGCATTTCGTCAACAGGCGATCGAGCAACACTTCGTCCAGGCGCTCGGGGGAGGCGAGCGCGTCGGCGATGCCTTGAACGGGGTCCTGGTTGAAGTCGAGACCGGTCGTGCCAAACGCGAGATCGAGATCGGCGACGATGACGTTCGTCTTCAGGGCCTCCGACATAGTCCAGGCGACGTTGTGGCAGATGGTCGAGGAGCCGACCCCGCCCTTGGCGCCGATGAAGGCGATGACGGAGCCGACCGGATCGCTGTTCGGATTGTTGTAGATGTTCGACAGCGTCTCCATGAAGATCAGCGGGTCGATCGGGGCGACGATGTACTCGGAAACACCGCGCTTCAGAATCTCGCGATAGAGAACCACATCATTCATGTGACCGATGACAACGACGCGCGTGCCGGCGTCGCAGGTCTCGGCGAGCATTTCGAGTTCGCCGATGATCTGATGGCGTGGCGAACTCGATTCGATGACGATCAGGTTCGGCGTCGGATTTTCGCGATAGTGCGCGATGGCTGCGGCCGCTCCACCCATGTGGATCGACACGTGTGCCTTCGACAGGCGGCGGTCTTCGGCAGCGATCTGGAGCGCCTCGGCGGTATGATCGTCGGTGCAGAAGGCCTGGATCGAAATGCGGGGGATGGGCCGCGCATTCTCTGCTCGGCCCTGGCTCGCAGGGATGGCGTCGTCCATATCAGCCGACATGTCGTCGGCCATTTCCGCGTTTTGACGGCTCATGTCGTACTCTCTCTATTCGGTCTTCGGAACACGTTATTGAGATTTGGTTACCCATTCGTGCTCGGTGCGGGTGCGATCGGTGCGAACGTCCTTGATGTACTTCTCGTAAGCTTTGTCGCGGCGCTCGGCCGAAGCCGGGGTCATGGTGCGCGGGCCGACGAGATCGGCCGGATTGGCGATCATCGCAGCCATGTTGCGCTGGCTCGCGCAACCGAAGTTGGCGTAGTTCAGGTTGCGCGACGTGGCGCCAAGGTTTTCCGGCCATTTCCCGCATTCGGGCGCGTCAGCCGCGTAGCGGTTGTAGGCGACGCGGATGGGCGGATTTACCTGACCATCGGCATGATAGGGCTCGATCGAGATCGCGCTTTCGGAGACGCCGATGTCATTGAGCAGCGGGCGCATGTCGGCGACAGCGTTCATGGCTGCCACTTCGTTCGCAGCACCCGAAGGCACGGCGATTATGAGCTTCGAGTTGCCCGTATCGGAGGCGTGGAAGCGGGAAACGAAGTCGATGATGCGCGCGCGCTGGCCGGGATCGAGACCGCGCGAGGATCGCGAAACGTTGACCGACATGCGGTGCGGCTCCTGGCTGACCAGGATCGGGTGGCGCTCGGCCGGCGTCAGAAGAACCTGACCGGCCGGATGCTCGGCGCCGCGATCGAGATGGTCGCAGCCGGCGAGGCCGAGGGTTGCGATTGTAACTGCGAGGATCGAGGCTTTGCCGCGGACCGCAGGTCTGGAGAACAAAGTGTTCATGGTGGGCTCCTGTGGGTCCGTGATCAGTCGACGATGAAGCCGTAGTTGCCCTTGAGGCCACCGTCGGGCATGGCGCTGGACTTGCCGTAGACGCGGTTAAGGTGACCGAGGAAGTTCGCCTTCAGGTCGGACGCCGGGGCAAGGCCGTCATCAGGCTTGGCGAGGTTCTTCGCGGCTGTCGGGCGGACCATGTAGGGCGTCACGATGATGACCAGCTCGGTTTCCGACTGCTGGAAGTCACGGCTGCGGAAGAGTGTCCCGAGGATCGGGATGTCCTTCGCGCCGGGCAGCCCTTCCACGTTCTGACGTGTCGATTCGGAGATGAGGCCGGCCATGGCGATCGATCCACCGGAGGGCAGTTCGACCGTCGATTGCGCGGAGCGCTTTTTGAGCGAGGGGATCTGGGTGCCGGAGAGGACCAGAGCGCCTTCATTGGTGAGTTCCGACACCGTGGTGTCGATCTTCAGGCTGATGCGGCCTTCGGAGAGGACGATGGGCGTGAACGCGACGCCGACGCCGAATTCCTTGAACTGGATGCCGATCGCACCATTGTCCGACGAGACCGGCACCGGGTATTCGCCACCGGCAAGGAAGCGGGCGGTTTCGCCGGACACAGCCGTCAGGTTCGGCTCGGCCAGTGTCCGGACGACGCCCGTCCGCTCGAGAGCGCGGAGAACGAAGGACAGGCAGTTGCCGCCGGCGGAGAAGCCGCCGGAGATGCCGGAGTTGTTTACATAAGAGGGATGGATCTGAGGCAGGATGCTAGCGCACGCGGCAGGAATTCGTTCGCCAGCCGCGATGGCACGCGCGATCGCATCGCCTGTCACGTTACCCGAATACGGGAGCGCTCCGAGTGTCGGTGCGGTGATCGGGAACGTGTTCGACGTGCCGGGTGAGAGGCCGAAGTTGCCGACCGTGAAGCTCGACGACATGTTGACACCGAACTGCTTCAGGACCGAGCGCTGGACTTCAGCGACCTGCACCTTCAGCATCACCTGGTCCTCACCGTCGATGGTGAGCAGGTTGATGACCTTCTTGTCGGACTGACCGTCGCGGCCGTTGTTGAAGGTCGTGTTCCAGGTCGTCACGCCGCCGACAGTAGTCGACTGCGAAGACCAGCCGGAACCAGTCAGGTTCTTGTTGGCGGAGGCGAACTGCGTCGCGATGTCGGCGGCGCGGGCGGCATCTGCGGGCGTGCGCACCGAGCCCATCAGAACGATGGCCGTGCCGGCGAGATCGGTCTTGATGTTCGAGGTCGGCAGGAGGCGCTTCAGGAGGTTGTCGAGCGCGGACAGGTCCGAGCCGATGGCAATCTCGAGCGTCATCACCTGGTTGCCGTTGGCATCGAAGAAGAAGGCGTTGGTCGAGCCGGCCGAGCGGGCGACGAGGAAGACGCGATCAGACGTCTGGATCATCGCGTCGACCTTCTGGGGGTCGGCGATCATCACGTCGCGCAGTTCCATCGGGAACTGCAGCATCATGGATCGGCCGACGCCGAGCGTGATCTTCTTCGTGATCGGGAAATTCTGCTTGGGTGAAATCTGCATCACCGAGCCGTCGGGGTTGACGTCCTGGTGACGGGCGCTGATCTGAGCAAGCGCCGGCTGGCCTGCGGCGACCGCAAGGGTGATCGCCACGGCGCGTAGCGCACGTTTCGAGAAAATCTGCATGTTTCATTACCCTTCGAACTGCGCGAGGCACACGCCCGCGCGAGGTGCTCAGTTCACGCCATACGCACGCGACTTGACGCCATAACGCAGTACTCGAACGGAATTTCCTCTATTCCCACCGAGGCCGTTTCCGGCGCTCGGACCGGCGCCAACTCCGGCGTCGGCGACACTTCTCAGCGCGAGCGAGATTTCGCCCATTGAGTTGGCGAGGGCGAGCAACTCGGACTGACGCGGCGTCAGCTCGAGCGTCGCGGTCGCGCCTTCCGCGCCCTTCTTTCCTTCCTTGACTTCGATGAGCTGGCCGATGGCGAGCACGCGGACGTTCCGGAACAGCGTGTCGGCGACGAAGTCTTCGCCACCGTTCTTGGACCGGCGGCGCTGGATGAGAATCACGTCGACGTGGTCGTTCGGCAGGATGAGCTTGCCGACGGCGGTTTCTTCCTTGATGCGGGTCGAGATCGCGCGCATGCCGGCGGGCAGGATCGCCGCAAGGACGCCGCCTTCACCGGGCTTGACGAGCTTGTTGGCGGTAATCGGTTCGTCTTTCAGGATCGGCGCGCGAGCGACAGAGCCGATCAGTGCCATCTGCGGGTCCTTGCCGCCAGTCTGGCGGTTCTGGATGTAGCCCGCCGCGACAGCGCCCTGAGGCCAGTCCTGCCAGCGGAAGTGTTCGCGACTGACGATCTGGCCGAGGCCGATCTCGGTCTTGGCGACGAGAACCTGCGTCGTATTGATCTGCTTTTCGACGACGAGTTCCTTGGGCTTGGAGTTCATGAAGTTCGACATCACGAAAACTGCGCCAATGCCGCAGATGGCCGCAACGCCAAGCGTGATGATTTGGCCCTTTTTCATCGCAGCACAGTCCTTTCAGGGGATCGATCGCACCAGAATCTGACCGTGAGTATGGGGGCGAATTGTCAACTGCGAGTTAATGGCCGTGCCGGATCGGTTCAGTTTGGTACGCTCATTTCGACAGTCGTTACCGAAGTACAAACGGGCCGCCGTTGCCGGCAGCCCGCATCTGCGGATCCGAGAATTGCTGTCCGCGCGACGTTCAGCCGAGCGAGCGGAACCAGAAGCTGTCCTTGTAGATGAGCAGTGCCGCGGCAGCGAGGGCGACGCCATATGGAATGCCGCCGTTCGGCTTGTGGAGGCGCTGGATCCATTCCGCTTCGGCCCAGGCGAATGGCAGCGGAAGTTTCCGGAACGACAGGAATGCGAGGGCGAGCAGACCGCCGAGTACGGTGGCGAGAAGCCAGAAGTCGACGACGTTCGAAATGCCGAGCCAGAGCGCGATCGCGGTTGCGAGCTTGGCGTCACCGCCGCCGAGGAAGCCGAAGGCGAAGAGCGTGAAGGTAATGGCCAGGACGATCGCTGCAGCGGCGACATGCCAACCGATATCGACGAGCGTCAGACTGGAAAACGGCGCGATCAGAAAGAACCCGCCGATCAACGCCAACGAAATCCGGTTCGGGATCGTCATTGTGAATAGATCGAACGCTGCCGCGAAGATGACGGCAGCCGGTAGGATCGTCAGAACCGCGAATTCGTACACGTTGCAGCCTTTCTGAACTGACGGGAACGGAAGCCGATCGGATCGGACTGTCACGACGTTAAAGGATGGTCGTAAACGAGATGTTAACCGCGATCGCCGGACGGGTCGTTCCACAGAAATAGTCGAGCCGGCCCTGAGGCCGGCTCGGACAGATCATGGCGCAGACGACGCCGTCGACGTCGGGCCGACAGCCGAAAGCCATCACTTCACGTTGTTTGCGACCTTGGTGAAGGTGTTGGAAATGTTCTTGCCGAGCGTGCCGGAGGCAGCGATCAGGGCGACAGAAATCAGCGATGCGATGAGGCCGTATTCGATGGCAGTGGCGCCCGACTCGTCCTTGGCAAACTTCGAAATCAGTTTCGTCATGTAATGTCTCCCGTCGTGTTGAGAGAGCCCTGCCCTGATGTCCCCAAAAGGCGGCATCAGCAAAACCCCTCTGCTAAAACTGACGGATAATGTAACGTTCGCGACTTAATTTTCTCTAAAGCCGGGCGGCTGTCGGCGTGCGAAATTGATCTTCTGTTCAGGGGTATTAGTTCATATGGTTTCTGTTTTACTTCGGTAAGTCATTACTTTACCAATGCAGACAACGTCGTTCCGGAATTGCGATCGATACAGACACTTCCAACGCGGACAATCTCTTGTCGGCCTATCAAACGAAGATCGGGCTGGCAGCGGCGCTGCCAGCCCGATCGAATCGGCGTGGTAACAAGGACCCGGACGCGAGGTCCGGGACCGCCTCATTACTTCACGTTGTCGGCGACCTTCTTGAAGGTGTTCGAGATGTTCGTGCCGAGCGTGCCGGCAGCGGCGATCAGGGCGACCGAGACCAGCGACGCGATCAGGCCATACTCGATGGCGGTGGCGCCCGACTCATCCTTGGCGAACTTCGAAATCAGTTTCGTCATGCTATGTCTCCCAGAGTGGTGAGCCCCAAGCTGACGCCCCTTTGGCGACATCATCGAAGCCCTCGAATAGTGCTGACCCTCAAAGTAGCGTTCGCGAATTAATTTTCTCTAAAGCCGGGCGGCTATCAGCGAACTGCGTGGACGCAAATTTCACGTGTATTAGTGCACGTGGTTTCTGAATTATTGCCGCAAAGCTTTGCTTTACCAAAGCGGTCAATGTCGCTTCCGTATTGCGAACGGCACCGATGCTTCCAACGCGGACAGTCTTTTGCGGTGTGTCAAACGACAATCGGGCCGGCAGCGGTGCTGCCAGCCCGATCGGATGAGCGAGGTAACGAGGACCCGGACGCAAGGACCGGGGCCGCCTCATTACTTCACGTTGTCGGCGACCTTCTTGAAGGTGTTCGAGATGTTCGTGCCGAGCGTGCCGGCAGCGGCGATCAGAGCGACCGAGATGAGCGAGGCGATGAGGCCGTACTCGATGGCGGTGGCGCCCGACTCGTCTTTAGCGAACTTTGCGATCATGGACTTCATGGTTCTATTCTCCCAACTCTGGCACTGATGCGCATCTCTTGCGCGGACAGTTCGGTCTGAGGGCTCCTGCCCGCCTGGCTGAACTGTGGCGACGGTAATTCCGGGGCTTTAAAGACAGGTTAAAATGCCGAATGAGGCAGGGTGCGGCGGCTAGCAGTCTGTCGGCAGGGTCACCAAAGTCTTGCGCCAATCGACCAGAAAGCGAGTGCGACAGGTCGCGTGGACCTCGACCGGCCCGACTGCGGCGCGCGTCGCCCATGCTGACGATGCCACAAAAAGAAATCAGACCGGCAGCGAGCTGCCGGCCTGATTTTTGAAAGTTCGACTGCAGGTCGATCCGTCGGACCGACCGCCGTGAGTATTACTTCACGTTGTCGGCGACCTTCTTGAAGGTGTTCGAGATGTTCGTGCCGAGCGTGCCGGCAGCGGCGATCAGAGCGACCGAGATGAGCGAGGCGATGAGGCCGTACTCGATGGCGGTGGCGCCCGACTCGTCTTTAGCGAACTTTGCGATGATCGATTTCATGATGTGAGTCTCCCAACTCTGCACTGGTGCGCCCTCGGGCGCTGACAGTTCGATCCATAGGCACCCGCCCACTGGCTGAACTGTGGCGACACTACGCCCCGGAATTTAAGGACAAGTTAAAATGATCGTCTTGCGCCGACCTTGGTGACGGGTTGGTGAGAAATCCTAGGACGAATGGTTAGAGAAGTGTTTCCGGAAACACATCTTTTACCGAGCTCGTTCGGAAATCACCGAGCGACGCCTCCGCCACCCGGGCGATGGATCACGCTGATGCAGCCATAAGCGATTTCTTCACACATTCCGGCCATTATCGGCGTCAAGCCATCGACATCAGGCCCATTTGCAGCGCCAGCGGCAGGACACACTATGATCCGCTCACCATTTCACGCGATCTCCAAAACCGTGCGGAACCTCGCCCTCGCGAGCGCTGTCGTCGGCGTGAGCTTCGCCACTGTCGCCGACACGGCACGGGCCGAGGATCTGATCGTCAAATACGACCAGTCGCAGCTCATCCGGTTGCCGCGGGCCGCAGCCGAGATCATCATCGGCAATCCGTCCATTGCCGACGTCGCCATCCAGACCGGCAACCTCCTGGTCGTTACAGGCAAGAGCTACGGTGTCACCAACATCATCGCGCTCGACAGCGAGCGTAACGTGATCCAGGACCAGCGCATTCTCGTCCGCCGCGACGAGCGCAGCGTCGTCCACATCGTGCGCGGTACCGCGCGGCAGACCTATGCCTGCGTCCCGCAGTGCAATCCGACGATCACGCTCGGCGACGACATCTCGGCGATGCGCCAGATCAAGGAAGCCGCCGATCTCAAGATCAACTTCTCGTCGAAGGCGGCTTCGGACGCTCCGGAAGGCGGCGCACCGTCACAGTGACGACCTGCCCGAGACCCGCATCCCTGGCCGTCGGAGCTTGACCTCCGGCGGCCTTTTCTTTATCGGTTTCTCACTACCGTGGTGATTTGGCCGGCCGGCTTGCAGCCACGTAAAACAACTCGCTAAAGGGCCGCGCGCACCCGGCAATCGGCTGCCCCGGCTTCTAGAGCGAGGGCGAGCCAGCCGGGTTTTTCACGGGCAATTCGACATAACGCCCGGCGCCGCAGGATGTCCGCCGTGACGACCGAAACCGACAGAACCGCCGCAGATTCCAAAGTGGAACGCGCAAGCCTCGTCGAAGCGACGCGGCCATCGAGCGAGGTGGTGCATTTTCCGGTGCACGCGCCGCTTACGCTGTCCAGCGGGCAGACGTTCGGTCCGTTCTCCATCGCCTACAAGACGTATGGCGCGTTGAACGCCGACAAGAGCAACGCAATACTGATCTGCCATGCGCTTACAGGTGACCAGTACGTCGCGAGTGAAAATCCGGTGACGAAGAAGCCCGGCTGGTGGATCAGCCTCGTCGGGCCGGGCAAATCCATCGACACCGACAAGTACTTCGTCATCTGCTCAAACATCCTCGGGGGCTGTCTCGGTTCCTCCGGCCCGGCGTCGATCGATCCGGAAACCGGCAAGCCTTACGGGCTATCTTTTCCCGTGATCACCATTGCGGACATGGTGGAAGCGCAGGTGCGTCTCATCGATCATCTCGGCATCAAGTCGCTGTTTTCCGTGGTCGGCGGCTCGATGGGCGGCATGCAGGTTCTCGAATGGGCGGCGCGGCATCCCCAGCGCGTCTTCTCTGCCATCCCGATCGCAACGGCGGCCCATCACAGCGCGCAGAATATCGCGTTTCACGAAGTGGGGCGGCAGGCCGTCATGGCCGATCCCAACTGGCGCGGTGGGCGCTATCTCGAAGAGGGCACATTCCCGCGCAACGGCCTGTCGGTCGCGCGGATGGCGGCGCATATCACGTACCTGTCGGAAGACGCGCTTCAGGGAAAGTTCGGCCGGAACCTCCAGGAACGCTCCGCCAAGACGTTCTCCTTCGACGCCGATTTCCAGATCGAGAGCTATCTTCGCTACCAGGGCTCGACGTTCGTCGATCGCTTCGATGCGAACAGCTATCTCTACATCACCCGCGCGATGGACTACTTCGACATGGAGGCGGACAACGGCGGCAAGCTCGCGAACGCTTTTCATGGCACGCGGACAAGGTTCTGCGTCGTCTCGTTCACATCCGACTGGCTTTATCCGACACGGGAGAGCCGCGACATCGTGCGTGCCCTCAATGCGGTCGCCGCCAACGTGAGTTTCGTCGAGATCGAGAGCGACAAGGGGCATGACGCCTTCCTGCTCGACGAGCCGGAACTGTTCCAGACGGTGAGCGGCTTTCTCGGGGCGGCTGCGGAAGCGCGCGGGCTCGTCGCACGTTCAGGCACGAGAGGCTGACCATGAGTGTCGTACAAGCGCACACCGGTACCGACACCGCCAAGGCCGTCACACAGCACGTACGGGTCGATCATCAGCTCATCGCAGAGATGGTAAGACCGGGCTCACGCGTGCTCGACGTCGGCTGCGGGGACGGGGCACTGCTCGATCTCCTGCGGCGCACGCGCGACGTCGACGGGCGCGGGGTTGAAATTTCCCGCGAGAAGGTCAACGCCTGCGTGGCGCGCGGTTTGTCGGTCATCCAGGGAGATGCGGATCGCGATCTTCCGGCATATCCGGATGCGGCGTTCGACTACGCGGTGCTATCCCTCACGATCCAGGCGACGCGGCGGCCGAAGATGGTGCTCGACAACCTGCTGCGCATCGGCCGGCACGCCATCGTCTCGTTCCCGAACTTCGGACACTGGCGAGTCAGGAGCCAGCTCATGTTCCGCGGCCGGATGCCGGTGACCGAACACCTGCCGGAACAGTGGTACGACAGCCCGGACGGACACCTGTGCACGATCAAGGATTTCGTCGCGCTGTGCGCAATGCTGGATGCGCGCGTCGAGCAAAAGGTGGCGTTCAACACTGCCGGACAGAAGCTCGGGACCTGGCTGCCGCTGACGGCTCACAACCTGCTCGGCGAGAAGGCGGTGTTCCTACTGACGCGGACGTAGATCGCCGGTGGAGGGCGCCTTGGCAGGGGAGGTGCGATTGACCGAGCCGTCGGCGGTCGCGAGACGGCCGATGCGGCGGGCGCCGGCCCCTGCCGGAATGACGCCGTGGACCTCTTTCGTCGCCTCGACGATGTGCACGCCGGCAAGGCCAGGCCAATAGCGGGACCCGAGCCGCTCGAGAAAGCCGGCCCGGCGGATGGCAAAGGCGCGGTTGACGGGCGGGACGTGAAGGGCGCTCGACCACGACACAGGGGTGAACATGGATTCGGCGAGCAGCTTCTGGAGCTGGCTGCGGCTGTAGGGCTGGCCGTGGCCGAACGGGGTCGCCTCGCGGCGGCTCCAGACACTGTGACGGTTCGGCACGACGAGGAGGAGGCGTCCTTCGGGTGCCAGAACGCGCCAGAGTTCGCGCATCATCGGGCGGGCGTGCTCGGACAACTCGAGGCAGTGGACGACGACGATCCGGTCGATCGAATTGTCGGGGAGCGGCAACGATTGCTCTTCGACCATGACGGCGTTCACGGTGGTGGCGAGGGGCCAGACGAGAGCGCCCTGAGCCGCAGGCATGAGCGCGACAATGCGCGCCGCCTCGGCGCGGTAGCCGCCGATATAGGGAGGAGCATAGCCGATCCCGACGATGGTCTCGCCGGGAACACGCCCCCAGAGCCGCCGGATGTGACCCGCGATCACCCGCCGGGCTACCGAGCCGAGCGGGGTCGCGTAGAACGCGCGCAGTTCGAGGACGTCGAGGTGCATCTTGCGGTAGCTGTGCGGTCGGTCGCGGTGGCGGGTTGAATTCAGGGCCTCAGTTGATAATGTGCGGCGCGCTTCACGGACAGTCCATTGCCCGATCCGCGCCCCGACATTCGTTTACGCACGGACGGTCGCCATGGCCAAGCTCGAAATACACCAGTTTCCCTGCCTTTCGGACAATTACGGCGTGCTCATCCACGACGCCGAGCGCGGGGTAACGGCCGCCATCGACGCGCCGAACGCGGATCAGGTCAAGACGGCCCTCGCCGAAAAGGGGTGGAAGCTCACCTATATCCTGACGACGCACCATCATGCCGACCATACGGACGGCAATCTCGCGCTCAAGGCAGAGACCGGGTGCGTCATCATCGGGCCCAAGGGCGAAGCCGGGAAAATTCCCGGGATCGATACCGAGGTTGGTGAAGGCGACGCGTTCCGGCTCGGCTCGTTCCAGGTCCATGTTCTCGAAACCGGAGGACACACGCTCGGGCACGTCTCCTACTGGATCCCGGCGGCCGGGGTGGCGTTCGTCGGCGATACCATCTTCGCGATGGGCTGCGGCCGGGTCATCGAGGGGACGATGGAGCAGATGTACGCCTCGCTCGAAAAGCTCGCGAAGCTGCCGCCGGCGACACGGCTCTACTGCGGCCATGAATACACGGTGGCGAACGCGAAATTCGCGCTCGGGATCGAGCCGGGTAATGCCGCGCTCGTCAAGCGCGCCGAAGAAGTGCAGAAGTTGCGCGCGGCGGGCAAACCGACGCTGCCGACGCGCCTCGACGTCGAGCTCGAGACCAATCCGTTCCTGCGCTGGAATTCGCCGGAAATCCGGCAGCGGCTCGGGCTCGAAGGCGCGGACAACTGGAAAGTGTTCGCGGAAGTGCGCGAACGCAAGAACCGGAGCTGACACGTATCCCGTTCCGGACCCGCGATCAGGAGGCCCTTCACATGACAGACCCGAAAAGCCGCCTGTTCGTCGCTCTGGACGCACCCGACGCGCAAAAGGCTCTAGCGTTCGCCGACCGCATCGGCGACGGCGCCATCTGCTACAAGGTCGGTCTCGAACTGCTGTTCGGCGGCGGTCTTTCGGTGGTCGATACCCTGAAGTCGCAGGGCAAGCAGATCTTCCTCGACATGAAGCTCCTCGACATCCCGAACACGGTCGAGAAAGCGACGCAGAACGTTTCGCGCCTCGGCGTCGACTATCTGACCGTGCATGGAACGGACCGCAAGACGCTCGATGCGGCCGTGCGCGGGCGCGGGGCTAGCCGGCTCAAGCTGCTTGCGGTGACCGTGCTCACGAGCCTCGACAAGGCCGACCTCGTCGAGCAGGGCGGGGATGGCCGAAGCCCGCGTGATCTCGTCGTACACAGGGCGAAACTGGCGAAAGCCGCAGGGTTCGACGGGGTGATCGCATCGGGGGAAGAGGCGGGGGCCGTGCGTGCAGCGGTCGGGGCGGGCTTCCTCATCGTGACACCGGGCATTCGGCTCAAGTCAGGGGCGGATGGCGATCAGGCCCGCGTGGTCACGCCGGAGATGGCCATCGGGAGCGGGGCGACGCATCTCGTCGTCGGGCGGCCGATCACCGGAGCGGCGGACCCGGCGGATGCCGCACGCACAATCGTCGAGGCGATCCGACGCGCAGGGTGAGCGAACAAACACGCCGCGGCGGTTGCGCGGACGGGGGCAGATGAAACTCTATCGCGCGTTCTTCACCGTCGGCGGGCTCACGCTCGTGAGCCGTGTGCTCGGCTTCATGCGCGACGTGATGTTCGCGGCACTGCTCGGGGCTGGACCGATCGCGGAAGCGTTCGTCGTCGCCTTCCGGTTTCCCAACCTGTTCCGCCGCTGGTTCGGCGAGGGTGCCTTCAACGCGGCCTTCGTGCCACTTTTTGCCAAACGTCTCGAAGGCGAAGGCAAGGAGGCGGCGCGGGAATTCGCGGCCGAGGCGATGGCCGGGCTCGCGTTCGTGCTGATTGCACTGTCGGCGGTGGCGATGATTGCCATGCCGTGGCTGATGATGGGGTTGGCACCGGGCTTCCTGGCCAGCCCGGAGAAGTTCGATCTTGCCGTAACGATGAGCCAGATCGCGTTTCCGTATCTGCTCTGCATGTCGCTCGTCGCGCTGATGTCGGGGGTGCTCAACTCGCTCGGGAAGTTCGCGGAGAGTTCGTCGATCTCGATCGTGCTCAACGTCACTCTGATGGGGGCGATGGGACTGGCATGGCTGCTCGGCTACGGTAACGACCCGCGTACCGGTCTCGTTCTGGCCTGGGGTATTTTCCTCGCCGGCGTGCTGCAGTTGCTGCTGCTGATCGACGGCCTCAGGCGGAACGGATTTCTCATCGCGATCAGGCGGCCGCGGCTCACGCCGGGCGTTCGCGATCTCATCCGGCTCGGCATTCCCGGCGTCGTGGCTGGTGGCGTCACACAGATCAACATCGTGATCGGCGGCATGATCGCCTCGCTGCAGGCGGGGGCGGTTTCATATCTTTTCTACGCCGACCGGCTCTACGAACTTCCGCTCGCCATCGTCGGCATCGCAATCGGTGTCGTGCTGCTGCCGAGCATCTCGCGATTGCTGCGCGCCGGCGACGAAACGGGGGCGAATACGACGCAGAACCGGTCGCTCGAATTCGCGATGTTCCTGACCATTCCGGCGGCGGTGGCACTGGCGGTCATTCCGACGGAGATCGTCTCGGCCCTGTTCGAGCGGGGCGCTTTCAAACCGGCGGATACGGCTGCTGTCGCTGCCTGTCTCGTGTTCTTCGCGCTCGGGCTGCCGGCATTCGTGATGATAAAGGTGTTTTCGCCTGCCTATTTCGCCCGCGAGGACACCAGGACGCCGATGCGGTATGCGGCGATCTCGCTGACGGTGAACACGCTCGGGTCGCTCGGCCTTTTCTTCCTTTTCCGGTCGATCGGCTGGATGCCGCATGTCGGGATCGCCATTGCGACGGCTATCGGCGGGTGGCTCAATGCGTTGCTGCTGTGGCGGACGCTGGTACGGCGCGGCCATTTCATCGCCGACGCGACGCTCAAACGCACCTTGCCTCTCATCGTGCTGGCGAGTGCGGCTATGGGCGCGGCGCTGTGGGTCGCGGCTCCCTACGTCGGGCCATGGCTCGACCGCGGTCAGGCCAGTGTCGTCAGACTAGGCGCTGTTCTCGGCCTGACAGGCGCCGGTCTCGTCCTCTACGTCGCCTTCGCCTGGGCGATTGGCGCTTTCCGGCTCAGCCAGATCAAAGCGGCGATGCGGCGGTGACCGCAGGCCGGGCTCCGGGCTTGCCTGACCGGCGGCAAGTCGGCATAACGCGGGCCAAATCACACTTGGAACATTCGATATGGCTTTCACACCCCGCGTCTTCTCCGGCATGCAGCCGACCGGGAACCTGCATCTCGGCAACTACCTCGGCGCGCTCGTCCGCTGGGTCGAGATGCAAGCGACGCACGAGTGCATCTATTGCATCGTCGACCTGCACGCGATCACCGCATCCTGGCAGGATCCAAACGAATTGCGCCAGTCTATCCGCGACGTGACTGCGGCGTACATCGCGGCCGGCCTCGATCCGAAAAGGAGCATCCTGTTCAACCAGAGCCAGGTGTCGGCCCACGCCGAACTCGCCTGGATCTTCAATTGCACGGCGCGACTCGGCTGGCTCAACCGCATGACGCAGTTCAAGGAGAAGGCCGGCAAGGATCGGGAGAATGCCTCGATCGGCCTGTACGATTATCCGGTGCTGATGGCCGCCGACATTCTCGTCTATCGCGGCACGCACGTGCCGGTCGGTGAGGACCAGAAGCAGCATCTCGAACTGACGCGAGACATCGCGCAGAAGTTCAACAACGACTACCGCGAGGCGATCACGGCAGCCGGGTATGACGACGGGCAATTCTTCCCGCTGGCCGAGCCCGTCATCATGGGCCCTGCGACGCGCGTGATGAGCCTCAGGGACGGCACGAAGAAGATGTCGAAGTCGGATCCGTCCGACCTCAGCCGCATCAACATGACGGACGACGCCGAGACCATCGCGCGCAAGATCCAGAAGGCTAAGACGGATCCGGACGGTCTGCCGTCGGAGATCGAGGGTCTCGACAAACGGCCTGAAGCGGACAATCTCGTCGGAATATATGCGGCACTCGCAAACGTCGAAAAGCAGGCCGTTCTGCGCGATTTCGGCGGATCGCAGTTCTCGACCTTCAAGAAGGCGCTTGCCGATCTTGCCGTGTCGCGCCTGACGCCCGTCAACGCGGAGATGCGCCGTCTCGTCGCAGACCCGGCCGAGATCGACCGCATTCTCAAATCGGGTGCAGAAAGAGCGCGTGCGATCGCTGATCCGATCATCGCGGAAACACGCCGGCTCGTCGGGTTCATCGGCTGAACAGCGGCTCGACGTCGCTTGTCACATCCTGCGAAACTGTGCGACACTGACATCATGCCTTCGACAAAACGCAGATCGTTCGAGCAAGGCCATCACCGCAAGTTCCTGGTCATCGCTGATGACAGCAAGGAAGTGGAAGCGGCGCTGTTTTTCGCTGCCAGCAGATGTCTTCGCGCGGGCGGCATCATCCAGATGCTGTACGTCATCGAACCGGCGTCGCAGCTCTGGGGCGGCCTCAAGCAGGTGCAGCTCGAAGAAGAGACCAACAAGGCCAAGGCGCTGTTCCGGCTGTTCCGGCGCAAGCTCAACAACGAGGGCTTCGACGGCGTCGTAACCGAGGAAGTCATCCTCGAGGGCAAGAAGACCGAAAACATCGTCAAGCAGATCGGTACGGACGAAGACATTGCGCTGCTGGTGCTCGGCGCCTCGACTGACACGAAGGGGCCGGGACCGCTCGTGTCGGCGCTGGCCGCAGGCTCGACGGCCGGAAAGTTTCCGATCCCCATCACGATCGTTCCGGGCGACCTGACACTCGACGACATCAAGGCCCTGGCCTGACGACGCGGTGCCACACTGCAGGGCGACCGCCCCCGCGCCAACCGGACCGGTCCGGTCTTGCCCGAGGACAATCCGTCGGAGTCCTTGAACTCCTGAGCAGCCTGAATTAGAATAATTCCAAAATGAGCTGGTCAGGCGCGCGGCCACAGGGTTGCAGATGCCCATGACACGGAGCACGAGATGTTCATCCAGACCGAAGTCACTCCCAATCCGGCAACGCTGAAGTTCATTCCTGGCCGTTCGGTGCTCGGCGACGGGACCGCCGACTACCGCTCGCCGGACGAAGCGGTCGTCTCTCCGCTGGCCGGGCGGCTGTTCGAGATCGATGGCGTCAAGGGCGTCTTTCTCGGCGGGGATTTCATCTCCGTGACCAAGGGCAGTGTGGAATGGCAACACATCAAGCCGGCCATCCTCGGTGCGATCATGGACCACTACCTCTCCGGACAACCGGTCGTCGAAGGGGAGGAGGGCGAGGCCGCCAACGCCGGGCACTACGACCCGAAGGACGAGGAAACCGTCAAAACTATCAAGGAACTGCTGGAAACGCGGGTGCGCCCGGCGGTTGCCCACGACGGCGGCGACATCGTGTTCCACGGCTTCCGTGACGGGGTCGTGTCACTCCACATGCGGGGCGCCTGCGCGGGCTGCCCGAGTTCGACGGCTACGCTCAGGGGTGGGATCGAAAACCTGCTCAAGCACTTCTGCCCCGAAGTCCGCGAAGTGGTCGCCGTCTGAGCTCGAAGTTCCGATTTCGGGATTGCAGAAATCCGGAAGCCCGCCAAAGGCGGGCTTTCTCATTCAGCCGAGCGCGACTGCCCGGCTGGAGCCGGATCAGCTTCGACGGATCGAGGAAAATCGTCTAAAGGGATGGATCGCCTGCGAGGGCCGAAGCCCCGGAGACCCATGCGCATTCTCGCCTTCGATACCAGCTTCGACGCCGTTTCCGCGGCGGCAGGCGTGCGCGAGGAGTCCGGCACGTGGCGGGTGTCGGAACGATTCGAGGCGATCGGCAAGGGACACGCGGAAAAGCTTCTGCCGATGGTGCGCGAGGTCATGGCGGAAGCAGGCCTCGATTATGCGCATCTCGACCGGATCGCCGTGACGAACGGGCCGGGAGGCTTCACCGGTCTCAGGGCCGGATTGGCGGCAGCGCGGGGGCTGGCGCTGGCTGCCGGCAAGCCGCTCGTCGCGGTCGGGTCGCTCGAATTGCTGGCTCTTTCGTTCGCAGCGCGCCGCGAGGCTGTGACATCGCACGACGATGCGCCGCTCGTGATCGCGATGGATGCGCGAAAAGGCGAGGTTTTCGTGCAGATTTTCCACTCGCCGCGCCGCGTCGAGGCGACGGGCCGTGCCGCACTCGTCGGCGTGGGCGAGGTTGTCGGGATGTTGCCTGCCGGGCCAGTTACGATCGCAGGCAGTGGCGCGGACGCGGTCGCCGATGCAGCCGGTCGACGGGAAGGGCTCCGCGTCGTCACCGCGCTTTCAGCACATGCGCGCGATCTCATCGGCGTTGCCGAGCGCCTCGCGCCCACAGGGCCGGTCGCGCCCATCTATATCCGGCCACCCGACGCAAAGCCGCAGATGTCGGCGTCGATTGCAAGGAGCGCATCATGAGCAGTGGCGAGCAAGGTGGGAAGCGCGACGGGCGACACGTCAGCATGCTGTGGGCGACGGTGGAGAACGCGGACGAGCTCGCGCAATGCCATGCCGGGCTCTTCACCGACACCTGGAGCACGGAGAGTTTCCAGCAATTGCTGGCGCATCCCGGCTCGACCGCGCTGATCGCGAGGTACGGAAACCCGCAGCAGACGGTCGGGTTCATCGTCGGGCAGCTCGCAGCCGACGAGGCCGAGATCCTGACGTTCGGTGTCGCGAAGGACTGGCAGCGCCACGGCGTCGGGCGACGGCTGATCGAAGGGCTCAAGCGCGCCGCCGAGCGGGGCGAGGCGAAGCGGCTGTTTCTCGAAGTTGCCGACGATAACATTCCGGCGCTCGTTCTCTACAGCCGCATGGGCTTCAAGGAAGTCGGACGGCGCAAGGCCTACTACAAGCGCGAGGGCGGTGCCGCCGACGCCCTGGTGCTCGCCCTCCCGCTCTGACCGCCGCTCTGGCGTCTTCAGTCAACCGAGGTAGGTGTTCCTCCTCAGTGCGATGGCCGGGTCCCGTCTGATCGCTTTACGGCAGGTGTCATCGACTGTAGAAAGGTTCGGGTTGTTGCAATGCAGCATGGCTGTTAACCTGACGTTGACGTTGTTGCGACCGCGGCGAAGAGGCCGATGTTCGACGGTCCGGCGGTAACCGGAAAAGAACCCGGTCGAGGCATAGGTAGGACAGCGCGAGTTTCAGACCGGTATGGGGGCGGGACATGCCGACCGATCAGCCTCAGAACAAGAAGGTCTTTCTCAAGACCTACGGCTGCCAGATGAACGTCTACGACAGCGAACGCATGTCGGAGGCGCTCTCTCGCGACGGCTATGGCGCAACCGAAAACATCGCGGATGCCGACCTCGTCATTCTCAACACCTGCCACATCCGCGAACGGGCGGCGGAGAAGGTTTATTCCGAACTCGGCAGGATCCGGGATCTGAAAGCCGAGCGGGCGAGCCTCGGCAAGTCGACCACGGTCACGATCGCAGG
>ERZ761609.1646-NODE-1646-length-18710-cov-9.642455_pt1 | contig 18710 bp, 12 predicted proteins | sample MGYA00511163_ERZ761609 | MGnify/ENA primary metagenome ERZ761609 (study PRJEB28899, sample SAMN02445070) | bioreactor sludge metagenome | biome: EBPR sludge | place: Australia: Brisbane, Thorneside Wastewater Treatment Plant | collected 2011-12-16 ... | reverse complement strand
AGGCACCGCCAGCCGTCCTCTTCGGTGCGTCCCTCCTCGATCCGCGCTCGGGCGAGCGCCATGGCAATCATCACACGCTGGCGTTGCCCGCCCGACAATTCATGCGGATAGGCGCCAAGGCGGGTGGCGAGCTTTTGCAGCCCCACCAGCTCCAGAAGTTCCACCACCCTTTTGCGCGCGGCGTCCGGCTGCATTTTTTTATGCAGAAACAGAACCTCGCTGATTTGTTTTTCAATCGTGTGCAGCGGGTTCAGGGATGTCATGGGCTCCTGAAAAATCATCGAAATGCGGTTGCCGCGGATACTGCGCAGCACATCGCTCTTCGCCCCCATCATTTCCTGCCCGTCAAAAACGATAGAACCGGAAGGATGCTGCGCAACCGGATAAGGCAGCAGTTGCAGCACCGAAAGCGCGCTGACCGATTTGCCAGAGCCGGATTCCCCCACCACCGCCAGCGTTTCGCCTTTGTGGATAGACAGGCTGAGGTTTTTGACAGCCTGCGTACGGTTGGAGCCGTTTACAAAATCGACGCTCAGGTTTTTGATATCAAGCAGCGGTTTCATCACCATCACTCCCGGAAGACTTTACGCGGGTCAAAGGCGTCGCGCACGGCTTCGCCGACAAAGGTCACAAGGCTCAGCATCACCGCGAGCGAGAAAAAGGCCGTAATGCCCAGCCACGGCGCCTGCAGGTTGTTTTTCCCCTGCGCCAAAAGCTCCCCCAGCGAGGGGGAACCGGGCGGCAAGCCAAAGCCGAGGAAATCAAGACTGGTCAGCACCGTAATCGAACCCGTCAGCACAAAAGGCATCATGCTGAGCGTCGCCACCATGGCGTTCGGCAACGCATGGCGGAACATGATAACGGGCGTCGAGACACCGAGCGCCCGCGCAGCGCGGATGTAATCGAGGTTGCGCGCTTTCAAAAACTCCGCCCGCACCACATCGACCAGCGTCATCCACGAAAACAGCAGCATAAGGCCGAGCAGTGTGAGAAAGCCGGGCGTAATCACGCTCGACATGATAATCAGCAAAAACAGGACGGGCATACCGCCCCAGATTTCGATGAAACGCTGCGATAGCAAATCGAACCAGCCGCCGAAATATCCCTCCATCGCGCCGACAATCACACCGACAAGGCTGCTGAGCAGCGTCAGCGTCAGGCCGAACAGCACGGAAATGCGGAAACCGTAAATCAGCCGCGCCATCACATCGCGCCCCTGGTCGTCCGTGCCCAGCCAATTTTCGGCCGTGGGCGGCGACGGCGCGGGCACTTGCAAATTGTAGTTAATGGTGCGGTATGAATAGCGGATGAGCGGCCAGAGCATCCAGCCCTTGTCGTTAATCAAACCCTGCACATAAGGGTCGCGATAATCGGCTTCGGTTTCAAATTCGCCGCCGAAAGTGGTTTCAGGGTAGGATTTGAATACCGGCGCGTAATAGCTGCCGTCGTATTTCAGCAAAATGGGCTTGTCGTTGGCAATCAGCTCCGCCCCCAGTGTGGCGAAGAAAAGGAACAGGAAAATCCACAAGGAATACCAGCCGCGGCGGTTGCGGCGGAACTGGCGCAGGCGGCGTTCGGTCATGGGCGCAAAACGTCCGGCCATCAGCGCGCCCCCTGTGCGTTAAAATCAATACGCGGGTCAACCCATGTCATGGTCAGGTCGCTGACAAGTTTGATAAGAAAGCCGAGCAGCGTGAAGATATAAAGCGTGCCGAACATCACCGGATAATCGCGGTTGAGCGCAGATTCGAAACCCAGCAGACCAAGCCCGTCGAGCGAGAAAATCGTTTCAATCAAAAGAGAACCTGTCAGGAAAATACCCATCAAAGCCGCAGGAAATCCAGCAATAACCACCAGCATCGCGTTCCTGAACACATGGCTGTAGAGGATTTTATTTTCCGGCAATCCCTTCGCACGTGCGGTCAGGACATACTGCTTGTTGATTTCTTCCATGAACGAGTTTTTGGTCAAAATCGTCAGCCCGGCAAAACCGCTGATAACCATCGACAGCACCGGCAACGTCATGTGCCAGAGATAATCGAGGATGCGGCGCGGCCAGCTCAGCTCTTCCCAGTTTTCAGACACCAGCCCGCGCAAGGGAAAGACATCGAAGTACTTGCCGCCCGCAAAAACGACGATAAGAAAAATCGCAAACAGAAACCCGGGGATAGCATAGCCCGCAATAATCACCCCGCTGGTCCAGATGTCAAAAGCGGAGCCGTCACGCACGGCCTTGCGGATACCCAGCGGGATGGAAATCATATAAATCAGCAGCGTTGTCCAAAGCCCGAGCGAAATGGACACGGGCATTTTTTCAAACACCAAATCAACCACCCCGCGGTCGCGAAAATAGCTCTGCCCGAAATCGAACATCAGGTAGTTTTTCATCATCAGGAAAAAACGCTCGCCCAGCGGCTTGTCAAAACCGAATTGTTTTTCCAAATCGGCGATAAACGCGGGGTCGAGGCCTTGCGCGCCGCGGTATTTACCCGCGCCGCCCGATGCGCCGCTGCCTGTCAGCTGTTGCTGCATCATTTGCGTCGCCGCGCCGTCATTGCCGCCGCCGGAAAAACGCTCCGTCGCCGATGTGCTGATGCCTTGCAGCTTGGCAATCATTTGTTCAACCGGCCCGCCGGGCGCGATTTGCACAATCAAAAAATTGAGCAGGATGATGCCGAACAGCGTCGGTATCATAAGCAGCAGACGGCGGATGATATAGGCAGCCATGTTCTTTTACGTCATCTTTCGTTTATTTCTTGCCGCCCGCTTCGCTTTCGCGTTTTTTCAGCACGGCGTCTTTTTGCGAGTCATACCACCACGTCCCTACAATCCCGAGACCGTATTTGGGCGGCGTTGCGGGGTGGCCGAATTTATCCCAATACGCCACGCGGTGATAGCTGGTATGCCACTGCGGAATGACATAGTGGTTCCACAGCAATACGCGGTCGAGCGCGCGGGTGCGGGCGATAAGTTCTTCGCGGTCGGGGGCGGCCACGATTTGTTCAATCAGCGCATCCACAACCGGATTTTTAATACCGATGATATTGCGGCTGCCGTTGAGGTCCGCTTTGTCCGCGCCCCAGAAATCGCGCTGTTCGTTGCCCGGCGACAGCGATTGCGGGAAAGAGCCGATGGTGACATCAAAATCGAAATCATCCATGCGTTTCTGGTACTGCGCCGTATCGACCACGCGCAGCGTCGCGTCGATGCCCAGACGTTTGAGATTGCCAATCATCGGGTTAATCCAGCGCGCGAAGGCTTCGCTGTGCAGCAGGAATTCGAAGCGGAAAACCTGTCCGTCTTTTTCGAGCAGCTGGCTCTTCTTGTCCATTTTCCAGCCCGCCGCCTCCAGCATCGCGCGCGCCTTGGCCAGATGGGCGCGCATGTCGTTGCCGCTGCCGGATGTTACAGGGTTTTTATAGGCCTGCGTGAAAACTTCTTCGGGCACTTTGCCGCGGAAAGCTTCGAGGATTTCAAGTTCCCGCCCCTGCGGCAAACCGGAAGAAGCCAGTTCCGAGTTTGCAAAATAACTGCCCGTGCGCGTATAGGTGCCATAGGCGAACTGGCGGTTCGACCACTCAAAATCGAAAGCGTAATTGAGCGCGGCGCGCACTTGCGGGTCGGCAAAAACGGCGCGGCGGGTATTGAAGGCAAAGGCCTGCATGCCCGCAGGCAGGCTATGGGGGATTTCTTCCTTGCGGATAAGCCCCTTCTGCACGGGGCGCTGGCCTTTGTATTCGGATTCCCACGACTTGGCGATGTTTTCCTGACGCACGTCATAAGCGTCCGCAAAAAACGCCTGCAGCAAAACCGTTTCGTCACGGAACATTTCATAGGATATGGTGTCGAAATTATACTGGCCGCGGTTGATGGGCAGGTCTTTCGCCCACCAGTCTTTCACGCGTTCGTACACAATACGGCGGCCGGCATCGATGGATTTGACTTTATAAGGCCCGCTACCCGTGACCGCCGTCAGCACGGTTGCAGAAAAATCCTTTCCCTCGAAGGCATGTTTGGGCAGCACAGGCATTTGCCCCATAATCAGCGGCAATTCACGGTTGCCTGCCATGTTGAACACAAAGGTCACGCGCTGGGGCGTTTCGGCCTTGGCTTCCTTCACGTTGCCGTAGTAGCTGCGGTAGAAAGGATGCCCTTTTTCCATCAGCGTCTGGAATGTCCAAACCACATCGGCCGCCGTGAGGGGCTTGCCGTCATGGAAACGCGCTTCCTTACGCAGGTTGAAGGTGACGAAGCTGCGGTCTTCGGGCATTTCGATGCTTTCGGCAATCTGGCCGTATTCGGTGAAGGCTTCGTCGTCCGTATTGGTCAGCAGCGTTTGAAACGTCATGCCCAGCCCCGGCGCCGCAACACCGCGGAGTGTGAAGGGATTGAGCGTATCGAAAGTGCCGAAAGACGCCATGCGCAGCTCGCCACCCTTGGGCGCATCCGGATTGGTGTATTCCAGATGGGTGAAATCGGCACCGTATTTCGGCGCGCCATGCATGGCCAGCGCATGCACCGGCGCGGGCGCGGTTGCCGCGGGAACAGCCACGGCCATTTCCGCCCGCAGCTGCGGCACAGCAAAAGTACTGGCCAAAAGCGCGCCAAAGGCCACAGCAGCAGACATTGTGCGGACGGGCAGTGCGAACATGTAAAATCCCCTGAAAATACAAAAACTTAGATTGTCCAGTTTCCGGTTTTTACTATACCCCCTGCCCCTGCGGGGCGCAAGTGCCGCGCCTGCCCCGCCGCGCGCCGTTTGCCGCAAAACAAAACCGCCGGACTTGCGCCCGGCGGTTTGTTTTGTCTGAGGTGACGTCTTTTATGTCTGTTTGACGTCACCGGTGTTTTCTTTGCGGCCGACTTTACCAATCGCACCACCACCAAACTGACCCATGACGTTCGAGGCAGCATACATCATACCAGCCGTCGAGTTGTCGTCGAAGCTTTGGTCAGGCGTACCACCCAGCCAGCGCATCATAGCGCTCGGGATGAGGTCCATCAGCTTGAAGGTAGAGTTCGCGGCCGTGTAGATGGCACCAACATAGATGACCGTGTAGGCCACATGCGAGATAAGGCGGGTCAAAGTACCCATCTCGGCACGCAGTGCGCTCACACCGTTCAGGAAGTTGGCGTGGAAATAGACCACGAAGGTGTTGAAGATAAGCATCGCACCCACGAAACCAAGAACCACCAGCACCGGACGAACCAGTACGTTCAGCCACAGGATCCAGCAGGTTTTTGCTGCACCGGCCAGGCCTTCACCTTCGGAAGACAAGTGAGCCAGGGCGGCAATCGGCACCATCGCGACAGCTTCAAAGACCGAGATAATCCAGGTCAGCACCGCGAAGGTCACACGCAGCAGCGGCAGGACGGGCACCATATATGCCAGCATCATACCGGCCAGCATGGCCATGGCAGACAGAGACTGGGCACCACGGAGCAGACCGCTGGACGCCAAACCCTCACCGATGGTGAAACCGGCAATAGTGATGGTGGACAGGGACTGCAGGATGGTCATCAGACCCCAGATGGTCGCAGCCCAACCCATGATGGTACGGCCCGCTTCGACCAGCTTGACGAACGGATAGGTGTTACCCGTCGGGTCATGCAGCGCAAAGAGGAAGGAAGATTGCTCACCCGGGATAAGGCGGGAAGCGACCGCATCCATCAGCGCGCCCGAGCTGTTGGCAGCCTTCACCAGCGACGCGATGGATTCACCACCTGCTTCACCCGTGAATTCCGTACCGCCCGTGTTCACCGACGTACCCGGCGCCGTCACAGCACCCGGCGCGACCATGGAGCCGCCCGTCGGGTCAGACATCTGCTGGTCCCACCACAGTTGATAGTGTGCGGTGATTTCGCGCGTTCTCTTTTCGATAAGCGACTGCTGTTCGGTGTTGGTGGTCTGTTCGGGAATGACGTCCCACAGCGTACCCGGGACGACAGACACCGGCAGGTCACGCGCCGACATCGCAAAGCCGTTAATCATACCAACGAAGTGCGGGAACAGACCCATACCGGCCCAGCCCTTTTCCGTCAGCTCGGTCAACATATCGGTGTTGATATAGTTGACCAGCTGGGTCAGAGAACCACCGTTGGTTGCCGTGGTGCAATCCGCCGCGCCGCAATATGCGTTGTTGATACGCGTCATGACGGTGTTGACCATGGTCTGGTGGCAGCTCAGATCCGGGAAGCCGCTTTCCGTACCGCCCGCACCGCACTGGCCGACAGCTGTACAGCCGGCATTCGCAGGCAGGTTGGCACCTTGCTCTTGCACAGGGTTCGTACCGCCGCCGTTCGGACGCATGTGGCGGCCGACGAAAGCGCAGGCGAAGTTATGTGCCTGATCCATCACAGGACCCGGTTCGCCGAAAAGACCCGTGGTGTAGTTCGTGGCACTGGTACCGAAAAGCGCGTTGCTCATGTCACGCTGGAACAGCATGGCCGCGTTTTCCAGCGCGTGCTGCGGTTGGGAGTTGGCCACTTGGAAGGCGTAGCTTTCCGCAGCGCCATCCTGCACACGGAATTCAATCTTACCGCACAGGTTACCCGCAGCCGAGCCGTAGGTGAAAGACACCGTGTTGCCGAAGAATTGCGTGCTCGGGCCGCGGCGCGTCACGATATAGCGGTTCGGGAAGAAGGTGGGCACACCTGCCTGCACACGGGATTCCGTGTTATAGGCAATCTGGCACACTTTCATGCGCGCGATGCTGGAAACAACACCACCCACCTCTTGCGACGGCAGGAAGCCGGCAATCAGGGCGTTGGCATCCAGAACGCCCGCAACATAAGTCGTCCAGGCGCGGGTACCGAAGTTGGAACCCCATTCCGCCAGTTTCATCACGGCGAACTGGCCGGAGCTGAAACCCGTGGTGCCGAGCGGAATCATCAGACCCAGCGCGAAAACGACGCGGATAGGCGTCCACACCATGTTGTGGCGGCCACCGCCGACGATACCGGTTTTCGCCGTATCGACAACGATGGACAAAATCATCCAGAAAATCATCACGGCCGCAACGACCATGATACCCGTGTTATAGACCTGCATCAGACCGGTCAGGGCGTTCTGCATCAGGCCGCCTTCGCCAACAGTCGATTGACGCAAGACTTTATCGAGAACCATCAGGCCAAGGTCGGCAGACGCGCGGCTTTCGTCGGCAGCCGTCGTCACGTCATAAGCTGTACGCGTATCGAACATCGCACCCTTGGTACCGCCGGCGAAACCGCCCGTCAGCGCGTTTTCGATGTCGGTTGCGCCGCCTTTGTTATACGGGTCGCCCGGGTGGGAGAAAATCTGCGCCTGTGCAGCCGTGCCAAGACCGAAGGTCACCGTCAGCAAGAACGTGCCGATGGCGCAGATGGTCACAGCAATCATCATAATGACGGACAGGAAAAGCCCCCACTGCATCGGTGTGGCACGCTGCACGCGGAGGTTATACCAGGCTTCGCCCATCAGCTGGGGGAAGGAATATTTTCTCACACCCTCGATGCCGTAGCGAGTCGAGGGGTGGTTATGGGGGATGAGTCCCGCTTGCGCGAACATCAGCGCAAGAGTGCGCATGAAGACGGGCCCGATGTGGGAGAAATGCTGAAAGCACAAACTAAACTGCGGCATGAACAGGAATGCTGCGACAGAAGTGCTTTTTACACGTTTGGATTCGCTCATGGCTTTACCCCGACTAGAAATACCACACCACCTTCTTCAGGCTTATAAGTTCATCTTACGCCTTTTTCTTAAAATCGTCAAATTTATTGACATTTATGCAAAATTTTCATCAAATTTTATCTAAATTTAACCATTGATTAATTCAATGAAAACAAAGAAAAATTTGACTTTCTTACCAGATTAGCCCGCGGCTAAGATATGTGGGGCGATAGGGGAAGCCGGCGAAAAATTCGCCCAACCGATTCTCTGAGCCGCCCCCCGCTGCCCCTTCAAAGCTTTCGCGGTGGATGCCTGCGGTCACCAAAACCGAGTCGATTCCGGCCCCTGTCGCGCCCGCAATATCGGTGGGCATGGCATCGCCCACGCCCAGCACCCGCATGCCGGGCATGGCGGCCAGGCAATGGCTGTAAACCTGACGGTACGGCTTGCCGAACCACGTCACCTCGCCGTCCATCTGTATATATATGTCAGCGAGGGTTCCCGCGCAGATAACCAGCTTCTCCCCCACATGCACAATACGGTCGGGATTGGCGCAAATCATCGGCAGGCGTTTTTCGGCGCAGGCGGCAAGGCGGTCTTGGTACATATCCGCCGTATGGGTAAAATCCTCGATACCGCTGCACAGCACGAAATTCGCCGCATCGGGCGTATCCACCAGCGTGATGTCCATGTCTTCAAACAGGCTATGGTCGCGTTCGCCGCCGATGTGGAAACAACGCTTGCCCCATTGCTGCAAATAACGCTCTTGCAGCGCCTGCCACGTCGCCTCGCCCGATGTCATGATGCCGTCGTACAAATCCGGCGTGACGCCCATAGACGACAGTTTTTCCGCCACCGTATAGGCGCGGCGCGGCGCATTCGACAAAAACCACACACGGCGCTTGGCGCGTTTCATTTCCCTGAGCGTCGGGACGGTATGGGGGAAAGCCTGCTCCCCGTCATGCACAACGCCCCAAAGGTCGAGGATATAGCCTTCATAAAACCCGGCAATCTCGCCAATGCCATCGATAAAACGCGGCAGCTCTTTACTGTTTTGTGCGGATAGCATCTTTTACTCCTCCATCATCGCGGCTTCCGCGCGCGCGGGTTTGCCGAACAAATAGCCCTGACCATAGTCGATGTCGATGTCCAGAAGCTCGATAAGCTGCTTTTCGGATTCAATCTTTTCGACAATCAAATCGATGCCGCGGCTGTCCAGCTCCGCTTTCAAACGTTTCAGGCGCTTCACGCCGCCGATTTCATGCATACCTTCGATAACCAGTGCGGCATCGACTTTGAGAAAACGGATATGCCGCGCCTCCAGATGCGCGAAGTCGAACGATAGCTCCCGCACCTGGTCCATCGAAAAACGGCAGCCAAGGCGCGACAAACCATCCAGCACGGGCAAAGACTCCGCACGCATGGTTGCAAGGTCGCCCTGCCCCAGCTCGAACACCAGCCGCGGCGCCAGCGCACGGTACTGCGCGATAAATTCCACAAGGTCGCCCATGAATTTCGGGTCGTTCAGCGTCAGGCTGGTGATATTGCAAAACCACGCGCGCCCCGCGCCGCTGCTGCCCGCATCGCGTATAGCCTGCAGCGCACGCAGCAAAAGCAGGTTGTCGATAACCGGCACCATGTCGTGCTGCATGGCGACGGCCAGATACCGCTCGGCCGGCAGATATATCTCGCTTTCGATACGAATGCGGGAGAACATTTCAAAAAAGCGCGATTTGCGCTGCGGCAAGTTGACGATGGGCTGAAGGAAAATATCGATACTGTCCTGCTGCACGGCGTGGTGCACAAAGGCCATGACCTGCTCGTCCGTCAAAACCCGCGCCGCGTTTTCCGCCGTCAGCCCCGCAACAACGGGCAAAGCCGCCGCGGGCGCATCGCCCGCCATGCCGCGCGCGGGGGCGTCCATGCGCGACAGCTGCTCGGCGATTGCTTTAATCATGCGCTGCTCGATGCCGCCGCCCGATGCGGGCGTGACGCCCAGCATTTCCTGCTGGCGGCTGAAACGCCGCGCGGTTTCGCCCGCATCGGCCAGCGTGCGGCGCATATCGGCGACATCGTTGCGGTTGCGCGCGACTTCGCGCACGATGCGGTCGTAGTCTGCGTTCATGCGGCGGATTTGTTCAACCAAATCACGTTCCCACCGCCGCCGCGCTGCCATTTCAACGGCGAAAAATCCGGCCAGCGCCAGCATTGCCGTCACCAGAAACGCCACGCGCGGCGAGGCAACGCTGCCCAGTACAATCAAAAAAGTCGCCAACCCCAGCGCGGCCAGAATATTTTTAAACGTCAAAAAACTGCGCCAATCGACACGGCGGCGCGCATCGCCGCGCAGCGGCGCCATGGGGTCATCGCCGAAAGGGTCGTTGTCGTAAGAATTTTCCGCGGGCGCGTTCATGCCGCTTCCTCCGCTTCGGCGTTCATATCGACATCTGCGCCGACGGCTTCGGATATATGCCGCAGCCCTGCATCGCGCAGGCGCGCAGATAACCCCTTCAGCACTTGCGGCACCAGCGCGGGGCCTTCATAGACAAGCCCCGTATAAACCTGCACCAGCGACGCGCCCGCGCGGATACGTCGCCACGCATCATCGGCATTTTCAATACCGCCGACACCGACCAGCGGCAATTGCCCGCGCGTCAGACGGTAAAAGTCAGCCAGAACGGCGCAGGCTTTATCTTTCAGCAAGCGGCCGCTCAAGCCCCCTGCCTCGTCTTTCAATGCAGGCGCGAGTGCCGCCGGTCTTTCCAGCGTCGTATTCGAAACCACAAGCCCGCTGATACGGTGACGCAGCGCCAGCTGCGCGACGCCTGCGCGCTGGTCCGGCGTCAAATCCGGCGCGACTTTCAGCAAAAGCGCAGGCCGCGCGACAGGCGGAATATCCAGCGCGCCCAGAACCGCCATCAACCCTGCCAGCAGCGCGTCGAGCATATTTTCGCTTTGCAAATCGCGCAGACCCGGCGTATTGGGCGACGACACATTCACGGTGATATAATCCGCCACGGGGGCCAGCACGCTCAGGCAACGGCTGTAATCTTCGAAGGCGGAAACCGTTTCCTTGTTGATGCCAATATTGACGCCCAGAAGCCCGCGCAAAGGGTCTGCACCCTTTTGTGCCGCTGCCACGCGAAAATCGCTGACGCGCGCGGCGAAATATTCAAGCCCCTTGCCAGGAAAGCCGAGACGGTTGATGACAGAGCGGTTCTGCGCATCCCGAAACATCCGCGGCGCGGGGTTACCGTCCTGCGGCAGCGGTGTGACTGTCCCCGCCTCTACAAAACCAAAACCCATATCCAGCATGGGGGAGAGGACTTCGGCGTCCTTGTCAAACCCCGCCGCAAGGCCGAGCGGGTTTGGAAAACGATGCCCAAAAACATCGCAGCGCAGCGCAGGGTCGTCATGGCAAAAGCGCGGCGCAAGGCCGGTTTTGAGAAGACGCAGCGTCAGGCGGTGCGCCTGTTCAGGCTCCATTGCCATCAGCAGCGGTTTTGCCAGCGGATAAAGGTTTATCATGCCACGCCCCCGAAGGCTGCGCGGATATAATCCTGCACTTTGGCCAAATCGGCGGGCAGCACGTCGTAGCGCTCTTCGCGCGCCATCAAATCCGCCATGTGCGGCGGCAACTCGGGCGCGACATCCGTCGCCGCCTTGACGGCATCCGGAAATTTGGCGGGGTGCGCGGTTGCGAGCGTCACCATCACGGCATCGGGATGCGCGCGTTTCCAGTCTTCCGCCACGCCAAGGCCGACGGCGGTATGCGGGTCAACGACGTAATCATAACGGCGGTAAAAATCGCGGATAATCGCGGTCGTTTCCGCATCATCCTTGCGCCCGCTTGCAAAAACAGACGACAGGCGCGCCATGATGTCGGCGCTTAAATCAAATGGCCCTGCATCGCGGAAATGTTTCATGGTCGCCGCCACCGCCGCGCCGTCGCGTCCGTAAAGGTCGAACAGCAGGCGTTCGAAATTGCTGGAAATCTGGATATCCATGCTCGGGCTTATCGTCGGCACCACGCCGCGGCGTTCCATCCGCCCCGTGGTATAAAAACGGTGCAAAATGTCATTGGCATTGGTGGCGACAATCAGTTTTTCGACAGGCAAGCCCATCGATTTCGCCACATAGCCCGCATAGACGTTGCCGAAATTGCCGGTGGGCACGCAGAACGTCGGCGCCTTGCCCGTTTCGGCACGCACGCGCACACCCGTATAGACGTAATAAACCACCTGCGCCAAAATACGCGCCCAGTTGATGGAGTTAATAGCGGACAATTGCATGGAATCGCGGAAGGCCAAGTCGCCGAACATCGCCTTCACCAAATCCTGACAGTCGTCGAAACTGCCTTCGATAGCGATATTGCGCACGTTGGGGGCATCGACCGTGCTCATCTGCCGCCGCTGCACGTCGGATACGCGCCCCTTGGGATGCAGGATAACGATATTGGCATAAGGGCTGTTTTTAAACGCTTCGATAGCGGCGGAGCCCGTATCGCCGGACGTCGCGCCGACGATGGTGACTTTCTGCCCGCGCGCTTTCAAAATAAAATCGAATACCTGACCGAGGAATTGCAGCGCCACATCCTTGAAGGCCAGCGTCGGGCCGTGGAAAAGCTCCTGCACATAAAAACCGTCATCGAGTTTACGCAGCGGTGTTTTTTCCGGATGCGCGAAGTTTTTGTAGGATTTTTGCAAAAGCAGTATCAAATCCTGCGCCGAAATATCTTCGCCGACGAAGGGGGAAATGACGCGCCATGCAATCTCCAGATAATTCTGGCCTGCCATGTTGCGCAGCTCTTCATCCGATATTTGCGGGCAGACGTCCGGCACATAAAGCCCGCCGTCGCGCGCAAGCCCCGTCAGCGCGGCATCGGCGAAATTCAGGCGCGGCGCGGCGCCGCGTGTGCTGATGTAGCCGGGCATGGTTCACTCCCCTCGTAAGTCTTGCCGAGGTAGCGCTCGGTCACATGTTTTTTGAAGTAATAGGTCGAAAACGGCTTGCCCGTCGCATCGCGCACCAAATCGGGCGGCGTCATCAGGCAGGCCTTGGCCTGTACGTTGTCTTTCAGCCAGCCGGTGAAGACGCCCACATTGCCCTGCGCCACCTGCGCGAACACATCCGGAATATCTTTTTTCATTTTGTCGGCCAGCTGCGCAGCGATGAAAGCGCCCAGCGCATAGGCGGGGAAATACCCAAACGCGCCGAAATACCAGTGAATATCCTGCAAACAGCCAAGGCGGTTGCTGGGCGGCGTCGTGCCGATAAGGCCGCGGAAGCTTTCCATCCACGCGTCCGGCAGGTCTTTCACGTCCAGCTTGCCCTCCACCATCGCCTTTTCAAGGCGGTAGCGCAGGATGACATGGGCGGGGTATGTCACTTCGTCCGCCTCGACGCGGATGAAGCTGCGCGATACGCGCGTCACATGGCGGTGCAGGTTTTCCGGCGACAGCGCGGCGTCATTGCGGCCGAAAGCTTTTTGCACATGCGGCGCCATGAATTGCCAGTATTCAAGACTGCGCCCCAGCTGCATATCGATGCTGAGCGATTGCGATTCATGAATGGCCATGCCCATATTCTGGCTGGCGCCCACGGGCTGATGCTGCCATTCGGCGGGGGTGAAGCGGTCGTAAAAACCATGCCCCGCTTCGTGCGCCACGCCCTGCATGGCATCGGTGAAGTCTTCTTCTTTATAACGCGTGGTGATGCGCACATCGTTGCCGATACCGCTGCTGAACGGGTGCAGCGACACATCCAGCCGCCCCCAATCGGGCGTGAAGCCGATGAGATTGCAAACCTGCTGGCAAAGTTTTTGCTGCGTATTCACATCGAAAGGCGCGCCAAGGGGCAGCGGTTCCTGCTGCGTCGCCAGCACTTCGTCGATAAAGGACGGCAAAAAAGCGGCCACGTCGTCAAAGGCGGCATCGACGTCGGCAACGCTCATACCCGGCGCATAGCTGTCCATCAGCGCGCCATATTTACAGGTGCCCAGCTTTTCCGCCTTCGCCGCCGCATGTTCGCGCACGATGGAAAGCAAGCTCGCCAGTTCTTTTTCGACAATCGAAAAGTCGTCTTCGGCGCGCGCCTTGCGCCAGATAACTTCGGTGCGGGTTTCCTGGCTCATTTTACGCGCAACCAAATCGGCGGGCACTGCCGTTGCGTGCGTATAAAGCCATTCCATCACGCGCAGGTTCGCCGCCTGCCACGGGGAGAGGTTTTTGCCGTCCGTCGCCGCCAGCCATTCGCCGACTTCGGGGTCGGTTTGCATTTCGTGGATTTTGAGGTTCAAAACTTCCAGCTGGCGCGCGCGCTGCTCTACCCCCGCCTCCGGCATCAGCACGGATTTGTCCCAATCCAGCAAAGAGTCGATTTGCTTGAGCGCCATAATCTGGCCGAAACGCTCTTCGAGTTTTTGATAGGGCTGCATGCGGCTTACTCCGTTTTTGCGGGGTTTGCGGGGTTTGCGGGGTTTGCGGGTTTTTCGCGCTGGCTGAGCGCGAAGACAAGCATCAGAATACCCGCCATGCCGAACCAGAACAACGCATATTGCAGATGGTTATTGCGTATTTGCGCGGCGGCGGCAAAGCCCGCGGGATAGCCCCCGTCATGCGGCGGCAGGGTGACGATAACAGGCAGCGCCATCTGGTATCCGACGGCACGCGCCATCGCCTGAACGTCCGGCCAGTACCAGTCGTTTTTGGCGGGGTTGTTGTCGGGCGTGAAGGTCGATTTATGGGGAATCTGGACAATCCCCTCCAGCGTTTGCGGAGCTGTGGGCACGGCGACTTTTTCACGCGCGTCATCCGGCACAAAACCGCGGTTGATGAAAACCGGCAGCTTTCCATCCCCGCGCCGCAGCAGCACCAGCATGTGCGCGCCGACCTTGCCGTTATCGGTGCGCGGTTTCAGCCAAAAAACATGCGCGGCGTCGAATGTACCCGCGGCGCGGGCGCGGCGATATTCCCAATCCTCAGGCGCTTTGATGGCGGCAGGCAGCAAAACGGCATCGGCCGCCTTGCGCGCCTCGATACGCGCGAGCAAATCCTCTTTCCACGCCAGACGCTGCACCTGCCAGATACCCAGCGACAGCAATATCGCCTGCATCAGGATAAAGCTTATAAAGATTTTTGTTTTTTTATGGAATTTCATCGCCCGTTTCCGCCGTATGGACAGCTTAGTCAAAAGGGGGTAGCTTTTCAATCACCCCCTTTTTACGAAACGCATGCGGAGGCGCCTTTGGCACCGAAACCGAACAAACCCATGGCGCACCCGCGCCGCCCGCTGAGTGCTGGTGAAACGTCGCTCGCCCGCCGAGTCTTTGGCGATGCCATCGACTACGCCCGCGTCACGGTGACGGAGGGGAAATTCACCAGCTTCCAGCCCTACGGCACCGCCATGGCGCCCGACGGGCATTTGTACATGCACGGCTGTTACAAAGACGACTACAGCTGCGAGGCCGACCACTGGCAAGGCCACTTCATCCACGAAATGACGCATGTCTGGCAACAACAAAACGGCGTTTTGAATCCGGTGGCGGAGGCCATGCGGCTCAGCGTCAAATTCGGCTTCAACTACAACGCTGCCTATGACTACAAACTGGAGCATGGCAAGGACCTGCTGGATTACAACATGGAACAGCAGGCCAGCATCGTGCAGGATTATTTCATGCTGAAAATTTGCGGCACGCAAGGCCACCGCGGCCACTGCCAGAACATTTGCAGCGACAGGGCAAAAATCACACTGCTTGAAAAGACGCTGGAAAAGTTTTTGCAAAACCCGTCTTACGCCGCAAACAGCACAAAGAAAAACGGCGGGAAGCCGAAGCCCCCCGCCGCTTAAAAGTTCCGGCAGTTTATATCAAAGCTCGTCGAGCTTGCGGTCCTTGGTTTCCGGCAGGAACAGACAGCCGATAACAAACGTCATCAGCGCGACCGCAATCGGGTACCAAAGCCCGTGATAGATATTGCCCTGCGCGGCCACCATGGCAAAAGCGACCGTCGGCAAAAATCCGCCGAACCAGCCGTTACCGATATGATACGGCAGCGACATGGACGAATAGCGGATACGCGTCGGGAACAGCTCCACCAGCATCGCTGCAATCGGGCCATAAACCATCGTCACATAGATGACGAGAATGGTCAGCAGCAGCGTCACCATCGGATAGTTGATGGCATCCGTATCCGCCTTGGCGGGGTAGCCTGCTTCGGTTATCGCCTCTTTCAGCTTGGCGTTGAAGGCATCGGTCTTCGCGGTCAGTTCTTCCTTGGAAAGGCCGCGCCCTTCGAAGCTTTCTATGACCTTGCTGCCGATTTTGACATGCGCAACCGTGCCCGCCGCCGCGGCTTCGTTGTTGTAGTTCACGGCGTTTTTGGCAAGGAAGCCTTTGGCGATGTCGCAAGAGCGCAAGAACTGCGACGTGCCCACAGGGTTGAACTGGAAGGTACAGGCCGAAGCGTCCGCCACCACCGTCACCGGCGCCGACATCTGCGCTTTTTCAAGCGCGGGGTTGGCGTAGTGCGTAATCCCCTTGAAGATGGGGAAATACGTCAGCGCGGCAATCAGGCAGCCCGCCATGATAATTTTCTTGCGGCCGATTTTATCGCTCAGCCAGCCGAAAATCACAAAAAACGGGGTGGCAATCGCCAGCGATACCGCAATCAGGATATTCGCCGTTGCGCCGTCAACCTTCAGCGTTTGCGTCAGGAAGAACAGGGCATAGAACTGCCCCGTGTACCAGACAACCGCCTGCCCCGCCGTCAGGCCGAACAGGGCAAGCAAAACGATTTTCAGGTTCGCCCACTGGCCGAAAGATTCTTTCAGCGGCGCTTTGGAGCCTTTACCCTCTTCCTTCATTTTTTTGAAGGTCGGGCTCTCGTTCAGCTTCAGGCGGATGTAAACCGAAATCGCCAGCAGCAGGATGGACAGCAGGAACGGCACGCGCCACGCCCATTCGTTGAAAGCGTCTTCACCGAAATAGGTACGCACGCCCAGAATAACCAGCAGCGACATGAAAAGCCCCAGCGTCGCCGTGGTTTGAATCCAGCTGGTCAGATAACCGCGGTTGCCCTTGTGCGCGTGTTCCGCCACATAGGTCGCGGCACCGCCGTATTCACCGCCAAGCGCAAGGCCTTGCAGCAGGCGCAGCGCGACCAGAATAATCGGCGCCGCGATGCCGATGGTGGCATAGCTGGGCAAAAGGCCGACGACAAATGTCGAAAGACCCATCAGCAAAATCGTGACCATAAAGGTGTATTTGCGGCCCACAAGGTCGCCGAGGCGGCCAAAGACCAGCGCGCCGAACGGGCGCACGGCAAAGCCCGCCGCAAAAGCCATCAGCGCGAAAATGAACGCCGCGGTTTCATTGACGCCGGAGAAAAACTGCTTGCTGATAATCGCCGCCAGCGAGCCATAGAGATAAAAGTCATACCATTCGAAAACAGTGCCGAGCGAGGCCGCAAAAACCGTTTTACGGATTTTGCCGGGCGAAAGCTCTTCTTGCCCTTGTGCTGCATGTGCCGTCATGTGCGTTTCCCTTTTTGGTTAAGTCTCTTTGCGAAAAGGGCGGCATAATGCCGCCCCGTTCTACGTTTTTTTAGAAAGTATATTTTGCCGCTGCCTGCACGCGCGTGGCATCGCCGTCATCACCGTCCACGTCTTCGCGCTGGCCATACAGGAATTCAAGCCCGAGGTCGAGTTTCGGTATCGGCGACCAGATGATGTTGTAGGCGATATAGGTCGTGCTTTCCATCGACGAGCCGGGCTGGAAGTCCGGCTGGTCCACATAAACATATCCCCCCGTCAGGTTGCTGCGCCATTTCGGGCTGAACACCGCCTGATAGCTGACATAACCGCTATAGGCCTTCAGCGTTTCGAGGTCGTTACCGTTGAGCACCGCATCGAAGCTTTCGTTGCGCGTCACCTGCAGGTCATTGATATAACGGCCGATGCCGTCGCCGTAGTTGACCTGGAACTTCAGACTGTCCTTGTCGCTGAACACATCGGTTTTGATTTTACCGCTGAGGTTGACGCCATAGCCGCTGGTGGCGGTATCGACAGCGCCGTTATCAATAGCCAAGCGGCGGTAGAGCGCACCGGTTTGCAGATGCCCCCAATCCTGTTCCCATTTCAGCGCGGCAATCATATCCGGAATGCCGTCAGACTGCGCGACCGCCGCGGGCACGGTATCGGAAAGGTCGCCTTCGGGGTTTTCCGCCGCAACAGCCAGCGACCAGCCGTCGTCAAATTTGTTCGTCCAGCGGATTTGCGGCTGGCGGATAAAAGATTCACCGTTCACCTGTGCGAAGTCCAGCGTTTCGGCAAAGGCCGCGACGTCGTTGAAGGTGGACCAGTTCTGCCCTGCCATCAGCCCGCCGACCTGCACCCAGGCGTGGCGCAGGCGCACGTCATAGCCGTTCACCTGACTTTGCGGCTTGCTGACCGCCTGGCCGAACAAATCGAATTCGGCAAAGGCGCGCAAATCGCCGTATTCCGTCGGGCTGCGCACATCGACGTTCAGGCGCGTTTCGCGCGCATGGATGCGGCTGCGGCCGCTTTCGTTGGTATTGCCCGTGGTGATGGTGCGGGTCTGGAACAAATCTTCGGATACGCCGGTGCTGCCGTTCGAATAAATCGCATCGACTTTAATCTGCCCGCCAACCTTGAACGACACATCGGTGCCCGGCACCTTGATAGCGCCGGGGAAATCGCCCTGCTCCACATATTTCTTGTCGCCTGCGGGCGCGGCGGATGCCGTTTGCGTGCCGCCGCTTGCCTTGGGTGCAGATTCCAGCGCTTTTTTCTGCGCGACCACAGCCGCTGCGGTTTCTTTTTGCTGGCCTTGCAGCGATTGCACCTGCGCACGCAGCGCCGACAGTTCGCGCGATTGCGCATCGAGCGCGGCTTGCTGTTTTTCAATCAGTTCGGTCAGTTTGTCGAGCGTGGCCTGATCTGCCGCTGCGGCGGGCGTGATGGCGATGGCAGCGCTCAGCGCCAAGGCGGAAACCATCACCGGAAAAAATTTTCTCATCGTCATATCCCCGTTTGTTTGTGGCTT
>ERZ761609.1645-NODE-1645-length-18717-cov-8.331261_pt1 | contig 18717 bp, 22 predicted proteins | sample MGYA00511163_ERZ761609 | MGnify/ENA primary metagenome ERZ761609 (study PRJEB28899, sample SAMN02445070) | bioreactor sludge metagenome | biome: EBPR sludge | place: Australia: Brisbane, Thorneside Wastewater Treatment Plant | collected 2011-12-16 ... | reverse complement strand
CCGATCTCTCCCCCTACACGCCACGCGATTTGCCTGCTACTTTGCTGCGGACTATTCTGGCTGGGACATTTTTATTTTTTATTGGCGACGGAATACACGCTGTCAATTTTTGAGCCAAACCTCTCGCACGTCTTTTTTGAGTCTCTTTTCTACCACGCGTTCATCGCCACCGTTCTCTGTGCCGTGGCTTTTTTCGCAACATACCCTTTAAGAATTGAAAAAAGCAGCCTGTGTGCGCGGCTCTCACGGGCCATCCCCGCGCTTGCCCTGCCCGTCGCCCTCATCGGCATATATGTCGCCCTCATCGGCATATATGCAGGCATGGAAAAAATAACATCACACCGCATAGATATTAAAAACCTCATGCAGTTTGTTTTTCTATGCTGGGGCGCCTTGATGTTTTCTGCAGCACTCGCGCTGCGCACGAAATTTCAAATCAAATGGATGTCTGCCTCGCTGGCTTTCATTTGCCTTGTCGCCGCGATACCCGCAGTTTCAGCGCGCGATATGTTCTTCCACTACCACGAACACCAGTTGCTTTCCGCAGCCAAAGAAGCAGGCTTGCTAGACCTTACAGGACAGTTTAAGGAAAAACTGGCCGACGCGAATATACCTTCCGAGACCGAAGCGAAACTCCGCAGGCACATCGAAGCGCTTCAATTGTCACGCAGCCCGGCCGCCTCGAAATATCTGAGACTTCTACACGAACCGTTGCGCGGCAAAACACAAAATACACCCCATGTGCGATACCTTTCTCTTTCAAAGAACGACGGACATTGGCTTTCCTCGAACGGCTTTGACTATATCTCCAGATTCGAACCGAGTCTGCCAAGAAACAATCCCGCCCCCATCGTGTCCGATGTAAATTTATATACAGGCATACGCCTCACGAGAACGCTCTCCGGAGACGGCGTCCTGCAATTAAAACTTCATACGGCGCAGAACGGCGATACCATTCCGCCCCTCGTATTCAACATCTACGAACATTTTTTGAAAAACGTTCTGCCGATGGTGCCCACGCCCGGCGGACTTGAAACAGACGCTGCCTCAAAAATTTTTGCAGAGAATGAATATATGCGCGCTGAACTGGAATTAATCAGCATGGACTACAGCTATCGACCGAGCGGAGACCCGAAAGACATCATAGGTATTAACTCCATTCGCAGCATCATCCGCCTCAGCCTTAAAGACGCCGCTAAACAGCAGAAAGAAACCCCATGACCGCCAGCATCCTCCAGCGCTTCAACGTCGTTTATATGGCGCGGTTCATGGCGGATGCGGTCAGGCGGTTTCCGTTGCCGGCGGTTTTGTCGGTGGCGCTGTCGGTGATTGTGGTTGCGCAAATGCACAACCTTAAAATCATGTCCGACGATACGGCGCTGCGCGCATCGCTGTTTTGCATCATCGGTTTTGTCGCCGCGCTGGGCACTGCGCTTTACGGCGAAGGGCACGGCACGGCGCGCGTGCGGGTTTTGGCCGTCAGCGTTTTTGTGCTTTCGCTTTTGTTTGCCGCCGTTTTCGTACCCGCGCATCTGGGCGCGGGGCAGGTTTTTCTGGCGGCTGCCGCGGGGCTTTTCTTGCTGGTGTCGCCCTTTGCGCGGCGCGCGGCCAGCGGCGATGCCGTTTGGGGGTTCGTTTATAACAGCGCGCTTGCGGTTATTTTCGGGGGCGTATCGACGCTTATTCTGGCGGGCGGGCTCTCGGCCATTCTGGCCAGCATCGGATATTTGTTCGAGGTAAAAATAAGCCACAAGATTTACGGCGACATCTGGGCGCTGGGCTGGTGTTTGTTTTTCCCGCTTTACGTCCTTGCAGGCGTGCCGCGCCAGCTGGAGGCCGAAGGCGGCTGCGATATCCCCGCGCCGGTGTCGTTCATCGCCAATTACCTGCTGGTGCCGATGATGCTGGCCTATACGGGTATTCTTTATGCCTACGGCCTTAAAATCGCCGCGCAGTGGGAATTGCCGCGCGGCAACCTTGCCTATATGGTCACGGGCTTCGGCGCTATTGGTGTGCTGACTCATCTGGCCATCTACCCGCTGCGCACGCGCGGCACGATGCTTTTGCGGTTTTTTGACCGCGCGTTTTATGCGCTGCTGCCCGTGCCGCTGTTGCTTTTGACCGTTGGCATCTGGACGCGCATCAATGATTACGGCCTGACGGAGCAGCGCTACGCCATTCTGCTCTGCCTCGGCTGGCTGGCGGCCTTGGCCGCATTTAAAATCGTCCGCACGGATAAATTCCACATCAAGCATGTGCCGCTGGCGCTGGCGGCTTTGTGCCTTGCCGCGTCTTTCGGCCCGTGGTCGGCTGCGGATGTTTCGCTGCAAAGCCAATATGCGCGCCTTGAACAACACCTGCAAAGCGCGGGCGTTCTGGGCGCGGACGGCAAAGTACAAAAAGCATCCGGCAATGTTCCGTTTGAAGAGCGCCTCGCTATCAGTTCCATCCTCGAATACCTGCGCGGGCGCAGCGCGCTGGCGCGGCTGGAGCCGTGGGTCACGCCGGTTGCCGAAAACCTGACCGACGCCGATGGCGGCAAATATCACGCCGGCATGGCGATAAAAGGCGAGCAGAAAACCGTCGCCGCAATGCTCCGCTGCGACACGCGCGGCCGCTGTCCGAACCAATACAGATTGCCGCAGGAAATCATGACGGCATGGGGCATGGAATATGTATCCCGCTGGAGCCCGCGCGAAGACGCCGTCATTTACGTCAACATCGCCCGCCACAACATCGGCGGGCAGGCGCTGCGCGTGGCCGGATACGACTACATGATGCAGGGCTGGGTATCCGACAGCCGCGACAAGAGCGGCACCCACCCCATCGGCCGCGCCCTGCCCAAAGGGCACAAGGCCTTTATCGACGGATACCGTTTTTACCTGACGGATGAAAACGATGCCGCGATTGATATCATGTCGGGAGATAGCGTGATTGATACGGCCGCCCTGCCGCTGAATGCAGCGGTTGAAAAAATGCTGGCACTTGAAACAAGAAATCTGCCGGACGACAAGGCCGACATGGCCGTTCTGGAGGGCGCGGGCAAGATGCTGCGCGCGGAATTCCGCCTGTCGTCGTTCAATTACAAAAAACCGGAAAAAGACGGTGATAAAGGCCGCGTGCAAAGCGCGAACGGCATTTTGCTATTCAGCCTGAAGGGCGAATAAGCCGGAAATCAAACCCGCATCAGGAAATCAGGAATTCGCGCCCGCAGGCAGGCGATGCAGCCACCAGTTGGTCGCATTGATGGAAAACACGGGCTGATAGCGCGAAACCTCCGCCGCGTGACGCAGGCGTTTGTCCTGGTTGTCGAGGACGAAGGTGCCTTCTTCGGTATATACAATCAAAATCGCATGGGCGATGTTTTTGATTTTATCCTGCACGATGGCGATGCGCAGCTGGTCAGTCGTAAAGCCAAGCGCGCGCAAGGAAGCATATTTCGCAATCGCGAAATCTTCGCAATCGCCGCCCTTGCGGAAAAACTCAATCGGCGTTGCCCACTGGTCGGACTTGCCGTAGTTTTTAATGTCTTCGACATAGCTAATCTGGTTGATATAGGTGTTCACCGCCGCGACTTTTTCGCGCGCGGAGGCGCCTGCCAGCGATTGCAGCTGCGCTTTCCACGCCTGCATCTGCATGTCGCCGCCTGCGGTTTTCATTTGCTGTTCAAAGCGCGCCATGACCGTCGTCCATTTGGTGAAGGACGAAATATCGTTGGAGCGGATTTCCATCGAGCCGAACAGTTTCGGCCGATCGAGTTTTTTCAGCGCCGGCTGCGAGGCTGCGGGCGAAAACGCCGCGGCCAGACGCACCGCCGTGCCGCCGTCATCCGCGCGCGCCGACGACGTGGGCGTGAAAGTTTGCAGCATGAAGGCGACGCCTGCGGCGGAAGTTTTAATGCACCACTGCTCCGCCAGCTTGCGGTACAGCTGCGTGGCGCTGACATAGCCTTCGTCAACCAGAATACGGCCAAGGGGCTGGCGGCGCTGCGATTGCAGCGCCAGTGCCTTTTGCAAATTCTCTTCGGTCAAAAGTCCCGCGCCGACCAGCAAATCACCGAGGCGGTAGGTGCGGAACGAACCGCCCACGCGGCGGATGAACCCGCGGCGGTGCGGGGTATTGGGCACCCGCTCGGCGGCAAGCGCGCGGCCTGCGCAAATGGCTGAGATGTCTTGGCTTTTCTGCTGGTTCGGGGTGGTCTGCAACATCTCGCTTGCCTCTTGCCCTTATTTATGGCCGGATACCCTCGGCTGTATTTATGGCCGGATATCCGGCTGTTGCCCGAATATGACAGTCCCTATTATTATGCATAACCGTTAACAACTGGTGAACGCGGGGCTGATTTTGGCTTGAAACCACTTATGGAATATGTTAAAAACGGGCAACAATATTATAAGCCGTCCCCATAGCAGCCGGACAATCGCCGGCAAGGCATGAAATATGACCGAACATCAATACCTTATCGAATCCCTGTCCCAGTTCAAAACCGCCCGCGTGCTGTGCATCGGCGATGTGATGATGGACCGTTTCGTCTATGGCAGCGTCGAGCGCATCTCGCCCGAGGCGCCGATTCCGGTTTTTCTGGTCGATAACGAAAAACACATGCTGGGCGGCGCGGGCAACGTGGTGGCCAATATCGCGGCGCTGGGCGCGGGCGAAACCACCCTGCTGGCCGTCGTCGGCGACGACATCAACGGGCGCGAGGTTGCCGCGCAGCTGGCGTCCATCGGCGTGAAGGCCGCCCTTGCCACCGCCAACGACCGTTTCACCACCGTCAAAAGCCGCTTTGTCAGCGGCGGGCAGCAAATGCTGCGCGTGGACCGCGAAAAATCGCAGGCCATCGGCAAGGATGTGGAGGCCGCATTGCTGGCCTCTGCCGAAGCCGCCATGGCGGATTGCGGCGTGGTTATTTTGTCCGACTATAACAAAGGCGTCCTGACCGACAGCCTGATTGCCGGCATCATCGCGATTGCGCAAAAACACGGCAAGCCCGTGGTGGTTGACCCCAAGGGCACGAATTTTGCCCGCTATCGCGGCGCCACCGTCATTACACCAAACCGCAAAGAGCTTGAAACCGCCACCGGCATGAAAGCCGCCAGCGACGACGATGTACGCGCGGCTGCGATGAAAATCATTATCGATTGCGGCGTTGATGCCGTTCTCGCGACCCGCAGCAAAGATGGTATGTCGCTGGTATCGGCAGACAAGCCGCCCGTGCATATCGCCGCCAATGTGCGCGAAGTATTCGACGTATCCGGTGCGGGCGATACAGTGATTGCCGCGTTTGCAACGGCGATTGCCGCAGGCGTGCCCATGCTGGCCGCCGCCGAAATCGCCAATATCGCGGCGGGCATCGTTGTCGGCAAAATCGGCACCGCCACCACCCGCCCCGAAGAAATCATCGACGTTATCAGGAGCAGCCAGATGTCCCCCGCCGCCGGATATGATATCACCGCCAAAATCATGAACCGCGCCGCCATCAGCGAAGCGTCCGACAAGCAGCGCGCCCTTGGCCGCAAAATCGGCTTCACCAACGGCTGTTTCGATTTGCTGCATCCGGGGCATCTCTCGACCCTCGCGCAGGCGAAGGCAACCTGTGATTATCTGGTCGTCGCCATCAACAGCGATGCGTCGGTCAAACGCCTGAAAGGCCCGACGCGCCCCGTGCAGGATGAACGCGCGCGCAGCCTTATCCTCTCCGCGCTCGGCATGGTCGATGCCGTTATCGTTTATGACGAAGACACGCCGATTGAAACGCTGAAGGCCGTGAAGCCCGATTTCCTTATCAAGGGCGGACAATACAAACTGGAAGAAGTCGTCGGCTATGACCTTATCACCAGCTGGGGCGGACAGGTCGTGCGCGCCGATATGGAAGACGGCTTCAGCACCACCAATACCATCGCCAAGATGGCAGGGTAAAGCGCTGCATGACGGAGCGCGCGCGCCGCAAACCGCCGGCCACGCGGCTTTACGCCGCCGCCGCAAACGCGCCCGAAACCTGCCTTGTCGCCGACAGCCCGCACAGCGGGCGCAAATATCCGGATGATTTCAATTATGCCGTCACGCTTGGCGAACTCCGCCAAGCCGAAGACGCGCATGTGGACAGGCTGTTTTCGTTTCTGCCCGCCCTCGGCGTGCCGCTTTTGACCGCCCGCGCGCCGCGGTCTTACGTCGATGCCAACCGCGCCGACAGCGTCAGCGCCGCATGGATGCGCGCCGAAGCCAAGGGCGAAAACCCCGATTATACACCGCAAGAAGGCGGGCTTATTCGCAGCCCCGCAACGCCGCGTCATACCGCGCCCGTTTATAGCCGCACGCTGAAACTCAGCGAAGCGTTTAACCGTGTCAGCACATACCACAAACCCTATCACGCGCGGCTGGCCGCGCTGATAGACAAAACGGCAAAAACGCACGGCAGCGTAGTGCATCTGAATTTACATTCGATGCCATCGACCACGCACCGCGGCACGCGTAAAAGTAAATACGACATCATCCTCGGCACCCGCGACGGGGAGACGGCGGACGACCATTACCTGCAAAAGCTGCGCAAGCTGCTGGAGGCAAAGGGCTACAAAGTCGGGCTGAACGTGCCGGGTTTTCGCGGCGCGGAAATCGTGCGCCGGCACGGCAACCCCGCCGCGGGGCGCCACAGCATACAGGTTGAAATCAACCGCGCCCTTTATATGAACGAAAAAACCCTGCGCCGGCTGCCGCGCATGAAACAGCTGCAAAGCGACCTTGAAGATACGCTGCGCAGCTTTCGCACTTACTGCGACGCAGCATGCACCTATGCGCAAAAATCCGCGCCCAAAAAGGATTCACCGCGCATTTGAATTTGACTCGCGCGGCGCCTGCGCCTAGCCTTTGAATATCTCAATCACACAGGGATGGCCGTTATGACGGACAAACCTTCGCGCCTGAAAAGGCTATGGAACATGCTGGGCGGAAAACATCCGCTTGAAAACAACGACGGCACGGTGACCACGCGTCACGGTCGTCATATCATCCCCTATAAAATGACGGTGAAGAACAACGGCGCCATCGACAGCAACCTGCCCGCTGTACTGGCGCAGCCGCGTATGACAGAGCTGCTGGCGCAAATGCGGCCGATGCTGCGCGCCCCCGCGGGCGACAAATTCGTGCTGGATGAAACCACGGGCGATTTTTACCTCAAAAACGATATTCAAAAAAACGGCGTGGACAAGGCAAAGCCGCTTGGCCAGATAGATGTCGAGACGGAGAAAACGCTGTTCTCCCTCGCGGCCGAAGAAATCCTGCAGGAGCGTGCCTTTGGCCCCCGCGCGCCGCAATCGCCCACGCTGCACGACGGCATGACCGGCACGGCGCATCCGCGCCGCCTGCCCGCCCCCAAACCGCCGCGGCATAAATAATATATTTATCAATCGCTTAATTCCCCTCCCCGCCCGTGAAGCTGCGGCATTTTTCCGTATCTGCGTCTTGACACATTTATGTAAAAATGCGATATTCTTTGCGCCGCCGCGGTGTGCGCGGCCAAAAGAAAAAACAAGGATTTTATGTGACGACCCCCAAGCCGCCAGATACGCCAAACACGCCCGCAAAGCCCCCCGTCACCAGCGACACGCCGGTGATGATTGCCATCGGCGGGCTTTCCGGCAGCGGCAAGACGACACTGGCCTACGTTCTGTCGCGCCAGCTGCCCAATACGGTCGTGCTTGATTCAGACGTGCTGCGCAAACGCATGCTGGGGCATAACCCCCTCGCCCCGCTGCCTGATGCGCTTTACACCCAAAGCCTGACGGAGCGTTTCATCAAATACGCCCGCGCCGAAGCCGTCAGCCAGATGGCACAGGGCAAAAACGTCATTGTGACGGGGCTTTTCAGCGACGAAGTCACCCGCAGCGGGCAAAAGGCCGCCGCCGAAAACGCGGGCTGCCGTTTCATCGGTATCTATCTCGACATTCCGGCAGCGCAGTTGTTCAAACGTATTGCGAACCGCCGCAACAATCCCTCCGACGCGCATGTCGGGGTTTTGCGCCGCCAGCTGAATGCAAAACCGTCGCAGCCCGGCACGGGCGAAGGCTGGCACATCGTGCGCGCGGACAAAAGCATCGACCGCACGCTGCAGCAGACCCTGCGCGCCATCCACCGCCACGGCATGCCCGCCGCCGAAGCCGCGCCGAAACCGTGGAAGCCCTTTTAAATCAATCTCCTGCGCATCCCCGCTTTTGTTGACAGAATATACATATTGTCGTAAAAATGGGCATATTCCGTTGAACAGGAGATTCCGCAGCCATGCTCGACTGGCCGCCCGAAGATATGCGCCACACCGGACGCACGCCGCCGGAGCATCTGCTGGCTGCCATCGCCGCGGATGACCACCGCATGTTCTATGCCGCGCTGGACGCCGTGCGCGGCGACCTCAATGCGAACAAGAGCGCGTACCTGCGCGCCGCGGCCGAAGTGCGCAACATGCTGTTTCTGAAAGAGCTGACGCTGGCCGGTGCCGACATCCCCTATGCCACCGCAGAAACCGAGCGCGAACGTAATGCCATCCAGAAAAATACTTACTGGGATGACGACATCGAAGACGTCGTGACAAAGTTTAAAAATCCCGGCGATGAGGCGCGCTACAAAACGCTCAGCCATACCATCGCAACGTTGAACACTTTCCAGCAAACCTATACGCAGCATATCGCGCCGGATGAAATGCTGAAAACGCAGCAGCGCATTTTAAAAGAGCTGGAAGAGCTGAAGCGCGACGTGACCGAACTGCGCGACGGCAAGCCGCTTGAAAAAGGCGTTTTCGCCGCACCCGCCGCCCTGCGGCCGAAAACGTCCTAGGCACAGAAAACCTCCTCCATGGCACATTTCTTCAACGACATCGCCCGCGCCCCGCGCCCCGACAAAGCGCAAACGCTGCGCATGAACGACGCGATGTACCGCGCTATCAAAACAAACGACCAGCACGCACTCGAAGAAGCGCTGCTCGGGGGCGCGCAGCCCGATGCGAACGAGGGCAAGCCCTTGCGCCTGTGCGCGCAAGAAAACAAATACCTGCTCGCCAAAGCGCTTTTGCTGGCCGGAGGCGACCTTGGCTATGCGCTGCAGCAGGCGCGGCAGGAAAACGAGGCTATTCCGCGCCGCACCGAAAGCGGCATGATTTTAAGCTTCCGCACCCCCATCACCGAAGACGGCAAAAAACGCGAGATTGCCCTCGGCCGTGAAATCGCGCGGCTGGAAGAATTTCAAAAAACCTTCACCGAAAACACCCTGCCGATGGAGCAAATGAACCTGCTGCGCGATATCCGTCAGGCGCAATTCGACCTCGCGCGCCGTATGGACGCGGTTGAAAAAGCCCTGCGCGAGATTGATACGCCCAAGCCGCTCGACAAAAAAAACAAACAGGCACCGCGCGGCGGCCTGCACAGAAAACCCTGACGCGCCTGAAAAAATCCCCCCGGCTCTCTGCATAAAAAACAGCGGATTTTCGCGCCGAAAGCGGTGGATTTCCCCTTGATATTTCTATGTAAACTGAAAATTAACTATACTTGGCGTTAAATATCAATGTAGGTTATAATAGAGATATCAAAGGTAAGGAGCGATTACGCATGTCCAGCCTGTTGAAAAGCACTGCTGTCGGCCGCCGTAGCGAAGATGACGCCCGTGAAATTCTGGGCGCCTATATCGCACAGGCACCTGCTATGGTGCTGAACCACACGCTTGAATCCGCACCCGCCGCAGACGCGCGCCCCAAAGGCACCGCCGCCGGCGACCAGTTCGAGCCGAGGTAAAGTTACGCCGCGCAAATCCGGGGGGATGGGCGCGGTTTTTTGATGTAAGGGGGAGCTCTCGCCATGGCCGAAGGCATGAATCCGGTTGTGCCGGAATACGAAGTCTTCAAGAACGAACGCGACGCGCTCGCCTTTTTCTTCTACAAACATCCGACGCTTGACGGCAACCCGGAGGAAGGGCCTTTCTGGTTCGCCATCCGCGAGGGCCGCATTGTGGCCGGCACCGAAGCACATCACGCGATTTTCGAAGGCGTCAGCCCGAATATCCTCGACACCGCCCGCCAGCGCGGCGTCATCATGCTGGTCGAATTTGAAAACCAGCAACCCGTCCGCTGCACGCCCTGCTATCTGTCGGATAGTTTCTGATTTCGATTTTTATTGCTTTTGCGGGCGCATGGCACGTTGTTTTCTAATATCTTTTTTATTCGCTGTTTCTTTATTTCTTTCTGCCCCAGCAAACGCTGAGCAAGAACCTTTTGAGTGCCCCGAAGAAACACCTATACACAGCTGCATCATAGACCGCATGCTTGATGCCTATGCGCCCTATCATCCCCGCCCTTATGCTGGCGTCAGCGGCCTACACCCCGCTGCAGGCTTGGATTATTACTTCTCCAATCAAGCTGCGCTTGTGGCAGAACATGGGTCACCTGCGCAAATCCAGCGCATGCTCGACATCTTGGACGCGCCGCCAGAAAAGCTTTTTATTCCCTTCAAGAAGGAAAACAGAAAAACCCAAGAAAACGGTGCGCTGGTGGCAAAGCTGCTCCTGATGGTGGCGCAGGGCAAACATCGCGAAGTCGCGAAAGTCCTGCACGAGCTAACGCATAATAAAAGCTTCAGACCAAGCGGAGTGCCGCCTCAGCACCCCATCATCAACTTTTACATTAGCAGACAAGACATTGACCGCGCGCTACAAGCAGTTAAAGAGCTTTATACACTAAAGTTTCATATCGGCCGGAACTCGATTGTCTGGGGCGATATGCGCGTTTTCGTTACATTTCCTCCGGATAATCTTGTCACCGATTTTCTGCTCGAAAACCGCCCGCAGGATGCAATGCAGGTTTTGACGGGCATGGGGCTTTCTTCAAACAACACTTCCAACGCCCGCCTTTTGATTGCCGCTGATGCGCGGCAAAGAGTTGATAAGGAAAGCCGCGTATATTTTGAGAGCTTTTGCAAGGACCTGCTGACCGCCCAGAAAGAAATGCCGGAAGAAAATATACCTTACAGGTACGCCGAAACAATCGGCAACATGGCAATAGCCGGATGCCTGAGAGCAAACGCGCGCTTTGCCGCTTCGGTACGGCATGTATCGCCCGCACCGCCGCCGCCCGATGCAAAAGTTTGGGACGGCAGAGTCCAGCAGTTCACAAAAATAAATAACGCCTGGGAAATTGCAGAGAGCTTCCAAAAAGCGCACGCCGCTTTGGCCGAAGCAGAAAAAAATGGCCTCGCTCTTGACGAGCCAGCACTTGAAAAAATTGCTGTTCACAGGCCGGAAGTCGCCGCCGATGCGTGCAAAAAAACCGGTGATGCCGATTGCCTGAAGCGCCTTTTCCGTCTTTTGGAAAAAAAGAACGCGGAAAACCCGCCTTCCCCCGAAGGGCGCCATGCGCTTTTTGACAACCTCAACGGCACGTCTTACGCCACAAGCCTAGACAGCCTGAAGCGCGAATTCGGGTACATTCCGGCGCTACAGGTACCAGAAAAAACATGGCCAAGCCCCACGACGCGCGCAGAAACCATGAAAAAACTTCGCGAATGTCAAAGAGCCCAAAAAGACGGTCAATTTTTTTCATACACCGCCTGCTTGCAGCAGGCGGCTTTAAACGCCGTAGAAGACGCAAGAGCAAAAAACGATAAGCTTTTATTACGCCAGATGTATATCATCAATCCCCACAAGGACTGGGCAACACAGCTAACGCTCGAACCATAGCGCCCTTAATAAAACTTCATCACTGAAATAAAGAACGCGGCGGCCAGCGCCAGTGGGGGCACGTCTGTTTGCGCTTGCAGCTGATATGTTTTGCGCGATGAAAAAGACAGAAAGGGCGTTGTTTCGCGAAAACGTGCAACGTGCATATCACCCCGCATCAGCAAGGGACGAAACGAAAGCCGCGATATCTGGTCCAGCGTGTATGTTGCCCCGTCAAGGCTGAAGTGTGACAAACGCCCGGCGGGCATTTGCGCCGCTATTTTTACGTTACCTTGCGCGTCCAGAAAGTCCACGTCGTAGTCGGTACGCAGAAACCCGCCGTAGGCAATACGGCGCACAAGCGTCAGGGTTTCATCCGGCATGAAAATCTGCGGAAAAGAAAGCGGACGGCCCAGCACGCTGACATCCCCGGGCTTGCGACCCGGCATCCAGAGCCCCCGTGCATAACGAAGCTCTACCGTAGCGCCGTTTGCCAAGCCCTGCAGGGCATAATCCGCAAGCGATATACGCTCTGCCTCGAAAACGCTGTCCATTTATTTCGGCACTTCCAGTTCCATGGCACGCAAATCCAGCGACCATTTGCGGTTATCAGGCTTCAGGCGGATGGCTTCCTGATAATCCTTGCGCGCAAGGTCAAATTGTTTGAGCCCGCGATATGCGCCCGCGCGCGCGTGAAAAGCTTCGGCATCTTCGGGCGCGGCCTTGAGCGCCGCCTCCGCTTTGGCAATCACGGATTCAAAATCGGCCTTGCCTTCACCTGCCGCTTTTTTCTCCTTGATGTGGCCGCGCATGTTCAGCGCCTCCATATCCTCCGGCACCAAGGCGAGCAAATCGTCATAGGCGGCAATCGCGCGCGTCTGCGCGGCGGCTTTTTGCTCGTCCGTGCCGTCCAGCTCCGCCTGCATCAATTCAAGCACGCGCAGAACGCCGATGCGGCGCAGCTCTTTTTCCTGCGGGGGCTTTTGTTCTTGCGCGCGCTTCAACGTGCCAGCCGCCGCAGCCGGTGCCGCCCACAGCGCACCGCACAGAAGCACGGCACAGGCAAAAGACAAAGCCAAAGAAGAGAGGGAAAAGGATTTCATTTTTTTACTCCTGCAAATATCTGGCACGAGCATAGCAGAGCCCGCCGCAAACAGAATGGCCGCGTTTAACCTGATTTTAAAGTTTATGTATAATAATAAAGCTGACGAAAAAGCCTAAAACCGCCCCCCCATAGGTTCAAGCGGAGGAAATCATGCTTTTTTCAAGCGGCGCAGAGAGTTTCCGCGGTGATTTTAACGGCCATGCAGCGCAAATACGCACCGCGCAGCTGACGGAGGAAATGGCGCAGGCCTTCTACAGGCGGGAGCCGGAAACCATCGACCACCTCGCCGCGCAGGGCGCAAAGTTCACGCCCGAAATGCTGCATGCAGCGGTGGGTTTTCGCGACCATCACCTGACCGACAAATGCCTGCGCGCAGGCGTTACGCCGGATGAAGACATGGTAAAGACCGCCGTCAATCACAAGGATGCACCGCTGACATCCATGCTGATACAGCGCATCACGCCCACGCCGCAGCTGAAAAAATACATCGAAGATTACGCAACAGATGCCGTGAAAAAAGCCGCTGCGCCGGCGCTTCAACGCACCGCGCTTGAATTGTAAACGCACGCGCTGCGCGTTTCATAACATCACCGCCCTACCATATATGCGCAAAATTTTTCGGCGACCTACAAAATTTTGATGACAAGCGAATCACTTTGTCGTACATTCTTGTTAAGGGTTTCTTAACGGGAGTGTCTGGATGGATCTCATCAGACTGAGTGTTCTACCCGCCGCCTTCGGCGCCGACCAACTCGCCAAACTGGTGATTGCCAGCCCCGCCACCCGCCTTGTGAAAAGTTATGCCGCCTCCCCATGGGAGGTTTTTTTGTGCCCGGAGCAGGCGCAGCGATTTTCCATTCACTACCACCGGCCGGAACGTCACAGCAACAAGGGGAGAAGCTGACGCATGGGGAAAAAGTCGAAAGTTGCCGCCTACAAAGCTAACCGCGCGCCCAAAGAAGAAAACGTGCGCAATATTTTCACCGGCGGCGGCTGGGACCCGCTCGAAAAATTCACGCCCGACACCAATCAGCACTATGTGAAGAATGTGCAGCCCCGCAGCGAAGGCCAAAAAGCGCTGATGGAGGCGATTAACACGCATAACCTCGTCCTCGCCATGGGTCCTGCGGGCTCGGGCAAGACTTATCTCGCCATCGCCGCGGCGGTGGAGGCCTTCACCAAGGGCAAGGTTGACCGCATCATCCTCTCGCGCCCCGCCGTCGAAGCGGGCGAGAAAATCGGCTACCTGCCCGGCGATTTGCAAGACAAGATGGCGCCGTACCTGCGCCCGCTTTACGACGCGCTCAACGACCGCATGGGCATCAAACGCCTGAAACAGCATCTGGACAGCGGGGAAATTGAAATCGCCCCCATCGGCTACATGCGCGGCCGCACGCTCAACAACGCCTTCGTGGTCATCGACGAAGCGCAGAACTGCACCTATAGCCAGATTAAAATGATTGTCAGCCGCCTCGGTTGGGGCGCGACCATGGTGATTACGGGCGACCCGGACCAGTCCGACCTGCTCGACGGCATCTCCGGCCTCAAGGACATGTCGCAAAAACTCGCCAAGGTCGAAGGCATCGCCGTACAGCAGCTGCGCGACAAAGACATCGTGCGCCACCCGCTGGTCGCGAAAATGCTGGAAGTCATCTAACGCTTTCGCCCGGCACTTTCCTCGTCTTCAGTTTCCTGAAGATTACTGCACACCTCGGTACTACGACGGCACCTTGAGAACTTGAAGCCCGGCTCTTAAAAGCCGGGCTTTTTTTCGCGCGCCATGGCGGGTACAATAAAGGCCGCAAAAAAAGGATAAGCCCATGACCGAAGCCGCCCCGCAATATTTGACGCCGCGCGCCAATGTGCGCCTTGCCTATCACCGGTTTGAAGGTACATCGAAAACCCTGCCCGGGGTTATTTTCTGCGGCGGTTTTCGCTCCGACATGACGGGCACAAAGGCGACGTGTCTGGAGGCGCATTGCCGCGCGCATGAACAATCCTTTGTGCGTTTTGACTACACCGGCCACGGCCAGAGCAGCGGCAAGTTCGAAGACGGCACCATCGGCAGCTGGTTTCAGGACGCGCTGGATATTTTCGATACGCTGACAGAGGGGCCGCAAATCGTCGTCGGCTCCTCCATGGGCGGGTGGATTGCGATGTTGATGGCACGCGCGCGCAAAAGCCGCATGGCGGGGCTGACGCTGCTCGCCCCCGCGCCGGATTTCACCGAAGATGTTTATACGCATGAGTTTGGCGAAGAAGAGCGCCACCATCTGGCCAGCAAGGGCGTGATTTATATGCCAAGCGCCTATGGCGAGCCCTATCCGCTGACCGCGGCGCTGTTTGCCGACGGGCGCAGCCATTTGCTGCTGAAAAACAAAATCGACATGCCCTTCCCCGTGCGCATGATACACGGCAAACAGGATGCCGACGTGCCCTGGCGCAAAAGCGAGCATATCCAGCGCCAGCTGATTTGCCCCGACGCGCGCATTTTGTGGGTGGAGGACGGCGACCACCGCCTGTCGCGCGCCGAGGACATCACGCTGATTACCCGCACCGTCGATGAACTGTCGCACCTCTACCGCATGGGTAAAACGGCGGAAGGGTAAGGGGCTGATTTGAATGATGTATTTTTGCGCCGCTGGCAAGCCTTGCCATAAGCGCGTATAATCCTTGCATCATGACAGAGCGTAAAAAAATCAGCCTGAATTTCAAACCGAATGCCGAAGCGGTGAAGGTCGAATACCTGCCGGGCGGCGGTTATGTATCAAAGCTCGACGGCAAATATCACGCGATTGGCAAACCTGCCATCCTGAGCGCGACCGGCGCGGAGCAATGGTATGAATACGGCCTGCGCCACCGCGTGGGCGGCCCCGCGATGTCGAGTCCCGACGGGCACGAAGAATACTGCGAGCGCGGCGTCACCCACCGCATCGGCGGTCATGCCCGCCGCTTTCCGAACGGCACCAAGCATTGGGTGCAAAATAACCAGCTGCACCGCGACGACGGCCCTGCTATCGAAGATGCCACAGGCGCGAATACCGCCTATTTCCTGCATGGCCGCACGCCCAGCGAAGACGAGATGAAAGATATTCTGGCGCGGCAGCAAGCCCGCGAGAAGCGCGCGAGAGAAGAACTTGCCGTACCGAAAATGGGAAACATCCGCCGCCGCACCCCCGCAAGCCCCGCGTGAAGCCCTACAAGCAACTGCCCCGCAACAAAGACCCGTGATTTACAAGCTGCGCTGCGCACACTGGATACCGGCCTGCGCCGGTATGACACGCGGATGAAATAACGCGGACAGTTTCGCCACCATCAAAAAAACAAACAAAGAAAAAGCTGCGGCCAAAAATCACTCTGGCGCGCAGCTTCGAATGGTTTTATGCGTTTTTTATCACGGCGTGCGCAGCGTTGCGCCTTTGACAAAAGCGCCGCGGCAAACAATCACTTCGACTTCTTTACCCTGCGGGTTTTTCGCAAGGAATTTGTCGCGATAGAGGTCGCCATTGCCGCAGGCAAAAGATTCTTTGCCTTTATGCTCCACAGCCTGCCAGCCCTGTGCTTCCAGCGCTTTTGCTGCGGTTTCCGCATCGGACAAGCCCAGAAGGTTCAAACCAGTCGCGCCGATGGCGGCAGCGGCAAAGACGGCGACGAGAGGGGCAGGCAAACGTTGTGACATCGCAAAAATTCCTTCAGAGAGAGTGTGTGATGGATATGGGAAAAGCACACTACGCCCCCGCTTCCCGTTCCGTCCAATAAAAAACAGCCGCGCTTGCAAAAAGACAGCTTATTGCGGTGGCTTAAAACTTTATTGTTTGCGCCGTAAGAAAATTTCACTTCGGCGTGCGGCGGCGCACAGTGACGGGCTTGGCGATGCTGATGTCTTTTTGAAGCGTGGTCAGGGCCGCCGCCGCGGCTTCGGCGCGGGCATGTTCTGCGGCGACGGCATTGGCGAAAATCTGGCGTATGGCGCCGCTTCTGCGTTTTTTATCCTGCGTATCGCTGGCGGCACCGCCAATCGCGCCGATAACGTCTTCGGGCATGCGGCCAAGGTCGTCACGCACATCACGCCGTGCGCCCGCTTTGAGCAGTGCCTCCACCGTTTTTTCGTCCGCGCGCGCGCAGGCGATATGCAGCGGGGTTTGCCCCTCCAGCTCTTCACGCCGGTTGATATCCGCGCCGCTGGCGGCCAGAAAGGCGACCATGGCGCTCTGCCCGTTCAGCGTTGCATGGTGAAGGGGGCGCCAGCCGTCGTCCGCTTCGATATCCACTTCAGCCCCTGCGGCAACCAAGGCCTGCGCCACGGCGATATGCCCTGCGCCTGCACTTGCGTAAAGCGGGGTGTCTTTGACCTGTTCGATGCCGGTGTCGATATGCTGCACGCTGTCCGCATCCGCACCGCGCGCCAGCAATTTTTTCACCTTGCCCAGATGTCCGATTTCGGCGTAATGCAGCAGCGCGAAATCAGGGTCGTCTTTTTCGATTTGTGCCCAGCGCATGGCTTCTTTGCGCGCATCCATCGGTGTCATGGCTTTGCCCCCCGCCGCCGCACATCGGGCGCGCGCGGCACGACCATGTCGCGCTGCAATTCCGCCGCCTGCGCCAAATCGCGCGCACGGTTTTGCGCCGCTGTTTGCACGGCATGTTCGGCTGCGGCTTTGCGCGCGCTGTCGCCATCGAAGGCTTTTTGTATGGCGCTGCGCATTTCTTCTTTTTCGGCCGCACTGCCGCCGTATTGTTCGCAAATCATTTCTTCCGCCTTGCGTCCGGCGTTATCGCGCGCGGCGCGGTCTGCGCCCAGCGCCAGCAGACGCTCCGCCGTCACCGCGCGGCCGAGGCGCGATGCCTTGTGCAGCGGCGTGTGGCCGAAAATATCTTCGCGCACCTGTAAATCCGCCCCCGCGCCCGCAAGAAATTCCACCACCAGCGGCCAGCCCGAAACCGTCGCCTTCATCAGCGGCGTGTAATTATCGTCGGCGGGTTTATCAACCAGCGCCCCCGCAGCGAGAAGGCGCGCCACGGCTTGCAGCTTGCCCGCACCCGCCGCCGCGCAAAGCGGCGTTTCCATGATGGTATCGACGGTAATATCAATTTGCACTTCGGCATTCGGGTCAACGCCCGCAGCGAGAAGCGCGTCGATTTTTTCAAGATTGCCGAGCGCCGCATATTCAAGCAGCGCGCGCGCAGGCGCGGTCTTTTCCCAGCCCCGCAGCTGCTCTTGCTGCTGCTGCGCTTTTTTGCGCGCGACCGCGGCATAAAGCCTTTTCATGCGCGCCCCCGTCCCATGGCATAGCGGCGCAGCGCCGCGCAGGGCGGCATCAACGCATCGCTATAACGGGGCAAGCACGCCACGGCAAAGACCTTCGGGTTGTTTCAAATGTCCCTATGCTAGGCGTGCTTTGTGTATATGTAAAGGGTATAGTTTTTTGAAATATCAATAACTTAGATATATCAATCGACGGATTTATAGTTAAACCCGTCGCCGCCGCGCCCGCCGCGCAGGACGTGAATAAGCTTGAACAGCACATAAAACCCGGCGGCCACGGCCAGAAAAACGACCGGCGCGGGGTAGGCCGCGATTTTATCCCAGCTGGGCAGGAAGGATTTCATCGTATTGGCGAAATCCAGATAATACTGTTTGTGCACGGCATCGCCGAATTCCTTGAAGGGGCGAATGTAGAATTTGTTTTTGACGAACCAGAAATAGCAAAGGTCGTACAAAAAAATACCTGTCGCCAGTGCGGCGAAGATTTTGCTGAGGGTGCGCAGGAACACCATAAGCTTATTTCCCTTCGGTGGTTTCGTTGATGATATTTTCGGCAGCGCCGATAACGTCCGCCCATGTCATGGGGGCGCGTCCGTTGGTTTTTTCTGCAGTGAGCGTCGATGGCGGCGCGGTCTCGGCTGTGACGGCACCTGTTTGC
>ERZ761609.1644-NODE-1644-length-18724-cov-30.005142_pt1 | contig 18724 bp, 18 predicted proteins | sample MGYA00511163_ERZ761609 | MGnify/ENA primary metagenome ERZ761609 (study PRJEB28899, sample SAMN02445070) | bioreactor sludge metagenome | biome: EBPR sludge | place: Australia: Brisbane, Thorneside Wastewater Treatment Plant | collected 2011-12-16 ... | reverse complement strand
GGTCAGTGACTGGAGTTCAGACGTGTCTCTTCCGATCTCAGGCGGAAGCCGCGCAACAGGCTGCCGAGGCCCGCCTCAAGGATCTGCAGCAGGGCTACCGCGCGCCGGAAATCGCCGAGGCGCGCGCGCAGTTCGAACAGGCGCGCGCCAACCGGGCCAACCTTGACGAAGAGGCGCGGCGTTCCGAGGTGCTCTTCCAGGGCGGCGCCACCAGCCAGCAGCGGCGCGACAGGGACCGCACCGCGGCCGTCGTCGCAGCCCAGCAGGCGAGCGCGGCGCAGGAACGGCTCAAGCTGCTGCAAAGCGGCTATCGTCCCGAGACCATCAACGCCGCGCGTGCGCAAAGCGACGAAGCGCAGGCTGCCGTCGCCGCCGCCCGTGTCGCCCTGGAAGATTTGCAGGTGACCAGTCCGATAGAAGGCGTGGTTGCCCGCAAACACGCCGAGGTGGGCGAAACCCTGGGCGCAGGGCGCCCGGTGGTAACGGTCAGCGATATTTCCCGGCCCTGGCTAAGGGTCTACATCCCTGAAAACCAGATCGGCAAAGTACGCCTGGGCGCCGCCGCCAGGATCAAGGTCGACACCTTCCCCGATCGGGAATTCGATGGCCGGGTGAGCTATGTGTCGTCGCAGGCGGAGTTCACGCCCAAGAACGTGCAGACTCAGGAAGAGCGGGTGAAGCTGGTGTTCGCGGTGAATGTGACCGTCGACAACCAGGACGGCACGCTCAAGCCGGGCATGCCGGGCGATGTGTACATCTCGGCTGCGGGCGAGGCTGCGCGGTGAATCCTGCGATCGGCCTTTTCGAGCAGGACCGGACGATGCGGCGGCGGCTGCAGCGACGTGACCGCCACGTATTGCAGCTCTATGCATTGTCCGGCGTGGCAATGGTGCTGGGCGGGGAGGCGGCAGCCTTTTATCTGGGGATGGCCGACCGTTATGGATTCACGCCCGTTTTGCTGCGCGGCATCGTTTACCTGCTGCTGACCCTGGCGCTGCTGGCGGCCCTGCTGCGTTCAAACCGGCGCATGGTCATCCGCCTGATGCAGGAAAGGCGGCAGGATTACGAATCGATCCTGCTTGCCTACGATAGCGCCCTCTCGCTCAAGGATACCTATACCGGTGGTCACGGACGCAGGGTGGCGCGCTATGCCCGCCTGATTGCCGGCGCGCTGGGACGGCCGGAAGCCGAACGGGATTCAATCTGCGAGGCGGCGCTGCTGCACGATCTGGGCAAGATCGGGATGCCCGACCGGATCCTCGCCAAACCGGATCGTCTCACCGAAGAGGAATTCAGCGTGGCGCAGAGACATTCCGCCGCCGGCGCCGACATACTCCATGCCATTCCGCCGCTGCGCCGCCTTGCCAAGGCGGTGCGCCACCATCACGAGCGCTTCGACGGCAACGGTTATCCGGACCGCTTGCGCGGAACCGATATTCCGCTCGCGTCACGCATCATTGCCGTGGCCGACGCTTTCGACGCATTGACCACCGACCGCAGTTATCGTCGTGGCGTCGCTGCGGATCAGGCGCTGAACATCATCGCCCAGGCCGCGTGCAGCCGTTACGATCCGGAAATCGTCACCGCGATCAGACGGCCGCCGGCCCGCGATGCCCTGCTGGCAGCGCATGGAGACATGGCATGAGCGATATCGTCATCGAGGCCAGCGGCCTGGGCCGCGCATTCGGCGACATGTGGGCGGTGCGCGGGCTCGACCTGGTAGTGCGGCGCGGAGAAATTTTCGGCCTGGTGGGACCTGACGGCGCCGGCAAGACCACCACCATGCGCATGCTGACCGGCATTCTCGCCGCCAGCGAAGGTCATGCCACTGTGGCAGGGTTCTCCATCCGGGACGACGCGGAGGCCATCAAGGCGCGCATCAGCTACATGTCGCAGCGTTTCGGCCTGTACGGCGACCTCACGGTCGAGGAAAACCTGCGCTTCTACGCCGACCTGTACGAAGTGCCGCGGCGCGTGCGCGAGCCGCTGGAAGAGCGCCTGCTCGGCTTCTCCAACCTGACGCCGTTCCGCAAGCGCCAGGCGCGCAATCTCTCCGGCGGCATGAAGCAGAAGCTCGGACTGGCCTGCGCGCTGATCCACAAGCCGGAAATCCTGTTTCTCGACGAGCCCACCAACGGCGTCGATCCGGTGTCGCGGCGCGATTTCTGGCGCATCCTCTACGCCATGCTGAAGGAAGGGGTGACGATCTTCGTTTCCACCGCCTACCTCGACGAAGCGGAGCGTTGCACCCGCGTCGGCCTGATGCACCAGGGGCGCCTGGTCCAGTGCGACACGCCGCAGAAGCTCAAGGAAGGCATCCCCGGCCTGCTGCTGGAACTGGAAACCGCGCAACCACGCGTCGCACGGGAGGCGCTCGCCACTCGGCTGGGTTCCAATCGCGTCAGCCTGTTCGGCGGCAAGTTGCACCTCTACGCCGCAGACGAGGGGGAGGCGGAGCAGGCCCGCACCGTGTTGCGCGAGGCCAATATTTCAGTACTGGGCGAAAACACGATCACCCCGTCGCTGGAGGACGTGTTCATTTACCAGCTTACGCGAAACAAAGTGGAGACGGCGGCATGAGCGCGGGCTCCGCTGTAGAAGTACGCGACCTGACCCGGGTGTTCGGCGATTTCGTCGCCGTCGACCGTATCTCGCTCTCTGTGGAAAAAGGTCAGGTATTCGGCTTTCTCGGCCCCAACGGCGCGGGCAAATCCACCACCATCCGCATGTTGTGCGGCCTGCTTTTACCCAGCTCCGGTGAGGGCAGGGTGGCGGGCTTCGATGTCATGACCGAGTCCGAGACCATCAAGCGGCACATCGGCTACATGTCGCAGAAATTCTCCCTCTACGACGACCTCAAGGTGGAGGAGAACATCGATTTCTACACCGGCATCTACAACGTGCCCAAGGCCAAGCGTCAGGCGCGCAAGGACTGGGTGCTGGAGATGGCGGGGCTCACGGACAAGCGCAACAATCTTACCGGTTCGCTGGCCGGTGGCTGGAAGCAAAGGCTGGCGCTGGGCTGCGCGGTGCTGCACGAGCCGCAGATCCTGTTTCTCGACGAGCCGACCTCGGGCGTGGACCCGCTCTCGCGGCGTCAGTTCTGGGACCTGATCGCGCAGATGTCGCACCGCGGCACCACCGTTTTCGTCACCACCCATTACATGGAGGAGGCTGAATACTGCGATGAGCTGGCGCTGATCTACCACGGCAAGATGATCGCCAAGGGCAAACCCGCCGAGCTCAAGACCCTGATACCCGAGGACATTCTGGAAATCCACGTCGAACGCTCCTTCGAGGCGCTGGAACAACTGGAAGCCTCGAAGCTGGCACAGGAGGTCGCGCTGTTCGGCGATGCCCTGCACGCAGTGGTCAGCGATGCGGCCACGGCCACCGTAGCGCTGAACAGCTTCCTCGCGCAGCAAGGCTTCGCCGTGCAGTCCATCAAGCAGGTTACCCCCTCGATGGAGGACGTGTTCGTCTCCCTGATCGAACTCGAGGATCGCCGAAGCAGCGAGGGCGCGCAGACATGAAGCTGCGCAGCTTCTCGTGGATCCGGCTGTGGGCGCTGGTGAAAAAAGAGTTCATCCACATCGTCCGCGACCCGCGTTCGCTGGCGATGGCCTTCCTGATGCCGCTGATCCTGCTGATCCTGTTCGGCTACGCCATCACCATGGACATCAAGACGCTCAACCTCGCTGTCTACGACCAGGACAGGAGTGCGGCCAGCCGTCATTATGTGGAAGGATTCCCGGCCTCCAGCTACTTCAACGTGGTCGCGACGGTGGAAAGCTACGCCGACGTACGCGCACTGCTCGATGAGGGCCGCGCCCACCTGGCGCTGGTGATCCCGCCGCACTTCGCGCGCGACCTGGAGCAGGGGCGCAGCGCCCGGGTGCAGGTGCTGGCCGACGGCTCGGACGCCAACACCGCGACCATCGCGCTGGGCTACGCCGAGGCGATCACCAGCCGCTTCGGCACGACGCGCTTGGACAGCAGGATCGAGCTCGCCGTGGATAACCGCCTGCGCGTCTGGTACAACCCCGAGCTGAAAAGCCGCTGGTTCATCATCCCCGGCCTGATCGCGGTGATCATGACGGTGATCACCGCGCTGCTGACCTCGCTCACCGTCTCGCGCGAATGGGAGAGCGGCACCATGGAACAGCTGATCGCCACGCCGGTGCAGCCGATCGAGCTGTTTCTCGGCAAGATGACGCCGTATTTCGTGATCGGCGTTCTGGACGTGCTGTTCTCGGTGGCGATGGGGGTATGGGTGTTCGACGTGCCGCTCAGGGGCAGCTTCCTGTTCCTGCTCGGCGTCACCGCGATGTTCCTGGTGGGCGGGCTCAGCCTCGGCATCATGGTCTCCACCATCGCCAAGTCGCAGCTGGTGGCGAGCCAGCTGGCGATGGTGGTCACCTTCCTGCCGGCCTTCCTGCTCTCCGGCTTTCTCTATTCCATCGACAACATGCCGCGCTTCCTGCAGGCGGTCACCCACGTGGTGCAGGCGCGCTATTTCGTCGAGGTGCTGAAGAACATTTTTCTCAAGGCCAGCCCGCCTGCGTTCGTGGCGGGCGACCTGATCTTCCTGGGGCTGTTCGCGGTGGTGGTGTTCGCCATCGCCCTCGGCAAGTTCCGCAAAAAACTGGCCTGACGGAGGCGGTATGTGGGAACGTATCTATCGCATGCTGGTGAAGGAGTTCATCCAGGTGCTGCGCGACCCGCGCATGAAGGCGCTGATCTTCGTCATGCCGGTGATCCAGCTGATCATGTTCGGCTACGCCGTGACCACCGACGTCGACCACATCAAGACCGCGGTGTGCGACCTCGACAAGAGCCCGCAGAGCCGTGCGCTGATCGAGCGCTTCACCGCCTCCGGCTATTTCACCGTGGTGGACAACACCGACCGGCCGGAGCGGCTGGGCGAACTGCTCGACCGTGGCCAGGCCACCATCGGCATCCAGATCAACCGCGGCTTCGCCGATGATCTGAAATCCGGGCGGCAGGCGGCAATCCAGACCATCGTCGACGGCACCGACTCCAACACCGGCACGGTGGCGATGGACTACGCCCAGCGCATCACCCAGGCATTTTCCCGGGCGCGCGTCGTGCCGGGCGAGCTTGACCAACTGGCGCCATCGCAGACCGAACCCATCGAACTGCGCTCGCGCGCCTGGTACAACCCCGACCTGAAAAGCCGCTATTTCAACGTCCCCGGCGTGATCGCCGTGGTGGTGCTGCTGATCTCCCTGCTGCTCACCGCCATGGCCATCGTGCGCGAGCGCGAGATCGGCACCATGGAGCAGCTGATGGTGACGCCGATCCGTTCCTTTGAGCTGATCCTGGGCAAGACCCTGCCGTTCGTGCTGATCAGCTTCATCGACGTGCTGGTGGTCACCGCGATCGGGGTCAGCTGGTTCAACGTGCCGATCCACGGCAGCCTGGCGCTGCTGCTGTTCGGCGCCGGCCTGTACCTGATGTCGACCATCGGCATCGGCCTGTTCATCTCCACCATCTCCCAGACCCAGCAGCAGGCGCTGATGTCGTCGTTTTTCTTCTACCTCCCCGCGGTGCTGCTGTCCGGCTTCATGTTTCCGATCTCGAACATGCCGGAGCCGGCGCAGTGGCTCACCTATCTCAACCCGCTGCGCTACTTCCTGGTCATCATCCGCGACATCTTCCTCAAGGGCAGCGGCTGGGACATCCTGTGGCCGCAGTTCGCCGCCTTGGCGGTACTGGGCACGGCGCTTCTGACCATGAGTTCGCTGCGTTTCAAGAAAAGGATGGCCTGACATGAACAATCCGCGCAATGACGTATTCAATCTTCTCGCCGCTTCCTGCCTGTTCTTCGCCGCAGGCGGCGCGCATGCCGCCGAGCCGCTTGCCCTGCAGAAAATCATGAAAGACCTGGGCAAGAACATGCAGCTCATCACCGACGGCATTTCCCGCGAGGACTGGGAACGGGTGGAGAAAACCGCGCCCCTGATCGCCGACCATCCGCAGCCGCCGCTGGCAGAGAAAATGCGCATCCTGCGCTTTGCCGGCACCAACATGGGCAAGTTCAAGACCTATGACGATGAAACCCACGACCAGGCGAAGGCGCTTGGCAGGGCGGCCGGGTCCAAGGACGGCCCGGGCGTGATTCTAGCCTTCCAGAAGCTGCAGACCAGCTGCTACAACTGCCACAGCGAATTCCGCAAACCCTTCGTGGCGCATTTTTACGGTAACCGAGACGCTGTCCAGTGAGCCATTGCCACACGCACGCAGGAATGGCCGCTGCATCGGGATGGCGCCAGCCGGCAAAAATTTTTTCATCGAAACACCCGTTGAAAGGAAGCTCGCCATGACCCCATTCACACAAGCGCGCGGGATCGGTATCCGGGTGATATCCCTGGTCGCGATCGGGTTCGGCCTGTTGACCGTCAAGGAAGGTGGGGCAGTCCTGTTCGGCGACGGAACGGTACGCACAGCCGCTGGAAACTATGTGCCGTTCGTGCTGTGGTTTAATTTTCTGGCAGGGTTTGCTTATGTCGCTGCCGGTGCCGGCTTATGGCTGCAGCAGCGTTGGGCAGTATGGCTGGCCGCTACCATTGCCCTGGCGACGGCGATCACGTTCGCGGCATTCGGCGCACATGTGGCGTCCGGCGGCGCCTACGAGCTTCGCACGGTGGTCGCCATGAGCGTGCGGACGCTGGTGTGGGCAGCGATCGCGGCGATTGCCTGGCGCGGACTGCCGCGCACGAATCGACACCATTCACCGTGAAATGCCAGGCTGTCCGATTCACTGGCGACGCTTCGGATCGGGCAATGAAAAGCTTTCCCGGCGCGTAATGCCGTCATGGCACCCGCATCCGGAAATTTTGAAATCACGTGAAGCTTGAGACTGGAAACCAAGAAATGAGCGAACGCAGACAACGACTATCGGCGGAAGAGCGCCAGGAGGAAATCATCAAGGCCGCCGTGGAGCTTGCCGGCGAGCAGAGCGTGGACAAGGTGACGACGCAGGACATGGCCCGGGCCGTGGGCGTCACGCAGGGCGCGATTTTCCGTCATTTTCCCACCAAGGACATGATCTGGCTGGGGGTCATCCACTGGGTACGCGGCCGCCTGATGGGCGTGCTGGATATGGCGGCCAGCCAGGGCAGCGATCCGCTCGATTCCCTGGAGAAAATGTTTTATGCCCATCTGGGCTTCGTCGATAAGGTGCCAGCGATTCCGAAGCTGATATTTACCGATCAGCTGCTAAAGAAAAACCCCAAGATCAAGGAGCTGATACGCAGCATTCTGGCGGACTACGAAGCCAGGGTGACCGCTCTCCTGGCCCAGGCCAAGGCACAGAATCTTGTCCGCCCCGATCTCGACGAGCATGGCGCCGCCGTCATGTTCACCGGCATCATCCAGGGCCTGGTGCTGCGCGTTTCCATCATCGAAGCACGAAAATCGCTGATTTCAGAGGGAAAGCTGGTGTTTCCCATTTTTCTTCATGGTATCGGCGCCACGCGTGCGGGCGATGCGAATCCGGATTAAGGTGGAATACGGGCGCGTGCGGGGCGGCAAGCAGCGGGGTGTCCGGATCCACGGGATTCCTTCAGCGCGGGAATCGGCGCGTAGCGGAAAGGCGTGGGCGTTGCCCCGGTGTAAGATCGAGACCTCTGCTTGACCCCGCGGGGCTGATGCTGCGCGGCACTCCATCATGAAACTGACTTTTCTCGGCGCGGCGCGCGAGGTGACCGGCTCCAGCTATCTGCTGGAAGCCGACGGCGTGCGCTTTCTGGTCGATTGCGGCATGTTCCAGGGCGGACGCGAGACCCGCGAGAAAAACCGCCGCGTCTTCAATTTCGACCCGGCCACGATCGATTTCGTCATCCTCACCCACGCCCACATCGACCATTCGGGATTGCTGCCGCGGCTGGTCGCGCTCGGATTCCGCGGCGCGATCCACGCCACCCGTGCCACCTGCGACCTGCTCGCGGTGATGCTGCCGGATTCGGCGCACATCCAGGAAAAGGAGGCCGAATACGCCAACCTCAACCGCTTCCGCCAGGGCATGGCCAAGCGCGATGCCGCGCGCGGACTGCCGCCGCGCGACACGGCCCCGCTGTACACGGTGGCGCAGGCGCAGGCCTCGTTGAAGCGCCTCAATGCGGTCGATTACGATCTGGAGATCGCACCGCATCCGCAGGTGCGCTGCAGCTTCCGCGATGCCGGCCACATCCTCGGCTCGGCGATCGTCGAGGTGTGGGTGGGCGACGGGCCGCGCCGCCGCAAAATCGTCTTCTCCGGCGACCTCGGCCAGCCCGCGCGGCCGCTGCTGCGCGATCCCACGCCGATCTTCGAGGCCGATTACCTGCTGGTCGAGTCGACCTACGGCGACCGCGAGCACAAGAGCATGGAAGCGACGCAGGACGAACTCGTGGAGGCGGTCAACGACACCATCGAAAGAAAAGGCGGCAACGTCATCATTCCCGCCTTTGCGGTGGGCCGCACCCAGGACATGCTCTATCTGCTCGCCGACCTGACGCGGCAGGCACGCATCCCCAGGCTCTCGGTATTCGTCGATTCGCCGATGGCCACCGCCGCCACCGAGATCACCTTCAGGCACATGGCGCTGCTCGATGCCGAAACGCATGCGCTGATGGGTAAGCACGGTGGCGCGGCACACTTTCGCAAGCTCGAGTTTGTCGAGGATGTGGAGGAATCGAAAGCGCTCAATCGCATCACGGGGGGCGCCGTCATCATCTCGGCCAGCGGCATGTGCGAAGCCGGCCGCATCAAGTTTCACCTGCGCGCCAACCTGCCGCGCCGCGAATCGACCATCCTCATCACCGGCTTCCAGGCGGCCGGCACCTTCGGCCGCCGCCTGGTCGACGGCGCAAAACGGGTGCGCCTGCTGGGTGAGGACATTCCGGTGCGCGCCGACCTCTACACCCTGGGCGGGCTGTCGGCGCATGCCGACCGCAGCGCCCTGCTCGCCTGGCTCGGCCACTTTCGCGGCAGGCCGCGCCAGGTGTTCGTGGTGCACGGCGAAGACAGCGTGGCAACCGGTTTCGCCGCCGATTTGCAGAGGCAGTTCGGCTGGGACGCGCAGGCGCCGCTGCCGGGGCACAGCGTGATTCTCGACTGAGCGCCGGTGCAGACAAGACCTGCGAGACCTGCGTGCGGCGGAGTTCCGCTGGCCCTGCTGTGCGCGGGCTTGCTGGGAAGCGCGCAGGCCGCCTCGATTGCCGACTGGGAAGGCTGCAGCGCGATTTCGGCGGATGCCGAGCGGCTGGCGTGTTACGACCGGCTGGCCGGGCGGCCGCAGCCCGAGGCCGTTTCCAAGGCCGAACTGCACGCGGCCCCGGCGCCTGTCGCGGCGCAACCCGCGCCGCCGGAGCCCAAGGATCCCAAGCTGCTTTCGGCGCTGTCGCGCCACTGGGAACTCGACGACGCAGCCAAACGGGGCGCTTTCCTGTTCCGCCCGCATCGGCCCAATTATTTTCTGCCGATCAAGGTCAGCAATTCGCCCAACAACGCCTCGTTCCCGGCCACGCCCGGGCAGACCGACATCAGGCTCGACCCCGTCGAAACCGAATTGCAGCTGAGTTTCAAGATCAAGGGAATGCAGGGCGTGTTCGGCCACGACAACGTCGACCTGTGGTTCGGCTACACCGCCACCTCGTTCTGGCAGGCCTACAACGGCACCATTTCCTCGCCGTTCCGCGAGAACAATTACGAACCGGAGGCGATGCTGGTGTTCCGCACCCATTACAATCTGGCCGGTTTTCGCGGGCGCTTCATCAACCTCGGGCTGGTGCATCAGTCGAATGGCCGCGGCGCAGCGCTGTCGCGCAGCTGGAACCGGGTGTATGCGCAGTTCGGGTTCGAGCGCGGCAACCTGGCCCTGCTGGTCCGCCCCTGGTACCGGATTCCGGAACGCGACGGCGACGACAACCCCGACATCGAGGACTACCTCGGGCACGGCGATCTGCTGGCGGTCTACAGCAAGGGGCGCAATACGTATTCGCTGCTGCTGCGCAACAATTTCCGGACGTCGGACAATCGCGGCGCGTTGAAGCTGAACTGGAATTTCCCGCTGTACGGGCGCTTGAGAGGCTACGTGCAGTATTTCAACGGCTATGGTGAATCGCTGATCGATTACAACCACAGCCAGCAGTCGCTCGGCATCGGCGTCAGCCTGACCGGGGGCATGTAGGCACGGTCAGGGTGCCTTCGGCAGCGCCTGCTCCAGCAGTTGATGCACATATTTTGCCGGAATCGCGTAGCTGATCCCGCTCGGCGCCGTGAGCGCGGCCTCTTTCGCCCCCTTGACGTACACCGAGTTGACCACGCCCAGCACCTCGCCGGTTTCCGGGTGCCACACCGGGCTGCCGCTGTTGCCGGGATAGGCGATGGCGTCGAGTTCGAACACCTCATAGGGTTGCTGCGCCTGTTTGAGCGCGCGCACGTTCAACTGCGAGGCATTCTGCACCGGCGTGAAAATGGGAATGATGGCGGCGAGCCCGGCGCGATGGGTGGACGGATTGAGCCCCAGCACCGAGCCGATCGGATAGCCGGTGAAATACAGCTGCCAGCCTTCGCGCACGCTGCTCGAATCGCCCAGTTTCAGCGCGGGCAGCGGATCGCCGGCAATTTTCAGCAGGGCCAGATCGCGCGCGCGGTCGGTGGCGATCAGCTGTGCGGTGCGTACCGTCACCTGACGGTCGCGCCCGACGAATATGGCATGGGTTTGCTTCTTCTCGCTGTCCAGCGGCCTGAGAAAGATGTGCGCGCACGACACCACGTAGCGTCCGTCGAGCACAGCAAAGCCGGTGCCCTGCAGGTTGGCGCGCGGACTGCCGCTGGGATTGAAGGTGCCGACGCCGACCACGCCCGGCTTCACCATGAGCAGCGTGTCTGCCACGTCGGCGTGGGCGGGCAGCGCGGCAAACAGGGCCAGCAACGCCCAACTGGTATGCCGCTTGCTGGAAGAGTGCCCTGTCAGCCGGTGGCGGTGGCCCAGCAGCGTCACACAAATTCGATACAATCCGGGCGGCAGCAAAAACTTTCTATTCATAGGGGAATCCAAGCATGAGTGTTGTTGCGGTTGTCGGACTGGGCTACGTGGGATTGCCGTTGGCGACGGAATTCGGCAAGAAGATGACCACCATCGGCTATGACCTCTCGGTTGAAAAAATCGAGCATTACCGTCGATTCTGCGACCCGACCGGCGAAGTGTCGACGGCCGACCTCAAGGCTGCCACGCAATTGACGGTGACCGCCGACCCTGCCGACCTGGCGCAGGCCGACTTCATCATCGTCGCTGTGCCAACCCCGGTCGATGCGGCGCACATCCCGGATTTTTCGCCGCTGGTCGGATCCTCCACCACGGTCGGCAAGCACATGAAAAAGGGCGCCACGGTCATCTACGAATCCACAGTCTACCCCGGCGCCACCGAAGAGGTCTGCATTCCGATTCTGGAAAAACTGTCGGGAATGACATGGCGGCAGGACTTCCACGTTGGCTATTCGCCCGAGCGCGTCAATCCCGGCGACAAGGAACGCACCATCACGAAAATCGTGAAAGTGGTGTCGGGCGACGATGCCGCCACCCTGGACAAGGTGGCCGAACTGTATAACAGCGTCATCACCGCCGGGGTGCATCGCGCTAGCTCGATCAAGGTGGCCGAGGCCGCCAAGGTGATCGAAAATACCCAGCGCGACCTCAACATCGCGCTGATGAACGAACTCTCGCTGATTTTCCACCGCCTCGGCATCGACACCCTGGAAGTGCTGAAAGCGGCCGGCACCAAGTGGAACTTCCTGCCCTTCCGTCCGGGCCTGGTCGGCGGCCACTGCATCGGCGTCGATCCCTACTACCTCACCCACAAGGCCGACATGCTTGGCTACCATCCGCAGGTGATCCTTGCCGGGCGCCGCATCAACGACGGTATGGGCGCCTACGTGGCGCAGGAAACGGTGAAGAAGATGATCGCCAACGGGGTGCAGGTGAAGGGCGCCAAGGTCAACGTGCTCGGCCTCACCTTCAAGGAGAACTGCCCCGACCTGCGCAACTCCAAGGTGGTCGACGTCATCCGCGAACTGCAGTCCTTCGGCTGCGACGTGCGCGTGCACGACCCGCTCGGCGAAGCCCGCGAAGCCGAGCACGAATACGGCATCAGCCTCACCGCGTGGGACGACCTTCCCCAATGCGATGCCATCGTCGCGGCCGTGTCGCATAGCGCTTACCTGGAAAAACCGTTTGCCGAGCTCACCGCCAAATTGAACAAGGGCGGCGCGTTCACCGACGTCAAGTCAGCCTACGATCCGGCTGCGGTGGAAGCCGCGGGTTTCGCGCTCTGGAGACTGTAATGACTGCGTTCGACGCGCTGAAAACGCAGCTTCGCGCCGCGCCCAAAACCTGGCTCGTCACCGGCGCCGCCGGCTTCATCGGCTGCAACTTGGTCGAAGCCCTGTTGCAGCTCGACCAGCGCGTCGTCGGGCTGGACAACTTCGCCACCGGCCACGAAAAAAATCTGGCGCAGGTGCAGGCTGGCGTCGGCCCCGAACGCTGGGCGAATTTCAGCTTCAAGCGCGGCGACATCCGCGATCTCGTCACCTGTCATGCCGTCTGCAAGGATGTCGATTACGTGCTGCACCAGGCCGCGCTCGGCTCGGTGCCGCGCTCGCTGGAAGACCCGCTCGCCACCCACGCCGCCAACAACACCGGCTTTCTCGACATGCTGGTCGCCGCGCGCGACGCCGGGGTCAAGCGCTTCGTCTACGCCGCGTCCTCCTCCACCTACGGCGACCATCCCGGCCTGCCCAAGGTCGAGGACGTCATCGGCAAGCCGCTGTCGCCGTATGCGGTGACCAAGCTGGTGAACGAGCTCTACGCCGACGTGTTCGGCCGCTGCTACGGCATGCAATCGATCGGCCTGCGCTACTTCAACATCTTCGGCCGCCGCCAGGATCCCGACGGCGCCTACGCCGCGGTGGTGCCGAAGTGGGTGGCGAGCATGATCCACAACGAGCCGGTGTACATCAACGGCGACGGCGAAACCAGCCGCGACTTCTGTTATATCGACAACGTCATCCAGGCCAACCTGCTCGCCGCCACCAGCCAGCATGCGGACGCGGCCAACCAGGTCTACAACGTCGCCGTCGGCGATCGCACCACGCTGAATCAGCTGTTCGAAGCCATCCGTGCCCTGCTCGCGCCGAAATTTCCGCATCTGGCCGGATTCAAGCCCGTCTACCGCGATTTCCGCGCCGGCGACGTGCGCCACTCGCTCGCCGACATTTCAAAGGCGCGCGCGCGGCTCGGCTATGCGCCGACGCATCGCATCGGCGAAGGTCTGGCCGAGGCGATGGACTGGTATGTGCAGGATCTGGAATAGGCGTGCGAACGGCCGCAAAGTCGTTCAGCAGGTTGGCGCGCAGCGGCGTTTCTACATCCGCATGTGCAGTTCGACCAGATCGATATAGCCGCAGGCCACGCGTGCGCCCGAGTTGCCGGCAGGGTCGGAGAAGTCGTCCTCATTGGCATGGATGACGATGCTGCGCTCGCCGATCGAGCTTTTTCCCATCAGGGTGATGGTCAGGCCGTGCGCCATCACGTCGACGTCGGCCACGCCCTCGGCATTGGCGACGATGTTGCCGAGGTCGCCCGGATGGTGTTCCTTGTCGGTGGGGGCGCCATGGCGACCGCCGGTGGGGGCGAAGTGGCCGCCCGCGCTCATGCCGTCGGGAGAGTCGCAATTGCCGTTGGTGTGGATATGGAAACCGTGCTTCCCGGGGGTCAGTCCGCTCACCCGTCCTTCGATGTGCACGCCCTTGCCGGGCATTTCGTGGAGCGTGAGCTTGCCCTCGACGGCGCTGCCGGACTTGGCCTCCAGTTCCGCGACCGCGGTGAGGTTGCCGTGCGCATGCTGCGCCAGGGCATTCAAGGGCACCGCCGGCATGGCCGCCGCCAGGACCAGGGCGGCGAACCGGGCGATACCGGCCGCAGGCTTGTTACGATGATGCATTGTCTTCCCCTTTGAATAATTGTGGTGGATTCAAGAATACCGCGTCTGGAAACCGGGCGCACCGGCTTGCGCCCGTTACATTGCTACTATCCGGCATGGGCCGCATCTACGCCGTGTCCGGCTCGGCCCAGCGGGCCGCCTGGCCTCGATCCGGAGGAGCGGCGAAGGCTAAATAAAAAACGCGGCGCTCTGGATAAATCCGCTCGGGCGCCGATTCCTTTAGCAGGGGCGGCAATGCGGTCCCCTGTTGCTCGCCGGGTTCACGGCCCGGGCTCATGTTTAAAACAAAAAGCAGCGTGTCGGATGTGAACTCAAAAATGACAAACCTTGACGATGGCGCGCCAGCGGGTGGCGATGTCAGGCAAAGCGCACTGAATGTCCTGCTGCGGCGCATGCGCATCGAAAGCGATTTTCCCGCCTTGTCCGAGGCCATTGGCGCCATCAATCGCATCGCCTCTTCGGACAGGGAGGGGGTCAACGAGCTATCCAACAATATTCTCAAGGATTTTGCGCTGACCAATAAGCTGCTGCGGCTGGCCAACGTGGCGTTCTACAACCAGGTCGGCGGGGGGGCGATCAGCACCATCTCACGCGCGGTGGTGATTCTCGGTTTCGACGCGGTGCGCTCGATCGCCTTGAGCCTGATCCTGTTCGACAACCTGGAGAACAAGGCGCACGCGCAGCAGCTGAAGGAGGAATTCGTCAAGGTGCTGTACGCCGGCATGCTGGCGCGCGAGATGGCGGGCAAGGCGCAGGTGAAGGATGTGGAGGAGGCGTTTATCGGCGCCATGCTGCACAACCTGGGGCGCATGCTGGCGATGTTTTACTTCCCGGCGGAGACGGCGGAGATCCGGCAGCGGGTCGAGGCCGAGGGCCACAACGATGTCCGGGCCTCGACCGAGACGCTGGGGGTGTCGTTCGAGAATCTGGGGATGGGCATAGCCAGGAGCTGGGGCTTTCCGGATCAGCTGGTGCAGAGCATGAAAAAGCTGCCGGGAGGAACGGTTAAGCCCTGCGCGAGCAATACCGACCGGCTGCGCGTGCTGGCGAGCTTTTCCAATGAATTGTGCGAGGTCATTCTCAACACGCCGGATGACGATCGCGGCAAGGCCCTGGCCAAGCTCACGGCGCGTTTCTCCGCCGCCTTGCCGGTGACGGAGAAGCAGCTTTCCGGGGTGATGGAAAAATCCATGCAGGACATTGCCCAGTTCGCCCTGGCGGTGAATGTGAACCTGAAGCACAGCGCTTTCGCGCAACAAGCGTCGAAATGGGCCGGGATGGCGGTGGCGCCGGCCGCGATGCCGCCTGTACTGGAAGCAGATGCCGGCGCGCCGCGGAGCGGCGTGTCCGCCATCGAGCCCGAACTGGGCAGCAGCGTGCTTCACGAATCTGCCCCGATCCTCGATGCGGCGCCGGGCGAGGATGGCGGCAAGCCGCAGCGCAGCAGCGAGGAAATTCAGTCCGTCCTCACCTCGGGCCTGCAGGACGTCGGCAATTCGCTGATCGACGACAACATTTCAATCAACGATATTTTGCGCATGATCCTCGAGGCCATGTATAGCGGCATGGGTTTCGCGCATGTGGTGCTGTGCATCAAGGATGGCCGCCACAACACCCTGCGCGGAAAATTCGGTTTCGGCGATGGCGTGCAGGACCTGATCAAGGTATTTGATTTCTCCCTGGAGGGGCAGCCGGATGTGTTTCTGGTCGCGCTCCAGAACAATGCCGATATCCTCATCACCGATATCGACGATCCTAAAATCGCGACGCGGATTCCGGCGTGGTACCGGCAGCATGTTCCGGCGCGCACGTTCGTGTTGTTCCCGATCATCGTGAAAGGCAAGCCGATCGGCCTGATCTACGCCGACCAGCCCGATCCCGGCGGTATCATGATTCCCGAGAAAGAGCTTGCCCTGCTCAAGTCGCTGCGCAACCAGGCTGTGCTGGCCATCAGGCAGTCGCTGTAAGCATCGCGTGCCCAGACCGGGAACGAAAGCGACCCGGGTCGCCGGGGTTTTATTCACATGCTAAGGAGACGACCATGAAATCCGCCCCTTCCTTATTCCTTGTCATGCTGCTGCTCGGCGGTGCCGCCCTGGCCGACGACGATGACGACGACGTGACTTACCGCAAGGACATCCGCCCGCTGTGGGAGCAGAAATGCATGGCCTGTCACGGCGAAGGCTCCCCTTATCTGGCCGAATTCGATGAAAACAAGGACAAGTACAAGAAACTCGAACGCGGCCCGCGCATGGATACCTATGCCAATCTGGTGGCCTTCGTCGGCTGGCCGGACAGTGGCGCCCTGATGCGCCGGCTGGACGATGGAAGCAACACCAAGGACGGCAAGCCCGGGAACATGTATCGGCACCTGGGTGCCGATGAGTTGGAGCGGCAGAAAAATCTGGCCTTGTTCAAGGCCTGGGTTGGCGAGAAGGGCTGGGTGCTGAAGCGCTTCGACGAGCTTACCCGGAAAGAGCTTGGCAGAATGCGGGTCGCCGAATAGGCGGCGGACGCCGCCGCCGCCGCGGGGCGCAAGACCGCACAGCGGAATTCGGCATAATGGCGGGATGCCATCTGCCCGAATCGCCTGCCGTTTTTTCGCCGGCCTGCTGTTTGCAGGCCTTGTTGTTTCTGCCGCTGCTACCGAACTGCCCGCCGCTTTCACCAGCGCGCTGAAGCAGGCCGCCATTCCGCTCGACCATGTGGCGGTGGTGGTGCAGCCGCTGGAGGCGGCGCAACCCCTGCTCAGCCACAATGCCGATGCGGCGCTGAATCCGGCTTCGGTGATGAAGCTGGTGACGAGCTTCGCGGCGCTCGACCGGCTGGGCCCGGAATACGTGTGGACGACCGATGTCTGGGCGGACGGCCCCGTCGTGGATGGCGTGCTGGCGGGCGATCTCGTCGTCAAGGGATACGGCGACCCGACCCTGACGCTGGAGCGCATGTGGCTGCTGCAGCGCGAACTGCGCGCACGTGGAGTGCGCCATATCCGCGGCAATCTGGTGCTCGACCTCAGCCACTTCGACCTGCCGGCGGCAGATCCCGGCGCGTTCGACGGCGAGCCGCTGGCCTTGTACAACGCCGCGCCGGGGCCGCTGGCGGCCAACTTCAATGCAACGACGCTGCGCCTGCAGCCGGGCGAGCGCGACGTGTCGATCGTGCCGGACATCGCGTTGCCGGGGGTGACGCTGATCTCGCAGCTGGTGCTGGAGGAGCGGGCGGCATGCAATGGCTGGAAGGACGCGATCGCGCCATCGATTGCCGAGGGCGGCCCCCCCGTGCTGGTGCTGCGCGGGCAATACGCGCGCGGCTGCGGCGAGCAGGCCCTGTCGCTGAACCTGTTCGAGCCGGCGGCCACGTTCGATTTCATTTTCCGCGGGCTGTGGGCGGAAGCGGGCGGCACGCTGAGCGGCGCGACGGTGCCGGGTCTGCCGCCCAATGCGGCACCGCTGTTGAGATTCGCTTCGGAGCCGCTGGCCGATGCGCTCACCCGCCTGAACAAGCATTCCAATAATCTGATGGCGCGCAACCTGTACCTGACGCTAGGCGCGGAAGCCCATGGCGCGCCCGCGACGCTGGACAAGGGCGCGCGGGCGGTGCGCGAAATTCTGGCGCGGCGGGGGATTGCGACCGCCAAGCTGGTGCTGGAAAACGGCGCCGGCCTGTCGCGCATCGAGCGCATCAGCGCGGGTGCATTGAACCAGCTGTTGCGCGCAGCCAGTCGCAGCCCGCTGTCAGCCGAATTCGAGTCGTCGCTGCCGATCGTCGCCATCGACGGCACGCTGAAGCGCCGCTTCAACGGCAGTTCGCTCGCCGGCAGCGCGCACCTGAAAACCGGCACCCTGCGCGACGTCAGTGCTTTGGCTGGATACGTATTTACCGCCAGCGGCGGACGCGTCAGCTTCGTGATGCTGGTCAACCACGTCAATGCGCGCCGCAGCGAAGCAGCACAGCGTGCACTGCTGGAATGGGTTCAATCCGGTGAGGCAACCGGCGGGGCGGCGCAATGACCTCCGGTTGCCGCGCGATGGGGCTGTTTCTGGTTCTGCTGGCGCTGTTCCAGTCGTTGCCGGTGGCCGTGGATGCCTGGCAGGCGCGACAGTGGCCGGACACGGCGGCGGAGTGGTTGCGGCTGTCGCTGTTGCCGGGCGCGCTGTGGCTGTATCTGCGCTACTTCAGCATCCTGGGCTGCCGCCGGTGCGGGGGCGACGATGAACTTCGATAAGGTGCCCGAGTGGGTGAGATGGCTGGCGCAGGATGCCGACGGGCCTGGTGGGGGTATGAAGCCGAGCCCAACAGGCAGGATGACGGCTGGTACGAGAATGAAGTGGGGCGCATCGTGCGGCTGGGGCAGGCTGCGCCGCCGGACGACTGGGAAGCCACGTTGAGGCAGTGGCCGCTCAAGCGCGGCTGACGCGCGGCACCGGCAAATCAGGACGCGGCGGGCGCGTTAAGCTGCAGCTTCCCGTCCTTCACCGGGATGCGCACACCGGGCTCATGGTCCATGCGCACCTGGCTTTCTTCTTCACCCAGGCGATAACGCACATCGTAGCCGATGGTCCGGGTGTGCGATTCCTGTACGGTCCGGCAGCGCCGTTCGGTACGGCTGACGGTGTTCTTTTCCTGCATGTTCTTCTGCACCTGGTTGCCGGCGTAGCCGTGCCGACATCGACGATCTTGACGGTGATATAGGGAGGAGTCCCTCCTGGCGT
>ERZ761609.1642-NODE-1642-length-18732-cov-69.136371_pt1 | contig 18732 bp, 15 predicted proteins | sample MGYA00511163_ERZ761609 | MGnify/ENA primary metagenome ERZ761609 (study PRJEB28899, sample SAMN02445070) | bioreactor sludge metagenome | biome: EBPR sludge | place: Australia: Brisbane, Thorneside Wastewater Treatment Plant | collected 2011-12-16 ... | reverse complement strand
AAATACGGGCTAAACTGCGCGCAGAAGAAGAAGTGGAGGCCATCTTCGCTCAGCAGGAGGCAGATAAAGCGTACTACAAGCGAACGGCTGAAGAAGCAAAAGCACGCGAAGAAGAAGCAAAAGCACGCGAAGAAGAAGAACGCCGCCAGAAAGAAGAAGCAAAAGCGCGCGAAGAATTGGCGCTGGAACAAGCGCGCCATGCCCGAATCAAATTAGCCCGCCTGCTGCTGCGCACGGGTATGTCCGTCAAAGATGCGGCGCTTGAAACGGGGCTATCGGAGGAGGAACTGAAAAAATTGGAATAATCTATGTATAAATCTTTACTCACCCCGGCGGTGCTGTTTCTGGCGCTGTCATCTGTTTTTGCTCAATCCTACACGTCATTTTTCACGGGGAGTGCAGCCAATATCAGCACCAATCCCACGGGAGGCATTTGCATTATGGGCGGAGCTACCGAAAACGACAATGCCATGCGCTGGTTTTTGCAGCGGGCAGCCGGCGGCGATGTGCTGGTGTTGAGAGCAAGCGGTTCGAGTGGGTATAACAACTATCTGTACAGTGAATTGGGAGTGCCGGTCAATTCGGTAGAGACCATTGTTTTCAATAACGCATCGGCGGCTTTTGATCCCTATGTGCATCAGCGCATTGCACAGGCCGAGGCTATCTGGTTTGCAGGGGGCGATCAGTGGCGGTATGTTTCCTTTTGGCGAAATACGCCGGTGGACAGCCTTGTCAATGTGGCCATTCAAAACCGGAATATCGTCATAGGCGGCACCAGCGCAGGTATGGCCATACTGGGTGGTTTTTATTTCACAGCTCAGAACGGTACGGTAACATCGGGCGATGCACTGGCGAATCCTTACAATACGCGCGTCACAGTGGATTCGGCGAAATTCATAAACACTCCTTTTTTGAATCATGTCATTACCGATACGCACTACGACAACCCGAATCGCAAAGGCCGCCACGCCGTTTTTCTGGCGCGCATCTTTAAAGATTATGGTATAGAGGCCAAGGGCATTGCCTGCGACGAATACACCGCCGTATGTATTGACCCCGCCGGTGGCGCTGCGGTTTATGGAAATTTCCCCACCTCGGATGACAATGCCTATTTCATACAGACCAACTGCGAAATCGAAGAGCGCGGCCCGGAAACCTGCACTTCGGGAACCCCGCTGATCTGGAACAGAAACGGAACTGCGCTGCGGGTTTACAAAGTGAAAGGCACCCAAAACGGCGCCAACCGCTTTCGGCTCAGCGACTGGAAAACGGGCATCGGCGGTGTATGGGAGCAGTGGTATGTTCAAGGAGGCGTTGTATCAGAGACCATGGGAAGCCCGATTAATTGTCTGACTACTTCAACGAACAATAACCATGATCTGGAATCGTCTCTGAACATATACCCCAATCCGGGAAATGAAACGCTGACCATTGAGGCGCCGCGTCTCATCCGAAAAGTTCAGGTCTTGGCCTATACCGGCCAAATCATCCATAGTCAGGAGGGAGATGCCTCCGAATCTCTTCTTTTGAACACGGAAAAACTACCCTTGGGAATGTATCTTTTGAAGATTTATACAGACAACGGCGACTTTGTTCGCCAATGGGTGAAAATATAATAACAGGGTAGGCAACAGAGGCTAATTTATTGTAAACTGTTCAAAATTAAATATTTGTACAAAGCGGGGGCGTCATTGAAACGAATTTTGCGACTAAAAAAATTGTTTTCATTTCGTTAATTTCTTGTTAAAGCCCGAAAAAAGAGACATTAAAATGACGCAGAATTGAAAAACCCGCTTAACTTTGGTGCATCGTTTTCAACGAAGAAGGCAAATTTTTATCATTTTACCAAAAACGCTCGTCTATCGAAAGTAACTTTTTACACTAATTAAGTTCGTACTTTTTTTTGTCGTACTAAAACTTTTTAGTTATGAAAGTTACGCCGCTCAATGACCAGCAGCTCATCGCCAGTTACCTCGAAGGTAACGAGCAAGCCTTCGAGGAACTCCTCAATCGCCACCAACAGAAGATTTACACTTCGATCTATCTCTTTGTGAAAGATCAAAGTCTGGCTGAGGATATTTTTCAGGAAGTTTTCATCAAAATCATTGATACGCTCCGAAAGGGCAAATACAACCACGAGGGCAAGTTCCTTCAGTGGGCCATGCGCATTTCGTACAATATGTGTGTGGACTATTTCCGCCGCAACAAGCGGCGCCCTCATGTTTCTACAACCGATACCTTCGACATTTTCGATGTGCTGCAAGCGCCGGAATACAATGCTGAGCAAACGATTATCCGCAGCCAGACGCATGAAAAAATCCGTGCTTTGGTGGATATGTTGCCGCCGGAGCAGCGCGAGGTGGTTATCCTGCGCCACTATGCCGATATGAGCTTTAAGGAAATAGCCAAGCTGACCCGCGTATCTATCAATACGGCATTGGGTCGCATGCGCTATGCACTCATCAATATCCGCAAAATGGTGGAAGAAAAAGAGGTTATTCTGCAATAATATTCAGTCGAAAAAACACACAACGCGAGAGGCGATATCCTGATGTTCAGGGTATCGCCTCTTGTTTTAGGAGGATGTTACAGCAGGGGGCGAAATGGATACCGCCCTTAAAGGCGGTATGGAATGGAGCACCCCTGACTGCCGTCAGGCAGGCGGCGCCCGTTGCGGGTGAGAGCTGTCAGCTTTGGCAGGCTGTTGCGGGGATAAAGCTAATAGCTCTTTACAGGAGCGGGCGGCTGCCGTAAAAAATTACAAGCCCGACTTCTCGATCTCCAGAATGGCAGCTACATGCGCGTCGGCAATTTTCTGGCGCACTTCGGGCTTCATCATTTCGGCTCCTTCGACTTTGTTGTTGTAAAAGCCGTTTTCGGTCAATACCGACGGCATGTTGGTGTTGCGCAAAACGTAGAACTGGCCGGTGGGTTGCGACTTGATGTTCCGATTTCTAAATCCCGTTTTTTCGATGAGGTGCTTCTGGAAAATAGACGCTATTTTCTGGCTGCGCGCGCTGCCGTGGAAGAACCAGGTTTCGATGCCGGAAGCCGGACTCCATGTCTCGGAATTAGCTGCGGGGCCAGCATTGCCATGTACAGAGACAAAGATTTTCGGCAGATCGGACTTGAGGTCGTTGGCTCGGTCCACCCGGCCTTTGAGGAAGTCGTCAATGTCCACCTCCGGAACCGTGATGTAATATTTGACATCGTGCTTATCCAAAGCCTCGCGGATGCGCTGCACGATGTCCCGGTTGTATTCATATTCAAAGAGGCGGGTTCTGCCGTCGTCAAAAAGGGGAGAGCGCTTGCCCGGCGTTTTTTTGCCGTGGCCGTTGTCTAAGCACCACATAAAGCGGCCTTTGGAAGCAGGGGCAGCAGGTTTGGGCGGCGTTGTTGTAGTTGGCGTGGTAGGAGTTGTGGGTGATGTGGCGCCTCCTCCGGTAGCCGGCGTTGTGGTTGTCGGAGCCGCAGTACCTCCCCCGGTGGTAGCCGGCGGCGTAGGGGTTGTAGGAGTCGTGGGAGTGGGCGGATTGACCGGCGGTGCAGGGGCCTCCTCAAAAATATCTTTCACAAAGGCTTCATCCGGCTCATTGGGCGGAATGATGACTTTTTCCATTTCACTGACAATCATGACGACCGTGTCTGGCTTGATGTCTGCGGCATCCTGCGGGTCTTCGGGTCTGATGACAACAGGCCGGGGCTTGGGAGCAGGCGTGGGAGCAGGAGTAGGCTTCGAACCTCCCCCAAACAGTGTGCGAAACAAGTTGCCGATGGCTTCAAAAAACTTTTTCATAACCTGTTATTTTTTGTTCGCTGAAGTAAAAATGCGATTCCAGTTGATGCCTTTGGCCATACTGCCCTCGCGGGTAGAAAACCATATAAACAAAGGCTTGCCCACCACATGGTCGTCGGGAACATAGCCCCACACTCTGGCGTCTTCGGAGTTGTGGCGGTTGTCGCCCATCATCCAGTAATAGTCTTTTTTGAAGGTGTAGCTGTCGGCAACCTGGCCATTGATGAAGAACTTGCCGTCTTTTTCTTCCAATTGATTGCCTTCATACACAGAAATAACCCGGCGGTAAAAAGCGATGCTCACCGCGTCCAATTTGACTGTGGCTCCCTTCTTAGGTACATACAAGGGGCCGTAATCGTCCACTGTCCAGTTGGGGTGATTGACCGGATCGTGGGGGAAAAGGCGGCCTGAGTCTATGATGTACGGGCTGATTTTTATAGTAGAATCAGCTTCGAGTTGGGCGGCTTGTTTGTCGGTAAGGTAGAGCAAATAGGAGGGCGGCGTGGGCCTTTGCGCCAGGTTGGCATTGTCAACGCCGGCATTGGTGAGTGCCTCCTGCTGCGGCGCGGTGACAAAGTATCGCTTGCAAGGCCCGGTTTCAATGGCAGGGTCCATTTGGCGCAGTTTTCCGGCTTGCTCCTCGTTCAGAATGAGCAACATAGAGTTGTTGTTGGGGTCTTTATTGAGCTGGTCTTCCTGCGAGATGCCCATCTTGGCAAAAAGTTTCTCGTTGAGCGGGCCGTTGGGCGAGCGGAGGTGATAGATGTACTGTATATATTTGGGGTTTTGAGCCGGTTTTCCATTTACATACAACTGCCTGTTGATGACCTGAATAGAATCGCCGGACACGGCTACACAGCGTTTGATGTAGTGATCCATTTTGTCCATTGGTCTCACAATCAGTTTTTTAGCGCCGCTGGAAATGGCCTGTTGATCCATCGGAAACGGGCTGCCTCTGCGGTAGTCATACACGCTCCAGGTGCGATGCGGGAACACATACACACTGTCGCCTTCGGGGTAATTGAACACTACCGGGTCGTTGCGATCAATGGTTTCCAATGCGGGCAGGCGATTGTATTTCAGGCTGGGTTTGCGCAGGTAAGACTCGCCGCCTACTACCGGAATCCTATTGTGCAAAAGTGGTATCATGGCCACCGTCTGCGGCATGCGGATACCGTAATGGGCTTTGCTCACAAAGAGAAAGTCGCCGGTAAGCAATGACCCTTCCATAGACGAAGTGGGAATGACATACGCCTCAATGAGGAACATGCGTATGAACGCGGCGGCAAATACAGCGAATATGATGGCCTCGCTCCATTCGCGCAGCGCTGATTTTTTATAGGGGTTGTTTTGCATGAGCTTCGAGAGCAGGCGCGAGTTGCCCTCTTTTCTGGCGCTTTCCAATTGAGCGCGGTATTCCTGCTCTTTCTGCCAGGCTGGGCCTTCGTATTTGTCTTTGCTGCTGAAGGCCAGATACAGGAAGTAAAACGGCGCTCCGATAACGGCCAGCACGCTCTGCCAAAATCCTAAGTGATTGAAACTTCGTATGGTATCTATGGCCAAGCCGGCATAAATGAAGATGTTGACAATAGGTACCAGAATGAAGGCGGCGTGTCCGGGTTTACGACCGACGGACTTGGCCCATTCTATAAGATTGATGCCGGGAACCAAGCCTTTCCAGGAGGCAATGCCCATTTTGGGGAATAAAAAAAAGAGACCGACGCTCAGTAAAAGATAAGAAATGAGAAGAATAAACCAAAATCCCATGATGTCGCTGTTGTGTTGATGAGCGCGTAAAGATAAAGCAAGATGTGAAAAGCGGCGCAAGAAATATACTTACGCCGCTTTTCCTATTATGAACGACCTTGAAATCAGGAAGTTCGTGAATTACTTAATCAACTTGATGCCGGTTGTATTGACCCCATTGGAAACCTGCAAAATATAGACTCCATCGGGCAGTGCTGAAGCATCGAAATTCAATGGGTGATCGCCTTGAGCAAGGTATATTTCCCGGTTCCACAAAGTACTGCCGTTCAATGATATAAGCGCAAAACGATACTCGCCCGAAACAGACGCCTGCATACGGATGCGCAGTTGATCGCCGATGGGATTGCCCAATATTTTCAAGCCGAATTTTTCGGACGCAATATCGTTGGAGCTGCTCACCAAGGGCGTCAACACCAATGGAGCGGAGAGTTGAGCGCCGGCGTCGCCGGAAGAATTACTGTTGTTGTTGGCGGCAATACCTGCTGCATAAAAACGAATCTCTTCACCCGGCGTAGCGGGCGATGTCCAGGGGAAATCCATAGTGGTATTGGTGCGCGGTGTGCTGTGCTCCACATAAATGCGTCCAACAATGGTCGTTTTTCGGAAACCGGTGGGGGCAGTTCCGAAAGTACCCGCTGAGGTATTGGTTGTACCGGTGAGCGCCACTGCCTGAAAACCGTACCTTGTCGGAGTGCCGCTGGCCGCTGTTACCCGCACGCGCAGCGTGTAGCTTTTGTTGGGCTGGTATTGGGTAACCGGTGTTCCTGCATCCAGCAATTCAGCCGTGACGGTAGGGGCAAAATTCCCCCCGCTATGGCAGGCATCACAGGCGCCCGGACTCAGCGGCGAGCCGGTGCGGTCAATGCCTTGCACGTTTCCGGGGCCGGCGGCGTTGGCCAGCCAAAGCAAGATGGCCGTCACAACGGCAGTAGTAGTGTAGAGTGTTCTTTTGTTCATAAAAAGGCAATTGTTTTGGTAATAGAGTCAAAAATGAGACATGCGTTTAAATGGTTGTGAATAATTTCTATATTTGACCTGATCCTTGCAAAAAAATGTACCAACACGAAACATGCGTATGATACAATCCTGTGAAATACGGTGGTTTTTAGCATCAGCGCCGGAGGCCGTATTGATTTGGTTTGAAAGGCGGGGCCAACATTTTTCCAAAGAAGAGCAGGCAGGCCGCTGCGATTTTTATCTGGTATCTGAGGCGGTGCGCAATGATTTGGGCATCAAGCTCCGGGAGGGTAATCTGGAAATCAAAGAGCGCACGACGGAGTTCGGGGCGCATACATTCAGCGCCTCAGCGGAGGGTAGGGTAGAGGCCTGGCGAAAATGGAGCTTCAAGTTGGCTCATACGCGCGAAGGCGGCACGGACGAAGTGCTGCATATCACGCGACAGGATGTGCAGAACAGCGCTTGGGTTCCAGTGGGAAAAGACCGTTTGCAGGTAATCCTGGAGATGGCCGAGGAGAGCCGGGTGCTGCTTTCGGGTGCGCCGGCTTTTAGTCTGGACGAGGGCTGTGGGGTGGAGCTGACGAAAATTCGCCTGCCCGACCGCGTTTGCTATTCTTTCGCGCTGGAGGCATTCAGCCGTACCGGGCATGAATATCAGAACCTGAAACGAGCTGTGGACACGATGACGGCGGAGATACCGGGCTTGGAGTTGTCTTTGACAGAGAGTATGGGATATCCTGAATTTTTGAATAATATTGCCAAACCATGAAGGCATTGCTTCTAATAATTTCAACAACGTTCTTGCTGCAACATCCTGCCGAACTGCCGGACTGCGATAAAAGCGAGGCGATCATGAGAATAGCACTGAATGCACTGCTTTCGCGTGAGATGATAGCCCCCCATGATAACACATTGAATATCATAGTTTCTGAAGAGTGGGTTCGCTTTCTTCCCGCCGAAATCAAAACCGACAGAAATTGGGTGCAGGTGCTTGCAAACCAAGCATCGGTAACCGATGTGATACTTACCAATGTTTTAGTGAATGGAGCGAATGGAGCGAAAGTCTTTTTTCGAACATCTCCCATAGCAGGGTATCAATACTCGGGTACTATCTCCTTGAAATGTTTGGACGGGGCATACGTCTTTGACGCCATTCATTATGTGTCTGAGATAGAATAATTCCCCGGGGCGCAGAAACATGATGTTGATGCCTGCGGCATACCGCTGATGCAAAATCTTCTTCGCATAACGGAGCACTTTCCTTCGGTCACTGATAGACCTGCGCATGAACGCGCGTGTAGCGGCGACTTTAGTCGCCACAATGCCGGCAACTAAAGTCGCCCGTACCGTGAGGGCCTCGCCCGGCATCTTCCTTCCCCTCCCCGCAAAACAACATAGTTGAAAAATAAAAATACATTCACAAAATACTTATTTTCAATGGCTTAAAAAGCTCAAAAAGCAGCCTCCAAAAAAATTAACAAAAAAAATTTGCCGGTTTTACTTTTCAGATGGTAGTTCTACAACAGAGACAACCGGCTATTCTTATTTCCAGGCGGATGCTTATTTCCCGAACATCAGAGGCGTCGAACTCCTCCTCAACTCCCAAACCACCTCCTACTCCGACGGAAACACCGTACGAACCAAGTACCACTACCCGTTTCAGCCTACGCCGACGGTGACGCCAACAGAAGAAGTACTCGCCGTACACGATGCCTCTGCACGGGACTACCTCAACGCCAACGGCTACCGGCAACCGATAGCCTCCGAGACCTTCGTCAACGACATTCGCGTCGAAGCCAACGTCACCGCGCTCACTATGGAAGCCAACAAAATAGCCCCCAAAGCCAACTACGGCCTGCAAAACGGCAACTTTGTGCTGCTGGGTAAGTTCAGCAATTACAATGCCGACGCCAAACCGACAAAATACGAATTGGCGCATTACCTTACTACCGCTACCAACGGGGGGCCATTTTTTGATACTATTCACTTAGAATGGGACAACCGCCTGCACCTCACCAGCCGCCGGTACTTAGATTTCCTTACCACAAATCTATTCTCTGGATTTTTTGAATATGCAGGCACCACCGACAACAACGGCGTCAGCACCTCCATACTCTACGACGCCCGCGGCCGCGTAGCCTCCGTGTCCAAACTCAACGGACATGAAAAGACCTCCTACGAGTACCTCATCGGCCCCGGCGCCAATGCCATCAAGATGAATACCCATTACAGCACCGGGGAAGATATGAACCTGATGCAGTATCTGGACGGATTGGGCAAGGAAACCAAACTGTTTCGCCTCAACGACGGGGCCAAGCTGAACGAAAAGACCTACGATAGCTTCTGGCGGGCCGTTGCCGAGTACAACATAGGCTCAGGCGTTACCAGCATGACCTACGAAAACTCGCCCCTGAGCAAGCTGCTCCGCACGGAAGACGCCGTGAACAATGTAGTCACCCAGCGCTACTTCGGGCAGTCGGGCGCAGATACCTACACCGGTACTGCCGTCACCGACCCCAACGGCCACACCACCTCCTCGCACTACAACTCGCTGGGCAAACTCCGAAAAACCGTCGCCGGCATCTCGGCCAATGTGCCCGTCAATCAGCAGGCGGTGGTAACTTATGCCTACGACAACCTCCAACGGCTCACCACCATCACCAATCCCATTGGCGAAAAATTCCTGTACGAATACAACAACATGGGCTTGGTGTGGCGCACCACCGTGCCCGCCCGCGGCCCACAAAGCACCTGGTACGACCATAAATTCCGCCCCGTAGCCACACAAGACGGCAACGGCAAGCTCATCATCAACCAATACGACGCCCAGGACCGCCTGTGGAAATCTTTCCTGCACGAAACCGGCTCGGTAAGCGGCCAGGGCATCAATAACAGCGATCTGAGCAGCCTCTTTGACGATACCAAACGCCTCAGCGAACTGACCTACACCGCCCCCGGCAGCACCTGGGTGCAGGAATCGCTCAACCGCCTGCTGCGCCAAATGCCCGAAACCGCCCCGCCCTACATGGTGCACAGCGAACACACCCTGGACGACATAGGCCGCGCCACGCAGAGCACCGTCACCTACCCCGATGCCACCCTCACCCAAAACACCGTCTATTCCTCCGCCGGTTTCGTCAAGCGCTCTACCCGCGAGGTGCACCACCACGCCTCCGACGCAACCCAACGCATCATTGACATTTTCAGCCACGACAACGTACTGCGCCCGGAAAAACACCGCATCCAATACGGCCCCAACGAACACAACGACTTCGTGATGGCCAACCACCTCGTGTATGACGAACACGACCGCCTCATCAAAAAATTTGTGGGCGGCGCACCCGGCAACGAAAACCAGTTCCTGCAGGAAGTCAACTACGCCTACGACGCCATCTCCCGCCTCCTCCGCATCAACGACCCCGGCAGCTTCGGCTGCAACATCGAGGAAGAAGTGTGCGAACTGTCGCTGGAACTGAAACTGTCCAAAAAAACGCTGGAAGAAGGGCATTGCCGACGCCTGCAAGCCATCCAGGTGGACAACCTGACTTATACCCTGCCCGCGCCCCTTGCCCTCACTGCCGTGGGACAAGCGCCCGCCATCACGGCAGCCATACAGCAGGCACTCGATTTGTTCGGATTAGAAGGCACCGCCAATCTGGTAGATATTCGAAATGATGCCGACTATTTTTACTTCACTTTTGCAGTGACCGGCACCCTGGCCCGCAACATGAGTTTGGTATTGGAAAGCTGCGATCAGTCGCCCGCCTTTAGTTCCGATTGCTGCATCATTGCGCCCATCCCCTCCTTTGGAGGGACGGGGGGAGGCGCCGGCCTGCCCTTCAGCACCTGCGCCGACCTCTACCATCAGCGCATGCGCTACAGCGGCTTGGACATCGCCAACATCACCCTCGGCTCCTCCTGCGACGCCCGCTTGGTGAACAACTACAGCTACGACGCCCTGCACCGCATCACCGCCATGCACAACAGCCTCATACGCCCCGGCCTTGATGCCGACAACGCCTACTCCACCTCGTACAGCTACGACCCTGCCGGCAACATCCAGCGCCTCAGCCGTCGCGGCTTCGTGGGCATGAGCGGCAACGCGCCCGTGTATGACCTCATAGACGACCTGCACTACAGCTACGCCGGGGCCAATCCCGCCGCCAACGCGTTCAGTTCCAAACTGCAAGGCGTAGCAGACGTAGTAACCGACGCAGCCGCACAGCCACGCGGCGTATTCCTGCCCGGCAGCGGCTACGGGTATGATGGAAATGGCAATATGATCGGCGCCGGCTCCGTCAGTGCCGAGTACAACATTCTCAATCTGCCCACTGTGCTCGCCACGCCCGGCGGAGAGCGCAAGTTTGAGTATGTGTTTGGCGGTGGTAAGTACAGCGCCCAGCTCATCACCGGAAATCCAGCCATTGACGAAACCCGCCACTACCTTGGCGGCATGGAATTTAAAGATGGAGTATTGGAAGCCTACAACTTTGGCGACGGTCGCGTTGTTTGGGAAAATGGTGTGCCGAAGTTCCAGTACAGGCTGGCAGATCACCTCGGCAATACCACCGTGTTCTTTGAAGACAAAAACAACAACGGCTGCATCACTACCGAGGAAGAAGCCACCAGCCCGGCGGATTTGGAGATTGTACAGCGGCTTTTGTACTACCCGTTTGGCATGGCCTTGGAGGGACTCGGCGCATGGAGCGCACAGCCCTGGCAGCAGTACCGCTACAATGGGAAAGAACGGGATACGCTGACGGGGTGGTATGATTTTGGGGCGCGGTGGGGACTGCTGGATATTGGGAGGTGGAATGCGGTGGATCCGTTGGCGGATTGGGCGCCGGAATTTTCACCGTACAATTATGTCGGAAATGAACCAATAAGCTATATTGACCCTGATGGCAGGTATCGGTCAAAGGGACGGGCAGAAAAACAAAGGGAAAGGGCGGAGGAAAAAGGCTATTCTACCGGAGAAGTTTATCAGAGCGGAAAAGAATGGGGATTTTCTCTCGGAAATGGTTCCCATGCCTTTAGCCGCAAAGACTGGAAAGGAACGGATGGTTCAACAACCCTACGATCTCTGTACGATTGGACTGCGGATATTATTGGTAAAATTGATGATGCAGCAGACCATGTTGATCCATTTGAGGGATTAATTGCCGATAACCTTGAAAAGTCCATTGACAAGGAGCTACAGCACCATTCTTATACTAAGGGTGAGGGCTTTAAGCGATCCTTGAAGAGAGTCAGCCCGGTAAAAACACCTTTTGGAAAGATAAAAGCAACCAAGGCATTAAAAGCAGCTAAGGTGTTGAAGGTTGCTGGTAAAGCTGTAAATGTAATTGGTGTAGCCAATTATACATATGATATACTCAATGGAGATACAGCAAAGGGAGTTACTGGTCTTGCCGTCATGGGCGGCACTATTTTAATGACTGCGATTTGCCCTCCGTGTGGCTTGTTGGCTATGGGTATTTCTGCGGGGTACTCGCTCTACTTAGAAGATAAATTATTTCCGGACGAAGATAAATAACTGAACTATGAAATATTACTGGATATTTAAGTACATCTTATATAATGCATTCACGAAAAAAAAATTAGTAAGTAGTTACTATGAGGGGGGTGTCTTGGGTATATATTTTATGTGTCCCATTTTATCATGGGGTTTAATTAATGGACACATTGAAAAAGGATTAGTTGTAGTATGGGGCATTTTAACTATAATTATAGATGAGATAATTTCTTGGAATGATGATAAAGTAGAGAGGATTTACATTAAAATATCGGCTGAGAGGAGAGAATTAAATAAGGAATTCAAAATTGTTAAATGGAGTATCTTTTTGAATTTTTTTATTTTTTTTCTATCAGCTATGTACCGAGCGCTGATATAACTGCCGATACGGTGTCTTAGGCAGCAAAAGAGCAAAAACGCTCGCTTTAGACATCTCCGCTGGCACAGAGTCTTCTAATTCATCTCAATAAATTTAAAAAAAAAGGAATCGCTGGTAGCATGGTCTCAGGACCTGCTACCACTATCTGTTTGTCTCCATACAACTTGTTGAAAAACAAATATTTACATCAAAAATCCCGCTTCCCAGCGCCTCAGCCGTCGCGGCTTTGTGGGCATGAGCGGCAACGCGCCCGTGTATGACCTCATAGACGACTTGCACTACAGCTACGCCGGCGCCAATCCCGCCGCCAACGCGTTCAGTTCCAAACTGCAAGGCGTAGCAGACGTAGTAACCGACGCAGCCGCACAGCCACGCGGCGTATTCCTGCCCGGCAGCGGCTACGGGTATGATGGAAATGGCAATATGATCGGCGCCGGCTCCGTCAGTGCCGAGTACAACATTCTCAATCTGCCCACCAAGCTCGCCACGCCCGGCGGAGAGCGCAAGTTTGAGTATGTGTTTGGCGGCGGTAAGTACAGCGCACAACTCATTACCGGAAATCCAGCCATTGACGAAACCCGCCACTACCTCGGCGGCATGGAATTTAAAGATGGAGTATTGGAAGCCTACAACTTTGGCGACGGCCGCGTTGTTTGGGAAAATGGTGTGCCGAAGTTCCAGTACAGACTGGCTGACCATCTCGGCAACACCGTCGTGTTCTTTGAAGATAAAAACAACAACGGCTGCATCACTACCGAGGAAGAAGCCACCAGCCCGGCGGATTTGGAGATTGTACAGCGGCTTTTGTACTACCCGTTTGGCATGGCCTTGGAGGGACTCGGCGCATGGAGCGCACAGCCCTGGCAGCAGTACCGCTACAATGGGAAAGAACGGGATACGCTGACGGGGTGGTATGAGTATGGCTTCCGGTGGTATATAGATGGGATTGGGCGCTTTACGGGCGTGGACCCGATAGCGGATCAGTTTCCGTGGGTGAGTGTGTATAATTATGCGGAGAATAGCCCGATAGCGAATATAGATTTGCATGGGTTGCAGACATTCTATGCTGCAAATGGTTCCAGGCTTGGTCAAATAAAAAATGAAAATGTCAATCAAGCTTATTATGTGCCACTGGGTAAAGAGGCAATTGTCTCACAAAGTATTTCCGCGGCAAATAACTACTTGAACGACATGTTCGTAGGGCAGCATTACTTGTTTACATGTTTGTTGAATAGTTGTAATTCGGGTTTGACAAATGATGAGTTAAATATGCGTTCCACTCTCTCAATGATTAGGCAAGCAGAAGCAGGTAGAATGAATCCGCCTCTGGACTACAATAGTTGGCAGGGTATAGGCAGGCAAGTTTTTACAAAAGACACTTATGAGGACAACCCGGGCGCATATAAAAAACATCCGGGGCCAAATCGCAATTCTGGTGGTAATTCAGCAGCAGGAATTTTGCAATTCACTGAAGGGACATGGAATGGTCTAGGCGTTGGCGAATTTCACCCCATGAATCAGGAAAAGGCAGGCGTATTATATATGTTTCGCTATCATCCTAAGGGATTTCGGGCAGCTATCTCTGGTGATGTTGAAGGAATGAGGGAACACTTGACTCCATGGGAGTCTCTAAAGCCAGGAATAAACACAATAAATAATTTGACAAGTTGGTTTCTGCAAGCACGAGCGAATGAATTGACTGGCAATTCTAATCTTAAAACACCGCCAGGCGAGCTTTTAAAAGAATTTAAATATTAAAAACTGTACATTATGAAAAAATATACTATATTTATCTCTTTCGCTGTTGCCTCGATCTTCCTATCGTTGACCTTATCAGTAGCTTGCAATGATGACCAACACCATGAAAAAAAGGAGGATCAACAGGCACAGTATTTAAAGCAGGAATTTAGGATGTCCAGAGAAGACAGTATGATGTTGATTTTTAAAGAGATGCCGGAGTTTAATATAGTGCGCAGTATTGGATTAGGACGGTATAGGGTAGATGTACATACGCATTTGCTAAATGATACATTGGATATAATTGAAACTATGTTCGCATATCCAATCGTCACGACGCAGGAACTAAAATTCTATGAAGATGATCAACTCGTAAACGCACGGGCTTTGGCGGTAAATATGAGGAATATGCATACATTAGGCGGTAAAGAGGTAAGAGTGCCAGGTATACCTCAAAGGAATATCAAGATTTTGAAAGGGGGAAAAGGTGATTATTTTTATATGGTTTATGGGTCAGGTTTTTGCGCTGTTGGGGATTGCCCAGAGTTTATTGGCATTTATACATTAAAGGGGCAAGTTGTTCTCGAACTAATTACCACAAAGGGATTACTTTCAACAAAATATATTAGCCTGAAAGAATTTTGTGATAAATATCAATTTGAAAGATTTAATGATCCTATCGAACAGGAGCAACTCTTCCCGTGAATCAACTGGGCCGCTGGCTCGCTGGCACAAGGTCTTCCCGCTCGCGCCGAGGTTCTCGCCGGCGCTGCTGGCGCAAGATTCCATCTTGTGCCAATATGATGCGGGTTCTACCCGCGTTGTTAAATCATCCAGCGCCTCGTCGCTGGTAGCGGTGTGTACGAAACCCGCCTCTATGTAGGCGGCATGGAATTTAAAGATGGAGTATTGGAAGCCTACAACTTTGGCGACGGCCGCGTTGTTTGGGAAAATAGTGTGCCGAAGTTCCAGTACAGACTGGCCGATCACTTGGGGAATACGGTCGTGTTCTTTGAAGATAAAAACGCCGATGGCTGCATAAAAACGGAGGAACAGGCCACCAGCCCGGCGGATTTGGAGATTGTGCAGCGCTTGCTCTACTACCCGTTTGGCATGGCCTTGGAGGGCCTCGGCGCATGGAGCGCACAGCCCTGGCAGCAGTACCGCTACAATGGGAAAGAACGGGATACGCTGACGGGGTGGTATGATTACGGGGCGCGGTGGGGCTTGTTGGATATTGGCAGGTGGAATGCGGTGGATCCGCTGGGGGATCGAAGAAATTGGGTGTCGCCATATAATTATGTGCAAAATAACCCTATTAGCATGGTTGATCCAACTGGTATGCTTGATGAACCGCCAATTAATGGGTTAGAGTTTTTTACTGATAATACTGGGGTTTATTATTGGAACAAGAACAATGGAAACTATGATCGTTACTACACTATTGAAGGTAGTGATCAAATTCATGTTGGAACTTATTCTGCTGATAAATTCAAGGAACCTGTTGGCAACTACACAATAATTTTTGATTTATCCCTTGAAAAGTCGCCTGATAAATACTCAACTGACAATACAATTTGGGGAATAGCGGGGCCATTAATGGCATACTTAGCTAGTGAAAAAAAGCCCTTAGTAAATATTTCTGACTCCAAGCGTTATCCGGGTGTTGAAATATATAGCCATCCTGATCTGAATGGAGCCATTACATTAGGGAATATGATTTTCACAAATCCAGGGATGGAAGACTCTAATACATTAGATCACGAATACGGACACTATCTTGATTTTAAGTTTCATTTCAACTACGATAAAACTGCGTATTTAAAAGAAATAGGTGTGCCAAGTTTTATAAGTGCATTAAGCAAAGGGAGTGAACACGAGAAGTCTGTTAGTGAAAAACGTGCGAATAGATTAGGTGGGGCTTGGGCAAATAATGAATATTTAAAAAACATATTCAGGCAATAGAGATGAAAAACAGCATATATATTCTCTTTATTTTGTGTCTTATTGGCTGTGACCCAATGGATGATCGATTAATTTTTCAAAATAATTCCTCTAATAACATCTTTATCAAGTGTTTTTTTATTCAAAACAACCAAATGTATGGCACATGGGTTGGCTTACGACCAATTGCACAAAACGAAAGAAAAGTAATTGGAATCATTGGTACTTGGGAAACGTCATTCCGGCAATTTAATCCTATGGAACCGATGTATATTGTTGTCTATAATAATATAAAGGAACAAGGAATGGAAGCCAAGAGCGATAGTCTTTTACGCATCGGCGATTATGAATTTAAAAAGTATAGTTATCAGGAACTAATGTCGAAAAAATGGGAAATCGTCTATCCTGATGATGGCTTTGAAACAGGTATTCCAATTGACCTTGATTAAATTTACAAATGCCCCCGCTGGCACATAGTCTTCCCGCTCGCGCCGAGGTTCCCGCCGGCATTGCTGGCGCAAGATTCCATCTTGTGCCAATATGATGCGGGTTCTACCCGCTTTATAAAATCATCCAGCGCCTCGTTGTTGGTAGCGGTGTGGACGAAACCCGCCACTACCTCGGCGGCATGGAATTTAAAGATGGAGTATTAGAAGCCTACAACTTTGGCGACGGCCGCGTTGTTTTTCACAATAGTGTTCCCACGCTGCGGTTCCAGTACCGCTTACATGACCATTTAGGCAACACCGTCGTGTTCTTTGAAGATAAAAACAACAATGGCTGCATCACTACCGAGGAAGAAGCCACCAGCCCGGCGGATTTGGAGATTGTGCAGCGGCTTTTGTACTACCCCTTCGGTATGGCCTTGGAGGGTCTTGGCGCTTGGGGCGCGCAGCCGTGGCAGCAGTACCGCTACAATGGCAAGGAACGGGATACGCTAACGGGGTGGTATGATTACGGGGCGCGGTGGGGACTGCTGGATATTGGGAGGTGGAATGGGGTGGATCCGTTGGCAGGACATTATTTAGGGATTTCTCCGTATGCGTATGTGTTGAATAATCCAATACAGTTTACAGACCCGGATGGTAGAAGTGTAAAGGGGGATATATACAATAAAAATGGAGTACATATTGGTAACGATGGAAGAACTGATGATCGAGTATTTGTGGCAAATACCCAATCAGAGCGTAAATTAACAGAGGACGAATCTTTAGGTCTTACGCTTGTACACGATTTTGTCGCAGCTTTTGGAAGAATAGAAGGAGGCGCAGGATTAACGGAATTACCTGTTAGCCATTCTCAATTTAAAGAAATCGCAGGGACAATTTATGCTGAAGGTACTCCATGGAAATTAACTTTTGAGGAAGCGGCTGGAATTTATTCAGTAATGCGAAATCGTGCAAAAAAAGCTGATAGGTCAGTTTATGATATTGCAGGCTCCCCTGGAATTTACGGTTGGAAACATCGAGATAAAATTAATTCACCATCAGCTCATAAGCCATCTGTATTAAATGCGATTAAGGGTAGCATAGAGGGGATGACTAATAATCATGATTATTCTGGGGGCGGATATTATTGGCATGGTTCAGATTTTTCTGGACCAACAAAAGGCTCTACCGCTCACGAAGATTTTTACAAGGTAGGGTTTTACTTTACCAAATCAAGTCACGACATCTGGGGGTTAGGTAATTTTAAATCAGGGAAAAAAGGATGGGATTACAAGTATGAATCTACTGGAGTGGGTGGCCAAACTACTTTTATGAAACTTACCGATCAATTCATAAACGCAACAGAACACAAAGGAAAATGGTAAGAGAAATGAAAATATTATTTGTTGCTATGTTGACCAGTCTTTCGTTTGTCGCCTTAGCTCAAGAGCGCATCCAGGGAATTTCTCCATGTGTTGATTCAGTTGTTAACGCTTCAATGACTCACACAATTCATTCACCAGTAAAATTTAAAATTATTGGAAAAAAAATAATTTTTGTAAACACAAACTTACGGGACACCTTTGACCAAGAAAATATTTTTACATGGTTAAATGCGATTGAACAAGACAGTATTAAAGCATACCAACTAAAGGATGCCCAATATAAGTGTTTCATTCTTTCCTCAAAGATTAAGCAGGCTACTGGCCTTGGTTCAAATTTTACGTCTTGGCTGATTATTATACCTAAAGTCAATGAAATCTATGAATTTGAAAGCTTGTCGCAAAATCCAAAACTTATTTTTTTAAACACAAACAATAAGAGGCTAAGTTTTGTAAAAATCACATACGGAGATTTCTTTTTTTGGAAAAGAGACTGGAATAATGTAGATTATCAAATTGAGTTCTACGAAATTGATAATAGAGTGATAAAATTAATCAGGAGTATAAACACTTGGTGCTTGGATAAATAACCCGCCTGCACACAGTCCCCGCTGGCACAAGGTCTTCTCTTTCAGTCAAAAAATAAAATACAATCGCTGGTAGCGCGGTCTCACGACCCGCTACCATTATCCGCACGTCTCAGACGTGCTAATATAATCCATGAAACCCGCCACTACCTCGGCGGCATGGAATATAAAGATGGAGTATTGGAAGCCTACAACTTTGCCTCCCGCCGCGTTGTTTTTCGCCTACAATACAGTAACTTT
>ERZ761609.1640-NODE-1640-length-18741-cov-51.496682_pt1 | contig 18741 bp, 12 predicted proteins | sample MGYA00511163_ERZ761609 | MGnify/ENA primary metagenome ERZ761609 (study PRJEB28899, sample SAMN02445070) | bioreactor sludge metagenome | biome: EBPR sludge | place: Australia: Brisbane, Thorneside Wastewater Treatment Plant | collected 2011-12-16 ... | reverse complement strand
GTGCCTGTTCTTCTTAAATGCCGTCACGACTTCGTCGTGGCAGCCGGCGCAGGTTTCCGTGCCCACATAGCCTTCCGGGAGCGTAGACGCCTCCTCCTGCGCAAGAATCGCGCCGGGGGCGGCTGCCAGAGCCAGCACAAGGACTGGACGGAGCCACACGGCGCGTGGGGGAATCGATCTGAAAAATATCATTCGGAAATCTCCCATCAGACTGGGTGGAGAGAAGGGGCGGGACCTTTGATAAGTCCCGCCCCTGATTTTATACGACGAGCAAACTACCGGGCGTGGACCTTGCCGATGGCGGCGCTCTTATTCGCACCGTGGCACACGCCGCAGCTTTCACCCAAGGCCGAAGTATTGGCCAGGGCGTGGGCGGCGGCGTCCTTGGACACGTGGCAGCCCAGGCAGGCGCCGGTGGCCGGCTTCACCGGATCCATGAAGCCGCGCGGATCGCGGAGGTCGGCGACACCCTTAACGGGCACGTACTCCGAATTACCAACGTGGCACATGGTGCAGGCCGAAAGTGGGGCGGAGAAGCCGACCTTGTTGTAGTTGTGGGGCGTGTTACCAAACCCGTAGAGAGTGTAGTCGCGGGGCTGGATATTGCCGGCATGGATCCGGTGGATCATGATCGACATACTGATGCCTTCAGCCGGCATCAGGGCGGGGCTGCGGCGTGCCGCATCCGTCTCTACCGGGTTGTGGCACAGGATGCATTGCTCCACCTTGTTGCGGTTCGCGCCGTGGAACACGATGTTGTCGTGGCAGGCGTTGCAACGCTCATTCGTTACGATGGTGCGGCGCGGAACCACCGGAGAACCATCGACCGAGAAGTGAACCACATGGTTGTCGGCGCCGTACTGCACGGACATCTGCTTCGTGGTCCCTTCAAGGATAGTGCTGTTGCGGCGGGACTCGATGCCGATTGAGAAAGTTCCTTTCGCATCGGCCGGTATCGCGTTGGTCATCTGGTACACGTAGTCGTCGCCGGACTGCGTGGTGGTGGCCGCAGTCGGCGTTTCAGCCACATAGCCCCGGCTTGTCGGCGAGACATAGTCCGTGGTAGGCCCGGCCAGCACGAGGCCGACGCGGTTGAGTTGCGCCATCGGGATCAGCGCACCCGAGTTATCGGTGATCCGGAAGCGGACTGTCGGCCGCTGCCCGGCCTGATTGGTCGAGACACCGACGATACGGGCATTGATCCCTGGCAGCATCTTGGACTTCGCAGGAATCGTGTGCGCGCCCTTGATGGAGGCGTCGAACTCGAGTTCACCCTCGGGGATGTGGCAATTCTTGCACTGGTTGTCGGAGATCTGCGGCAGATTCAGGTGGCCTTCGCCCGTGGCGAAGTTCACGTTGTCGTGGCAGGATCCGCAAGCATCGCGAGTGGGGTTGGTCAGCCAGAGGTTGGACTGTGGCCGGCCCGGCTTGTGACAGCTTTCACAGTTCCGGGCATCGGCGGGATAGGCGATGTGGGAATAGTCGTGCACTGACTGTTGGTTGCCGATCACGATGAACGGCTTGCCCGCCTGCACGCTCGGCAGGCTGGAGCCCATGTGGATGCGGTGGATAAGCACCTTCATGTCCTGGCTCTCACCCGTGTCCGGATCGACGGTTTGCGGCGTGTGGCATAGGTTGCACATGGCCATCGACCGGCGCGGGCCGCCGTGGAAGGCAAGCTGCTCGTGGCAGGTATTACAGGTGGCGTCGGCAATCATGTCACGGACCACTGTGACTGGCGATCCGTTCGGCACGAAGTTGTATACCGTGTCGTGGCGTTGGGTGCCAAGGTCGAATTCAGTGAGGTTTCGGGACCCATAAGCGCCGATCGTGTGGGTGGCGTTGGCTTCGTAGCCGGAAGGAAGCCTTCGGCCGAAGGTATAGACGTATTCACCGTCTCCAACCTGCTGGAAGCTGCCGCCCGTGTCGGCGCTAGCCTGGACCGCGGCCACCCCGGTAATCGGACTAGTCTGCGTACGGACCGTGTAGGACACGTACTGAGACTGGCCGATGGGGATTCGGGCCAGGACAAAACTGACGCTAATATTGCCGGGGGTTGTGATACCCAGGCGGTCGAGACCGAGTCCACGCGGGTCGGTCAGTTTGAATCGGGCTCGTACGGTGCCATCCTGGGCGATCTCGTGACCGGTGACGGTGATCACCAGTCCGGGACGCACAAAGTTGACCATCGCCTCGTCCATATAAAACGCCTTGTCCCTTTCGGTGAAGGGCGGCGTCTCATTGCTGAACAGGCCGACGGCCCCAACCAGGACGAGCACGACCAGACCCAACGGTGACCACCGGATCCACCTGCTCGCTGCTGGACGCATGCGCATGTGTTTTCTCCTTATTAATTCCAACTCTGATCCGGGGAACCACGTGTGTCCCCCGTCTGTCCACTCACCGCATCAGCGGCCGGCCTCGCAGCCGTCAGGTTTCCGTCTGCACGCTGTAGGCCATCGTCAAAGCAGTACGCCCTGATGCAGCTTCCTTATTCTTCACCAACTTGGCTGCCGATTGCAAGACCCGGTTGTCTGAATCTCCCCCACCCCTGCGTGAAAATTCCACACCCAGGCGGGGCAGTTCACGCACTTGCAACAACTTGGCGGCAAACTACTGCGTCCACCGGGGGGTGGAAGTCATCTAGCAGTTTAATGTTGACAGCCACAGTCCAAGCGATTCCCGCTGACCTACTGCGGGCCGACCGCAACCTTGTGGACACCGAACTGGCCCGCCTCCTGGGGCGGCCGGGCACGCCCGCCACGCCGGTTCGCGAAGCCATGCGCTATGCCGTGCTGGGCCGAGGCCAGCGGATCCGACCGATTCTGTCCCTGCGGGTGGCCCGCCTCGCAGGCTACGCGGGGGATTTGGCCCTGCGCGCGGCAGCGGCCGTGGAAATACTGCATTGTGCGTCGTTGGTGGTGGATGATCTTCCCTGCATGGATAATGAGGACACCCGCCGGGGTCAGCCAACCACGCACAAGGTCCATGGGGAGTTTACGGCGCTGCTGGCCGCCTTCGGCCTGGTGTCACTATCGGCCCGGACGGTGGTGGAGCAGAGGTGCACGCCCGCGGAGATGAGTTCGCTGATCCGCTTTCAGGTCGAACTCCTTAAGGTGCTCGACGCCTCGGGCCTGTGCGAGGGTCAGGATCTGGACCTGCGCCTGACCGGCGGCGAGCGTGAACGGCTGCGCGCGCGGATGATCGAACTAAAGACGGTTCCCCTGTTTATCCTCGCCGCGCAGGCGGGGCTTCTGTTCACTGACCCACAATCATCGCTGGCCATCGCCCTGCGGCGCTTTGCCCGCGAGTACGGCCTCGCTTTCCAGATCGTGGATGATTATCTGGATGGCGAGTGCGAGGAGTTCCAGACCGTGGACGCGCAGCTTCGCCGCTGCCGCGAATCCCTGGCATCGCTCGCGCCCGCTGCCGCGCCCCTTGAAGAAATGGTGGATTACCTCTATGCCCGCTGCCACGCCCACAACCGTTAACCCCTCGCCGGTTACCCGTCAGAAGTCCGGCCCGCGAATCGTCGTCATTGGGAGCGGCTTCGGAGGTCTCGGTGCGGCGGTCCGTCTGCAGTCGAAGGGTTACCAGGTAACGCTTGTAGAGGCCCGCGACCTGCTTGGCGGCAGGGCCTACGTGTACCGGCAGGATGGTTTCACGTTCGATGGCGGCCCCACGGTGATCACTGCGCCGTTCATGATCGATGAGATATTCGAGCAGGCCGGGCGGCGCACGTCCGATTATGTGGACATCGTGCCCGTGGACCCCTTCTACCGGATCGAGTTCCACGATGGCCGGTCGTTCGAGTACAACAACAACGAGGCCGAGACCGAGCGACGTGTGGCTGCATTTTCACCGGGTGATCTGGAAGGTTATAAGGAGATGATCCGCCGCGCCAAGGCGATCTTCCAGAAGGGCTTCCTCGAGCTATCCGACCAGCCGTTTTTGAAGTTCACCGACATGCTGCCGATCGTACCTGACCTGATCCGGCTGCAATCGCACAAGACCGTCTATCAATTTGTCTCTCAATATGTAAAGGACCCGCTGCTGCGCCGGGTATTCAGCTTCCATCCGCTTCTGGTGGGGGGCAATCCGTTCCAGACCACCTCGATCTACGCTCTGATTCACTACCTGGAGCGTGAGTGGGGTGTGCATTACGTTATGGGAGGGACCGGCGCTCTGGTGTCTGCTCTGGGCCGCCTGTTCGAGGAACTCGGCGGCGAAGTACTGTTGAACGCGCCGGTGGAGCGGATCGAGGTGGACAACCGCGGCTTGGCCACTGGCGTCACGCTGCGCGGCGGCCGCACGCTGGCCACCGATGCTGTCGTCTCTAATGCCGATGTGGCCAATACCTATCTGAAAATGCTGCCCACTACGGTCCGGAAGAAGTATACCGACCGCAAGGTGGAGCGCATGAAGTACTCCATGGGCCTGTATGTGATCTACTTTGGGACCCGGAAGCAATACCCGAAGCTCGCCCATCACACCATCATTTTGAGCCCCACTTACCGGGAGTTGCTCGACGACATCTTTAACAAGAAGAAGCTGAGCGAGGAGTTTTCTCTTTATCTTCACCGCCCATCAGCCACCGACCTGCGGATGGCGCCGGAGGGTTGCGACTGCTTCTATGCGCTGATCCCGGTGCCTAACCAACAGAGCGGGATCGACTGGCGGCAGATGGATGACGTGTTTCGCGACCGCGTAATCGACTTCCTCGACCAGCCTCGGTATCTGCCCGGCTTGCGGGAGAACCTGGCCACTGTGCGCACGCTCACCCCGCTCGGCTTTGAAACGGAATTGAACTCCTATGCCGGTGCGGGCTTCAGCTTCGAGCCGCTTTTCACCCAATCGGCGTGGTTCCGGCCGCATAACCAGAGTGAGGACGTGCCCAACCTCTACTTTGTGGGCGCGGGGACGCATCCGGGTGCCGGTGTGCCAGGCGTGTTGAGTTCGGCCAAGATCGCGGAGAAACTGGTTTGCCAGAACGTTCCCGTGGCTCGCTAACTCCGGGCGAGCAATCGCTATATCAGGCCGCCGCTGACGCCACCGCCGTCGGCTCGAAGAGTTTTTACTTCGCCACTCGGTTCTTCCCCCCGGATCTGGCCCGTGCGGCGCATGGGGTGTATTGGTTCTGCAGGACCACGGACGACCTGGTGGACGAAGCGCCAGATCCGGTGTCGTCGGCGAGCCGCCTCGAGGAATGGGACCAACTGCTGCGCGCGGCCCTGCGAGGTTCTGACGTGCAGAACCCAGTGCTGCGCCTGTTCGCGCGCGTGGCCCAGGAATTTCAAATCCCGCATGAGTATCCGCTTGACCTGATTGAGGGCATGCGAATGGACCTGGCGATGGACCGCGAAGGGCGGCGCTACCGGAATTTCGATGAGTTGAAGCTGTTTTGTTACCGGGTGGCGAGCGTCGTTGGGCTGATGATGATGCATGTAATCGGCTTCCGCGAGGATCCCCGGGAGCGCGCCATCGAGTTGGGGATTGCTCTGCAATTAACGAATATCCTGCGGGATATCGGCGAGGACTTAAGACGGGGCCGCGTCTATCTGCCGCTCGACGAAATGCGGGAGTTTGGTTATTCCGAAGCGGAAATGGAGGCGCGCGTCCGCAATGAGGCCTTCATCCGGCTGATGCAGTATCAGGCCGGGCGCGCCCGGTCCTACTACCGGGCGGCCCAACCCGGCATTGCCCTGCTCGACCGCCGCGGGCGATTCGCCGTCGAGGTGGCCGCCCGGGTCTATGCTGGAATTCTCGACCGGATCGAAGAGTCCGGTTACGACGTCTTCGACCGCCGGGCCGTAGTGCCGGCGGCGAGAAAGTATTGGATCACTGCGCGCACGCTCGCGCTGCCGGCCATGCGCCGCTACTTCCCATTGCCCTGGTAGTTAAATTGGAAATGTTCCTCCGCGCACTTCGTTATAGTTCCATCGCTGCGTTCCTGTTTACGGCCGCGAATTACGCTCTTTTCTACTGGAAAGGCGTGCCGCTGATCACGGAAATCGTGGCGGAATGGATCATGGCCCGGACGCCGAATTACTATGCCGTAGTTCTGCTGGACCGCCTGGGCGATTGGGCCAAGCCCTTCGCCGCGACCGGCGGACTGGCGGCTACGGGTTTCGTCTTTTTCGTGCTCTGGTACGCCGCACTGCTACTGGCCCGCTCCAGTCGGCCTGTGCCGCCTTCGCCCCGCCGGCGAGAACTTCTGGCCCGTCTGGTGCCCTTGGTGATGGCCGCTGGCACCGCGGGGGTGGCTGCTGAAAGCTGGGCGCGTGACCGGGCTCATGCCCGCAAAGCGGTGGAACCCGTCCCCCTGTGGCCTTTCCGCTATCCCGAGGAGCGTGACGCTTTTGCGCCCGGCCTGGTTCGGGCGGCGGTGACCAGCGTGGACGCGTTCTATGGGATGAGCAAGAATACCGTGGACCCCGTGCTCGATCCCACCGCATGGCGGCTCAAAGTGACCCTTGACGGGCGTCCCTGGAAAGAATTCAGCTACCCGCAATTGCTGGCCTTGCGCCGCATTCAGCGCTACACCACGATGCGTTGCGTCTCGAACACCCTGAAGTCCAACCTCATGGGCACCGCCGAATGGTCCGGCATCTACTTGCGGCAGTTGGTGGATCCCGTGGAGGTTCCCTCCGGCATCGTGGAAGTTGCCTTCATTGGTACCGACGGCCATGATGATTCTTTGCCCGCCTCCTATGCTTTCTCGGAGGAATTGCTGCTGGCCCTAGGCATGAATGGGGCAACCTTGAACCGGGTTCACGGATTTCCCTTCCGGCTCATCGCTCCGAAGTACTATGGCTTCAAGAGTGTGAAATGGATGAGCGAGATCCGGCTCTGCACTCAGCCCTACTTCGGCACCTGGCCGAAGATGGGTTATACCAAGGAGCCCGTCATCCACACGATGAGTTACATCGACCGAATTCGCCGCCAGGACGGCCGCCTGCTCGCCGGCGGCGTGGCCTTCGCGGGGCTCCGCGGGGTGGATCGCGTCGAGATCCGGGCCGGTCAAAGCGATTGGGTGCCCGCTCAACTCGAAGCGCCCCTTTCCCCCTACAGTTGGACTCGATGGAAGGCTGACCTGGTGGTCCCCGAAGGCGTCACTTTCCTGGAGGCCCGGGCCGCTGATGGAACCGGCGCCTGGCAGGCCACCGTGGAGAGTCCGCTTTTCCCTGACGGAGTGAAGGGTCCTACGCTAAAAAGGATATAGTGAATTCGCTGTTTTTCGCCGCCGCCATCGCCGGTTTGATCCTCTATTTCGCCTTCCGTTCGCGCAGGCGGTATCTGGGCTTGCCAGAGCTCACCAGGCCTGATGGACACCCCGAAGGGATTGATTACGATCACGTGGTAATCATCCCAGCCCGCAATGAGGAAGCCGTAATTGGACGCGCCGTCAGCAGCCTGGAGGGTTCCACTGTTCTGGTGGTGGACGATCACTCCGCGGACCGGACGGCGGAGGCCGCCCGCGAAGCTGGCGCCATCGTCCGGCAGGCTGAGCCCCTGCCTCCGGGCTGGCTCGGCAAGCCGAACGCCTGCTGGACTGGGGTCCGCTATACGGATTCATCCTGGATCCTGTTCGCCGACGCGGACACCTGGTTCGAGCCCGGATTTGTGAAGACGGCCATCGCCTATGCCCATCAGCATCAACTGACGGCCCTGAGCGTCTTCCCGCGCATAGAAACCGTCACGCTCTTTGAACGTATGCTGCTGCCTTATGCCTTCGGCCTCTACTTCACCGGCGTCAACCCTGAGCGGGTGAATCGGATCACGGACCCGGAATGCCTGGCCAACGGGCAATGCCTGCTAATCCGCCGTTCCGCCTATGAGTTCATCGGCGGCCACCGCGCCGTGGCGGGCAGCGTGGTGGAAGATGTCGCCCTGGCGCAACTGTTGAAGCGTCACCGCACCCCTTACCGCATGATGCGCGCCGAATCCCTTGCCCACGTCCGCATGTACGACTCCCTGCGGGCCATCTGGCGGGGGTTTGAAAAGAACTCCTTCCGGTTCCTCAAGCTGAATCCTGGCACGGGCGCTTGGGTCGTGGCCTCTTCCATCGCCATGATGAGTTGGATCCCCGCGGCGGGCGCGCTCTGGGCAGAAGCGCAGGTTTGGGCGCTGCCGGGCCTGTTGCTTGCCCCCGCGGCAGCGTGGTGGCCCTGGTACCGCGGCTGGTCCGCCTTATTGGCGCCCTTTGCAATTTTGCTGTTTCAGGGCATCGCCCTCAGCGGAATGTTCAAGACCTTGACAGGTCTCAAGACCGAGTGGAAGGGCCGGCCCGTGTGAACGGCCATATCCGCTATCCGGTTCCCTGGGACGAGGTCTTCGGGCTCACTCCCTTTATCGCTCACCGCCGGCGCCGTAACGTGGAGGAATTTACCCGCTCGATCGTGTCCCGGATGGCACCGCCACCGCGGATCGATGGGCTGGAACTCTTGCCGGACTCTCCCCGCTTCCTCCTCGTCGCCAACCACTATCAGCGCAAGGGCCTCTGGATCCTCCACTCCGCGGCGATCGTCACTCAGGCCATTGCGGCACGTTACGGCGCTCATCCCGCGCCGGTCCGCTGGCTCGTGACGGCCAACTGGCCCCGCGTTCGGCTTGGCCCCTTTAGTTTTCCCTCGCCCGGCGACTGGCTGTTGCCCCGCGTGGCACATGCCCTTTGGTGCTACCCAGTCTCGTTCGCAGGGAGCAATCCCGCCTTCACGGCGCGGTCGCTGCGGACCTTATTGAAGGACGCTCGCACGACGGACCGGCCCATCGGCCTGTTCCCGGAAGGCGTAGCGGGATCGGCTGGCGTCTTAACCGACCCGTTGCCCGGCTCCGAGCGCCTCATCGCTCAGTTGGCCCGCCTCGGCATGCCCGCCGTTCCCTGCGGCATTGGCGAATCCGAGGGCCGAATTGTGCTCCGCTTCGGTCCACCTGTCCCTGCGACCGAGGTGGCCTCCGCGGAAGACCCGGCGCGTTTCGTGATGGCCCGCGTGGGCGAGTTAATGACTCTTCTGGCCTAACGCGTCGGCGCGCCGCCGGCCGGTGGCTCCCCCGCCTCGTCCGAAATCTCGATCGCATTCACCATTGCATAGTTCCGCGATGGAACAAACTGGAACAGCAGCTTGCCGTTCGGCGTAGGCCGAAGACCCTGGAATCTGCGTTGGGCGGCCACAAAGGGCGCCCCGATCTCCTGGATCGGGTCGAAGTTGCTCAGCAGCTTCGCCCCGTTGCAATAGACGTCGAACACCCGCGAACCCGCCCCGCCGGCGCCCGCACCTCCGAACCAGGTCTCGGCAAAATGCAGCACAGCCGTGTAAGTGGAATCCGGCGGCACGGGAATGGTATAGCTAAAGTGGCCAAACCGCTCGCCCCGGTACAGTTCCGGATCTTCCGTCCCGCCAATCCCCTCGATCCGCTTCACCAGCTTGCCGCCGTTGAAATGGACGTCCTCGCTGAACAGGATGCCCGTGGAATTCATATACGGTTCCTCCCGCGCGGCGATCCGGATGGGCCGCAGCCTGCCCGGCGTGCCAGGAGTGAGCACGATCGCGTTCAGCAGCGCCCCGGAGCGGCGATTGACGAACTCCAGCTTCAGGATCCCGTCTTCGGCCGGTTCCACGTCGCGCCAAACCTTCACCAGCGCCATATCGGCCGCACCCGATTCGGCCAGGATGTCGAACTCGGTCAGCTTGTCGGTCCCGTTCACCCGCAAGTCGAACAGCCGGTCCGTCACGGCCTCCACTGATGGCTCGGAAAAGTACAGTGTCATCTCATAAACGCCCGGCTTGAGAGGAATCGAATAGCGGAATGCCCCCTCGCGGTAGCTGGCGAAGATCTCCGGAGCCAGTGTGCCCTGCAATTCAGGTGTCGGCCGCTGCACGGCCCTTCCGCCTTCATAGTAGCGGTCAGAGATCCACAGGTGGCCGCGGCGGTCGGTGAAAGGAGCCGACGCCCCGCACCGGATCCTGACTTCATGCAGATTAGGGAATGTTCCGGGCTCCACCGTTGCTGCCACCGCGCCCCGCCAATGCCAAACCGCGATTCCCGCCAGAATCAACACCGCCAGGCTGGCGAGGGCTGCCATGGGCCACCAGGGACGCCCCCGGACATGAGCTTCCCCAGAAACTGCTTCCTGTGGCGCAGGCGGCGCCTCCCCCCGCTCGGTACGGTTGGATACAAATCGTGGCGCATACCCGCCCGAGGGAATCTCGATCCGAAGCTCGTGCCCCGCTCCCTCGCCGGCATAATACTCTTTCAAACGTTTCCTCAGCCGGTGGGCCTCTACCCGCACGATTGAGTCGCGCTTCTGATCGAAGTCCGGGCTGCGGTGGAATGCGTCCACCGCGATGTTGTACTCTTTGATCGACTCCGCCTCGCCCGCGAACGAACGCTCACAGATGTAGTTGAGCATGTGGGCCAGGGCAGGAGCCCGGGAGAAGATCCCTGAAGCCAGCACGGCTTCCAGTTCAGCACGTTCTGCTGCTATCTTTCGTTCCTGGTCCGCCATCTGCTTCTCCATGCACCAGATCCGCAGCATTCACGAATATAGCACTCCGGCTCAACAAGTTGAACTGAACCAGGCCATCTGCTTTTAACGTGACTCCTCAGGCGTGTAACGTTGCTGAAAAATAAACTACTTAGTTGCGTTAACCTCACAAAATTCAATCGCTAACCCCTTTAGCCTTGAGCTACTAATGAATTCACACTATTCTTTCCTCCAGCATGCGAATGCTTCGCGAGGAAACCATGAATACTCTCATCCGCAAGTCGACGCGTTGGGTCCTGTCGGCCCTCGTCCTGGCGTTGCTGGCCTCGGCGCCAGTTCAAGTGGCTGCGCAAATCATTACTGGCAGCCTGACTGGCGTCGTGATGGACCCCTCCGGCGCAGTCATTCCCGCGGCGCGTGTCGTCATGACCAATGACGCTTCGGGCGACGTCCGCAGGACCAACTCCAATGCCGACGGTTACTTCACCATCTCTGGCGTTATGCCCGGCTCCTACACCATTCTGGTCGAAGCTGACGGCTTCAACACATCGAAGTATGAAAAGGTCACCTTCACCGCGGGGGACCGGCGCACGCTTGGCTCTGTGACCCTCAGCGTCGCGGCCACTGGCTCCGAAGTGCAGGTCACCGCTGTGATCGAAGAACTCTCTCCTGTGGACACCGGTGAAAAAGCCGTCGTTCTCACCTCCAAGCAACTGACCGAGGTTGCCGTCGTCGGCCGCAGCGCCGCGGAGTTCATCAAAATTCTGCCCGGAATGGCCGCCACTGGCGCTGGCCTTGAGAACCGCCCCGGTTTCAACGGCGAGAATATCGGCATTAACGGGAACGGCGACGGCGGCAAGCAGAGCGCCATCGGCAACTTCTCGGCCAATGGCACCCGCACCAACGCTCTGGACATCACTGCCGACGGCGCCCACGTCTCCGATCCCGGCTGCAACTGCGCCAACCCCGTCAATCCCAATCCGGAAATGATCGAGGAATTCAAGGTTCAGCAGTCCAACTTCTCGGCCGAATATGCCAAGGGGCCTGTCGTGCTGAATTCGATCACCAAGGCGGGCGGCCGGGATTTCCACGGCAGCGCCTACCTCTATGCCCGCCACTTCTCGATGAACGCCAACGACTGGCTCAACAATGCGAACGGCCAGAAGCGTCCTGAAAACAAATACTTCTTCCCTGGAGGCACCATCAGCGGCCCCGTTATCATTCCTGGGACCAATTTCAACAAGAACCGCGACAAGATGTTCTTCTTCGCCGGCTTTGAGAGCTTCCGTCAGACCATCGACACCGGCCTTCTGCGCGCCGTGGTGCCCACAAACGAGATGAGACAGGGCGATTTCAGCAACATCGCTTACATGAGCGCCCTCAGCCGGGCCGGCGCCAACCTGGGCGAACCGCTAAGCGGAACCGCATTCCCCAATGGCCGCATCCCGGCCAGTCAGGTTGACCCCGGCATGCGGCAGCTTATGAACCTGGTTCCCGCGCCCAACACCGACCCCGCCACGGTGGGCCAGGGCTTTAACTGGACCGATGTGTTGGTTGTCAACCAGAATATGTGGCAGTCGTTGAACCGCGTGGACTTCAATATCAACGACAACACAAAGCTCTTCGTCCGGTACAACCGGCAGCAGGAGCTTCAGCCGTTCCCCATCCAACTCTGGTGGCGCAACGCCGGCGCTGTCCCACTGCCCACCCCGATTGACGGCCGCAACCGGACTGACTCGATCTCCACCAACTTCACCAAGGTGCTGAGCCCCACCATGACCACGGAAACGGTGTTCGGCTACACCTTTGTCGACTTCCCGAACAGTTATCGCGATTACGACAAGATGACCAAGTCGGCGAACAACTATCCCTACCAGGGCATCTTCAAGCAGGACGACAAAATTCCCGGGTTCCTGAGCTGGGCTGGTCCTGCTCCGTCGCTTTGGCTTGCTGGCGGCTTCGACCCTGTTCTGTTCGCCACCAAGCACCTGTACACCCTGACCCACAACTGGACCAAGGTGGCCGGCACGCATACGGTCAAATTCGGCGGTTACTGGGGCTTCATCCAGAATAAGCAGCCCGGTAACGAGCCTTCGGCAGGTCTGGCGGTATATGCACCCTGGCACGGCGAGACCACCGGTAACATCCTGGCGGACATGGTCCGCGGCGTGGCCTTCGATTACACCGAGAACACGCTCCAGATCAATCGCGACATGGGCTGGCACGAAATCGCCTTCTTCGCGCAGGACTCCTGGAAGGTGACCCCGCGGTTTACCCTGGAATACGGCATGCGCCTGCAGCATATGCAACCCTGGACGGCGCGCAATGGCATCGGCATCGCCACCTGGGTGCCGGATAAGTGGAGCGCTTCGGCACCGTCCTCGGCCCTGCCTGGTATTGATTGGCACGCCCGCGATTCCAACGTCCCGCTGGCCGGCTGGGCGACCCGCGGGATGTGGTACGCTCCGCGCGTCGGCTTCGCATATGACATCTTCGGCAAGGGTAAAACCGTGCTGCGCGGCGGCTTCGGCAGCTTCGTTTACCACGATGCGCAATTGGCCGCGGGCGCGATGGACCTGCCAGCCGGTGTCCGCCGCACCAGCGTTTGCTGTGGCATCAACCTCCGCGATATGGACACCATTCAGGGGCAAGGCTCGCTCGTCTTTGGCGGCGAGGCCGTGGATAGTACGGATGACCGCCAGCCCATCACCCACAGCTACAGCTTCACAATCAGCCAGCGCCTGCCCGCCCGTACCCTCTGGGAGGTCAGCTATGTGGGTAACGTGAGCCGCAATCTTGTAAATGAAGGCGGCTTGCGCAACATTAACCAGGTGCAGTTGGGCGCCATGCTGCGCGATCCCCTCGGCGACGTCAACGCCTACCGCCCGCTGCGCAACTGGCAGGACCTCAACGTCAACAGCCACAACTTCAGCTCTAACTACAACTCTCTCCAGACCACACTCACCAAACAGAGCGGCTGGCTGAACTACACCTTTGCCTACACCTGGTCGAAGGCCATGGGTATCGTCAACAACCCTGCCGACAATCTCGTCCGCAACAACAACTACGGTCCGCTGAACATCGACCGCACGCACATCCTCGCCGCCAGCTATGTGGTGAACGTGCCCGACCTGGTGAAGAGTGGCAACACCGTTGCGCGCGGCCTCGCCAATGGCTGGCAGATCAGCGGAATCGTCCAGGCCTCCAGCGGCGTCAACCTCCAACGCAACGCTGATGTCTCACTGAACTTTGCCGCGTGGTCCCCCATCCCTGCCAACGACGGCAGCCGCCGCCGCATTGGCGGTCCGGAACTCACCGGCACAAACGCCATCAGCGTAATGCCGCGCATCACCTGCGATCCGCGCAGCAACCTGCAGCCGGGTCAGTACATCAATGGCTCCTGCTTCGCCGCGCCTATCGTTGATCCCGCGGGCAATCCGGGCGTCAACGGTTCGCTGATCTGGCCTTACCTCCGCGGACCTGCCTTCTACAATGCCGATATTTCGGTCTTCAAGAACTTCCGCATGGGCGAGTCCAAGAACCTTCAGCTCCGCGCCCAGGCCTACAACTTCTTGAACCATCCCATCCGCAGTTTCGTGAATGGAGACCAGAATCTCCGTCTCGAACTTGACCGCGATGGAGTACCTCAGAATCCTCGCTTTGGCTTTGCCGATTCCAAGGTAGGCCGGCGTGTGATTCAGTTGGGTATCAGGTTCCTCTTCTAGGAACTTGAGCCGAGGATCTTCTCCAGGGGTGGACGCGGTCGCCCGCGCCCACCCCCTCCTGCTTTCCACAACGTAGAATCTGAATGAGGGATGAAGGCGCTTTGGCTACTCGCCGCGCTTGCGGCTGATCCGGAGATCCTGCTGAAGGATGCGATTCGCCTGCACCAGCAGGGCAACGCCGTCGCGGCCATTCCCAAGTATGAGGCCTACCTGGCCGAGCGTCCCCACAACCCGATCGCGCTCAGCAACCTCGGCGCCGCCCTCGCGGGCCAAGGCCGCTACGAGGAGGCCTCCCGCCGCTATCGCGCCGCGCTCACCATCGCCGACAACCCCGGTGTCCGGCTCAACCTCGGCCTCGCGCTCTACAAACAGGTACTGCTCGACGAAGCAATTGAAGAGTTCCTGCGCGTCCGCGCGGCACAACCCGCCAACCGCCAGGTGGCGCTGTTGCTTGCTGATTCCTGGCTTGCCACGGGTGAGAACGCTAAAGTGATCGCCCTACTGGAGCCTTGGGAACGGCAGGATCCAAACGATCCGGCGGTGAACTACCTCCTGGGGACGGCGCTGATCCGCGCCAACCAGGTGTCCCGCGGCCAAGTGGTGGTTGACCGCATTCTGCGCGATGGCGAATCGCCCGAGGCGTTGCTCCTGCTGGCCAGTGTCCAACTCGCCGGCACCGCGAACAAGGACGCACTTCGCAGCATCGAAAAAGCCATTCAACTCAAGCCCGATCTGCCCGGCGTCTGGACTGTGTTTGGACTTGCCCGGCTGAATGACGGCAATCCGGAAGGGGCCCGGGAGGCGTTTCTGCGCGAGTTGGAAGCCTACCCGGACGACTTTGAGGCCAATCTCCAGGTGGGCGCGCTCTACCGGGTTGACCGCGAGTTCGCCCGCGCCCGCGCCCATTTTGAAAAAGCCCGCCTGCTCCGGCCCCGATCGGTGGCCCTCAAGTATCAGTTCGGCGCCCTCGCTCTCGCCGAGAACCGCTTTGATGAAGCTCTCGAACAATTGGAAGCCGTCACGCGTGAAGCTCCGGATTTTGTCGAAGGCCACGTCTCCTTGGCCACCCTTTACTATCGGCTGAAGCGGAAAGAGGATGGCGACCGCGAGCGTGCCATCGTCCAGCGCCTCAATGAGCAGATCCAGCGGAAGGAGTTGAAACGGAATTGAGGACTTCCACTCTGCTCCTCGTCATTCTGCTTCCGCTGTTGGCGCAGTCTCCCAAGCAGCGCGGCATCGCCGCGCGCGAAGCGGGCAAACTCGCCGATTCCTCCGCCCTGCTCGCCGAAGCCGCCAAGGCCGCTCCCAAGGATCCCGAAATCTGGTGGTATCTCGGCCTGAATGCCTATGATCAGGACGATTACGCCCGCTGCGCAGAGAGCTTCGGCCGCGTTGCCGCCATCGATGCCAAAAACGCGGGCGCCCACGCGTTCCTAGGTCTCTGCGCCTTCCGGCTCGGACAGTGGGAACCGGCGCTCTCCCACATCATCGCCGCCAAGCGCGCCGGCCTGGCCCCCGGCACTGAACTCGACCGCGTGGCGCGCTATCACTACGCCATGCTGCTCAACAAAGCCGGCCAGTTCGAAGCCGCCGCCTCGCCCCTATCCGAGATGGTTCGCACCGAGCCGGATGCCCCGCTGCTCGAAGAACTCAGCGGCATCAACGCACTGCGCTTGTCCCTGCTGCCTTTCGAAGTCCCTGAGGACCTGAAGCGACCCGTTTCTCTTGCGGGCCGCGCCACCATCCTCGCCTGGAACCGCAAATCCGCCGAGGCCCGCGCCGTGGCGGCCGAGTTATTGCGGGATTATCCCAGCCAGCCGAACGCCCATTACCTGATGGGCTGGCTGCTGCTGCTGGGCCAGGATGTAGGCGCCATTGCCGAGTTCGAGAAGGAACTCAAGGTGTCGCCCAACCACGTTCAGGCCCGTCTCCAGATCGCCTACGAAACCCTGCGCCGCGGTGAAGCCGAACGCGGGCTTCCCTATGCCCGCGAAGCCGCCCGTCAGGCGCCCAAGGATTTCACCGCCCGCAACATCCACGGCCGTCTGCTGCTTGCCGCAGGCGATGCCGCCGCGGCGGTGCCTGAACTCGAGGCTGCCGTTCGCCTGGCCCCAGGCTCGCCCGAAGCCCATTTCGCCCTCGCCAACGCTTACCAGCGTACCGGCCGCAAAGCGGAGGCCGAGAAGCACCGCACCATTTTCAAGAGACTCGATGCTGAGCGCGCCGCCAAACCGATCCCCGGCGTCCAGGTGAAGGCCCAATGAGTTCAATTTCCCGCCGCCGCCTGCTGTTCTCCGCCCTGGCGGCGCTGCAACCCCCGAAGCCGCTGTTCGAGGAACTCCCCCCCGCCCGTACCGGCATCACCTGGGTCCACGACAATGCCATGTCGCCCAACCGCTACATGCCCGAATCCATCGGCCCAGGCTGCGCCTGGATCGATTTCGACAACGACGGTTGGATGGACCTCTATCTGGTCAACTATGGCCCCGCGCCCTTTTGGCAGCCGTCGAAACCCATCCGCAACGCCCTCTACCGCAACAACCGTGACGGCACCTTCACCGACGTCACCGAAAAGGCCGGCGTCGCCGGAGGCTTCTTCGGCATGGGCGCCGCAGTGGGCGACTTCGACAACGACGGCTTCCCCGACCTGCTCGTCACCGGCTACAACCAGGTCACTCTTTACCGGAACCGCGGCGACGGCACCTTCGAGGACGTGACGAAGAAGGCCGGCCTGGACAAACTCCCTTCGAATTGGCCGACTTCCGCCGTTTGGTTCGATTACGACAACGACGGCCACCTCGATCTTTTCCTCTGCAATTACCTCCAATTCGAAGTGGAGCCCGGCAAGTACGCCACTTGCGGCGACAATAAACTGGGCCGGAACTACTATTGCGTTCCGCGCGTCTTCAATCCCACCGCCAGCATGCTGTACCGCAATAACGGCGACGGCACTTTCACTCTCGCCTCCATGGGCACCGAAATCGCCTCCAGCCCCGGCAAGGCGCTCGGCGCGGTGGCCACCGATATCAACAACGATGGTCTGCTCGACCTCTGGGTGGCCTGCGACACTTCGCCGAACCTGCTGTTCGTCAACCGCGGGCGCGGCGCCGATGGAAAGCGGCGCTGGGAGGAGATGGGCCTTGCCGCGCAGGTCGCCTACAGCGAAAACGGCCAGGCGCGCTCCGGCATGGGCGTCGATGCCGCCGATTTCGACAACGACGGCTGGGAAGATCTCTTCGTCTCCAACATCGACCAGGAGATGTACGCCCTTTACAAAAACAACCGAGACGAAACCTTCATCGACGTCGCCCACCGCCACGGCGTCGCCCAGGGTACGCGCCTGTTCAGCGGGTGGGGCCTCAAATTTTTCGACTACGACAACGACGGCAACCTCGACCTCATCCTCGCCAACTCCCACCCCGACGACATGATCGAGCAGTATTCCGAGCAGATCAAGTACAGGATGCCGATGCTGCTCTTCCATCACGAGAGCGATCGCCTCCGTAACGTCAGTGCTGAATCCGGCCCCGTTTTCACTCGGCCGCTCTCGGCCCGCGGCCTCGCCGTGGGGGACTTCAATAACGACGGCTTGCCTGATGTCCTGGTCGCCTGCAACGGGGATGCACCCCTGCTGCTCCAAAACCACTGTGCCGCCGGGAACGCCTGGGCCGGCCTTCATCTCGAAGGCGTCACCGCCAACCGCGACGCCATTGGCGCCCGCGTCACCTGGTCCGCCGGGGGCGTCCGGCGTTCCCGCCTGAAGACCTCCGGCGGCAGCTACCTCAGTTCCCACGACCCTCGCCTGATCCTCGGCTGCGGCGAGGCTCAGAAGATTGACTGGGTCGAGATCCGCTGGCCCGCGCAGTCGAAACGCGTAGACAAGCTCGAAAATGTACCTCTGGGCCGCTATTCGCGTGTCGTCGAAGGGAAAGGGATCGTCTCTTAGCCGCTATTGAAAAGGAGCGAGTCGTCATGTGCCACTTCTTCAGCCGACGCCTTCTGCTGCTCATCGCCCTGACCATCGCGGTGCCCGCGCAGGAATCCCCGCCGCCCACCATCCGCGTCGATGTCGAGGAGATCCTCGTCGATATCGTTGTGCGCGACCGCCGCGGCCGGCCTATCCGCGACCTCCGGGCCGAGGAGATTGAAGTCCTCGAGGATGGCGTGAGGATGGAAGCCCTTGGCCTTCGTCTCATCGAGGGCAGGGAAGTGCTCAGCCTCGGCGAACGGAAGACGCTCGACCCCCTGCGCCAGTTGCGTCTCGTCTCCCTTGTGTTCGACCGTCTCGGAGCCGAATCCATGCGCCTCGCCCGCGAGGCCGCCCAGGAAATCGTCAAACGCAGCGAGAAGGAGACCAACGTCTTCATCGCCGTCTTCCGTCTCGACCCCAACCTGCGTGTGGTCCAGGAGTTCACCCGCGACCGCGAGACGCTCCGCCGCGCCATTCAATACGCCAGCGCCGGCACCGCCGGCCCCAACACCGCCGCCCGCACGGCGCCCAGATCGGAAGAGCGTCGTGTAGGGAAAGAG
>ERZ761609.1639-NODE-1639-length-18749-cov-42.124639_pt1 | contig 18749 bp, 19 predicted proteins | sample MGYA00511163_ERZ761609 | MGnify/ENA primary metagenome ERZ761609 (study PRJEB28899, sample SAMN02445070) | bioreactor sludge metagenome | biome: EBPR sludge | place: Australia: Brisbane, Thorneside Wastewater Treatment Plant | collected 2011-12-16 ... | reverse complement strand
ACAAGGGCGTGCAGCGCATGCTGGACGCCGTCATCGACTTCCTGCCCTCGCCCGTGGACATCCCGCCTGTGGCCGGTACAGACGAAGACGAGCAGCCATCCAGCCGCAAGGCCGACGACGAAGAAAAGCTGTCCGCCCTGGCGTTCAAGCTGATGACAGACCCGTTCGTGGGCCAGTTGACATTCGTGCGTGTGTACTCCGGCGTGCTGAAAAAAGGCGACTCCGTGTTCAACCCCGTCAAGGGCAAGAAAGAGCGCATTGGCCGTATCGTTCAGATGCATGCCAACAACCGCCAGGAAGTGGAAGAAATCCGCGCCGGCGACATCGCTGCCTGCGTGGGCCTGAAGGAAGTGACCACGGGTGAAACCCTGTGCGACCCATCCGCCGTCATCACCCTGGAGCGCATGGTGTTCCCCGAGCCCGTGATTGCTCAGGCTGTGGAACCCAAGACCAAAGCTGACCAGGAAAAAATGGGCATCGCACTGGGCCGTCTGGCTGCAGAAGACCCTTCTTTCCGCGTCAAGACCGACGAAGAATCCGGCCAGACCATCATCGCCGGTATGGGCGAGTTGCACCTGGAAATCATTGTTGACCGCATGAAGCGGGAATTCGGTGTGGAAGCCAACGTGGGCAAGCCTCAGGTGGCCTACCGCGAAACCATCCGCAAGAACGTCGACGACGCCGAAGGCAAGTTTGTGCGTCAGTCCGGAGGTAAGGGTCAGTACGGCCACGTGGTGTTCAAGATCGAACCCAACGAAGCCGGCAAGGGCTTCGAGTTTGTCGACGCCATCAAGGGCGGCGTGGTGCCTCGCGAATACATCCCTGCGGTGGAAAAGGGCGTGATCGAAGCCCTGAACACCGGCGTGCTGGCAGGCTACCCAGTGGTGGACATCAAGGTGACCCTGCACTTCGGTTCGTACCACGATGTGGACTCATCCGAACAGGCGTTCAAGATGGCCGCCATCATGGGCTTCAAGGAAGGCTGCCGCAAGGCCAGCCCCGTCATCCTCGAGCCGATGATGGCTGTGGAAGTCGAGACACCTGAAGACTACGCCGGTAATGTGATGGGTGACCTGTCCAGCCGTCGCGGCATGGTGCAGGGCATGGACGACATGGTGGGTGGCGGCAAGGCCATCAAGGCCGAAGTGCCCCTGTCCGAAATGTTCGGTTACTCGACCACGCTGCGCTCCATGTCGCAAGGCCGTGCCACTTACACGATGGAATTCAAGCACTACTCGGAAGCTCCGCGTAACGTGTCTGAGGCCATTGTGTCTGCTCGCGCCAAGTAAAAACAGCCTTCGGCGCTTTATTGATAAGCGCTGACAGCTATCTTTTTGTTGTCTGCGATCGTGTGCCCCCCGGTTCGCCGTGCCGGGGGAATCCGCAACACGGTGCAGACGTAAAACCCTCACGGCAAAGCTCTTTTTGGAGAAAGCAATGGCAAAAGAAAAGTTTGAACGTACCAAGCCCCACGTGAACGTGGGCACCATCGGTCACGTTGACCATGGCAAGACCACGCTGACAGCCGCCATCACTACCGTGCTGGCAGCCAAGTTCGGCGGCGCAGCCAAGGCCTATGACCAGATTGACGCAGCCCCTGAAGAAAAGGCACGCGGCATCACCATCAACACCGCCCACGTGGAATATGAAACGGCCAACCGCCACTACGCCCACGTTGACTGCCCCGGCCACGCCGACTACGTCAAGAACATGATCACCGGTGCCGCCCAGATGGACGGCGCCATCCTGGTGTGTTCCGCTGCTGACGGCCCCATGCCCCAGACCCGCGAGCACATCCTGCTGGCCCGTCAGGTGGGCGTGCCCTACATCATCGTGTTCCTGAACAAGTGCGACATGGTCGACGACGCCGAACTGCTCGAGCTGGTCGAAATGGAAGTGCGCGAACTCCTGTCCAAGTACGACTTCCCCGGTGACGACACCCCCATCGTCCAGGGTTCTGCCAAGCTGGCACTCGAAGGCGACAAAGGCAACCTCGGCGAAGAAGCCATCATGCGTCTGGCCGATGCACTCGACACCTACATCCCCACGCCCGAGCGCGCTGTGGACGGTGCCTTCCTGATGCCTGTGGAAGACGTGTTCTCCATCTCCGGTCGCGGTACCGTGGTGACAGGCCGTATCGAGCGTGGCGTGATCAAAGTCGGCGAAGAAATCGAAATCGTCGGTATCAAAGACACCCAGAAGACCACCTGCACCGGCGTGGAAATGTTCCGCAAGCTGCTGGACCAGGGCCAGGCTGGCGACAACGTCGGTATCCTGCTGCGCGGCACCAAGCGTGAAGACGTCGAGCGCGGCCAGGTGCTGTGCAAGCCCGGCTCCATCAAGCCCCACACCCACTTCACCGGTGAGGTGTACGTGCTGTCCAAAGACGAAGGTGGCCGTCACACGCCTTTCTTCAACAACTACCGTCCCCAGTTTTACTTCCGTACAACTGACGTGACCGGCTCCATCGAACTGCCAGAAGGCAAAGAGATGGTGATGCCTGGCGACAACGTGTCGATCACTGTCAAGCTGATCGCCCCCATCGCCATGGAAGAAGGTCTGCGCTTCGCCATCCGTGAAGGCGGTCGTACCGTCGGCGCCGGCGTCGTGGCCAAGATCCTTGCCTGATGATGCGCAAACGTCGCCCTGAAAAGGGCGACTGTTGGCTCGCATAAACATACAGAATCACAAGGAACTCTCCATGACCAAACAGAAAATCCGCATCCGTCTGAAAGCATTCGACTACAAACTGATCGACGCATCGGCAGCCGAAATCGTTGACACGGCCAAGCGCACCGGCGCGATCGTGAAGGGCCCCGTGCCGCTGCCGACACGCCTGAAGCGTTTTGACATCCTGCGCTCACCGCACGTCAACAAGACCAGCCGTGACCAGTTCGAAATCCGCACCCACCAGCGTCTGATGGACATCGTGGACCCGACGGACAAGACTGTGGATGCCCTGATGAAGCTCGATTTGCCCGCTGGCGTCGACGTTGAAATCAAGTTGCAGTAAAAAAACCACCAACTGGCCCTTGCGCAGGCAGCTGAGCCGGGCTAGAATTGCAGGCTTCCCTTTTTGGGGAGAACGCGAAAAGCATGGGCTGACCCGGTGAACAACCGGGTTGGCCTGTTTTTGTGCTGCCAAGCAGCATGACATCAGCCCCGGCCAATTGAAGTCGGGAACGGAGAAAACAATGAGTCTTAGCAACTCCCTCGGGTTGTTGGGTCGCAAGGTGGGCATGATGCGCCTGTTCACCGATGACGGGGATGCAATCCCTGTCACGGTGGTCGACGTGTCTGACAACCGTGTTGCCCAGGTGAAAACCCAAGCCAACGATGGCTACGATGCCGTACAGGTGGCATTCGGCAAGCGTCGCGCCTCCCGCGTGACCAAGCCCGAAGCCGGGCATTTGGCCAAAGCCGGCGTCGAAGCCGGTGAAATCCTCAAAGAATTCCGCGTGACCGCCGATGTGGCCGCCAAGTACCCCGCCGGTACTGTGGTCGCTGCCGCTGCTGTGTTCGCTGCAGGCCAGAAGGTGGACGTGCAAGGCACCTCCATCGGTAAAGGCTTCGCGGGCACGATCAAGCGTCACAACTTCAGCTCGCAGCGTGCGTCCCACGGTAACAGCCGCTCGCACAATGTGCCCGGTTCCATCTCCATGGCGCAGGACCCAGGTCGTGTGTTCCCTGGCAAGAAGATGTCCGGCCACCTCGGTGACGAGACCGTGACCACCCAGAACCTGGACATCGTCCGTGTGGACGAAGCCCGTCAGTTGCTGTTGATCAAGGGTGCTGTGCCCGGCTCCAACGGCGGCTTCGTGACCGTGCGTCCTGCTGTCAAGGCCAAGATTGCCAAAGGAGCGAACTGATGCAAGTTGAACTCCTGAACGAACAGGGTCAAGCCGCATCCAACGTGGATGTGCCCGATACGGTCTTTGGCCGTGACTACAACGAGTCCCTGATTCACCAGTTGGTGGTCGCCTACCAGGCCAATGCGCGTCAAGGTACCCGTGCGCAAAAAGACCGCGAAATGGTCAAGCACTCGACCAAGAAGCCCTTCCGTCAGAAAGGCACCGGTAACGCCCGTGCCGGTATGACTTCTTCCCCGCTGTGGCGCGGAGGCGGTCGGACATTCCCGAACAGCCCTGACGAAAACTTCACCCAGAAGCTGAACAAGAAGATGTTCCGCGCAGGTATGGCTTCCATCCTGTCGCAACTGGTCCGTGAAGGCCGTCTGGCCGTGGTCGAGTCCATCAAGCTGGATTCGCCCAAGACCAAGCCGCTGGCCGAAAAATTCAAAGCCATGAACCTCAAGTCGGTTTTGCTGATTGCAGACGAAGTCGACGAGAACCTGTACCTGGCTTCACGCAACCTGCCCAATGTGCTGGTTGTCGAGCCACGCTACGCCGATCCCGTGTCCCTGGTTCACTACAAGAAAGTGATCGTCACCAAGGCCGCGATCGACAAGCTCAAGGAGATGTACGCATGAGCGCCACACAATTCGACGAAGGCCGTCTGATGCAGGTTCTGGTCGCCCCCATCGTGTCCGAAAAGGCCACTATGGTTGCCGAGAAGAGCAATGCTGTCGTCTTCAAAGTTCTTCAGGATGCCACCAAGCCTGAAATCAAGGCGGCTGTGGAGCTGATGTTCAAAGTCCAGGTCAAGGGCGTTTCTGTCCTGAACCAAAAAGGCAAAACCAAGCGCTTCGGCAAGACCATCGGTCGTCGTGACCACGTGCGCAAGGCGTTCGTGACACTGATGCCCGGTCAGGAGCTGAACCTGGGTGGGGAGGCTGTTTAATCATGGCAGTTGTTAAGTTGAAGCCTACTTCACCTGGCCGTCGTGCCGTGGTGAAAGTCACGCGTGATCATCTGTACAAAGGCGATGCCTTTGCACCGTTGCTTGAGCCGCAGATCCAGAATGCCGGCCGTAACAACAACGGGCACATCACGGTTCGTCACAAGGGCGGTGGTCACAAGCACCACTACCGCGTGGTTGATTTCCGTCGCAACAAAGATGGCATCCCTGCGAAAGTGGAGCGTATCGAATACGACCCCAACCGTACGGCACACATCGCCCTGATCTGCTACGCAGACGGCGAGCGTCGTTACATCATCGCCCCGCGTGGCGTTGAGGTCGGTGCCACGTTGCTCAGCGGCTCCGAAGCGCCGATCCGCGTGGGCAATACATTGCCCATCCGCAACATCCCGGTCGGTTCCACCATCCATTGCATCGAACTGCAAATCGGCAAAGGCGCGCAGATTGCCCGTTCCGCCGGCGCATCTGCCGTGCTGATGGCCCGTGAAGGCGTGTACGCCCAGGTTCGCATGCGTTCCGGCGAAGTGCGCAAGATCCACGTGGATTGCCGCGCCACCATCGGTGAAGTGTCCAACACCGAGCACAGCCTGCGTCAGTTGGGCAAAGCCGGTGTCAAGCGCTGGATGGGCATTCGTCCGACCGTGCGCGGTACCGCGATGAACCCGATCGACCACCCGCACGGTGGTGGTGAAGGTCGTACCGGTGAAGGTATGGCACCTGTGGATCCATGGGGCAACCTGACCAAGGGTTACCGTACCCGTAACAACCGCCGTACGCAGGGCATGATTGTCTCGCGTCGCAAGAGCAAGAAATAAAGGGGTAACGGCATGACTCGTTCACTCAAAAAAGGCCCTTTCGTTGACCATCACCTGATGGCCAAAGTGGAAAAGGCCGTTGCAACCAAAGACAAGAAGCCCGTCAAGACGTGGTCTCGTCGTTCGATGATTCTCCCTGAGTTCATCGGCCTGACGATCGCCGTTCACAACGGCAAGCAGCATGTGCCTGTGTACGTCACCGACCAGATGGTCGGGCACAAGCTGGGTGAGTTCGCGCTGACGCGTACCTTCAAAGGTCACCCAGCCGACAAGAAGGCCAAGAAGTAAGGACACAGCATGGAAACCAAAGCAGTTGTTCGCGGTGTTCGTCTGTCTGTTGACAAAGGCCGCCTGGTTGCCGACCTGATCCGTGGCAAGCAGGTCGATCAGGCCCTCAACATCCTGACATTCACCCAGAAAAAAGCCGCTGGCATTGTGAAGAAGGCGCTCGAATCCGCCATCGCCAATGCCGAGCACAACGACGGCGCTGACATCGACGAATTGAAGGTCAAGACCATCTACGTCGAGCAAGGCACCACACTCAAGCGATTCACCGCTCGCGCCAAAGGCCGCGGTAACCGTATCAGCAAACCCACCTGTCACATCTACGTGACGGTTGGCAACTGAGGGCACAAGCACCATGGGTCAAAAAATCAACCCCACCGGCTTTCGCCTGGCGGTTTCCCGTAACTGGACGAGCCGCTGGTATGCCAGCAACCGCGACTTCGCCGGCATGCTGGCTGAAGACATCAAGGTTCGTGACTACCTCAAAGAGAAGCTGAAAAACGCCTCTGTGTCGCGCATCCTGATTGAGCGTCCTGCCAAGAACGCCCGCATCACCATTTTTTCGTCACGTCCTGGTGTCGTGATCGGCAAAAAAGGTGAGGACATCGAAAAGCTGAAGAAAGACCTCGCTGGCAAGCTGGGTGTGCCGGTGGCTGTCAACATCGAAGAAGTGCGCAAGCCTGAAATCGATGCCAAGCTGATCGCCGACAGCATCACACAGCAGCTCGAAAAGCGCATCATGTTCCGTCGCGCCATGAAGCGTGCGATGCAGAACGCCATGCGCATGGGCGCACAGGGCATCAAGATCATGTCCGCCGGTCGTCTGAACGGCATCGAAATCGCCCGTACCGAGTGGTACCGTGAAGGCCGTGTGCCCCTGCACACCCTGCGCGCCGACATCGACTACGGCACGTCCGAAGCCAAGACCACCTACGGCATCATCGGTGTCAAGGTGTGGGTCTACAAGGGCGATACCCTGGGCCGCAGCGATGTGCCGTCTCTGGACAGCACACCCCGTCCTGAAGAAGAGCGTCGTCCACGCGGCCCCCGCCGTGATGGTGCACGTCCAGGTTCCGACCGTCCAGGCCGTGGCGCACCCCGCCGCAGCGGTGCACCCGCTGACGGCAGTGACAAACCCGCAGAGGCTGGTGCCAATGCAAATGCAGCCGTTAAGCGCGTTCGCAAGGCCGCGCCCGCCGCAGCGGCGGACGGTAAAGGAGAATAAAGATGCTGCAACCTGCTCGCCGCAAGTTCCGCAAGGAACAAAAAGGCCGTAACACCGGTGTTGCCACCCGTGGCGCGACCGTTGCGTTCGGTGATTTCGGTCTGAAGTCAACAGACCGCGGCCGCCTGACCGCACGCCAGATCGAGTCTGCCCGTCGTGCGATCTCCCGTCACGTCAAGCGTGGTGGCCGGATCTGGATCCGTGTGTTCCCCGACAAGCCGATCTCCAACAAGCCTGCTGAAGTCCGTATGGGTAACGGCAAGGGCAGCGTGGAGTACTACGTGGCTGAAATTCAGCCCGGCAAGGTGCTGTACGAAATCGTGGGTGTTCCCGAGCAACTCGCTCGCGAAGCGTTCGCATTGGCCGCTGCCAAGCTGCCCCTGCGCACCACGTTTGTCGCCCGTCAATTGGGCCAGTGATCAGGAGATAAGCTATGAAAACTGCTGAACTGCGCCAAAAAGACGTTGCCGGTCTGGAAGCCGAGATCAAATCGCTGCAAAAAGCACATTTTGGTCTGCGCATGCAAAAGGCCACCCAGCAACTCAACAACACGAACACACTGGGTACCACCCGGCGTGCCATCGCTCGTGCCAAGACCATCCTGGCCGAGAAAAACCGGGCCAAATAAGGAGTGACCATGACGGAAGCCAAACCCTCCCTCAAGCGCACCTTGATTGGCAAGGTGGTCAGCGACAAGCGTGCCAAGACCGTTACGGTGCTGGTGGAGCGTCGCGTCAAGCACGAGCTGTACGACAAGATCGTTGTCAAATCCAGCAAGTACCAGGCGCACGACGAATCCAACACCTACAAGCTGGGTGACGTGATCGAGATCACCGAAAGCCGTCCGCTGTCCAAAACCAAGAACTGGGTTGTGACCCGTCTGGTGGAAAAAGCCGCCGAGGTGTAAGCCTGTTCTGTGTGCCGTGGGCATGCAACCGGAAAGCGACCGACAATTCGGTCGCTTTTTTTTTGGGCGTGCCGCCTGCCGTGGTGCACGCCTTTTTCAACGCCCGTGCTACGTTGTGCGGGCCCACTGCCCTGAGGAGCAAACATGATCAAAGTCGGAGACCAGTTGCCAGCACTCACGCTGACCGAATTCAACGAAGTGGAGGGCGAAGGCTGTGCCATCGGTCCCATGCCGGTCGACGTGGCCAAAGCCGCTGCCGGCAAAACCATTGCCTTGTTTGCTTTGCCAGGTGCCTACACACCCACCTGCTCCGCCAAGCACGTGCCCGGCTACATCGAGCAGGCCGAGGCCTTGCGTGCCGCTGGTGTGGATGAAATCTGGTGTCTGAGCGTGAACGACGCGTTCGTCATGGGTGCGTGGGGCCGTGATCTGGGCGCTGGCGGCAAAGTGCGCATGCTGGCTGACGGTTCGGCAGACTTTGCCAAAGCGACCGGTCTGACCCTGGACCTGACATCGCGCGGCATGGGCTTGCGCAGCAACCGATACTCCATGCTGGTCAGGAACGGTGTGGTCACGACCCTGAACATCGAAGGACCTGGCAAATTTGAAGTCAGCGATGCGGGCACTATGCTTGCCCAGGCATCTCAAGCTTGATGTGCTTGCGCAGTGCCCTGTGGCCGCAAACTGATAGCGCGCGCAGTATCCAGTGGCAATGCTGTTTTTATAGCATCAACTTCAAGTGATGGGCGCCTGGAATGGGGCTTTGTGTGTAAGGAGGTATCTCCACAAACCCCATTTCTTCGTACAGTGCTCTGGCAGCCTCCATCTCGCTCAGCGTGTCGAGCAGCATGCACGAATAACCCGCCAGACGTGCACACTCGGTGATGGATGCCACCAGCGCATGGCCCAGGCCCAGCTGCCTGGCAGCGGGCTGCACATAGAGCCGCTTCATTTCGCAGGCGTTGGTGTGATCGGTGTCAGGCAAAGGGCGCAACGCACAGCATCCGGCCGCCTTGCCGTTCACAAATGCCAACACCAGGTTGCCGTGGGGCGGGCCGTACCGCTGTGGCAGCTGAGCCAGTTCATCGGCCAGGTCGGGCACGCAGTAACGGGTGGCCAGCGAGCGGGCATATTCGCCCACCAGGTGGGCTGCAGTGGCCCAGTCTTCGTCGCAGCGGACCTCGCGCACCACGACTTCGGAGTCGGAAGAGGAAACCATGCCGGCCACTTTAGCCCATGCACCGGCGCACCAGACAGAGGGACTACCCGCCCCGCGTCACTGACCAGCGCATGGTGATGCCGCAAACCAACACCACCACCCTGTAAAAGCACGCGTGTGGCGCATGGCCAGCGGACGGGAGGCCGCGTCAAAGCGCATTCCATGCGTTGTTAGGGGATGGCGACATGCCCGTAAATTGGTCGTGTTACGCTTCGCCTCCCGTTTCTACATTGAGACTGACACATGAAGCGCATCCAGCTCTGGGACCTTCCCACACGCATCTTTCATTGGGCACTGGTGATCTGCGTCGCCGGTGCCTTCGTCAGCGTGCAGATCGGCGGCAACGCCATGGTCTGGCATGGCCGCTTCGGGCTGGGTGTGCTCGGGCTGTTGGTGTTCCGCATCGTCTGGGGTTTTGCCGGCTCGACCTATGCGCGTTTTTCGCAGTTCGTGCGCGGCCCGTCAGCGATTCTGGCGTACCTGCGCGGCGACTGGAAAGGTGAGGGGCACAACCCACTGGGGGCGTTGTCCGTTCTCGGCCTGCTCGGCGTCCTCTCGCTGCTGGTGGCGACAGGACTGTTTGCCAACGACGACATCGCCTTCGAGGGGCCGCTCTACACACTGGTCGGCAAAGATCTGTCTGACCGCCTCGTCGGTGTGCATCGCCTGATCGAGCCGCTGATCATCTTTCTGGTCGTGGCGCACCTTGCCGCCATCGTGTTCTACACACTGGTCAAAAAAGACAATCTGGTCAAGCCGATGTTCAGGGGCTGGAAGGACAGCGAACATGGCGAAGATGCCCGCGGCGGCGGCCTGGTGCCACTGATGGTCGCTCTGGTTGTGGCGGTGTCCGCGGTGGTGTTCGGCAGCGGCAGCTTGCTCCCGCCACCCCCACCTCCGCCGCCGGCGGCCACTTCGGCGCCGGCATTCTGATGTGCGTAAAAAAAGGGCCGCTGGATCAGCGGCCCTTTTTTGGCACGTGCGCCGGGCTCACTCTTCCTTGCGGAAGGGGTCGTGACAGCCCTTGCAACTGGCGCCAAGTTTGCCGAACTGGGCCTTGACCGCAGCGGCATCGCCAGTTGCGGCGAGTTTGGCCATTTCGTTGGCCTCCTTGTTGAATGCCGTCGCCACTTCAACGACTTTCGGGCTGTCCTTGAAGAAGTCGGACTTGAGGCGGGTCTCCTTGTGGCCCTTGCCGCTGTCGGTGCCGGCAGGAAACAACGCACCCAGGCCGGAATTGGCAATTGCCTGGATGACGTTGGCGGCCTGGATCACCTGGTCCTTGTTGTAGGTACCGTCGATGTTGGCCTTGATGCGGCCCATGCTCCATGCCATGGTGTGATAGGCCGACTGACGCCAGCGGATGTTGTCTTCGGGCTTCCCGATCGATTGCGCGGAGGCTGCCAGGGACAGGCCGAGCGTAGCGGCGGCCAGCGCAGCGGCAGTAACGGTTTTGAGCTTCATGCGGACTTCCTTTCGCGGGTGGTGGTGTGTTGTTGGCTGGCACCGTCCTGTTGAGGGCCAGCGCATCAAGTCTAGTCGACTTCGGTGGCGAACGGCTGCCATGACGAACGGTTGCCGAATTTGTGCCACAGCCGCACCGGAGCGCCATGGTGCGGCAGCCGGGATGCAAAAAACTTGCGGCAGTCTGAGTAACGCAGCCACTTCAGCGCAAAATAGCTTGTGGATCAACAGGCAGGGTCGCGCGAATGCCGCGTGGTTGCCTGGATCCGCTGGCTGACGGCACCGCAGAGTGTCGCACTGTTTAACACAGGGACTGCAGGCAATGTCATGAGCAACACCCCCCGTGTCACCCGTCCGCTTCGCGTTCTGGTGGCCGACGACAATCCCGTCAACCTTCGTGTCGCGACCCGCGTGCTGCGCGACATGGGTCACAGTGGCGTGCTCGTCACCGATGGCGAAAAAGCGCTCAAAGCGCTGGATGCCCAGACTTTCGACGTCTGCCTGTTCGATGTGACCATGCCCGTGCTCGATGGCCTGAGCGCCGTGGCTGAACTGCGGCGGCGCGAAAAAGCAGGCAAACCCAAAACACCGGTCATCATGGTGACCGCGTTCGACCTGCCCAGCGACCGCATGCGCGTGATGGCCCAAGGTGCCGATGGGTACGTGCCCAAACCGCTGGAGCGCGATGCGCTGCAAGCCGAGTTGGATCGCCTCCTGCGCTGAACCCGCTCGAGACTGATTCCCCTCGCATTTTGTGTTGCCAACCGCCTGAATCCACCTGACCTGACCATGCGCCACTTCAAGTCATTGCTGCCCATGCTGGCTGCGTTGGTTGTGTTGGGTGTCGGCCTGACGGCCACCTGGTGGGCGACCAAGTCCATCAACGACGGTATCGATGCACAGGCCAGGCTGCAGTTCAAAAAAGAGCTGGACAGCGTCAAGCTGGGCATGCAAGCGCACCTGGAACAACTGGTGACCCTGATGCAGGGCGTCAGGGGGGCATTCGCTGCCAGTAACGATGTCAACCGCGACGAATTCAATCTGCTGGTGGAGTCGCTGGAGTTGCGCACGCGCTACCCCAGTGTGGCAGCGTTGAGCTATGTAGCGCGCATCCCGGCAGCCGGTTTGCAGTCCTTCGTGGCCGAGCGCGAGAGTGAATTGCCGCGGTACCAGTTCCGCTACAACAAAACCCCATCCTCACCGGTGCGAGATTTTGACCATTTTGTGGTGGACTACGCCGAGCCCGTTGCTGCGCGCTCCGGCATCGGGCTGGAGGTGTCCACCCATTCGGGCAAGCTCAGTGCCATGGACCGCGCGGCACGGTCGGGCACGGCTGTGCTCACGGCGCCCCTCACCTTGGGGCTGGACGAGAAAAAATCGCCTGCCTTCGGTTTTTTTCTGCCGGTTTACGAGTCTGGCCTGGTGCCGTTTGAGCCAGCAGAACGAGAAAGGCTGCTCAAGGGTTATGTGGCCACCGCCTTCACGGTGCAGGCGTTTGTCGACACCGCGCTCAAAGGCCAGCCTTTGACCATCGACTTCGAGCTCGCCGACCCGCTGGCCACTTCCGAGGATGGGCAGCAGCTCGGCTTGCTGCTGTATGACCGTGACAACCACTTGGGTGGGCAGTTGGCGGCTACTGGCAACGGGTATGGCCGTTTACTGGAGGAGCGTGGGCAGTATTTTTTTGGCAACCGATACTTTGACCTGTACGCCAGCACCACGCCGGCATTCGAAGCGCAGTTCAACCGACAGATCATCTGGCTGATGGGCGGGGCTGGTGTGCTCACCAGCTTCAGCCTGGCCTTCGGTGTGTTTGTGCTGGCACGGGCACAGGGCCGGGCCGCCCGCCTGGCTGCCCGCCTGGGTGCGGACAACGTGCGGCTGGCCAGCGTGGTAACCAACACGACCAACATCGTCATCATTGCCGACCCGCAGGGGCTCATCACCTGGGTGAACCCGGCATTCGAGGCCTTTACTGGCTATTCGTTGGCCGAGGCAGCAGGTCACAAGCCGGGCAAACTGCTGCAGTGCGAGGACACCGACACCGACACCATCGCCCGGCTGTCACAGGCCATCCGTGATCGGTTGCCGGTGCAGGCCGAGATCCTCAACCGCACTCGGGATGGACGGCTGTACTGGGTCAACCTGAACATCCAGCCGCAATGGGCGGAAGACGGCTCGCTCAAAGGCTTCATGGCCATCGAGCAAGACGTGACCGAGCGTCGGCAGGTACAGCTCAAAATGGAAGCTGCCTTGCGTGAGTCTGCCGCATTGATGGGCACGATCAACCTGCACGCCATCGTGTCACAAACCGACCAACGCGGCATCATCACCCATGCCAATGATGCGTTCGTCGACATCAGCGGCTATGCGCTGGATGAGCTGATCGGGCGATCGCACAACATCGTTAACTCGGGTCACCACCCGCCCGCGTTCTGGCACATGATGTGGGCCACCATCCGCGCCGGCAAGCCCTGGCACGGCGTGGTGTGCAACCGCAACAAGTCGGGGGAGTTGTACTGGGTGGACACACTGGTGGCACCGTTTGTCGACGAGGCCGGGCACATCGAGCGCTACGTGTCTATCCGCACCGACATCACCGCACGTATGCTGACCCAGCAGGCTTTGCAGAAGGCACAGCGTGACCTGGAGCTGTCCAACCAGGTGGCGCGCATCGGTACCTGGGAGCTGGACGTGGTGCGCGACCGCATGACCTGGTCAGCCACCACGCGCAAGCTTTACGAGGTGCCGCCCGACTTCGTCATCAGCCGCCCGAACGCCTTGCGTTTTTTCCCGGAAGGCCCCGTGCGCGAAAACGCCCGTGCCGTGATGCGAACTGCGTTGCAGACGGGCACCGGGTGGGACATCGAACAGCAGTTGCTCACGTTCATCGGCCAACCCATCTGGGTGCGCAGCATTGCCGTGACCGAGATGGAAGGCGACCGCTGCGTAAGGGTGTACGGCACCTTCCAGGACATCAGCGAGCGCAAGCAGCGTGAGCTGGAGATGGAGCGTGCACGGCTGACACTGCAGAGCACCATCGACGGCACGGGCGCAGCCACCTGGGAATGGAACGTGCAAACCGGGGAGACCGTGTTCAACTCGGTCTGGGCCGAGATGCTGGGTTACTCGATCGAGGAATTGCAGCCGACCACCATCGCCACCTGGGAGCGGTTCTGTCACCCCGACGACCTGCCGCAGGCACAAGCCGCGCTGGAATGGCATTTTGCGGGCGTGACAGACACCTACGAGGCCATTCACCGCATGCAGCATCGCGACGGGCACTGGGTGTGGGTGCGTGACACCGGACGTGTGGTGTCGCACACAGCTGACGGCAAACCGCTGATGATGTACGGGACACACATCGACATCAGCGCGTTCAAGCAGGCCCAACTGGATGCCGAGGTGTCGAAAGATCGCATGGAAAGCCTCATCGAGGGCACCCGCGCCGGTACCGTGGATTGGGATTTGCAGACCCACCACATGGACTACAACGACCGGTGGGCCGAGTTGTTGGGCTATGCGCCGGGCGAACTCAGTCACAACGCCATCGAGTTGCTGTCGCAGACCACCTACCCCGATGACTATGCCGGCTGTCAGGCCATGCTCAGGCGGCATTGGCGGGGCGATGCGCCGTATTACGACCATACGTTCCGGGCCGTCCACAAAGACGGCCACGTGGTCTGGGTGCAAGATCGTGGTCGTGTGACCCAGCGGGCCGACGACGGTAAGCCGTTGCGCATGGGCGGCATCCGCCTGGACGTGACCGAACTGGTGCAGGCACGCGAAGAGGCTGCCCGCAAAGAACACCTGCTGACCAGTGCGCTGGAGGCTGTGGGTGCTGCGCTGTCGGTGTTCGATGCCGACGAGCGCCTGGTGCTGGCCAACGACCGCTTTTTTGCGATGCACCAGCCGCTCCAGGGTATCCTGAGGGTGGGCGTCAGCTTCCAGGATTTCATCGAAGCGGGTTTGAACTCGGGTGCCATCCAGATGGACGGGCCCGAGCGCAATGCGTGGCTGGCGCAGCGGTTGGCCAGTTTCCGCAACGGTCAGACCGACATGGTGGTGCCGCTGTCAGACGGCACGGCCCTGCGCGTGGTCGAGCGCCGCACGCCCGAAGGTTTGACCGTCGGCTTGCGTTTCGATGTGACCGAACTAGAGAATGCCCGCCGCACCGCGCAGCAGGCGCTGGTGCGCCAGCAGGCCATTTTTGACGTGTTGCCGGTGGGCATCACCATCACCGACCCGGTGGGCCACATCATCGACTGCAACCCGGCCAGCGAGCGTTTGCTGGGCATCAGCAAGGTCGAGCACCTGGCGCGTGATTACAGCAGCAACAGCTGGACCATCTTCCGCGAGGACGGGAGCCTTTTGCCGTCCGAAGAATATGCCAGCGTGCGGGCGCTCACCACGCACCAGGCGGTGCGCGACCAGGTGATGCGCGTGCAACGTGGCGACGGTGCGGAGGTGGTGCTGTCGGTCAGCGCCGTGCCGGTGGATGATGTCGACATTGGCGTGGTGGTGGGCTATGTGGACATCACCGACCTGGTGCATGCTCGCGCCGAAGCCGAGGCGGCGTCGCGCTCCAAGAGCCAGTTTGTGGCCAACATGAGCCACGAAATCCGCACGCCCATGAACGCCATTCTGGGCATGCTGCACCTGTTGCAGACCACGCCGCTGTCGGCCCGCCAGAAAGACTATGCCGAAAAGAGCGAGAGTGCGGCCAAGAGCCTGCTGGGCATCCTGAACGACATCCTCGACTTCTCCAAGGTCGAGGCCGGCAAGATGGAGCTGGACCCCGAGCCGTTCAGCTTCGACAAGCTCGTACGCGACCTGGGGGTCATCTACTCCAGCAACGCCAAGGCCAAGCAGCTCGAACTGCTGTTCGACATCGACCATTCGATCCCGAAGGTGTTGATTGGCGATGCCTTGCGCCTGCAGCAGGTGCTGATCAACCTGGGGGGCAACGCCATCAAGTTCACGGCGCAGGGAGAGGTGCTGCTGCGCGTGCAACAGGAAGCCCGCCGCACGCAAGACGGTGGCGAGGTGGTGGACCTGCTGTTCGAGGTGCATGACAGCGGCATCGGCATTGCGCCCGAAGCGCAGGCCAAAATTTTCACCGGCTTCACCCAGGCCGAAAGCTCCACCTCGCGCAAATATGGCGGCACCGGGCTGGGCCTGGCCATCAGCCAGCGGCTGGTGCGCTTGATGGGGGGTGACCTGCAGCTCAGCAGTACTTTGGGTGAGGGCAGCACCTTCTATTTCCGCATTCCGCTGCGCGTGCCTGCCGATTTGCCGGCCGAGTTTGCGCCCAAAGACCGCAGTGCCCTGCAAAACCTGAAGGCGCTGGTGGTGGACGACAACCTCGTGGCCCAGCAGATCATGAGTGGCATGGTGGAGGGTTTGGGCTGGGGTGCATTGGCTGCCGAGAGCCCCGAGGACGCCCTGGCCCTGTTCGAGCCCGGTGCACCGGACGGTCCGCCACGCTTCGACGTGATTTTCGTGGACTGGGACATGCCGGGCATGGACGGGCTGACCCTGGCGGTGGAGCTGTCCAAGCGGTTTGGGGAGGGCCCGCGCCCCATCGTCATCATGGTGACCGCCAGTGGCCGCGATGTGTTGCAATCGGCACCCGAGTATCAGCAGCAGGTGCTGGATGGCTTCCTGGTCAAGCCCGTCACGGCCTCCATGCTGTACGACGCGGTGGCCGAAGCGCTGGCAGTCGCGTCGGGCGCGGCCCCCACGGTGGACAAGGTGCGTGCAGGCAGCCGGGCGCTCAACGGCATGCGGCTGCTGGTGGTGGAAGACAACCTCATCAACCAGCAGGTGGCGCAGGAGCTGCTGACGCGCGAAGGCGCGTTGGTGCAATTGGCCAACCACGGGCAGGAAGCGGTGGACATGCTGCGTGACCGCCCCGACGCTTGGGACGCCGTGCTGATGGACATGCAGATGCCCGTGCTCGACGGTTTGCAGGCCACACATGCCATCCGCAACCGTTTGCAGTTGCGCGAATTGCCTATTGTGGCCATGACGGCCAACGCCATGGCCAGCGACCGCGAAGCCTGTCTGGCCGCCGGCATGAACGACCATGTGGGCAAGCCGTTCGAATTGCAGCATCTGGTGCGCACACTGCTGCGCTGGGCCGGTCACGCCGTAATGCCCTACGACCCCGATGCCGAACCTGCACCCCCACCTGCCGATGAGGCCTTGCCGCCTGCACAGGATGCGCAGGGCGTGCAAAAAAATATAGCTGACAATGCACGTCAATCAAGCGATGAAGGCCAAAAAAGCTTTAATTTGACGTCCGCTGACCTCGACTGGCCCGATGCCGACCGGGTGGAGGTCAGCGCCGCATTGCAGCGACTGGGCGGCGACCCGGCATTCTTCCAGCGCATCGTGCGCAATTTCTGTGCTGACCTGGTGACCCAGCCCGAGCGTTTGTGCGCCATGCCCACGTCCGCCTCGCCGCAGGACCTGGCCGCTGCATTGCACACGCTCAAAGGCACGTCCAGCACGGTGGGTGCATTCAAACTGGCAGCTCTGGCAGCTGCGGCCGAGCGCAGCGTCAAGGATCAGATGGCCAGCGGTCAGGTGCCCGGCACCGCCTGGATGGACGCCTTGTGTGAAGAAATGACGGCCAGTGAAGCCGCGCTGTCGCGCGTGCTGCAGGCCATGCACCAGCGCCTGCACCCCGGTGCGCCTCCGCCGCAGGCCGTGCAGGCTGCCAGCATCGCACCCGCCACCGACTGGCGCACCATTTGGGTGCCGCGTTTGCAACAGTTGGCAGGCTTGCTGGCGCAGTCGGACATGGCCGCACTGGAGTTGCACGACGAAATGTTGCAAGATGCAGGCTTGGCAGCCGACCCGGCCTGGCAAGCCTTGCACGCCGCGATGGAAATGATGGACTTTGAACAAGCCTTGCTGGCCGCCCAAACCCTGTTAGCGTCTACCTGAAACCGTGAACGACTTCTTGCCCACCCAACCCGTTGAGAGCGTGACAGCGCCCTTGACCACCGCGGATGTCGATCTGCTGCTGCCACTGGCGGCTGCACCTCGCAAGGCCCGCTTGCTGGTGGTCGATGACCAGCCCATTCACCTGCAGGTGTTGTACCGAGCGCTGTCGGCTGACCATCAACTGTTCATGGCCACCGGCGGTGCCCAGGCGCTGAAGTTGGTGCGCGAGCAGAACCCTGATCTGGTGCTGCTGGATGTGGTCATGCCCGACATGGACGGTTTCGAGGTGCTGCAACAGCTGAAGTCAAGCCTCGACACCTCGGGCATTCCGGTCATTTTTGTCACCGCGCACGGGGGTGACGAGATTGAAACGCAGTGCCTGCACGCCGGTGCGGTGGATTTCATCAGCAAGCCCATCAACCCCAGCGTGGTGCGCGCGCGGGTCAAAACCCACCTGACGCTCAAATTTCAGTCCGATTTTCTGCGCGACATGGCTTTTCTGGACGGCTTGACCGGCGTGTCCAACCGCAGGCAGTTTGATGACCGGTTGCCCATGGAGTGGGGCCGCGCCCAGCGCAAGGGCACGGCGTTGACGGTCATCATGCTCGACGTCGATTCCTTCAAGGCCTACAACGATCACTACGGCCACCAGGCCGGCGACGACTGCCTGCGCCAGATTGCCGCCGCCCTGAAGAACGCCTTGCGCCGCCCCACCGATCTGGTGGCACGCTACGGGGGCGAGGAGTTTGTGTGCCTGTTGCCCGACACTGGCTTTGACGATGGCATGCTGCTGGGCCAGCGCTTGCTCGATGCCGTGCGGGCCATGGCCATTCCGCATCACTTCTCCAAGGCGCAGCCGGTGGTCACCATCAGTGTGGGGGTGGCCACGCGCGAAGGCCCCGGCCCCGACGGCCGCGCGGGTTACCTGGTGTCGCTGGCCGACGCGCAGCTGTACCAGGCCAAACACGGCGGTCGCGCCCAGGTGTGTGGTGCCAGGCTGCCCATGTTGTCGCCGCAGGTGCAGGAGCCTGCGTGACGGTACCGGCGCGGCCCGCGCGGCCT
>ERZ761609.1634-NODE-1634-length-18831-cov-9.645718_pt1 | contig 18831 bp, 11 predicted proteins | sample MGYA00511163_ERZ761609 | MGnify/ENA primary metagenome ERZ761609 (study PRJEB28899, sample SAMN02445070) | bioreactor sludge metagenome | biome: EBPR sludge | place: Australia: Brisbane, Thorneside Wastewater Treatment Plant | collected 2011-12-16 ... | reverse complement strand
CAGTCCGGTAGCGCGCCTGTTTTGGGAGCAGGATGTCGGGGGTTCAAATCCCTCCACTCCGACCATTTTTCCGCGGGGAAAGAGAAAATAGGTACGAAAAATGAAAGCCAGGATTTACAAACCTGCAAAGAACACCATGCAGTCCGGCCGCGCGACCACCGCCGAATGGGTGCTGGAATATGAACTTGAAACGCCGCGCCGCCCCGAGCCCCTGATGGGCTGGACCTCTGCCGGTGATACGCTCAACCAAGTGCGTATGAAATTCTCCAGCAAAGAAGCCGCCGTCGCTTTCGCAGAGGGGCATGGCATGGATTATTCCATCGCCGCAGATGCGCCGCGCCGCGTGACACCGCGCAGCTATCTCGACAACTTCAAATACCGTCCGGCAGAAGAAGAGGCGTAAAGCCTCTCTATGCCACTTTACGGCGCAGGCGGCTTATGCGGCGGCTTTGCCGTTTCGGCGGGCGCATTCCCTTGCGGCTTTGCGGGCGCGAGGGTGCTTGTAATCTCCGGCTTGCTTTCCAGCGTTTTGTGAATGGGGCATTTGTTGGCGATTTCCAGCAGCCTTTGGCGCTGCATATCGTCCAGCGGCCCCTCCAGGGTAATCTCGCGCGTAATCACATCGCGCTTCACGTTATCCGCGCCCACTTCCTTGTGGTGCGTCAGCGCAACCGTCACGCCCTCCAGCGGCCATTTTTTCTGGTTCGCATACATGCGGATGGTCATTGACGTGCAGCTGCCCAATGCCGCCAGCAGCATGTCATAGGGCGCGGGGCCGCTATCCAGCCCGCCCACGTCTTCCGGCTCGTCGGTGATGAAGATATGGCTGCCGCTTTTGACTTCCTGCGTAAACGTGCCGTCGCCGGTTTCGCGGACGGTGACTTTGGTTGGTTGCTGGCTCATAACAAACCTCGCGTTTGATGGGGCTGTGGATAAACCGACTCTACGCCCGCCCGCCGCGCGCGGCAAGGGCTGGCGGGGCGGGCAAAAAACCGGTTTTGGGACGCCTGACGTAAAAACAAAGACTTAGCGGGGTCTGGCGCGAAAATTGCCAGATTTACGGCATTTCTTTCTTGCCAAATGCGGGGAATTTGCTAAATAAAACTCCACCACATGTTCCCTGGTAGCTCAGTGGTAGAGCAAGCGACTGTTAATCGCTTGGCCGCAAGTTCGAACCTTGCCCAGGGAGCCATTTTTCCTCTCCTCTACATCCTCGTTTTCGCGTCTTGCCGTTTTCCGGCTGTTTCGCGCTATACTGTTTCGGTTATTGACCCAAAGCAGGGGCGCGATGAAACGGCGGCAGTTTTTAAAAGCGGGGCTGATGTCGGCGGCGGGGGCTGCGGCCTTGGCTGCGGGCGGATGGGGCGCATGGGCGCGGCCGCTTGAAAACGATGCCGATGCCGCGCGTGCCGAAACCGGCGGCGGCATAGCCGTCAACGATGTCCACGGACAGATAAACCGCACATTGGTCAGCGCCATACACCGCCCTGAAAACGGGGACGAAGTCGCGGCACTGCTTGCGCCCGCGCGCGGCGTTGCCGTTTGCGGCGGGCGGCACGCCATGGGCGGGCAGCAATTCGCGGCAGACAGGCCGCTTCTGGACATGCGCCAGATGAACAAGGTGCTTTTTATTGACCGCGCCGCGCAAACCGTGACGGCGGAGGCGGGGATTACATGGCCGGAAATGGTCGCCCGCCTGAACGAAGACGCGCCGGAGCTATCGATTATTCAAAAACAAACCGGCGCCGATGATTTGACGCTGGGCGGCGCCTTGTCATCCAACGTGCATGGCCGCGGCCTTTCCATGCAGCCGATTATCAGCAATGTGGAATCTTTTCACCTGCGCGCGGCGGATGGGGAAATTCTGAATTGCAGCCGCGATGAAAATGCGGAGCTGTTCCGCCTTGCCATCGGCGGCTATGGCCTGTTCGGCGTTATCGAAGATGTCACGCTGCGTCTGATGCCGCGGCGCAAATTGCGGCGGGAAGTTGCGATGTTGCCGCTCTCCGCCCTGATATCCGCCGTGCAGGAAAAAATAGCGGCCGGATATTGGTATGGCGATTTCCAGTATAAAACAGACCCCGCAGCGGATGATTTCATGCGCACGGGTGTTTTTTCCTGCTACAAACCCGCCGAAGACGATGCGCCGCTGACGCCCGCGGGGCAGGGGCTTGCGCTGGAGGACTGGCAAACGCTTTACCGCCTCGCCCATGACGATAAAAAAGCCGCGTTTGAAAAATACAGTGCCTATTATCTGGCCAGCCACGGCAATGTCTATTGGTCGGACAGCTGCCAGATGAGCACTTACATGAAAAACCAGAACCTGCGCTATGACGCGGAAAAGGGGAATACGGGCGCGGCGTCGTCACTGGTTATCAGCGAAATATATGCGCCGCACGATGCGCTGGAGCCGATGATGGAGGCTTGCCGCCGCGCAGCGCTCAAGCGCGGGATGAACATCGTTTACGGCACGGTGCGGTTTATCGAACAGGATACAGAAAGCTTCCTGCCCTGGGCGCGCAAACGTTATGCCTGCGTGATTTTCAATTTGCATGTGCGCCACACTGTGCCCGGAATTGCCAAGGCGCAGGAAGATTTCAGGACGCTCTACGACATCGCGCTTGACCACGGCGGCAGTTTCTTTTTGACCTATCACCGCTGGGCGAGCAAGGCGCAGGTACTGACGGCCTATCCGCAGATAAAAGAATTTCTGGCGCTCAAGCGTGATTATGACCCGCAGGAAAAATTCGTCAGCGAATGGTATCGCCATTACCGCCGTATGTTCATGACTTAAATGCGGCGTGGTTTATCCGCGGTCGCGTATCATGGTGACGGCACGTTCTGCCGCGTCATGGAAGGGCAGGAACACCACATGCGCGCCCGCCTGCCGCAGCATGCCGTCCTGCGCGGGGTCGTGGGTGGAAACGGCGGTTTTGCCCGTATATTTGGCTTCGCGCAGGGCGCTGAGCAGCATCAGGCGCGGGTCTTCATGCGTCACGCCCGTGTCATGCTGCGGCATGGCCGAGATAACCCAGCGTACCTGCGATAGCGGCAGCGAAGCGATGAATTCAGGGTCGCAGGCATCGCCGTAAACCGCGGCATGGCCATGCGTGCGCCATTTGCGCACTTCATCGGGGTTAAAATCGACCCCAAGAATATGATAGCCAAGCGCGCGCAGGTGATGCGCGATAGCATTGCCATAGCGGCCAAGACCGAACAGGATGATGTCGTAGTGCTGCGCGCTTTCGGGCACATCGGCATGCTCGTGCGCGGCGGCTTCGCGGTGGGGGTTTTTACGCTCGAACAGACCGAGGGCAGGCTCCAGCCAGCGGTAAAGCGGATGCGCATAGGTAATCATATAAACAGACAAGGCAATGGTTATCAGTCCGACCAGCGTGACAAGGCCGAGCGCTTCCTTGTCCACATGGCCGAGGCTCAGTCCCATCGCCATGAAAATCAGCGAAAACTCGCTGATTTGCGCTACGGTCAATCCGGCCAGAAAGCCCGTGCGCTTGCGGTATCCCATCGCGCCCATGATAACCATGACAATCAGCGGATTGCCGATAAGCACGAAGGCGGAGAAAACGATAGCCGGCCAAACCTGCGCGCCCAGAAGGCTGAGGTCGAGCTGCGTGCCAAGCGCGATGAAAAAGAACAGCAGCAGGAAATCGCGCAGCGACGACAGGCGTGAAATCAAGGCTTCGCGGAACGGTGTGGAGGCAAGCGAGATGCCGGCCAAAAGTCCGCCCAGTTCCTTGCTGAAACCGAAATGGTCGCCAAGCGCGGCCAGAAGCGCCGCCCAGCCAATAGCAAAAGTGATAAGCAGCTCCGGCGAGCGGGCGATGCGGTTCATCAGCGGCGTTGCGGCAAAACGCATGAACGCGGCAACCAGCGCAAGCATGCCGGCGCCATAAAGGGAAACCTCCAGCACACGCTCCAGCGGGGTTTGCGTGCCGCCGTTATCCGCGATGCCAAAGGCCGACAGCACCATCATCGCCAGCACGACAACAATATCCTGCACAATCAGAAAGCCGATGGCGATGCGCCCGTGCAGGGAATCCGTTTCTTTTTTATCCGACAGCAGTTTGACGATAATAATCGTGCTGGAAAACGTCAGCGCAACCGCAGCATAAAGCGCCGTCATGTGCCCAAGCCCCAGCGCAAGGCCGAGGAAATAGCCGACGACGGACGTAAACACAACCTGCCCAAGCCCCGTGGCCAGCGACACAACCCCCATGGTGCGGATGAGTTTGAGGTCAAGCTTCAGCCCCACCAAAAACAAAAGAACCGCAATCCCCAGCTGTGCCAGCAGCTCGATATGCTCTTTTGAATGGACGATGTTAAGGCCGGAAGGGCCGACAAGGATGCCTGCCGCGATGAAATTCACAATCATCGGCTGGCGCAGTTTCAGTCCGACAAGCCCGATGGCCGAGACAACCATCAAAAGTGCCGTCAGTTCGTAAAATACGGAAGTGTGTAGAAACTCGAAACTCGGCATGTCTGCATCCTGCGTGTTTGTGCCGATTAGACTACATCCGGCGACGCTTTACCACATGCTTGTAAATATGAAAAAGGGTGGCAGGAAATAATCTCCGTTGCACGCAGGCGCGCGCGCCTTCTAATATCAATCAGGTTTTTTAGATGCCACCACACGGCAATTTTCAGGGAGAAAACTTCATGGCGACGATCACCGGCAGCACGGGCAATGATACACTGACCAGCATCAATGTGGCAGACACGCTGATTGGCGGGCGCGGCAACGATACTTACATTATCGACGACGCCGGGGATGAAGTTGTGGAGCTGGCAGGCGAGGGCACGGATACCGTGCGCGCGTCTGTTTCCTACGTTCTTGCCAACGAAGTTGAAAACCTTGTTCTGGTTTCCGGCAGCGGCAATATCGACGGCACGGGTAATGCGCTTAAAAACACGGTAACCGGCAACGAAGGCCGCAACACGCTGGACGGCGGTGCGGGCGCGGATGCGCTGGTGGGCGGGCTTGGCGATGATACTTATATTGTGGACCTTCTGGCTTCCGGCACAAAGGCGGTAAAGCTGGAAGACAAAGTGACCGAAGCCAAAAACGCGGGCAACGATACATTGGCGCTGCGGACGGCGGGGGCATTGGGGCTTGCGCAGGCGGCGACGGTGAAACTGGCATCGAACATCGAAAATCTGGATGCTTCGGATACCGGCGGCAATCTTTTGAATCTGACGGGAAATAACGACGCCAATACGCTGACGGGCAATGATGCGGGCAACACGCTGGATGGCGGCAAAGGCGCGGACGTCCTTATCGGCGGGCTTGGCGATGATGTCTATATTTTTGACGACGCGGGTGACAGCGCGGTTGAAAATGCGGGTGAGGGCAACGACCTTATCCGCATCAATTACAAAAACGCCAGCAAGACCGTGCCTGTCCTTATCGACATGAACGATTACCCCGATATCGAAGGGGTGACGGTCGCGGGCACGGGGCTGTTTAATATCACGGCGACCGATGACGGCAATACGATGACGGGGAACAGCTCTGTCAATACCATCACGGGTGGCAACGGCAATGATGTGCTGGACGGCGGCACGGGTGCCGACCGCATGGAAGGCGGCGCGGGCGACGATACCTATTTTGTGGACAACGCGGGCGATGTGATTGTGGATACGGCGGGCACGGACGAAGTGCGCGCCTCTATATCCTATACGCTGGCGGCGGATTTTGAAAATCTTGTACTGACGGGCACCGGTGCTATCAACGGCACGGGCAATGCGCTCGATAACAGCATCACGGGCAACGCCGGCAATAACTCCCTCGACGGCGGGGCGGGGGCTGATGTGCTTGCCGGCGGCAAGGGCAATGATACCTATGTCATCGACGATGCGGGCGACAGCATCACCGAACTGGCGGGCGAAGGTACGGATACGGTGCGCACGCAGATGACCTATACGCTAGGCGCCAATCTTGAAAATCTTGTGCTGACGGGCAGTGCCAACGTGAATGGATTCGGCAATGCGCTTGTGAACACCATTACGGGCAATAGCGGCAATAACACTCTGGATGGCGCTGCTGGCGCAGATGCGCTTATCGGCGGTGCGGGCGATGATGTTTATGTCGTCGATTTGCTGTCGTCCGGCGGCAAAAGCATCAAGCTTGAAGATAAAATCACCGAAGCCAAGAACGGCGGCATTGATACATTGCAGCTGCGTCTGGGCGGCGGTTTTTCGCTGACGAAGCCTGTGACCTTCACGCTGCAAAACGAAGTTGAAAAGCTGGATGCCAGTGCGACTTTGTCCGAAACCATCAATTTCAAAGGCAATGCGCTTTCCAACGTCATTATCGGCAATGATGCGGGCACGACGATTGACGGTGCGGCGGGCAACGACATTCTTTATGGCGGCGACGGCAACGACACGCTGCTGGGCGGCGCGGGCAATGACCAGCTTTTTGGTCAGGTGGGCGCGGATGTCCTGACGGGCGGCGCGGGGCGCGACCGCTATTTCTACGAGCAGGGGGCAGATTCCACGCTGGCAGAAACCGACCGTGTTACCGATTTCAATATCAGCGAAGACCGTATCACGCTGGAACAAGGTGCCGGCTATACCGTGCTGACAGGCAGTGTATGGCCGTATGAAGGCGCCGTTGCGGATACGGTTGCCGAAATCGTGCTGAGCGGTATTGGTGACGCCATTTATTTCTTTACAGACGGTACGCATGGCTATGTCTATGTGAACGGAGACGGCAACGGCGCTGTCGGGTATGACGGGCTTTTGGTGCAATTGAACGGCCGTACAGCAGCGCCCGGTGTTGATATCATCGAACAAGCGGTGATTTTCGAAACCGAAGGCGCGCGCACAGCTGTAAGTCCGGGCGATACCGTGATTGGCAGCCTGTCCGCTTTTGGTGATGCCGATGAGTTCGTGATTGATACAGGCAGCAGCGGACAGCTGACGATTGATTTCAACGCGCCCACAAATTACATGCCGTCGCAACCCGCATACAAAGTTTCCGTCCGCACGCTGGACGGCGGCATTGTCATGGAATGGACAGCGGGGGGTGACCGTACCTTTACCGTACCGGTTGAAGATGGCGATTATGTCCTGCGTATCGAAGGATACCAATCCAGCCGCTTCAGCGCCGATGAATATAGCTTTACCTCTACCCTGTACGCGCACAGCAGCGAGGATTTCGGGGATACCGTAACGGGTACGATTAGCGCGCCAGGGCAAGTTGTCAGCTACAGTTATGATTTCGATGCAGGGCAGCTTTATACGTTCAATCTGTCGCCTGTGGGCGCCAGCCTTGATTTGAAAATCCGGATTTTCGACCCCACCGGCCGTGAGGTTTTCGTCAAGGATGATACGAGCTACTATCAAATTGGCGAAGGCGATACTTTCCGTCTTGACCCGAACGGTGGTTTTGTGGCGCCGGTATCGGGCAATTATACCGTGACGGTCGAAGCCATCAACACGCCCAATAACCCCATCAAGGAAGAAATCACCAATACGGATGGGAACTATGTCGATTATAGCGGCGTGAGCCAGACGGGACAGTTCCAGCTGGTTATTGATGAGATAGACCTTGAAGACATGGCTGCGCGCATTATTCAAGGCGCACGCTGGGACAGTGGCGATGTGAATGACCGCGGTGTGCCGGTTGTCATCAATTATAGCTTCGATGCAGCCTTGTCTGACGAGATGCGGGGAGCGGGTGGGCTGTCTTTTGTGGATATAAATTCTTACAAAGCGTTTTCGACCGCGCAGCAGCAGGTCGTGCGCGATGTAATGGCAGCGATTTCCAAGGTTGCCGGTGTTACGTTTAACGAAGTCGCGGCAGGCACGGGTGACCTCAATTTCGGCTGGACGCGCGCCACAGATGCGGGTCTGGGTGACGGGGCTGCTTTCCTGTTTGATGAAAGCGGCGACGTGCAGTTCATTTTCGACGACCAGCCTGCGGGGCAGTTCACCATCGGCAGCGCCTTTGTGACCATGCACTACAGCAGCGGAAATCCGACAACCCAAAAACTGGACACGCCCGAAATGAAATTCGTGCTGGCGCATGAAATCCTGCATGCGCTGGGGCTGCAGCACGCGGGGGTTTACGATGATGGCTATGGCCCGCAGGTCGGCGTGCAGGAGGGGATGGACAACACAACCTATTCACTGCTCAGCTACATGAACAAAATCGACTCTTCGCTGTTCCCGTCCGAACCGCAGCTTCTGGATATTCTCGCGCTCCAGACTCTTTACGGCGCGCCCGCGTCTGCGAATGCAGGCGATACGACCTACGACTTCAATTCAAAAACCCTAGAATACCTGCAGGCTATCGTCGATACAGGCGGCAACGATACGATTGACGCCAGCGGCCAGACGCTGGGCAGTGTTATACATTTGCAGGATGGCGCTATCAGCTCGATTGGCATCATCGGCAAAATCGCAGATGTTTCCGCATCCGACCTTGCAAAAGTGACGACGCCGGGCGAATTTGCCGATCAGGCGCGTTATAACATCGCCATCGCCCCCGGCAGTGTGATTGAAAACGCGATTGGCGGCAGCGGTAACGACTATATTTCCGGCAACGACGCCAATAACCTGCTGCGCGGAGGTGCGGGCAGTGACATGCTGCTGGGCGAAGACGGTGACGATATGCTTTTTGGCGGTTTGGGCGCGGATATTCTGTCGGGCGGTGATGGCGCAGACCGTTTCGTTTTCGACAATCTTGACGGCGTCGATACTGTGACCGACTTCGATGACAGCGATGGCGACGTGCTGGAAATCGGCGACCTGCTGAGCGGCTTTGATATCCTTGATGACGACATCGCGGATTTCGTGCGCCTGAGCGAAACGGGCGACGATACGAAAGTCGAAATCCGCACGGGCGGCACGGGTGACTGGGTGCATCTGGCCACGCTTGCGGGGGCGACGGGTCTGGGCAGCGCGCAAGATTTGCTGGACGACGGCAACCTCGGCGTTAATCCTGTCTTGCTCTAAACAGATGGGTGCATAAATAAAAAGCGCCGGCTTCGTGCCGGCGTTTTTTTATTCATAAAATTTCGAATATGGAGGCACGGGCCGGAATCGAACCGGCATTCAAGGATTTGCAATCCTCTGCATCGCCATTCTGCCACCGCGCCATATCGGGGAAGTTTGTTTTAGCTGAAAAACCGCGGCGTCTCAAGTGCCGCCACTGTTCAACGGCTATAAAAACGTATAAATATGACGGGGATGCAGGGTTGCGCAAAAAAGGCTTTCTTTTTAGACGCAAAATGCAATAATACAACCTGTGGCTGTAATGGCCCGCAACTTTTGGATGTGCCAGAGATGCAAAGTTTTGAAATCGCCCGCGAAAATATGATTTTTGGCCAGCTGCGCCCGAGCGGGATTACGTCCCCCGCGCTGATTGCCGCCCTGCAGGCCGTCCCGCGGGAGCAATTCGTGCCGCGCCATTTGCAGCGTATCGCCTACATCGACGAGGATTTGGACATCGGTGGCGGCCGCGTGCTGGCCGAGCCGGTGGTACTGGCGCGTCTTGTTCAGGCACTGGACGTCGGGCAGAGTGACGTTGTTCTGGATATTGGCTGCGGTACGGGTTATTGCGCGGCGCTGCTGGCGCAGATGGCCGCGACCGTCGTGGCGATAGAAGAAAAAGCCGACATCGCGTCGGAGGCGGAGCGTCTGCTGCGCGACCTCGATATATGCAATGTCGTGGTCATCCAGCAAAAGGAACTGCGCGCAGGCTACGCGGCGCAGGCGCCGTATCACAAAATCCTGATTAACGGATCGGTTGCCGAGGTTCCGGCGGAGATTTTATCTCAGCTGGCTGATGGCGGCCGTTTGGTCACAGTTCTTTCAAACAAGGGGCACATGGGCTCCGCCGTTCTTTATACCCGCAGTGGCGATGATATTTCTAAGCGTGTGCTGTTCGATGCGGCCACGCCGACGCTGCCGGGGTTTGAATGTCGGAAATCATTTGAATTTTAAATGCGTTGTTTTCGTTTCTTCGTCTTTTTTCTGAGCCTTTCGGTTTCTGTTTTCGCAGCGGCAGGCGGCGCATCGGCGCAGCAGGGAGAAGGCGGGGGAGCGGCGGCAACGCCCTTTGATGCCGCATTGGCCGAGGCCTATCTGCGCAACCCCGAGCTTGAAGCCGCGCGTGCGGAGCTGCGCAGCGTCGATGAAACATACGCGCAGGCTATGTCCGGATACCGCCCGCGCTTGACGGGGGAGGCCTCTTATACATCGTCCCATTATGACGGCGATGTTTTTGATACCCATGCCGACCCGAAAAATCTGGCGCTGGAGCTGCGTCAGCCCCTATACCGCGGCGGCAGTACCGAAGCGGGCGTGCGCGCTTCTTCCAATAGAATCAAAGCGCAGCGCGCGGTTCTTCACTCTGTGGAGCAAAAAGTGCTGCTGGAGGCTGTGACGGCCTATATGGACGTGCGCCGCGATGGCGAGCTTGTGCGCTTAAATCTCAATAATGAGAAAGTGTTGGAAACGCACCTTGAAGCGTCGCGTCAAAGATTTAAGCTCGGCGACATCACCAAAACCGATGTTAGTCAGGCGGAATCCCGCCTTGCCAATGCACAGGCCAGCCGTGTGCGGGCAGAGGGCAGTCTGCGTGCCAGCCGTGCCCGTTATGAACGTGTCGTCGGGCAAGAAGCGCAAACGTTGCCGGCGCCCGTATTCTCTATTCATATTCCGGAAACGCTGGAGCAAGCCGCCGCGCTGGCCGAAGAGCAAAATCCCGATATCCATTTCGCGGATTTCAGCCATGAAGCCGCCAATGCCGATACGCGCGCCGCAACGGGGGAGCTGTTGCCGCAGGTTGACCTGACAGGCAGCCTTGGCCGCACATACGACCCCGCCCAGCGCGTTGACGAACATGTGAACACGACATCCGTCGGCGTTATCGCAAGTATCCCGCTTTATACGGGTGGTGCGGTGGATGCGCGCGTACGCCGCTCCAAGCAAATTGAATCCCAGCGCCGGATGGAGCGCATGCGCGCCGGCCGCACTGTGCGCCAGTCCGTGATTGACGCCTGGACAGAGCTGAGCGCGGCCGAGGCCGAGATGCAGGCACGCAAGGCGCAAATTGACGCCGCCAAGCTGGCGCTGGACGGTGTGCGCATTGAAACGGATTACGGTTCGCGCACCACGCTCGACCTTCTGGATGCCGAGCAGGAATATCTGGACGCGCAGGTCGCGCATGTGATTGCAGAAAGAAACCGGATTGTCGCGCTTTACCGTGTTCTTTCGACAGTGGGGGAGCTGACGGCTGCGCGCCTCGGCTTGCCCGTGCCCGTGTATAACCCGCAGGCGCATTTCAAAAACGTCAAAAACCGCTGGATAGGCACGGGCATTGACGAATAAGCATCAATTGCCATAATCAAAAAAACCATATTGTTTTTGCCGCGGCATATTACGGTAAGAATGATTTAACCATAATGGATTACCATAGCCCTTGAGGTTTAATCAGGGCTAGGTCATGGAAATTCTCAAAACCCTTATGTCGCAGGATACGGAAGTGCTTATTCCGCTATTCATTCTGGCGATGGTGATTTTGAACCAGCTGCTCAAGCTGGTCATGACGGTGGTGCGCGTGGGCGCTATCCTGTCGCTGGTCATGGTCTTTCTGACGTGGCTGCCGCATTTGCGTTAAAGGTATCACTAGAGGGCGGGGGCAGGCGCTTCGCGGGGCTTGTGGCTCTTGCGGCGAAATCTGACTCGCTTTTCTGGCGCAAATACCTTAAAAACAGAATATTCAAGACTTTAGAACAAAACGGTCACACGGATGCCAGAAGCGAAAACAGAACAGGACCCGTCTATCGAGGAAATCCTGGAATCAATCCGCCAGATTATCAATGAAGACGGCGACACCCCTGTGGATACGGGCGGTGCCGACCTGCGTCCGAAGAGCGAGCCACCGCACGGCGGCGTTCTCAACGCTCTGACGGAAGAAGATGTGCCTGCATCGGACCTCGCCCTTGGCGGCGATGCGCCCGAAGAGATGGCGGGTGGTGTGCTGGATTTGACCGAGAAGGTCGAAAGCCTGAGCGCGGCCGAGGACAACCTTGGCGATGATTTGATGAACCCCGCCTATGACCCCGACCCGCCCCCCGTGATTGATTTACAGGAAGCGACCGCTATGACCGCTGATGAAGAAAGCCTGCTTTCCGATAAAACCGCCGATGCCGCTGCGGCCGAAATGGCCAAACTGCTGGCGAACAACGTGGCGGTCGAGCGTGACGAGCCTGCCCGCGTAGGCCGCGTGACGCTGGAAGATATCGCGCGCGATTTGATGCGCCCGCTGATTAAAACCTGGCTGGATGAAAACCTGCCCCGCGTTATCGACCGCGTTGTCACGCGCGAGTTGGAAAAAATCGCCCGCCGCGCCCGCGACGAATAATCATCTTGTCCTGTAAAAAGACGTTCTGCCTGCGGCCGTAGAGGGGCGCAGGAGTCTCCGTCTATCGCTTCTTTTTCGTTTTAGTGTTTTTTCCGCCCAAAATATCGCGGCAGATTTTATCTGCGGCATCCAGCTCTTTCTGAAAGGCTGTGATGGCGGCTTTGAAGTCCGGCTTTTTGCCCTTCGCGGTTTTCGTACCCAGAAATTCCGGCAGTTTTTGTTTCAACCCCGCGCTGGCGTCTTCGGGGCGGAAAGGCAGGGCGGCGGACAGGCGCAAAAACATCTGTGCCGATGATGTGGCCTCGACGGTTTTTTGCAATGTCTCCGCCTGTGCGGCATCTATTTTACGCGCGCGGCGCAGGGCGGCCAGCGCATCGGAAATGTCGGGCACAAGGGCTTGCGGTGCCTGCGCCGCGTGCAGCAGTTGCAGGTATTGCACAGCGAAAAGCTGGTCCATCAAACCGCCGCTGCGGTACTTCAAATCCCATTTTCCGCGGGCCGCAAATTCGCGCCCGACGCGGGCTTGCATGTCCAGAATGTCTTTGCGTAAGGCGCCTGCATCGCGCGGTTTTGTCAGGATGGGGGCGATGCCGGCCGCGAGTTTGCGGCGCGCTTTATCGCTGCCGAAAATCACGCGGTGCCGTATCAGCGACATGTGCTCCCACGTCCATGCGTTTTTGCTTTGGTATTCGATAAACCCGTCAATCGATGCGGCCAGCGGGCCGTCATTGCCGGCGGGGCGCAGGCGTGCATCGACCTGATACAGGATGCTTTCCGACGTCGGGGCGGTGATGGCGGTTATCAGCCGCTGCGTCAGGCGGATATAATAAAGGCTCGGGGGCAGGGGTTTGGCGCCGTTGCTGGCGGCAGTGCTTGCGGGTACATCGTAAAGCGCCACGAGGTCGAGGTCTGAATCGGTAAACATCCGTCGCGCCCCGAAACTGCCCATGGCCAGCAGCACGAAATCACCGCCTTTGATGCGGCCATGGGCTTTTTCAAACTCTGTGCAGACATGCGGTGTTAACTGGCTCAGCGATGCCTCCGCGATATCGCTGAGGTATCCGGCGCAATCGCGCAAGGGGGATAGGCGGCGCAGGATATGAATGCCCGCGTGAAAGCGTTTTTCGCGCGCCCAGCGGCGCGTGATGTCGAGGATGTCCTGATAATCGCGCGCGGCGCCCAGCCGGTGCGCCAGCTCTTTTTCCAGCCATGCCGTATCGGGCAAGCGCCCGAAAAAGTCGCGGCTGATAACGCCATCCAGCACCTGCGGATGCGTGCCCAGCCATTCCGCCAATGCGGGCGATGTGCCCATGATGTCGGCAACGATGGGCAAAAGCTGCGGATGATGTGCGAACATCGTGAAAATAGGAATGCCGGAGGGAAGCTTTTCAAGGAAGCGGTCAAAGCGCAAAAACGCTTCATCCCCCTGCGCCGTCGCGGCGAGTGTGGCGAGAAGCTGCGGCGTCAGCTCCGTCAATATCTGCCGCGCGCGCTCGCTGCGCACGGCGCGGTAACGCCCGTGATGCCAGCCGCGAATGGCGGCCGTAATTTTCTCCGGCGCGGCAAAGCCCATGCGGCGCAGGGTGTCCAGCGTGTCCGGGTCGTCCTCGACGCCTGTGAAAACAAGGTTGCCGCCGCGCTCGCCCAGATTTTGCGATTCCACGAACAGCGCGGCATATCTTTTTTGTACGGCGCCCATGTGACGTGCCAAGGCGTTTATTAAATCACCGCTGTCTGCGTATCCTGCGAAGTTTGCGGCAATCAAGAAATCATCCGCCTGCTGCGGCAGGCTGTGGGTTTGCCTATCGTCTATCATTTGCAGACGGTGTTCGATATGCCGCAGGAAAAGATAGGCTTCGGAAAGCACTCTGGCGTCCTCGTCCGTTATATGTCCGGTGGCGGCAAGGGCGGCAAGCGCGCCCAGCGTTGTCGGTTCGCGCAGGCGCACATCGCGCCCGCCGAAAATCAGCTGCTGCGTTTGTGCGTAAAATTCAATTTCGCGTATGCCGCCGTGCCCCAGTTTGACGTTGACGCCCAGATAGGGGTTGTCGCCTGAACGCGCCTTTACACGCCCTGCCGATTGTTTTGCGTTTATCTGGCGTTTGATGGAATGAATATCCTGTATGGCGGCGAAATCGAGGTTTCTGCGCCATATCCATGCGTTCATCAAACGGGCGAAATCATCGGCAAGGCGCGTATCACCCGTGACGGTGCGTGCCTTGGTCATGGCGGCGCGTTCCCAGTTTTGACCAAGGCTGCCGTAGTAAATCTCCGCCGTGCCGATGGATACGGCCAGCGGCATCGCGCCCGGGTCCGGCCGCAGCCGCAGGTCGCAGCGGAAAACGTAGCCGTCTTCGGTCGCCTGCTCCAGCATCTGCGCCATGTCGCGGGTGAAGCGGATAAAGAAATTCTGCGCCGCATCCTTGTCTTTCATGGGCGTGCGCGCGGCATCAAACAGCACCATCAAATCGATATCGCTGGAATAATTCAGCTCCCGCGCGCCCCACTTGCCGAGGGCGATGACAATCACGCCGCAATCTTTTTGCGGTGTTTTGGTTTTGGGCAGGCGCAGGGTGCCTGCATCATGCGCGGCGCGCAAAAGACACTCGGCGCATTTTTGTACGGCGATATCCGCAAAATCAGACAGCGCGCGCATCACACGCACGTCGTCCCATATTCCGCGCAGGTCGCAAAGGGCGGTCAGCAGGGCGATTTTTTGTTTCGCATGGCGCAGCGCCGCCATAACTTCATCGCACGGCGCAGCGTCGCAGGCGGTGGCAAGCTCTTCGTAAATCGCGGGCTCCGCCGTTTCGGGGGCGGCGCCAAGAAGGTAAGGCCATTTTTCGCAAAGGGAGGAGAGATAAGGACTGTGGCGCAAAAGTGACGCGGTTGTGGCATCTGTGCCGCCGGTTTTTTGCTTGCGGCCAGCGCGCGGGGTGGAACTTCCCCCACCTTTGCGCGGTTTGCCCGCGCGCCCTGCCGGGTTGCCCGCTTTTTGTGATGATTTAGGGGGGGATTTGCCGGGCAAGGGGCTTACTCTCGCGGGTAAAAAAGGGCTATAATCCGGACAGGCGCTGCGGTATCCGCGCGGCGTCCGTAATCATATCATTCTATCTGCAAATTTGCCGGGGATAAAGACAGCGCGTGAAAAAAGCCTTGCACTATTTCAACCGCGGGCTGGTCATGGGGCTCGAATTCTGCGCCTTTCTGGTTGTGCTGGTGTTCCTGCTCTGGGGGGCGCTTTTGTGGCGGCTGTCGATGGGGCCGCTGGATGCGTCTTTCCTGACCGAAAAACTCGAAGCGTCCATGAACGCGCGCCAGCCGGGTTTCGTATTCGACATCGGCGGCACCCAATTGGTCTGGGGCGGGCATTTCGATTTGTTCCAGATTGAAATGAAAAACGTCACCGTCCGCCGCCCCGAAGGCGCCGAAGTCGCCAGCGTGCGCAAGATGGGCGTGCATCTATCAAAACGTCATCTGGTTTTCGGCAGCATGGTGCCGAAACTCATCCGCGTTTATGAACCCGCGCTGCATGTCGTGCGGTGGGAAGATGGCCACATCACCCTGAATGTCGAGGAAAAACCCGCCGAAGTTTTCGGCCCCGTGCTGCCGCCCGAAATGATAGACGCCAACGCGCGCCAGCAAATCGAACTTCTGCGCGGCGTTCTCAGCGGCCTGACGGCGCATGGCAGCCTCGGGCTTTTGCTGGGGGGGCTTGAAGAAGTCTCCGTACGCGATGCGCGCCTGACTTACGACGACCGCCAGCTGGGGCTTGTCCGCCAGTCGTCCGATACCGATATCACCATTGGCCGTACCCGCACGGGCATGCTGGCCAAGATTGATATGGCCGTCGATATGACGGCCGACCGCCGCACGCGCGTCAAGGCCGAAGCCCGCTACCGCCGTGCGAGCGGAGAGACGGATATCACGGCTTTCATCGGCGGTATCGACCCCGCCGCACTTGCCAGGGCCAGTGAAAAACTTTCCGCCCTGCAAGGGGTGGCGCTGAACATGAGTGTCAGTTTATCGGCGCGGCTGGACAAGGATTTCAAGCCGCAGCGCGTGCGTTTCATCATGGGCGCCGAAAACGGCAGCTTCAGCGGCTTCGGTCTTTATGAAGAGACACCGCTGCCTGTGCGCAGGCTCTATGCCAAGGGCATGGTCGATATTGCCGGCCGCGGCTTGCGCCTTGATACCCTCAGTGTCGATATGGACGGGCCAAAGGCCACCCTGCAAGGGCGCGTGCAATTTACGGACGGCAAATACGAAACCACGTTGCAGGGGGAACTGCTGCAAACGCCGATGGATTCCCTTGCGCAATATTGGCCCGCAAAACTGACGCCGGACCCGCGTTGGTGGGTGACCACGCATCTGTCAAAAGGGGTTGCGACCAAGGCGACGATTGAAACCGCCTTTGCCGTCAATCCCGCGCCGGCCGAAGGGGAAAAGCCGCTTGCCATGCACAAGCTGGGCGGCGTGATTGATTTTGAAGGCATCAAGGTCGATTATTTCCCGCCGCTGATGGCCGTCGAAAACGTGCGCGGACAGGCGACCTATAACACGGAGCGTTTCGATTTGGCGCTGACGGGCGGCACGCTCGGCGATATGACGGTCAGCAAGTCGAATATCGCCATCACGGGTCTCGACCATCATGACCCGAACAAGGACATTGAAATCGACATCAAGGTATCGCTGGCGGGGCCTGTCAAAACGGCCCTTGAGGTTCTGGATGCCAAGCCCCTCGGCTATCCGAAGATGCTGGGCATTCAATCGGCAGATGTGAAGGGGAAGGCGGATGTGGATGTCTCGTTCAAATTTCCCATTCACCGCAAGCTGGATATATCCGAAGTGCATGTGGCGGCGGAGGCGAAGCTGAACGATATGCTGCTGCCAAACATGGTGTCCGGCATGGACATCACGGGCGGGCCGATGGATTTGCGCGTCGATAACGGCGCGCTGCACGTCAAGGGCGAGGGGCGTCTTGGCGATATGCCGATGACGTTCGACTGGACGAAGAATTTCGACCGCAAAAAATCTTTTGACAGCAATGTCAGCGCGGCGCTGACGCTCGACGATGCCGCGCGCCGCCGCTTCGGTGTGCCTGAAACGCTGGGTATCATGGGGCCGATGCCGTCCAAGGTTTTATACAGGCTTGAACACGACGGACACGCGGCGCTTGATTTGACGGCGGATTTGACGCCTGCATCCCTGTCTGTCGAGGATATTGGTTATACCAAAGCCGCGGGCACAACGGGCAGCGCGGCGCTGCGTATTCACTTGCTGAAGGGCGAGCCGCAAAAAATAGAAAACATCGCTATCGAGGCCGCGGGGCTTGTCCTGCGCGGCGATGCGGAAATGTCGGGCGGTGCGCTGCGCAGTGCGCGCTTTCCGACGGCGATGTGGGGGCAGACGCAGGCGGCGCTGGATGTTGAAAACAAAGGCGCGGCGGGATATGTGCTGCGCGTGAGCGGGCGGCAGTTTGATGCCACGCGCTGGATGCAAAGCGACGGCGCGCCCAATACCGACGCCGCCGCCGCTATCAAATCGACGCCGATGCAGATATCGATGACAGTTGACCGGCTGCTGGTCGGTGAAGACCGCGCGCTTGATAATGTCAAAATGTTCCTGCGCCGCAGCGCGTGGCAGCGTATCGAGCAACTGGAAATGGACGGATTTATCGGCAAGGACGATATATATCTGCGCTATACCCCGTCGCCACAAGGTGCCAGCCTGCGGTTCGAAGCAGCAAATGGCGGCGGCGCGCTGGCGTTTTTTGGTATTTCAAAATCTATCCGCGGCGGCAAGCTGGTGGTGAAGGGCGAACCTGCGCCAAACGGCGGTAGCCGCGATATGCGCGGCAGTGTGGTGCTTAGCGATTTCGTTTTGCGTGATGCGCCGGTTTTGGCCTTGCTGCTCAATTCAATGTCGCTGGTCGGTGTTTTGGATATTTTGAACGGCGAGGGTATTGCCTTTAAACGCGCGCGTGTGAATTTCAGCTGGACTGACCGCGGCCAGCCCGCGCAGCATAAAAACGTGCGGCTTATCAAACTGCGCGACGGGCGCACGTCGGGTGCGTCGCTGGGGCTGAATTTCGAAGGCGAAATCGACAACTGGGCGAATATGCTGGATATCGACGGTACGATTATCCCGATTTCCGGTGTGAATAATGTGCTGAGCGGTATCCCGCTGGTGGGCGATATTCTGACAGGCGGCGGCAGCGGTATTCTGGCAGCGACCTACCGTATCAAAGGGCCGAAGGACAAGCCGCAGGTATCGGTGAACCCGCTTTCCGTCCTCGCCCCCGGCATCCTGCGCAAAATTTTCTTCGAGAATTAAATCGAAAGCAGCGGGAGCTGCTTACGCCACCACCACCAGCGCGTGTTTTTTCTTTCCGGCGGACAGTTTGATGTGTCCGTCATTGCCAACGTCGGCGA
>ERZ761609.1633-NODE-1633-length-18833-cov-5.982906_pt1 | contig 18833 bp, 17 predicted proteins | sample MGYA00511163_ERZ761609 | MGnify/ENA primary metagenome ERZ761609 (study PRJEB28899, sample SAMN02445070) | bioreactor sludge metagenome | biome: EBPR sludge | place: Australia: Brisbane, Thorneside Wastewater Treatment Plant | collected 2011-12-16 ... | reverse complement strand
AAGCCCCGCTGAGGGTAAGGGCATACAGCCCGCGCGGATTTCTCCTGAACACGTTCGAGTTCAAAGTTGCTTCGCCGCGCAGTGATTCGCTTCCGTTTCCAGCGCCGGAGGTCAGCGAGACCGCAGACAGCTATCAGATCAAACTGGGAAACGTTACCTTCATACTCGACCGCAAACTGGGGCAGATCAGCGCACAAGACGAATCGGGTGTCTGCCTAATGGAAGGCGGGCCTTTCTTGGTTGCCCGGCCATGCCAGACGCAAGCTCGGAAGAAACTGGAACGTGGCATTGCTAACCTGGCGGCCAACTGGCGACCGCAGTCCGTCGACCGCCTGCTCAATGCGCCGGCGACGTTTAACATTGCAGGCGAGTATGATGGGTTTAGCGGACAGTTTGGGGTTCGATTTGATAAGCATGGCGTACACATCGCATACGATTTCACCGCGACCCTTGGCGAGGAGTCACTGGACATGTTTATGACCGGGATTGGCTTCGATCTGCCTTCAAGGCTCGACATGTTGAAGTGGGAGCGTGACGCCCTGTGGACCGACTATCCCGACGAACATCCCGGGCGGCCAAAAGGCACTGCCTCCGCACGGGGCGATCGGCTCCGGGACTATGGTAATGGTACAACGCAGCCAGCCCTGCCTTGGTCACAGGAGATCGTCCGCGGGGCTACGCGCGACTTTTGCTCGACGCGAATGCACTTCCGTCGGGCCGGGTTGTTTGACGACTCGGAAGAAGGTGTTGAGGTGGTTTCCAGTGGCAAACAGCACCTTTTCGCATTTCCGCGGGATCCGAACGAGCTGTCAGCAGGCTTCTCGCTGTATGTGCTGGATCATTACAACGGCGGGTCAGAACTTCATATGAGAAAGTCGCTGCGAATGGACCCGCTACAGATTCAGTCAGGTTCGCGCCTTCGGGGTGGGGCGGCGTTGCGACTGTTGAGCCGCACAGATTGAACAAGATTGACGATCGATCGCCATGGAACAACTCGCCAAATCATCATCAACAGATCGCGCAGCGGCACCGTCGGCTGGCAAGCCGCTTTCGATCGGCACCAAACTGTCGGCTGGCGCGGGCGAGTCGGTGATCAACCTTGGCGTGAACATGCCGAAGGAGTTCGGCTTCGTCATTTACAACCTGACGTTGGGAGTGAATGCGGTTCTGTTAGGATTCGTTCTGGCGATTCCGCGCTTGTGGGATGCGATCAGTGATCCGCTGATGGGGTCGATCTCCGACAACACCAAAAGCCGGTGGGGCCGACGAAAGCCGTACATGCTCTTAGGTGGCATTCTGTCTGCCCTACTGATGGCGGCGATCTGCATCCCGCCGTCGTTCTTGTTTAGTTGGTTCAGCACGGCGAACAAAGTCGGCATTCTCGGCTACCACTTCTCCGCTGCCGAGTGGGCTGCGGCATTTTACTTCGTTCTAATCTCGATCCTCTTCTACACCGCGTTGACTGTTTTTTCAGTGCCCTATGGCGCGCTAACTCTTGAACTCACCAGCGATTACGGCGAGCGCACCCGGCTTATGTCCTTCCGCACGGCGTTCACCTATGTTTCGGGGATCATGCTCGGGTGGATGCTGTACGCCACCAAGTGGCAGGTGTGGACCGACATCGCCGAGCGCAACGGCGCTGCCGATCCGATTAAGCAGGGTGAACTTTATGGCACCTGGGTTGTCGGCGGGTTTGCGGCATTGGTGCTCCTCCTGGCAAGCTTGATTCCCACTTTCTTCCTCAAAGAAGTGGCGATAGCGAACCCGGTTTCCAAGCCCCGGCCGCAAAAGACTAAGAAAATGCCGATGCTGGAAACCCTTCGGCAGACGATTTCCATGCCGACATTCATTTTGATTGTGCTGGCCTACACGACGGCGTTCTTTGGCATCATCCTCGTGATTCACCTTGGACAATACATCAACATCTTCTACACGCACGACGGTGACAAGAAGCTCGGTCTTCTCGCCCAAGCCTGGGCGAACACCTTCAAGCCCGCCGCCGGGCTGCTCACTGTTTTTGCGCTCAATCGACTGGCCCATCGCGTTGAGAAGAAGATCGCGTGGAGCGCGTGCCTGAGCATCTCGCTGACCGGCGCGATTCTCACCTGGTTCATGTATTCACCGGAGCTTAAAGCCTGGGAACCGAATTTCTTCGGCATCTCGCTTTACCTCCATCCGATGATCATCCCGTTCTGTTTGCTGTTCCCGGGTCTGGCGGCGACGCTGATGATGAGCTACTCGATGATCGCCGACGTCTGCGACATCGATCAACTCCGCTCCGGCCGGCGCCGCGAAGGCATGTACTGGGCGGTCTTCAATTTCGTGCAGAAACTGGCGTTGTCGGTGGCGCTTCTGATGACGGGCTTCACGCTCTCGATTGCCGCTTTTGACCAGAACAGCATCAAGCAATCAGCGGAGACAATTTTTTCAATGCGGCTATGGTTCACGCTCACGCTCATCGTCTCGATTGCGGCGGCGATTGTGCTGGTGCTATGCGTCCCCATCAGTCGCAGTCGGCTGGCCGCGGTACATGCGGAATTGGCGAAGCGCGGATTGAATTGAGTGGACGGGAGATCAGGATGCAGACGACGCGCGTAGGACTTTTCGGCATCGGCCTCGACGCCTATTGGCCTCAGTTTGCGGGGTTGAAGGACCGCCTCGAAGGCTATCTGTCACGTGTGCAGAAGAAGCTCGAACGCCCGGGCATCGAGGTCGTCAACCTCGGGCTGATCGATACGCCGCAGAAGGCGATGACCGCCGGGCATGATTTTCGCAAGGCCGATGTCGATGTAATCTTTCTGCACGTCACTACTTACGCGCTTTCCAGCACGGTGCTCCCCGTGGTGCAGCGAGCAAGGGTCCCGGTAATCATTCTCAATCTGCAGCCCGAAGCGGCGATTGACTATGCCACCTTCAACAGCTTGGGCGATCGTACGAAGATGACCGGGGACTGGCTCGCCCACTGTGCCGCCTGCCCCGTACCTGAGATTGCCAACGTCTTTAACCGCGCCCGTATCGATTTTCACCAGATCACGGGCACGATCGACAATGATCCGCAATGCTGGAACGAAGTCGATGCCTGGATCGAAGCCATCCGCGTCGCCGGCGTGATGAGCCACAATCGCCTCGGCCTGATGGGCCATTACTACGGCGGGATGCTGGACATCTACACCGACACCACTCGCCAGTGCGCTTACTTTGGAGGGCATATCGAAATCCTCGAAGTCGATGAACTGGCCGGCCTGCGCGCCACAGTCACCGCCGCCCAGATCGCCGACCGAGTAGACCTTTTCAAAGATCGCTTTGACGTTCAACCCGACTGTAGCGATAAGGAACTTGCCCGCGCCGCCCGTACCAGCGTCGCGCTCGACAAGCTCGTCGAGATTCACGATCTCGGTTCGATGGCGTACTACTACATGGGTACCGGCAACACCGAGAACGAAGCCACCATCAGCTCGATCATCCTCGGAAACTCTCTTCTTACCGCCCGTGGCATTCCCGTCGCCGGCGAGTACGAAGTGAAGAACGCGCAGGCCATGAAGATCATGGACAGCTTCGGTGTCGGCGGGAGCTTCACGGAGTACTACGCGATGGATTTCAACGACGACATTGTCCTCATGGGCCACGACGGCCCGGGTCATATTGGTATCGCACAAGGAAAGACAAAAGTGCGCCCGCTGAGCGTCTATCACGGCAAGGTCGGCAGCGGGCTGAGCGTCGAGATGAGTGTGAAGCACGGTCCCGTCACGCTACTCAGCGTTGTCGAGCGCGTCGACGGCTCGCTGACGTTGTTATGCGCCCACGCCGAGAGTGTCGCCGGGCCGATCCTCGAAATCGGCAACACCAACAGCCGTTACAGGTTCTCGATTGGCGCAAGAAGATTTGTCAATGAGTGGAACCGCCACGGGCCAGCGCACCACTGCGCCGTGGGAGTTGGTCACATCGGCGAGAAGATCCAGAAGCTCGCGAGTCTGCTGGGAATGGGGTTCGCCCAGGTCTGCTGACCTCGCTCCACAGTTCAGAACAGCCGAAGGCTGTGCTCCTTGTCGAAGACCAACCGCCTTATCGAGCCGTCGCTTTCAAATCTCAGAGGGGATGACCAGTACTGCAGATCATGACCTTTGATGCCATCGATTCGCGAGCCCCAGAGGTCGGCCAGCCACAGATGCACAGGACCGTCGGGGGTCTGTAACTGAAAGACGTCGGTCTGCTGTGCTGGCACTATAATCGTCCCGGCGTCGTCGCGGTTGATCTCACCGAGTTGGCGATATGGACCGAGAGGCTTCTCGGCGGCGAAGACACGGACGTCTGCTCCGTGCGGGCAAAAGCAGCATGTGTTGCCGAACAGCACATAACACAGACCTCCCCGCTTGAACATTGCCGGTGCTTCGCCCTTTCGATCGAGCGTTTCCGATCGCTCCAGAGTGGATGCTGTGAAATCAGGCGAAAGTTTTTCAACGGTCATGGCGTGGCGATCGATGCCGTCGCCGGCGATGTTGGTGTAGATGACGTAACCGGTACCGTCGTCGTCGACAAACAGATTGTGATCACCGGGCGTCGCACCCGCGAGTCTCACGTTCGGATTGACGATGTCGTAGGGCCCCTCCGGTTGATCCGCCAGTGCAACACCCAAGTGGCCTTCCCACAGCTTTGGATACCAGTTGAACCAGAGCACGTACTTCGCAGTGTTTGGATTGAACGCAACATACGGTCGATAAAACACGCCCGGCGGCGGATTTATCAACAGGCTGCCGTGTTGATGCCAGGACATCAAATCTGAGGAGCTGTAGCAGGTATACACATTCGCTGGTGTGAAGCCGTCGGTGTGGCCGTAGCGTGTACCGAACCAGTAAAAGCGCCCGCCGAATCGGCGCAGACAGCCGTCGTGGCAATCGATCACATTGCCGTCGACATCGATCCGCGGGCGGGTATTTTGGATCGCGGCAGTTTGGAAGCGATCGTCCACAACGAAGCAATGTTGATGTGAATGAGAGGCCCGTCAATTTGCGCCGCGTGACATCCGCTGGCTGTTTGTGACCTGCAACGGCGCGGGGCGCGGCGAACCGTTGCCTCGCCATTAAGATAGTGAGGCTCGCACGAACCGATGGAGAATTGACCGATGGCAGCCAACATCCTGCTGATTCATTCCGACCAGCATCGCTTCGATTGTGTCGGAGTTCATGGTCACCCCGTGATCAAAACACCTGTTCTCGATCAATTGGCGCGCGACGGAGCGGATTTTACACACGCGTTTACGCCAAGCCCGATTTGCACACCCGCTCGAGCGTCACTTCTGACAGGGCGATGGCCAACGCAGCATGGCGTCGTTAGCATTCCAAAGACCGAGATTTACCGTTGTGTTCGTGAGGACGAGCGACTGTTCTGGCAGGAACTCTCCGATGCCGGGTATCAGCAGGCGCTGTTCGGAAAATGGCACAATGAAACGCCGCGAGATCCAAGCAGTTACGGGGTGCGGTATCTGCCGGAGTCGGATTACACCGCGTGGCGCGCCGGTCAAGGCTTGGCACCGCAGCCGAACAGCAATGGGTGGTTCGGCGAAGTCGATCCGCACATACTCACCGAACAGCACCGGCTTGCGTGGGAAGCGCGAGAGGTATCGGCGTGCATGGAGTCATTTGCGGCGCCCAAGGCGCCTTGGATGATCCGCTGGGACCCGAGCGAGCCACATCTCCCTAACGTCATTCCGGCCGCCATTGCCGACATGTATCCGCCTGAAACGATCCCGCCGTGGCCGAGCTTTGCCGATACGTTGCGAGATAAGCCGTTCATTCAATCGCAGCAGCGCCGCACATGGGGGGTGGCTGATTGGACATGGAAGGAATGGTCGTTGGTTGTCAGCCGATATCTGGCAGAAATCACGCTGATGGATGAGCAGATCGGGAAAGTGCTTGCGACTTTGGATCGGCTTGGTTTGCGCGACAGCACGTTAGTCATCTACACCACCGACCACGGGGATTACTGCGGCGGGCATGGCCAAATGGACAAGCATTTCAACATGTATGACGACGTTGTGCGCGTGCCACTAATCATGCGCTGGCCGGGCATGATTCCCGCCGGGGTGCGGCGTGATGATTTTGTGTCGCATGAAATCGACTTGGCGCGAACTGTCGTGACGGTCGCGACCAACACCTGTCCGGACAGCTTCCAAGGCGTCGATCTCGTACCCGTCGCTAAAGGTGAACAGGGAACTGGCCGCCGCGATGTGTTTGCGCAGTTTCAGGGAGCGCAGTTTGGCCTTTATTCACAGCGGATGCTCCGCGATTCGCGCTGGAAATACGTCTGGAATCTCACAGACGTGGATGAGCTTTACGATCTTGAAGCTGATCCAGGTGAATTGACTAACCTCGCTTCGCATCCCGATTATGGAAATGAACTTTCAAGGCTTCGGCGACAGCTTACCGCATGGCTCGAATCGATTTCCGACCCGCTGTTGAATGAATTCACACGGGTTCAGTTGCATCGCATAGGGGTGAAGCCGTGATCCACGGTCATCTTGGTTGAGCGATGCGCCGGTCGGCATTGCTGTTTTGGCGTACTGGCCGCGTAGGGTGAGATTTTGTCGGACCGATGCGGTTGGTTAGACGGACCGGAAGTGTCGGGTCGTCTAGGGCGTGCTATGCACTTTTGTGATAGTCTGCCGATGTAAGGTAGATGGCAAGGAAGCCTTATCCGACGGACGTTTCAGACGAAGAATGGGATTTTATCGCTCGGTACCCGACGCTGATGCGTGAAGATGCTCCGCAGCGGGAGTTCTTGGCGCCATGGTGCACGACCTGCGTGAGTGATTGCGCATGGCACACGGTCGAATCCTGATCCGACGGCGGCGATCATCGACAGCCAAACGCTGCAGAGCACGCCGGAAAGCGGGCATCGCGCCGGCTACGACGGAGCCAAGCGAAACAAGGGATCGAAGATTCACATTGCCATCGACACCTTTGATCATCTGCTCAGCCTGCGTGTGACTCTATCGGATGAACAGGAACGGGCCCACGTGAAGAAGATCGCAAAACACGTGCAGAGGGTGACCGGCAAGTCGGTGGAATTGATCACTTTGATCAGGGCTACACTGGCGAGAGGCCGACGACGGCGATAGAGCTAGGCATCCGGCTCGAGGGTCGTCGAACTGCCGACGGCGAAACGCGGAATCCTGCTGCTGCCCCCGGCGATCGGTGGTTGCGCGATTCTTCGCATGATTGGGACGATTCCGAAGGCTGCCCAACTCCGCGTGGTAGTAAGCCTCCACAGCGCGAATTCCGGGAATCTACTGGCCCGCGCAGGGGCATGCAGACCATCCTCACGGCCATCGGAACGGTCGTCAACGATGATCGGCTCATCGCGGGAAACTCCGGCATCGCCCGGCCGGTCGACATGGCGGCCGACCGTCTCAAAATGGATGCCAAGTTCACGGGCGATCCGCCGACGGGACCACCCGTGACCGTGCAGTGTGAGAATGGACTGAACCAGTGCCATCTTGAGTTGAGTGGCCATTCGTTGTCGCTCCCGGCATTTGCCGGGAGCGATACTGAACGACCAACCCAACTGTTCTCAAAATGGCCGGTTTTGAAGTCAGCTAACGCGCCCATCATTGGCTGGTCTTGGGCCCCCGGTGGCAATCATTTGTCGCCCGCACCATCGCCAAAATGCCCAGTCGAACGGCGGCGGGCAAAGTCGGCCACGCAGACTCCAATTCAGCCAAGTCGCCTAAATGCAATGACAATGGCGATGCGCGGTTGGTGGGAAGTGTGCCACATTCTGTGCCACAGTGTGGCGAACAAGGCGAATTTGGAGTGGATTACGTCGGGGGCTCTCCCCCCCCCGCTATTTTTTCTCGTTCAAGGACTTGCGGCAACGCGAGTCCTTTTTTTCTACCATCGCTTCTTTTCTTCACGGCGCGGCCGGTCGAACGAGCACGTTTTCACCCCGTGCTGCGGTGGACGGGTCGGGCGGGGTTTGTTCCCCTTCAGGCCGCCTCAGTGAAATTGTTCCGCGCGGAACAATTTGCAACATGCATCATAAACTATTATCTGCACAACACTTGCAACCAAAATAAGCAATAACCACACCCTAACAAAATGCGGCCAAAATGTGCCCTGCCTCACAGTTAAAAGTGATGCTCTTGCCAGCTTCAGGTCCGTGCCAGGTTAAGCGCCGCCGAGTCCGGCCGAGGGTGCTCGCGCCGGATCAATACATTTCAGAACACGTTTCTTGACATACCCGCTACACGCGTTCTCAAATGTCGGCAGCGCGCGATTTCCTTTCCGTGTCGCTGGCCGAATGACGCACGCGAATGACGCACGCGAGGCATGATTCGCCCAGCCGAAGAGCCTCGCTGCGTGGGCCGATGCGATGACCGTCGCGGCAGGGAAACGGAGTGACGTCGCGACCGGGCGAGCGGCGATATTCTTGCGCAAAACATCTGGTCGCCGGTGTATATTGACGCCATGGTCCTCCGCCACGTGGACATCGATTCCGACGGCGACATCGACCCCGCCGACGCTGCGGCGCCCGGCGGGCGGCAGTTCGCGCTGCAGGATGCCAACTTCAACGTCACCGCGGTCGTCACGCGCAGTTCCGCGGGCGATTGGGGCGTCGCTGAGCGGTATGTTTACGATCCCTACGGCACGAAGACCGTGCTCAACGGTGCCGCCGGGTTCGATGCCGATGTGACCGGCGTCACGCTGGAATGGTCCGCCGACGCGAATAACGTCAGCGACCGCGGCTTCGTCCACGGCCACCAGGGCGGCCGGGCGATGTGGGCGGAGACGGAACTGGATTTCCGCAACCGCTTCCTGCTGACAAACCTCGGGCGGTGGGGGCAGGTGGATCCGCTGGGGTATGTGGATGGGGGGAGTTACTATCTCGCGTACGAAGCTCGGCCAATTGGGTCGTTAGACCCGCAGGGGCTGACCGTCCTCATCAAGGGCGGAACCAAGCCGGTCCGAGACGAGAAAGGAGAAATTGTAGACGTTGCCGAAGATGACGAATCTAAGCAGAAGCTCACTGGGGTTCTCGCTCGGATGAAGCGATGTAAGGAGTTTAAGCAACTCTATGACTATCTGGAAGCTCACGACCGCGTCGTAACGATCATTGCTGTTCCCAGTGGCGGGGGTCTGGATTCGCCGCTGGGCGAAACTGGGCCGACGGGTGACGACCCTGTTGGGGATCGGCATAACGGGCAAGGTGTCGATGTGACAGTGCGCATCGATATTGATTTTACTTCATTAAACATGGGCGACTGGGAAGTCACGCTGGAAACGATCATCGCCCACGAGCTTGCACACGCAAAGGACTACGCTGATGGAGCACTCGACCGCGACAAAGATAAGGCGGAAGGCCCAGCAATCGCCGCTGAGAACCAGTACCGCGCGTGCGTGGGCCTCAAGCCTCGGCCCGCTCGTGGACCGGGACATCACGAGCGAAAGTGACTGTCAGGCATGTCGATTAGATGCCTGCCGCCACATGGCGTGCAGGTTTCTAGTAATCGCGATGATGTTGGGCCATTGCTTGGGCGTTGGCTGCACAAGACAGATTTCCGCCCACACCTCCGATGCCGACGTCGTCAGATTCCCTAACGCAAACGGCGTCGACAAACTTGATTTTATTCTGAACGTACGCAAGCCATCAGTGGTCTATGTGTCTGCGCCGTCAGCAATTCTGATCGAGGAAATGGTGACGGATGCCGGTACGGTCATCCGGCCGAGGGAGTCTGCCTCAATGGTCTACGACCTTGATCAGCTTACACATGAACTGCCTTCAAGCACGGTACTGTACCAACTCCGCGGCAGCTTCGAACACGACCCGATGGAAGTCCGGTTCTTGAGTCGAAGCTCCGACGACCAATCAAAGTGGTGTGAGTTTCGAATACCCATTGCCGAAAGGGTGGCTACAGTTCTATATCGCGTTCGGCTGCCATCAGGGCAGACAACGCCTCATCGAAGACTCGTCTACGTCTACCCCATACACAGTTCCGGGTTCGGATACTGACTGAACTGGTCTAAGAATCAAGGAATGGAACAGTGACGCAGCTCGATGGTCCAAAGATCGTCCGAATGGAATCGACATGGCGTTGCTCGAACCACGATTCACGTCCCCATGCTTACGATCCCTACGGCAGCAAGATCGTGCCGCAAGGGCCGCTGGCGTTTTTTCCGCACCATCACCCCGCCCGCCGCTGTACCAGTAGCACGTGGTCGCAGGCCAGCACGCACTCGCCCTTTTGGTTGAGCACTTCCACTTTTTCGGTCACTCGGCCCATGTTTGCGCGTTTGGGGTCGGGTTCTTTGTTACTGATGGTGATTCGGGTGTGGATCGTATCGCCGATGAAGACGGGTTTGGGGAAGCGCAGGCGGTCGTAGCCGTAGGTGAAGGCGACCGGGTTGATGGCGCCGGCGGTGAGGCCGATGCCGATGGTGAAGGTCATGGTGCCGTGGGCGATGCGCTGGCCGAACGGCGTTGACCTGGCAAACTCGGCGTCGAGATGATGGGGGAAAAAGTCGCCGGAGTGGCCGGCGTGGATGACAAAATCGGCTTCGGTGATCGTGCGGCCGTGCGTCTCGCGGACGCTGTTCAGTTCGTAGTCTTCAAAATAGATCGTCTGGTTCATTAGCCTGGCTCTCTGGTTGAATTGACAAGGTGATATCGCGGTGTTGTCATGCAAACAAGGATTGACGCAAGGGGGCGATGACTGGAGCAACCGCCCAAGCGAGAACGGATCGCGAGGAACAATGTCGAGTGAAGCATGGCCGCAGAGTTGGGCCGCCCCTGCTATTGCAAGGCCGATTGTGTTGATCGGCGGCGGCGGGATCGTCAATGACGCCCATTTGCCGGCCTATCGAAAGAATCAACTGCCCGTGGCGGGTGTTTATGACATTGACGCAACCCGCGCGAAGGAGGTTGCGGCGAAATGGAAGATCGACCGGGTGTTTGCGTCACTAGAAGAAGCGACGGCGCAGAAAGATGTGATTTTCGATATCGCCGTGCCGCCGGGGGGGCTTTTTGAGGTGGTGAGCGCGCTACCTGATGGGTCGGCGGCGCTGCTGCAGAAGCCGATGGGGGTTGACCTGACCGATGCAAAGCGCATCCGCGAAACCTGCCGCCGCCGCAAGCTGATCGCCGCCGTGAATTTTCAACTGCGCTTTACGCCGATGATGATTGCGCTGAAGTCGATTATTGACAAGGGTTTACTGGGCCAATTGGTCGATATCAGCTTTCACTTTAACCTGCGAACGCCGTGGGAGCTTTTTCCGTTTTTGAAGAAACTGAAACGGTGCGAGATATTGATGCACACGGTGCACCACCTCGATTTTTGCCGCCACTTGGCCGGTGAGCCAAAGGGGGTGTATGCGCGCACCTGCAGTCACCCCGCTTTTCCCGACTTGGCGAGCACCAAGAGCAGCATCATTCTCGATTACGGCCAAACCTTGCGCGCGGCGTTATCGATCAATCACAACTATGAGTTCGGCCCGCATGATGAGTGTGCCGACGTGCGCGTGCAGGGTACCGACGGCGCGGCGCGCATCTCACTGGGCCTTTTGCTGAACTATCCGCAGGGCAAGCCTGAGACGCTGGAGTATCGCACGCGCGCCTGCGCCGACTGGACGCAGGTGCCAGTGAACGGTCGGTGGTTCCCCGACGCCTTTGCAGGAATCATGAGCAACCTGCAGCGGTATGTGGGCGGCGAAGATGAAAAGCTGCTGACGGCGGTGGACGATGCCTATCGCACAATGGCGCTGGTGGAGGCGTGCTACCAATCGGATGCCGCGGGGGGTACGCCTTTACCGGAGTAAGCCATGCTTGAGATAGTCGATACGCATCAGCACTTGTGGGACCTTTCGCGGCACGGCTATGGGTGGTGTGCGGGCATTCCGCTGCTCCATCGCAGTTACACCATGCCCGACTATCTCGTCGCCGCCGCGGGATTGGGTGTGACGGCGACGGTGCACGTCGAGGCCGATGTCGATGAGGCAGACATGACCTCGGAAACGCGGTGGCTCCTGTCAATGGTTCGAGACGAATCCAACCCGATGCGCGGGTTGGTGGTGAAGGCATTGCCCGAGCGGGACGAGTTTGAGGCGTATCTCGACCAGTTTGCGGGCGAAACGGCAATCAAAGGCGTCCGGCGGGTGTTTCACACGCAACCCGACGATTTCGCCCTTGATAAGCGCGTGCAGCGAAACATCGCCACGCTCTCCCGCAGGGGTCTGTCGTTTGATTTATGCGCGCTCCCCCGCCAACTGCCGGCGGTGAAGGCGCTGGTGCGGGCGTGCCCTGATGTGACGTTTGTGCTCGACCACTGCGGCATTCCAGACATCAAGGGTCAACAGCTTGACCCGTGGCGGACCGACATCGCCGACCTGGCCCAATGCCCGAACATTGCGGCGTGCAAGGTCAGTGGGTTGGTTGCATACGCGGAGGCCGCGGGCGATTTCGTGCAGCAGTTGCAGCCGTATGTAGACCATGTCGTGCAGCAGTTTGGCCCGGCGCGCGTGATGTTTGGCAGCGATTGGCCGGTGTGCCTGCTCGCGGCGCCTTTGGCGAAATGGGTGGAAACATTGAAGACACTGACCTGCGACTTGAGCGAATCCGACCGCCAACTACTCTTCGGCGGAAATGCCCGACGGGTGTACCGGCTGGGCTGATTGTTGTTCTGTCGTTTCTCGCGTCCCTGCGTTTACATCAGATTGCGACGCTTCCATGAAACCGCTCGAAGGCTTGCTGGTGCTCGATTTTTCGCTCTTTCTTGCCGGGCCGCTTTGCGCGCTGCGACTGGCCGACCTGGGCGCAAGGGTGATCAAGATCGAACGCCCCGACGGCGGGGACTTGTGCCGGTCACTCTACATTTCCCCCACCGATATCGCCGGCGACAGCACGCTCTTTCACGCGATCAATCGAAACAAGGAATCATTCGCTGCAAATCTGAAAGACCCGACGACGCTCGAACAGATTCGCAAGCTCATATCCCGGGCCGATGTAATGATCACCAACTTTCGGCCCGGCGTAATGGCGCGGCTGGGGCTGGACTTCCCCGCGATCAACAAAATTAACCCGCGGCTGGTTTATGGCAACATCAGCGGGTATGGCGACACAGGGCCTTGGGCCGACAAGCCCGGACAAGACTTGCTCGCGCAGGCACTGAGCGGGCTGATGTGGCTCAGCGGCGATGAAACGGGGGACAATGCGCCTGTGCCGATGGGCCTCGCGGCTGCGGATATGTTTGCGGGGCATTTTCTTGCCGAGGGAATCCTGGCTTGCCTCGTCCGCAGGGGAATGACCGGTGCCGGAGGGTTGGTCGAAACCTCGCTGCTCGAATCTCTGCTCGATTTTCAATTTGAGGTGCTGACAACCTATCTTAACGACGGCAACCGACGGCCGGTACGCAGCGCAATCGGAAATGGTCATGCTTATCTTGCGGCACCTTACGGCGTCTATCCCACCGCCGACGGGTGGCTTGCCCTGGCGATGAACCCGCTCGCCAAACTCGCCCCGCTGCTCGACATGCCGCAATTGGCGGCAATCTCGAAACAAGAGAGCTTCGACCGCCGCGACGCGATTAAGGCCGAGCTGGGAACGCAACTCAGAACCAAGACCACGGCGGCGTGGCTGGCGATTCTCGACCCGGCCGACATCTGGTGTGCTGAAGTGCTCGACTGGCCCAAATTGCTCGAAAGTGCGGCTTTTAAGGCACTAAACTGGACCTATCCGCTCGCGCATACTTCCGGTCACGCCATGACTGCGTGTCGGTCGCCCATCCGTATCGACGGCGGCACTCCCACCAGCGATCGTTCCGCGCCAACGATCGGACAGCACACAGCAGCCATTCAAGCCGAGTTTGCACTCTAGCAGCCCGGGCTTGCACGCGGCGGCGCAGCTTTGTACTTTTCGGCCAACCATCATGGCGCGCGACGACTTGCAATTTCTGTTCGGCCAGTTCGTGCCCCGCTGCCGTCATCGTATTGATAAGCACTTTGTTGATTACAGCACGCTTCAATACATGGACGGGGGTTCGGTGCATTTGCACGTTGGCGACAGGGGGCATCGTCTCGTGGGCCGACAATTCTGGTCGTGCTTTTCCGGCCCGCGGTTTGCGTTTCATGTTGCGGCTCCGCAGGAGAGTTGGCCGCACCGCTACCTGGCATTTCGCGGCGGGCTACTCGATCGGTGGAAGCGAGATGGACTTTTTCCCATCGCTCCTCAGCCGGCCCCGCCGGGGCAGGATTCTGCGGCGAGGTTTGATCTGTTGCTGGTGCTGGCACACCGCACCGATCCCTATTCTCGCCGGCGCGCGGTGTTGATGCTCGAACTCATGCTCACCGAGTTGGCCGAAGCGCGTGCAAACGGCCCGAAGGGCGGGAAGATCTCCGCTTCGCTCGCAGAGATCGACCGAACGGAGGGGGCGATCGACATCGATGCATTGAGTGCCCGCGCCGGGCTATCGGCAAGATCGTTTCGCAGGGACTTTCGCGCCGCCACGGGCACGACTGCGCGCGACGCGATCATCCACCGCCGCATCGACCGGGCCAGACGCCTGCTCGGCGAAACCAATTTGCCAATCAAGGTGATCGCTGAACAGCTCGGCTACAGCGACGTGTTCTTTTTTGGTCGTCAGTTTAAGAAGCACACCGGCGCGACGCCCGCTCTGTATCGGCGCAGTCGCGAGAGTTGATCGAGTGACCTACGCCGCCACCCGCTGTGGGGGCTGTTGGACGGCGCAACGGTTCTTGCCCGACTTTTTGACAGCTTCCATGAGCATGGACGCCTTTTGCAGTTCCGCGGCGCAATCGGCGACGGGCGCGGGCGGGCTTACCCACTGCATGCCACAGCTAAACGTCAGGTTGAACGCCTTGCTGCCCACTTTGCAGGATTGCTGGCGGAACACATGCTGTAGCGCCTCGACCGCTGCGGAGCGGGGTTGATCGGCTTCTACCACCATGACAAACGCAAACTGATCCTTGGCCAGACGCGCCGCAAGCCCACGTTTACCCACCACTTCCGACAGCGACTTGCCAACCGCACGAAGCGTTGCATCGCCGGCCGGCTGGCCGTGCTGTGCGTTGATCGATTTGAAGTCGTCAATGTCGGCCATGCCCAGCGCGGCGCTCGCACCGAGTGCACCCGCAAGCTTAAGAAGGTCCGCGGCGCGATCAAGGAAGGCCACGCGATCGAGCAACCCGGTAAGCGGGTCGACCCCGCCAACGGCCTTGGATTCGAGCTGGCTGATGCGCGTTTCCATCCAGCTCTCGGTGCGCACCGATTCGTCGATCACCTTGCTAAGGGTCCGCGCGACCGAATCGCACACATCGTGCATGAACGTGCGAAAGTTCCCGCTGTCGCTCGCACTGCTCTTGCCACCGACCGCGGCGATTATCTGCGTGAACTCTTTCGTCAGCGACTCTTTCAGCGGCTTGATTTCGGCCACCATCTCAGGGTGTTCCAGCGCCAGTTGCCGGGCAAATCGCTCCCCAAAACCGGGTGTTTCACCGGTGGTGATGTGCGGCAGCGTTGCCGCAAGTCGCAGGCCCACTGCGATTTTCTCCAGTTCCGGCGGCAACGCCGGGCCGCTTTTCTCGTGATGGTCCTTGAAGATTGACTGATACACGTCAGGAAGCCCCAGCCGTTGCGCGATCAAAGCCGCAATCGCTGCATGCGACAGCCCAAACAGATCGCGCTCCCGCCCCGCCGCCGTCGCAGAATCCTGGTCGACGGCAAGCATCAGTTCCGTCGTCGCCGATGGATCACACGCAAGCATGACCGGAATGGCGATATCCTGCAGCAGGCCGCAGGTAAACGCGATTTCGTTAAGCTGCGGATCGCGCTGTGCCGTAAAGTGCCGCGCCACAATCGCCTTCAGCAGCGAGCTTTTCCAAAGTCCGTCGCGCTGGCTCGGGGGCAGATCGGCCCGGCTGTGAATCCCGGCGAGCGACGCGCCAAAGAGGACAGGCAAGAGTCTGTTCATCCCGATCAGCTGCGCCGCACGCGACACCCGATCGACACACTGGCTCGGATACGCGCGGTTGGCAAGTTGCAACAACCGCACTGAGAGTGAGGGGTCGATCAGTACCGCTTCGGTCAGATCGCCAAGCGTGCCGCCGCCGCGGTGCAATTCGAGGACGCGGATTGGCACGCGCTGCGTCGAAGGCAGCACGTCGAGCGACTCGATGAGCTTCTTCAGCAGCTCGTAGCGATGTGCCGAGCCTTTTGTCCGAAATTCAAGATTCGCAGGCCACATGGTTTGCCGGGTCACTGGCTGCACGCGCAGCACTCGTCCCGGCAATACATCGGTATGATTCAATCGCTGTTTGCGGTAAGCGACAGTTTGTCGTCGAAAAACGGGTTATCGGTCGTACGAACTGTCGGCAGGCTTTCACAACTTCGCTCTGAAGGCGAGAATGCTCACCCATGTTGCGATACATCAAGCGCGCTTTCTTCGCGACCATCCCTCTGCCGATTCTGGGCCGTGTGCCGGTGAATCTCATTTTTGTGACGCTCGTGTTTGCGGCGGGGTTTAATCGGGAGTGGCGGCCAATCTGGTTGTTCGGCGCCTGGATTGAGATGGCCTTTCTCTGGATTCTGGCCAACAACACGCGATTTCAGAAGGCGGTCGATGCCGAGGCGCTCGCCAGGCTTCAAACCGACCCGCTGGCCCAGCGGCAGCATCTCACGAGCCAGCTCCTCCCGCCTGCGCGCAAGCGGATGGATCAGCTCAGTGCCAACTGCGCCAGCGCCCTGGATATCGCCCGGCGGAGCGGAATTGAGGAATACGTCCTTCAGAGCCAGCGCGACGGCCTCGACCGGCTTTCCTGGCTTTACCTCAAGCTGTTGTTGGCGCGACAAATGCTCGATACGCGCGACGCAGACACCACCGGTTCGCAGCTCCGCAGGCAGTTGACGCAGCTCGAGAACGACCTCGCCTCCCCCACGGTTGCCGAGAGTATTCGCGAGAGCAAACGTGAAACCATGCGCATCCTCAACCGCAGGCTCGAACTGCTCCAGCACCGCGGGCAGTCGCTGGCAGAGATTGATGCCGACCTGGCGCGCATCGAAGCGCAGGCATCGCTCGCGGTGGATAATGCGTCACTCGGGCCGCAGTCGGAACACTCCACCAGCACCATTTCTCTCACTTCGGCCATGCTCGAGAATGATCTGTTTGGCGCATCGCAAGCGACGGTCGATTCGCTCGATCAACGCTATCAGGAGAGGTTGGAGCAACAATAACCTGCGGGTAAGCTTCTGCTCACATGAGTACTTCAATCGCCTGTCAGCTATACACGCTTCGAGAGTTCCTCAAGACCCCCGCCGACATCGCCGCGACACTCGCGCGGGTGAAGCGGGCCGGCTTCGGGGCGGTGCAGCTCTCTGCTCTAGGCCCGATTGATCCAAAAGAGCTGGCCGGCATTCTAAACGGTGAGGGTCTGACCTGTTGCGCGACGCATGTCGGCCTGGAGCGGCTGCGCGACCAACCGCAGCAGGTGATCGACGAACATGCGCTCTGGAATTGCCAGTATACGGCACTCGGCCATTTCAAAGCCGCCAGCGCCGCCGAATGGAAGAAGTTCGCCGCCGACTTCAGCGCCATCGCGGGGAAGTATGCATCGTCGCCGCTGCGCCTGGGCTACCATAATCACAACCACGAACTCGTGAAGTTTGATGGGAAGACCGCGCTGCAAATCATGCTTGACGATTGCTCCAACGACGTATGGATGGAGATCGATACTTACTGGATCCAGGCCGGCGGCGGAGACCCTTGCGACTGGATTCGCCGCTGTGCGGGACGCATTCCGTGCGTGCATTTCAAAGACATGGCAGTCACCAACGACCGGCAGCAACTCATGGCCGAAGTCGGCGAAGGCAATCTCAACTGGCCGGGAATCCTCGCAGCGTGCCGGGAGGCAGGGGTCAAGTGGTACATCATCGAGCAAGACAACTGCAACGGACGAGACCCTTTTGAGAGTATCGCGATCAGCTTGCGAAATCTGAAAGGAATGGGGCTGACTTGATTTAAGACGATTGTTCACCGCCGAGGCGCGGAGAATGCGGGCGAGACGCCGGCCGGAGCCTAAGCTCGGCGCTCCGTGTTTCTGGTGCGGCTTACTTCTTCAGGGCAACGCCCGCCTTGGTATCACCGGCACCCGCGCCGACACCCACCGGCTGCTGCTTGCTTTCCGGCACGCGGAACAGCGTTTGGCAGTGTTGGCATTTCACCAGCTTCCCGCGAATTTCGTCAGGAACAGCCAGAATCTTGCGGCAGCGGAGGTTGGGGCAGATAAGCTGACATGGCATGGCGATAACGTCTCCACAGGTGTTATCGGCGAGCGAGTTGCCCCGCTTGAATGATTGCGAGCCGCGATTCGACCTGCAGACGGGTCATTTCTTGTCAATCGCAGCCGAAAATGCCGGCGGTAACGCCTGTAACTCAACCGCGGGCGCGTTCTTGAATGGGTTGTAGAGCGGGTCTCCTAATACCACGATCTTCCAACTCGTCATGGGAGCGGTGCGCCAGTACACCTCGGCCATGGTGAGCTTTCCCGTCAGCAACAGCGGCACATATTCATCCGCCAGCGGAAAGGCTGAAAGGTATGGCTCGCTCACCGCGCCGAGCGTGAAACATACTGGGTGTCCAAAGCCCCCCGCCGATGCCCCGAATCGCGACGGCGGTGTAACTGGCCACATGAAACCCAACCGATCCGGTGACAAACATGCCCGGAAGATGCACTTTGTCCGGGTCATACCAACCACAATACACAGCAATATCTTTCAAGGAGTCATCGGCGATAAGCTTGTCGCTCTCATCAAAAATCACCGGCAAGGTACAATCG
>ERZ761609.1632-NODE-1632-length-18860-cov-21.254507_pt1 | contig 18860 bp, 10 predicted proteins | sample MGYA00511163_ERZ761609 | MGnify/ENA primary metagenome ERZ761609 (study PRJEB28899, sample SAMN02445070) | bioreactor sludge metagenome | biome: EBPR sludge | place: Australia: Brisbane, Thorneside Wastewater Treatment Plant | collected 2011-12-16 ... | reverse complement strand
AGAATACCAAAACTCCTCAGCAGCCAACTCGATTGTAGAATCGGACTACAACAACCTGTTCACCTCTGGTTCTTTCATCGGAAGAGATGGATCCACTAACTACGGTACCCTGAATGAATGGCAAACCGCTACCGGATTTGAAGCCAACTCGCTATCTATTGATCCCCAATATCAATCCAACACGGTACTCTATACAGCAGTATCTGCACTTTCCAACATTGGAAAAAATATAAATGCAATCGTGCCTGATGATATAGATGGAATAGCCAGGCCCTCCACACCTAGTATTGGAGCCAACCAATTTGGATCATCCGGCACCCCGTTAAGTGGTGAGTATACCATAAATGCAAGTGGTTCAGGCACCAATAATTTTATTACAATCACGGCTGCGTTAGACGCACTAAAAAACTTTGGCATAAGTAGTCCTGTGACTTTTAAAATTACGGGTGATTTTAATGAGCAGCTTACCTTTCTGGCTGTTTCAGGATCTTCATCAACCAACACAATAACTTTTGAATCGGCAACAGGGATGCCAGGTGATGCAATTATTCGCTATACCTCTACGACCAGTGGTTCAAATTTTACTATAAGGTTGAACAACGCTGACTATCATCGATTGAAAAACCTTACTATTAAAGCAGAAGGTACTACCTATGGCCGGGTGATTCACGCGATCAATCGAACCATTAATCTTGAGTTGGATGGAAACGTAATCGAAAGCGTTGTAACCACAAACACCTCAGCTGATCGCAGTGGTATTATAATCGTTTCGGCTCAGTCACAAAATGTTCACATCATAAATAACACCATTCGGTTTGGTGCTGTGGGTATAGATTTTCAAGGACCCACGTCAAAAGCTACAGGAACACTTTTGCAAAATAATTTAATCTTTCAATCGTATCATAGGGGAATTATTTTGGACTATCATACAGCTTTTGTTCTTGATAAAAATCGGGTATCCAATAATCCATCATCCACTAGTTTTCAGGGACTGACCATCGCAAACGTAAATGGGGCATATCAAATCACGGCCAATAAGGTAACCGGTGGTAATGCAACTGCATTAGACATGTATGCGGCCTTAGCCACTGTGGGATCACCGGCTCTTATCGCCAACAACTTCTTCCAGTCCAATAATGGAGCAAGTTTTGCAACAGTTAATATGAACTATATTCAGAATGCTAATTTTTATCACAACAACATTAATGCAACTGGTACCGGTACAGGTTTGTATTATGCCTCAGCTTCTGGACAAAATATTAACCTGATAAATAACAATATCAAATCAAATGGCTACACGCTCAACGTTATCAACACGCCAGCCATTAGTCAAATTAACTATAATAATTACTTTACAAGTGGTACAACACTGGCGCGTTGGAATAGTGTAGACCAACCTGCCCTGGGTGCATTGCAAGGAGCGACAGGTCAAGATACAAATTCACTTTCTGTCGATCCACAATACCAGTCAGATAGCGATCTTACCACACTTGCTTCATCACTGGCAGGTGCAGGGTTGGATTTAACTGCTTTTGTACCTGCTGATATTAACGGAAGTATTCGATCTATCCCAGTCAGCATAGGAGCCACTCAATATTCAGCTGCCTTTAATTTTGATGGAGTATTAAGTCGAATTATTACTCCGGCTAATTCGTGTTCATTAACGAATGCAACAGATGTTCGTGTAGAAGTAACCAACCTGGGGGCGGTATCAATTTCAGGATTACAGGTTGCCTATCAGATCAATGGAGGAGCTCCTGTGGTTGAAACTATACCTGGAACAGTTACTATCCTTCCGGCAGGTAAGTATGAATACACATTTGCTCAAAAAGCTGACCTCACAGTCAAACAAGCTTATACGGTGAAGGCATATATTATATTTGCCGCGGATGAGAATACCACCAACGACCAACTTGAAACAACGGTAACCCATTTTCCTGATCTGGTCACAACCCTTACGGGAGACGCAACTATCTGTAAATCTACCTCCATCACACTAACTGCTACCGGAGGTACTCAATACCTGTGGGATACAGGTGCTACATCTGCTTCAATTACCGTAACGCCATTAGTAACGACAACCTATTCTGTTACAATAACAAATGCCAATGGATGTTCAGAGGCAAAATCTGTTGTTGTTACCGTTAAAGAAATTCCATTGATCAGTTATACCAATGACCTCGGGTATACAAGTTCATTGGTATCACCCACACAGGGCGGTTCTGATCTACCTTTTGAGTTCAGAATGATCTATACGGATACCAATGGTAACTTGCCTGCCAGTGGCTACCCCAGGGTAGAACTTGATGCGAACAGTAATGGGCAGGCAACGGATCCGTTGGATATCATACGGGTAATGCAGGAAGCGGATGCGACAGATGTTGATGTAACGGATGGAAAAGAATACAGAGTTACGATTACCAACTTGTCGGATCAAATTAGTTGGAAAAGCCGAATTGTTGCAAATAATTCAGATGGTTGCAGTGCTCAAACTCCATTTGTTTCCGAGCCCTTCGTTTCAAATGATTTACTAGACGTTGCCATCTATGCCAACGATATCTCATTCAGTAAGTCCAATCCTGCCATTAATGAATCTATAAAGATTTATGCACGCATTCGAAATACCTCAGATTTTGTAGCAGAGAATTTTGTTGTATCTGCTTACATAGAAAATGTGCAGGTATTTTCAAAAACAGTAGTACAAGTAAATCCACAATCATCTATCACCTTGCAATGGGATCAAAACTTTGTTGCATCCGGGTTTTATCCTGTGAAGGTGGTAATTGATGAAACCAACGTGTTGAGTGAAGACAATGAACTAAATAATTTTGCCATTCGACCGGTGATTGTTGGGGATTATCAATTGCCCGGTGGTATTAATCCCGTTGCCACTGCATTACCTCTTTCATTACAACCGAATAGCATTATTACCATTACTGGTAAAGCAGAATATTTTGGGATTCAGCCATCCGTTGACCCGGATGTGGCAGGGGCAACCGTTATTGTACGAATAACAGGTGGTGGTGTTGGCCAAACCACTACCCTGGCTGATGGCACTTACCAACTTGGAGTCCGTGTTCCTGCTGTAGCCGGCACCTATACACTCAACGTAGAAGTGACTGATTATACCTTAACCGGCTACCAGGGACCAATTACATTTACGGTGCTACCGGCTCCACCTCTCCCAGATTTATCCACGATTATTACGCTATCAAAGTCTACCATTTTGCAGGGAGAGCAAATAACCGGTACGGCTATCATACAAAATGTGGGTGAGATCGCGGCTAATAATTTTGTGTTCCGCTATCTCAATTGTGATGCTATCCTTGGTGAGTACGTCATCGCTCAATTAAATCCTGGTGAGTCATTGACCTATCAATTCACTACCACTACCAATGTGATAGGTGATTGTTTCAATCGCAATAATTGCTTGTTTAGGAGTGAAGCTGACTTGAATAATCAAGTGGTGGAGAAAACAAAAATCAATAATCAATCCACTGCTTATCTCACAGTGCTTCCTGGTAAGCCAGATCTCACTGTGAATAACCCTACCAATCAATCTATACCGGGTAATATAAATATGCTTAATCCATTTACATTTTATGTAAGAGTAGACAACATTGGAGGTGTTGATGCCAGCACACCGTTTGATGTCAACGTGTACATGGATGCAACACTGATACACACTGAATCATTGGCTTCCTTACCAACTTGTGCAAACCATACATTTACGGTGGCGCATACCTTCTCAGATATTCTCGACCATGTGGTGACTATCCGTGTTGATGAACCAATTGGTTCTGGAAATGTTGACGAATACAGAGAAACCAACAACGAATTTTCTAAAATCATTAAACATCTCCCGCCACCATTACAATATCCAAACCTAAATGTTAACAATCAGGATATTACCGTTACTCCGGTTTTACCAGCTGTAGGTAATAATTTCAATATTGATGTTGTATATCGGAATGCGGGATCTGTGCCAATTGCAGCTCCGTTTGATCTGGAATTAACAGTAATTGAGAACGGAATCCCACGCATTGAGACGCAAACCGTTAATAGCGGAATGGCGGTAGGGGCAACTGCCACAGCAACCCTGACAACAAACCTTCAAAGTGATGGTGATCATGCTTTTCGCATTCAGCTGGATAACGGGAATGCCATCACCGAAAGCTCAGAAGGGGATAACGTGGCTCAGATGCCGTTGTGTCTTGATTTTTCAATAGGCCCTCTGGGTGGAGTTTGGAGTGGTGGGTTTTATGTGAATACTATCCAGAATTTGATTGCAACTATTTACAACAATGGCTTATTTACTGCTACTAACGTTCCTGTTTCTTTTTATTTGGATAATGTGCCGATTGGATCCACAACCTTACCTGTAGTTGGTCCTGGTGTTCAGGTAGGTAGCTACTCTGTATCTCTTCCATTCCTATTCGATCAGGTGGGCACATTTGAATTAAAAGTGAAAGTAGATGATTTGAATGCCTATACCGAATGCCGCGAGGATAACAACGAATATAAAGCAAACATTAACGTGCGCGTACCAGCTCCTGATTTGAGGGTACTTTCCGAGTATATTTCTCCCAGCAAAATCAATCCCGATATAAACGAACCCATAACCATTTTCCTATCCTATGATAATATTGGGGTAGGGGCAACTGGCCCATTCAAGGCACGCATTCTTGTGGATGATGTTCCTTTGGGTTTGGATATTAATATTCCTTCTGTAACAGCAGGGGAGGATGGTACAATACAGGTGACAACTCCTTACAGTAGTTCCACTGCCGGCATCCGAATTATTCGTGCGCTATTGGATCCTGACAATGAAATTACAGAGACAACGAAAACAAATAATGAAGCCTCCCGGGCATTGGTGGTGGGCAAGGCGCCTAACTTGTTGTTCACCGATTTGCAATCGAGTATTTCCTGTCCAGCTGATGGTGATAATGTGGTAATAACTGCGACAATGTTTAACTCCGGAGATCTTGATGCTACAGCAGATGTACATTTCTTTTACATTACTGAATCGGATACCATTCCCATTGATGTGAAGCAGTTTACCCTTGCGGGTAAACAATCCATCTCTGTTCAGACCGATTGGCTGGTTATCAATAAGAATTTTAAACTCTATGGAGAAATAAGAGGAAGTGATCCTGAAGAATTTGATCTTACGGATAATACCATCTTAACCAAACTTTGCGGTGGCCCTTATTATAATCTCCTGGTATCGGCTATGGGTCAAGGCATAGTTCAAAAGACGCCAAGCCTCAACCGCTATGAAGGAGTACAACAAGTCAAGATAACAGCTGTCCCTGCTGCTGGTTGGGATTTTATTGGTTGGCAGGGCGATGCGATAGGTACAACAAATCCATTAACATTTGACCTCACGAGCGATCGGAATATTTCAGCTATGTTTAGTCAAACCGTTACCATTCCGACAGCTCAGAACGGGGAGCGCTGTGGGGAGGGAGTTGTGACTCTGGGTGCCACAGGTGCAACAGGGACAGAAACCTATGAATGGTATACCCAGGCTACCGGAGGTGCTCCAATCTCTGTTTCTACAAACCCAACTTTTACTACACCATCGTTAACAACAACAACTAGTTACTATGTATTGATCCGATCCTCATCAAATCAAAGTTCCAGAATGGAAGTAGTAGCTACTATAAACCCTATTCCAGCCCAACCCATAATCACCATAATTGGTGATATGCCTTTCTGCCCTGAAAAGCAGGAGAGTGTAACCCTGGTAGCGCCTTCAGGTTTTGCTGAATATTTATGGTCAAACTCCGAAGCTACAGAACAAATTGTTGTGACCAGCGCTGGCACTTACAGTGTTCAGGTAACCAACACACAAGGTTGTACAAGTGAAGCATCTCTTCCGTTAGACATAACTGTAGAATCATGCACAGAACTAATCGTTTACAACGGTATATCCGCTAATGATGATGAGTTGAACAGCTATATGCAAATCAAAAACATTGATGCGTTCCCTGATACAAGGGCCAATCAGTTAAAGATCTACAACCGTTGGGGAGATATGGTATTTGAGGTAAGAAATTATGATAACTTAAATAACAAGTTTGTAGGACTTAATAGGAATGGTGACAAACTGCCTTCAGGCACCTATTTCTACATTCTGAAATTTGATTCAGGTAGACCTGGTTTAAGTGGGTATCTTGAGTTGAAACGGTAAAATTATTACAGCATACCTGTATAATTTCTTATTGCAGATGAAATAAGCCACCTGTTTTTTGTTGCAAAGGGGGATTATCAACCTTCCATAAAAGTATAATTTTACTTTGAAGACTCTCTCACTGTCAGTATCTTAGCGCCTTATATCTAATTTTTTAGACTAAGTAAAACATTTTTTACTATGAGAGCCATCTGGAAAGGTCACATTCAATTTTCGCTGGTCACTATCCCGATAAGGATTTACAATGCTATTGATTCTGGTCGGTCGATTAGTTTCAATTTGTTATCTAAAGAAGGACACAACCCGGTTAGCTATGAAAAGAAGGATAAGGTGACAGGTAAGCCATTGAAAAATGATGAGATTGTAAAGGGCTATCAGTATGAACCTGGTCAATTCGTGATTGTTGAACCGGATGACTTTAGTAAAGTGAAGTTGAAGAGCACGAGGGTGATCGAGATAGAAGGTTTTGTGAAAGAGGAAGAAGTGCATCCTACCCTGTTTGAAGCTCCTTATTTTATTGGCCCTGATGGAGATGTGGCTGCTAAAGCATATGCATTGCTGTGTGGTACGTTAAAGGAAAGTGGTAAGATTGGAGTAGGTAAAGTAGTGTTGAGAGATCGGGAAACGCCTGTATTGATCAATCCACACGAGGGGGGTATTATGATGTATAGATTGAGGTATCCCAATGAGGTGAGGAGTATGCGCGAAGTGCCTCAATTGATAGAAGTAAAAGAGGCTGATAAAGAGCAACTTAAACTAGCTAAGACATTGGTGGATTCAATGACTACCAAGTTTTCCAAAATAGAAATGAAGGATCATTACTATGATGCATTGAAAACCATCATTGATGCTAAAATAGCTGGCAAAGAAGTGGTGACAGTAACTGAAGAAGAACCGGAGGTGGTGGATATCATGACGGCTCTTAAAGCCAGTATTGATCAGGCTAAAAAGAAGCCTATGGAAAAGGCGAAAGGAACCCTTGCCAGAGAAAAGAAAAAAGCAAAACCCGCAAAAGCAGTTAAACGAAAGGCCAGCTAAGCTGTGCTTCGCATTCTTCGCCTAATCCTTTATCTTTGCACCCGTGGCAAAGGTGATTAAATTTCCAATTCAAACGCCTGAGAAGTTTGGCTTTAAGCCTGTAAGAAGGCGTAAAACAACCGGTACCTCCAAACCTGGCCAACTCAATTTGTTTACCGGTGGTAAACTGGTAAAACTCAATCAACTTTCTGCTTTTGAAGAAGCCTTGCTGATGGATGAGCAAGGTGACGTTAAGGCAAAGGAACTCTACCAAAAAGCCATTCTGGAGGGTGATTCTATCGCAGATGCTTACTGTAATTTAGGGATTATAGAATCGGAGGCAAAGAATTTTGGTAAAGCGATTGATTGCTTCACTTTGTCCTTAAAAGAGGAACCAAGGCATTTTGAGTCACACTACAACCTGGCTAACCTGTATGCCGAGATTGGTAATTTTCCTTTGGCCAAAGTGCATTACCAAACCTCAATTGAAATTGAACCGGAATTTCCCAATAGCCACTTTAACCTGGGGCTGACGCTGGCAATGAACAAGGAAATTGAGAATGCTATTCTATCCCTTATGAATTACAGAAAACGAGCTGCTCCTGAAGAAAGGGGGCATGCCGATGAGCTGATCAGCACGCTTACACACACAATTACCAATTAAATTTTCCTTAACTGCCTCAATACCTTTTTCCCTCTGGATACAAATCCGGCACTGGCATAGGGCATTTGATCTTCGATGATGGCGATAAGTTCTCCTTTAAGTTCCGGATATTCACGAGTGAGATTGGCCAATACCGTCATACTAAAGACTTTAATAGCTACAGGCTCTTTTTTGCCATGAAGTAATTTAAAGCAATTGTTGAGCGTAATTCCGTGTAATGATTTTGGAATTTCAATGAATTGAAGCAATCTGACCGTATTCCTTTTCACAGCATCGGGAAGTTTAGGCTTTTTTAGATTGGTGATTATCTCTTTTAAGTGAGGTTCAATCAGTTGTGGGTGTTTCTTTACAGAATAGCTTAGTGGCCATGCCGCACGTTGAGTAATTCGATATTCACAGTTCAGAAAAGCATCAACCAATACCGAAAACCGCTCCTGATCATTTCCTACATAGGCCACAATCCTGTCACAAGTTGCTTTATTAAAATCCTTTTGGAGTTCTTTTATTAGGTTCATAATCAGTGAATTAGATTAGAAATAAAAACATAACTATCTGAATATTAGGATTTTTAACCACTTGATATTAACTTCATATTTAAGTTAAAATCGATGTGTTTATGTTAATATTTTTTGCCATCGCTGCTATGTCCATTTTTCAGATAGGCCTCTGCTTTCTTTGTCTGCACCTGCAAAAGGCCAGGGCGCTTAGAAGGTCTAATTGAAAAACCAGAACTGCTAAATTTAGAAAAGGGTCTCTATTTTTAGGGGTCATCCTGTATTTCATTCTTTGTTCTGCTAAATTGCCGCCCAATTGAGCAGACGTGAATTATTTATCAGCAGACAAGTTATCAAAGTCGTATAACGACCGTTGGTTATTCAAGAACCTAACACTGGGCATTTCGGCTGGTGAAAAATTCGCTCTTGTGGGTGAGAATGGGACTGGCAAGACCACATTACTTAAAATTTTAACAGGTGAAATCCCTTCAGATTCTGGTACCGTCAGTTTACGTGAGGGAGTTCGATTAGGTTACCTTACCCAACAGCCTGTTGCTGAGGGGCATCTTTCCATCAAAGACATTCTCTTTGACGAGAGCAACGCTGTGGCGGCTGCTGTGATGCGTTATGAGGAGTGCATTCACAATGCAGATACCTCTCCGGAGGAAATGCAGACTGCATTGGAGCAGATGGAAGAATTGGATGCCTGGGAATTCGATTCTAAAGTGAACGAAATCACCTCAAAACTTGGAATCACCAACTTTGACCAAAAATTCTCTACGCTATCCGGTGGGCAGCGGAAAAGAGTTTTTATGGCAAAAATGCTGCTGCAAGATCCAAACATCCTTATCATGGATGAGCCCACGAACCATTTGGACCTGGAGGCGATAGAATGGCTGGAGAATTACCTGTCAGGACAGAACATCACCCTGATTATGGTGACCCACGACAGGTATTTTCTCGATAATGTAGCAACCACAATTATTGAACTCGACAAAGGGAAACTGTATACCTACAAAGGCAACTATGCCTACTTTCTGGAAAAGAAGTCGGAGCGTGAGGAGATATTGAAAGTGGAAGTATCCAAGGCGAGAAACCTGCTTAAGAAGGAGTTGGAATGGATGAGACGCCAACCAAAGGCACGAGGCACCAAGGCAAAGTATAGAATTGAAGCTTTCCACGAGTTAAAGGATAAGGCATCTCAAAACCTGAAGAAAGAAAGGATGGAATTGGACATCCAAAAGACCAGGCAAGGTGGAAAGATCATCGAACTTTATAATGTAAACAAGTCCTACGGAGAGAAGAAGATGGTCGATGATTTCTCCTATATTTTTAAGAAAAAGGATCGTATCGGGATAGTAGGAAGCAATGGAGTGGGAAAGTCGACCTTTTTGGATCTACTAACGGGTAAATCAAAACCGGATTCTGGTGAAATACTACCAGGCCAAACAACCAAACTTGGATACTTTACGCAGGAGGCATCTGAGCTTAATCCAGATCACCGTGTGATCGAAGAAGTAAAAGATATTGCAGAGTTTATTGCGTTGTCTGATGGCACTCAAATATCGGCATCCGCGTTCCTGGAGCTGTTTCTCTTTCCACCGGAGAAGCAATACAACATCATTGGCAAGCTAAGCGGAGGTGAAAAGAAAAGATTACAGTTGCTGAAGGTGTTGATTACGAATCCGAACTTTTTGGTATTGGATGAGCCTACCAATGATTTCGACATTGAAACACTAAACGTGTTAGAAGATTTTTTGGATAAGTTTACGGGGTGTCTCGTATTGGTTTCTCATGATCGATATTTTATGGATCGTCTGGTGAATCAATTATTTATTTTCGAGGGTGATGGAAAAATCAAGGTGATGAATGGGAATTACTCTGATTATAAGTCGTACAAAGAAGAGGAAGAAGCTACACCTGCCGAAGCAAAGAAGCCCGTTCAAGAAAAAGTAGTGACTCCAACAGATGATTCCAAAAGAAAAATTTCATTTGCCGAAAAAAAAGAGCACGAATCCTTAGAAAAGGAAATCTCAGCAATGGAGAAAGAAAAGGAAACACTTATTAAAAAACTTAGTTCCGGAGCATTGGAGACAGAAGAGCTTGTCAATTGTTCTAAAAGAATCAAGGAGCTCACCGATGCGATTGATTCGAAAACTTTGCGATGGCTTGAATTGGAAGATTTCGACTAGAACTACATTGTCATACAATCCCTTTTCACAGAACTCCCTTTGGTTTTCTTGCATGGTAAAGTCGAGATAGAAAAAAGCGATTAATACGCCTTGAGTAAAAAGAAGGCCGTAAATACGAAGTCTACTGACTATTCATGGATTTCCTAAAGTAGAAATAAAAGGGAATTCCAGTTGCTACCAGAAAAATTCCAATCATTGCTTCCCTGGGTTTGGTAAGAAGTGTATTCCCGATAAAGACAACACAGAAAAGGACATAGAGTGCAGGTATCACTGGATAGCCCCACGTCTTATAGGGTCTTGGTGTATCTGGTTCTTTCACACGCATCACAAATACACCAAATGCCGTGGCTCCGTAAAAAATAAAAGCAGCAAAGACAAGCATATCAGTTAGCTGATCAAAAGTACCTGATAATACTAATAACGAAGACCAAATTCCTTGCAACCACAATGAATTATGAGGCACTCTATTTTTATTCAATGTACCAATTGAAGTAAAGAACATTCCCATATTACTCATGGCATAATATATTCTTGAAGAACTGATGACAGACGCGTGGGTACATGCCAGCACCGTAACGAGAATTAGAGTAGAAATAATTATGCCCCCATTATCTCCCCAAAAGATTTTTACGGCTTCCACTGCTGCTATTTGATTGGTGGATTTATAAACCATTGTAAGCTGGTTGATGGGTAACAGAGTGAGGTAGGTAAAATTAACCAGCATGTAAAGCGCGATTACGATTAACAAACCAAAAAGTAAACTCAGTGGAATATTTTTCCGCGGCTCTTTTATTTCTCCGGCAATGAACCCTACAGAATTCCACCCCTCGTAGCCCCAGAATGCTGCCAGCATAGCGGTGAGTAGCGCACTTATACTTACATCCTTTAATGGGGGAACCTGTACAACGGGCGCAAAATCACTTTTGCTACTAGTTAACCCAAAAAAGACAATCAGAAATATTCCCAGCAAGATCATCACTAACAATCCAGTGCTCAGTCCCATACCCGTCCTTATTCCATAAGTGTTAATGTAAGTGAGAATTAGAATTAATAAGATGGCTACGACCTTAATATTGAAATCTGCAAACGGATAAAATACACCAAACAAACTAAATTCCTGAAGAGAAGAAAGAATGGAAGGAATAGCCACGATCTCATTTAACGATTGGGCAAACACATAACCCAGTGAAGCAATCGTAGCCGTTTTTAAAATTGATAAATTAGCCCAACCATACAAATAAGAGAAGAAGCGATTGTAGATACGTTTGAAATACACAAACTCTCCACCGGTATCAGCAAGCATACCTGCTAGCTCCATACTGCTTAAGGTGCCAAACAAGGTTACTATTCCCGCCAGCAGCCAACATAACAAGACCAAAAAAGCTGAGTCCAATTCTGCCGCCATTGGAGCCACCTTTTTGTATATTCCTGAGCCAAGGATGTTTCCCACCACTACCACTACGGCAAGTTTTAACCCCAACGATTGGTTAAGTGTGGTAGTAGGTTTGTTCAATTGAAATATTTTGTTCTGACAAGATCGGAATTTTTTAATCAGACTCCCTATTTTGAATTAGAAGAATTCAACCAGAAGTCACGTATGATGCGGGATGCACTTAAGATATTGACTCCAGGAAGTAAAATTGATCTCCTTCTCCCGTATGCAATCTTCTGATCGGCAACATTTTTTGGCTAAGTTTATGCTTTAACGGCCTTGCATGTATCTCATTCTCATTCTACTTTCCTTTCTTTTACAGGATCAGGTACCCCTGAAGCCGAGTGATGAATTTATATTTAAGTTGGATTATGAATTCCGCACGAAACCTGGCGGTGATGGTAAGCCAGGAGGGTTTGCTGCAGGTAAATTGCCCTATGCGGAGATAAGGATTACACCCACAAAACTTTCAGATAGTGAGGAGAGGGTGAGAATTACCAACAATTTGGGGCATAAGATTTACTCGCGCAGGGCTGTTGTTGATAATGAAATGGTTATCGATATGGGGTTTACTGATGATTTGAAAGACCATATCTCCGTTTATGCATTTGATATAGTGTTTTTTTCTAAGAAGGGGGATGAGAGCAGAATCACCCTTTTTGTGGAGGAGGATGGCACAGTTTTAATCAATGGTGAGAAACATGGAAAATTTTAATTATTAAGTTACCACTTACTGTACTATGGAGCAAATCGTGTAACTATTTCCTTAAAAGATCAGAATCCTTGTTACCTTTTGAGATTATTTTCCGTTAAAATCTAAATTATTCCAATTCAACTCATGATGAGAATAGTTATACTCTTTGTACTCACTGCCTCAGTAAGTTCATTTTCACAAAATACTTCCCAGCCCAATGCAGCAGAAATAAAGTTGCGCTTGAAAAAACTCAACTTCCTGGGCACTGTGTTGTACGTGGCCGCCCACCCTGATGATGAAAATACACGTGCCATAGCCTACCTCTCCAACGAGCGCTTGGCTACCACAGGCTATCTTTCTATGACCAGAGGTGACGGTGGTCAAAACCTGATTGGTCCGGAGATCAGAGACCAGTTAGGCTTAATCAGAACGCAAGAATTATTGGCTGCAAGAAGGGTAGACGGTGGCCATCAATTTTTTACCAGGGCCAATGATTTTGGTTATTCGAAAAATGATGCAGAGACCTTTAGAATTTGGAACAAAAAGGAAATATTATCTGACGTGGTTCAGGTAATAAGGAAATTTCAACCCGATATTATCTTAACCCGATTTCCGCCTGATGCCAGAGCGGGACATGGACATCATACTGCTTCCGCAGTATTAGCACAAGAAGCATTTGATTTGACTAATAATCCAGCTGCTTTTCCTGATCAATTGTCGACTTTGGGAGTGTGGCAGGTAAAGGGACTTTATACCAATACCGGAAGATGGTGGAATACTGACATTGATCAAAACACACCTGGTATTGTAGCAATGGATGTGGGAGTGTATAATCCATTGATTGGTCAATCCTATTCTGAGATGGCGGCAGTGAGTAGGACACAGCACAAAAGTCAGGGATTTGGTTCCTCCGGAAGCAGAGGAGAAGAACTTGAATTTTTTGAATTTGTAAAAGGGTATCATGCCCGGAAAGATATTTTTGAAACGGTAAACACCACTTGGTCAAGAGTGGATGGAGGCAGCAAAATAGAACCTCTTGTTGAAAAACTGATTGCCGAGTACAATGAAGAAAATCCATCTGCTTCTGTTGCTATGTTACTAAAGGTGAGAACAGAGATATTGGGATTGAAAGATGGTATCTGGAAAACCAGAAAGCTGAAAGAAGTTAATCGGTTGATTAAAGATTGTCTTGGGTTGTATTTAGAAATAAAGGCGGATAACTATTACCTGGCTCCTGGAGAAAAAGTAGAGAGTACTTTTGAATTGGTCAATCGCGCGAATCTTGCGCTGAAGGTAAAGAGAATTACAGCATCTGCATTATCCTACGACTCAATGTTAGAAACCTCCCTGGTTGACAATAAACCATTTCGACTAACAACAAGAAAGACCCTTCAGGCTAATACACCATATTCTGACCCCTACTGGCTTCAGGAAAGCCATTCATTGGGGTTATTTACAGTTAAAGACAAATTGTTAATTGGAAAACCCGAAAATGATCCGGCTATTCAATTTCAAATTCAGGTAGAACTGAGTGGAGAATTGTTGACGTATACTGTTCCACTGATTTATAAATGGACGGATCCTGTAAAAGGAGAGCTTTGGCGCCCTGTTGAGGTTGTGCCTGCCATGTCTTTGAATTTATCAGAGTCGGTAGTGGTGTTCAGTGATGCTACACCAAAATCGGTTTCTGTGTTGGCCAAATCCCACTCGGGCAAAAAATTGAAAGGAGAGATTTTACTTGACCTGCCTAAAGGCTGGAGATCTGAACCATCGCGGCAGCCATTTGAACTTGCAAACAGAGGAGATGAAAAATCAATTTCCTTCACGGTATTCCCATCAAATGAAGAAACGACTTCAGCACTCAAAGCAAAGGCAATCGTAGATGGGCAAACATTGAATCAGTCGATGCAGATTATTTCATACGATCATTTTCCGATACAAACTTTATTACCACCTGCTGAAGCAAAGTTGGTACGAATTGATTTAAAGAAAGCGGGTGGACTTATTGGGTATATTGAAGGAGCTGGAGATCAAATACCGGCAGCGCTTAGAAATATGGGATACGAGGTGTTTGAGATGAAGAATGATGAAGTAACACCTGAGAATCTTGCCAAAATGGATGCCGTAGTTTTGGGTATTCGCGCACTGAATACAAATGAAAGGATTCAATTTTTTATGCCGGATTTGTTGGACTATGTAAAAAAGGGCGGAACAATGATCGTGCAATACAATACGAATTCAAGGATGGAAATTGATAAAGATAAATTTTCTCCTTATCCACTTACCTTGTCACGTGACCGGGTAACAGATGAAGACAGTGAAGTTAAAATTTTGAAACCGAATCATGTAGCGCTTAGCGCACCCAATAAGATTACGACAAAAGATTTTGAAGGATGGGTACAGGAACGGGGATTGTACTTTCCCAATCAATGGGATTCAAAGTTCGAAGCACTCATTGCTATCAACGATCCTGGTGAAGAGATGAGTGAGGGTTCCTTGCTAGTTGCTAAATATGGAGAAGGAAATTATGTTTACACCGGCTTGTCATTTTTCAGAGAACTTCCTGAAGGCGTTCCTGGTGCTTATAAACTATTTGCTAATCTGGTCTCGTTAAGCAAAACACAAAAATTGACAAACCAAAAAATTAAATCCGGAAAATAAATGTCAGAAGAGCAAGAAGAAAAGCCTCCCGTTTTCTCCCGGTGGAGCACATGGTATTGGCTGTTAATGATCGTACTGGCTGTCCAGATTCTTATCTATCTTTTTATTACTAACTCTTTCTGATGAATACTATTGACTGGGTAATTCTATTCACCACACTCATTCTTATTGTTGCTTATGGAACGTGGAAGAGTCGGGGAAGTAAAAATATAGATGGATACCTTCTGGGTAATAAAAGCCTACCCTGGTGGAATGTTTGTTTGTCGATCATGGCAACACAGGCAAGTGCCATTACTTTTTTATCTACACCTGGACAGGCGTATGAAGATGGCATGCGTTTTCTTCAGTTCTATTTTGGGCTGCCATTGGCAATGGTCATTCTCAGCATTACTGCGGTGCCACTGTATCATCGGCTAAAAGTTTATACAGCTTACGAATATCTGGAGAGTCGGTTTGACTTAAAAACCAGATCGCTTGCAGCATTTTTATTTTTGATGTTGCGTGGCCTTTCTGTTGGAATTACAATTTATGCTCCGTCATTAATTCTTTCCACCATGTTGGATTGGAACATTAACATCACCACCATATTTATTGGTACGTTGGTAATGATTTATACTGTGAGCGGTGGAACAAAAGCAGTAAGCATGACCCAAAAATATCAACTGACCATTATTATGGGAGGGATGTTTATTGCAGGTTGGATTGCTTTTTCTAAACTACCGGATAACATTACGTTCACTGAAGCTTTTCAGGTGGCAGGAGAGATGGGCAAACTCAACCTTATCAATTTGTCTTTTGACTTGAGTGACCGATATAACATATGGTCGGGGTTGATAGGGGGACTGTTTCTTTTTCTGTCCTACTTTGGTGCTGATCAGTCGCAGGTAGGCAGATATCTTGGCGGGAGTTCAATTGCACAGAGCAGATTAGGCCTGATTTTCAATGGCCTTTTGAAAGTGCCTATGCAGTTTGTCATACTCTACATTGGAATTTTGGTGTTTGTGTTTTATCAATTCAATCAGGCCCCTGTTTTCCACAATCAGTCTTTGAAAGACAAGGCCATGCAAACTGAGTATGCAGGAGACATAGCCACATTGGAATCAGAATATGATGAAGTTTTCATTGAGAAAAGAAAAGAGGCGGTGAATATGGTTAAAGCCATGCGGCAAGATAACTCAGCCTTAGTGGAGCAAACCCGTGTGTCAATTGAAAAGATACAAGATGTTGAGAAGGGGATACGTGCGGAAGTGAAAGAGAAAATTTCAGCAGCTATCCCGGGTGCCAATACCCTGGACAAAGATTATGTGTTTATCACTTTTGTGATGACATATTTGCCACACGGTCTGATAGGTTTACTGCTGGCAGTTGTATTTTCTGCTGCGATGGCCTCTACTGCATCAGAGCTTAACGCACTGGCCTCCACAACAGCAGTCGATATTTATAAACGATCGATTAAACCAAGCGAGAATGATTACCACTATGTAAAAGCATCAAAATGGTTTACTGCCGGTTGGGCAGTTTTTGGAATGATGTTCGCGTCAATTGCCAATCAGGCGGAGAACCTTATTCAGTTTGTCAACATCATAGGTTCGTTGTTTTATGGTACCATACTTGGAATTTTTCTTACTGCATTTTATCTGAAATACATCAAGTCGAATGCGGTGTTCATTGCTGCTATTATAGCCCAGGCAGTGATCCTTTATTGCTACTTCTTTACCGAGATGGCTTTCTTGCTGTACAACATCATTGGGTGCTTAGTGGTAGTGATGGTAGCATATATTATTCAATACATAGAAAATCAGGGCATAAAAAAAAGGCTGTCTCAAAAGTGACACGTTTTGTTGAGCGAAAGCGAAACATCCCTTAATTGTAAATTCAAACTAGAGAGATTCTTCGCTTTCGCTCAGAAAAACGTTTTTTTTAACTTTTGAGACAGCCTCCTTTAAAACTTGTAAGGCAATAGTTTTATTTCAAAGATTTAATCAGGTCTTCATTTAATTTGATATAACCAAAATCACTAGCTGCCTTTTTTGCTGCTTCAAGCGATTGATTGGCTGCTGCTAAAGCACCTTTTTTGTCGCCCATATCTTTCAAAAGCTGAGCCTTGAAATGAACATTCCAAAACTGCTCAGCATTTTTCCCAGCAGCTAGGTATTCATTGGTCCACGCAAGCGCTTGTTTCAAATCTTTCTTGGTGGCATGATAGTATCGTGCAGCAGCAATTAAGTTGGCTGGATTCACTTTTGTATTGGCTTCAATAGTAGCCATTACTTTTGAATCGAAGTCAACACCTACCTTGAACTTTACTGAAGTGTTTTCCCATGCAATCTGAATGTTTGCACTTTTGCTGTCTTCAGCAATGTCAGTGATATTTAGAGTCAATGTTTCAACTGTCTCAGTAAGCTTTTGCGGCTTTACTTTAAAGTTTGCTGCCTCTTTCGATTTGTCATAGTCTGCTGTATTTCCACCAAGGGAAAGATCACTGTAAAGAGATACGGTCCATTCAGTTGCGCCTGGCCATGTAAATAATAGATATTCACCTTTAGCTACTTTTGTGCCTTCTACTGTAACATCATCAGAAAAAGAGATGATTGTACCGTTGTTTGCACCCGTTCTCCAAATTTGTCCATAAGGTGTTAAGAAATCAGCTCCATCACCGAAAATCTTACGACCTTTCATTTGTGGACGGGAGTAATCGATTTTAACATCCGTTAAGCCAACAACACTTGACACGGATCCTGCAGGACTTGGTTGTGGAGTCTGGATTTGTGCCTGAGCCGTCCAGACAAACGTCAGCAACATGATTGTAATACAATTTTTCATTTAATTTGGGGTTTTTATTATTTGTTTGAGGGCGACAAAGTTAGCAGACTTTCCTGCAATAAACCAGTAGGGGTGAGACTTAAAGAATCCTTTTACCAACGATTAAGAGTAGACAGCATTGCAAAAGACTTGCTAGGCAAGGTGTTGGTGAGCAGTTTTAACAATTCGTTAACAAGCGGAATTATTGTGGAAACGGAAGCTTATTCTTATAAGGAAAGGGGATGTCATGCTTATAACAATTTGCGTACAACACGTACTGAAACCTTGTTCGGAGAGGGAGGGATCATGTACGTGTATTTGTGTTATGGCATTCACAACATGTTTAATGTGGTGACAAACAGAAAGAACAAAGCCGAAGCAGTTTTGATTCGTGCACTCGAACCTTTGCGAGGTAAGGAATTAATGATGAAGCGCACATCGGCCAGGGATGTTCACCGAATAACGTCTGGTCCGGGCAAGTTAACGAAGGCATTAGGTATTGGTAGAGCAATGGATGGAGAAAAGCTCACGGGGAACGAAATTTGGATAGAAGATCCCGGTACAAAAATTGCCAGAAACAAGATTGTAGTGACAAATAGAATCGGGATAGATTATGCTGGTGAAGATGCCTTGCTGCCATGGCGGTTCTATTTGAAGGACAATCCATGGATAAGTAGGCCTTAAGGGGGATTTAACTATTTTTGC
>ERZ761609.1631-NODE-1631-length-18877-cov-12.137339_pt1 | contig 18877 bp, 26 predicted proteins | sample MGYA00511163_ERZ761609 | MGnify/ENA primary metagenome ERZ761609 (study PRJEB28899, sample SAMN02445070) | bioreactor sludge metagenome | biome: EBPR sludge | place: Australia: Brisbane, Thorneside Wastewater Treatment Plant | collected 2011-12-16 ... | reverse complement strand
AGATTGGTCAGTGACTGGAGTTCAGACGTGTGCTCTTCCGATCTGGTCGCCGCCGCCAAGAATGCGGGCAATCTCCGCGCCTTCGTGGCGCATGTCGCGGCCGATGGCGCGGGCCTGTAGCTCTCCGATTTCCGGCGCTGCAATGTAATCGGTCGTTGAGCGTTTCAGGCCGTCGCGGCTGAGGTGGCGCACAAGGGCGTTGAGATTCTTGAACTCGTCGCGGCCGTAATGCACCAAGACGGCGGCGCGGTGACGCGACAAGGCGACGTAAGCCTCATGGCGGTCGCTGTTCATCGTCTTGGCCGCGAGATAATGCGCACGGTCCACGGTGATGCCTTGGTTTTTCGTGGTTGAGGCCGCGTAGCCGTGCGCGAGATAGGCGTATTGTGAAAGATCGACCGTAACCGCCCGCGCGTCGGAACCATCAAGGCGCACGGTCAGGCGTCCGTCTTCCATGGCTGCAAGGGTGCCAAGGGTGCCATTGCGAACGCCTAGGCGTGTGTCGTTCTTCGTGAACATGACGCGCTCACCTTCGGCAAGCGTCAGGCGTACCGGCCTCGGCGCGTTCTCGTCCTCGTCGTTGCGCTCGTAGGCCGTGATCGTCGTGTCTTTGCCAAGGCGTCCAGCCTTGCGCATGAGGCCGCGCGCGTCCTCGTTGAGTTTGCGGACCTCGGCGCGTGTCGCCGCCATCATCGCGGCGCTGTGGCCCTTCTCGTGGTCGCTCCACCATGCCGCAACCGTCGCGGCCCGCGCGTCGGCGCGTGTTTCATGCTCATGAACGCAGCCGCGCGCGTGATACGCCATAAGCCCGGCCCGCATGTCGCCGTCACCCATGGCCTTTGTGGCCTCGCGCTGCCACGCGAACGACGCCCAGGCGGCGGCGTCGCCGCGAACGTGGGAACCTTGCCGCATGACTTCGGAAATCTGCGCCGCGCCTATGGTCGGGTCATTCGTCAGGACGCGGAACGCGCCGCCCGCAAGAATGGATTGTTTTTGATTCCAGTCGCCAACGGCCACAACCTTTGCACCGCCCGCCCGCGCCGCCTCGATGAGCCGCGCCCATTCGCGGCTTCCCAACATGCCCGCCTCGTCAACGACAAGCACATCACGCGGCCCGAACCTGAAGCCCTTTTTGCGCATGGCGTAGTCGATGCTGGCGACGGTGCGGCTCTTGATTCCGCTGCTGCCTTCAAGTGCATCGGCCGCGCGTCCTGAGAACGCCGCGCCGATGACGTTGAAGCCTGCGCCCTCCCACGCATGGCGGGCATATTCAAGCATGGTGGATTTGCCCGCGCCCGCGCGTCCGACGACAAGGGCGAGGCCATGGCTTCCGGTCACATGCTCGAACGCGGCCCGCTGCTCGTCGGTGAGTTTCTGGCCCTCGGGTCGCGCGTCGATTCTCGCCCGAACGTCCCGCAAGACGTTTTCGGGGAGCGCGTGGCCGTGGCTGTTCGCCATGATGATCGCTGACGCAAGAAGCCGCTTTTCAACGTCGTGCATGGCGTTACTGGTGAAGCGTTCGCCCTGCTCCGTCTTGATGCGGATAAGGTCCGGGGATGCTTCGACCTTGGCAAGCAGGGCGTTGAATTGTTCGCGCCCGTATTTGCCGCCTAGCGCCTTGTCGATGGCCTTAGCCAAATCCGCGCGGGTAAAGGTCGATTGCTGGCGGGTCGCAAGATGCAGAACGCGGTCAATCTGCGCCGCGTCCGCGCGGCGCTGTTCGCGCTCCGCTGCTTTCGCTTCGTAATGGACGGCAAAGGCGCGGCGGTGTTCGTCCGCAAAGTGCGCCCGCGCCGCGTTGATCGCCTCGCGCCCGCCTTCAACGCCAGCCAGGAACCGGCCCGCCTCGATGGCGATTCCCTTCATGGTCTGCCACACCGACCGGGACGGCGACTTGTCGAATGCCTTAAGCAGTTTCGGCATGGGAAGCGGGGCCTTGCCGAAAAGCGCCCGCGACTGGTTCAGGGCCTTCAACGCCTTCACGGCCAAGGCGTTTTCCCGGCGCTTTTCCCAATTCTGCGCCCGGCCGGGGGCCGCGCGCTCGTCCGGGTGCGCCTTCTCCCATTGCCCGGCCCATTCGCTGCACCGGACCAAAAGCCCACTTTGGCCCTTGCCCTCAACGCGGGTTAGGTGCCGCTTGGCGCTTAAGCCCGTTTCGGGGTGTATCAGGTTCGCCATGATGTGCAGATGCGGCGCGTCACCGTCGCCATGGGCGAAAACAACAAACTGGTGTTTCTCAAGACCGTGGAACTTCATGAAAGACCGCGCCGCCTCCATCATGCGGGCGCGGTCGGGCCGGTCGTCGGGGTGCCAGCTTAGGACGGCGTGCCAAACCGGCGTTTCTTCCTCTTGGTCCGTTCGGGCGTTTTTGGCGATCAGCCCGGCCGCCTTGGCGGCGCGTTTCAGGTCGCCTTGGTTTTCGGCCAGAAAGGCCATTTCCGCCCATGCCTGGGTTGGGTCGCTGCTGTACGTGTTCACCCCTTCCGCCCACATGAGGCGGGCCGGGTTGTTCTCGCCCTCCTTGCCGCTGACCAGATAGCGCGACAGGTCGCGGAAGGACCGGCCGCAGCCGTTCCCGTTCTCGCTCTTGGACGGCAGGCGCGGAATCATGCCGCCCCCTTGCCGCCGATGCGGTGAAAGGTGATGCGGTCGGCTTCGACGCGGACCATGGCGGCCCATACGGCTGCAACGCGCCGCAGCGCCTCCGCCGCAGACCGAAAGGCCCCAAAATCAAGCCCCTCGGCTATCTGGTTCAGGTTGTTGCCGACGCGGGCCAGGGCGGCATAGTGGGCGGGCTGTAGGGGCAGATATTCGGCGGGCAAAAATGCCGGGTGGTCCTGCTTACCCTCGGCAAGCAGGACGGCCAGAATTTCGTCCTCGCGGGCGGCCCTGAGAATGGCCGCCACAGTGTCCGCAATGTGCTGAGGCTGGAAGTCCCGGCCCGCGTTCACGGCCAGGGCCTGACCGTTCAAGGCCGCCCCCAAGTCCTGCAACTGATTATAGGTGTTGGCGGCAAGCGCCCGGAAGGGCTGGCGCGTCTTGGCGGCGCGTCCCGGCGCAAGGCACCGGGTCAGAATGAAGTCAGACAGCGAAGCAAACCCGCCAGCCTCGGCCATGGCGTCAAGGGCCGCCCGCTGCTCGGCTGTGCATCTAAAATGCACCTGTGCATCCCGCCTCTGGCTCATGCTCCGGCCCTCCTGCGGCCGGGGTTGCCGGGGCCGTAGGCCCGGCAGGGGTTCGGGGCTTGCCCCGACGAGAGCCGGTGTTGTGGTACACAACGCCTCATCTCGCTACCCCCTTGCCTCAAGCTTACGGCTGTTTTACTTAATACCGGATTAATCCGCAATGCCTGGGGATGCGGCGGCCCGTTCCGGGCGCGTTTTTGGTCCGTGAGGGGGGCGCTGCCCCCCTGTGACCCCCCGGACCATCAGGAGAGTGAAGGGGCTTAAAGAATGGAAGGATTCCCCCCGCGCGGGACAGGCCAGCAGGGCAAGGCGGAAGCCTCCCCGGCTGCGCGGTGGGTGCATCCGTCACAGCTTGGGCCGGAATGGACCTATACAACCTCCGGTTTATTGCTCGGCACATGGGAAGGCCGCCCGGTCGGCTGGCAGGATGACCGCCACATGGTCACGGTGGCAGGGTCGCGGGCGGGCAAGACGCGCTCCCTCATTCTGCCTAATTTGCGCCGGTACACCGGCGCGGTCGTGTGCGTTGACCCGAAGGGCGAATTGACCAAAGAGACAGCCGCCGACCGCCGAAAATTCGGCCCGGTGTGGGTCTTGGACCCCTTCGGGGAAACCGGCCAGCCCTCGGCCCGTTTCAACCCCTTCGACGAGTTGCGCCGGTCGCCGCCCCTGACCCTATCGGCGGACGCCGCACAGGTGGCAGACGCGCTTATCATCCCCCCGGAACGGGCTGACCACCATTGGACGGATTCCGCCAAAAACCTCCTGACCGGGCTGGCGCTCCACTTCCTAACGGCGGACCCTGTACGCGCCACGCTGCCGGGTGTACGCGCCGCCCTTTCCCTTGACCCCCCGGCCCTGCGGTCCCTGTTCAACGCCATGGCCCAAAACCCGGCCTTGGGTGGCGTCGTCGCCAATGTCGGCCGGTCCATGGCTGGCAAGATTTACGATGACGGGGAACCGACCGGCGAATTGCGGTCCATCATGTCCACGGCGGCGGAACAAACCCGGCCCCTTGACGATGTGGCGGCGATTTCCGGCGCGTCGGATTTCAGCCTCGCGGACCTGTCCAGAGGCGGGACGCTTTACCTCGTCCTCCCGGCCCTCCGCATAGGCACACACGCGCGTTGGCTGCGCCTCGTCATCTATCAGGCCCTTGCGGCCCTCGAACGCGCCCCGGTGCCTCGCGGCGGGCTTCCGGTGTGGTTCGTCCTTGAGGAGTTCGCGGCGCTCGGCAATATGCGCATGGTCGAAACGGCGGCGGGCTATATGGCCGGGTTCGGCGTCAAGCTGTGGGTCATCCTTCAGGATTTCACGCAGCTACAAAACCTTTATCCGAAGTCTTGGGAAACCTTCCTTGGCAATGCCGGGATAATTCAGGCGTTCGGGAACGTCGATAAGACGACGACCGAATACCTGAGCCGCCTCATGGGCGACACAACCATATCAGAATGGCAAAAGGTCAAGGTTACGGCCTCCGGCATGGCTTCGGGCGATGACGGCCGCCGCGAACATGTCAGGCACCCGCCCTTGTTGTCCGCCCCGGAGATCAGCCTCTATTTTTCGCGCCAGTCCGGGCGCTCCCTCGTTCTCGCTGCCGGTCATCGTCCCACCTATCTTGAAAGGTTCGCGGAATGAGACAGCCGGAACCGATGACGCGGGCCGATGTGCAAAGCGGCATAATTCGCAAGCATGAAGGCGGGCGGCTCGTCGCGGCCGGGTTCTCATGGCATGAGCCGCGCCATGGCCTCTACAAGCGGGCGCACGGTCTAACCCTGCTGCTCCTGGGCGTGGGTTGGTTGCCGTTCGTGCTGCTCGTCGTCCAAGGCCCAAGCCCCGCGATATGGGCGGCCGTGGCGCTCGTCCCTCTCGCGTTCCTCTACCGGCTGCGCCTGCGCGGCCGGTATCTCGATATCAGGAAAACCCTGATATGGCGCATAGACGGCGGAACCGATGCGCAAGAGAACGACACGCCGCCCGGTCGTGTGCCGCGCATATCGGACGCCGGGACGAGTCACGCGGATATCGTCAACATCGAAGCGCGGCCGGTCCAGAACCGCGCGGGCGGTCAGGCCCTTCTGGGAGATTGGCCTATCTATCAGGTGGATCTGATTTTTAGCGACGGCCTGCGCTCGTCGGCCTCATGGGGCCTTTTCAGTATGGACGATGCGCGGGTGATCGCGCACCAACTCAACAAGGCGCTGCAAGAGATACGCGAAGCGCAAAGCGCATGAAAAAACCCCGGCACACTGGCCGGGGTTTCTCGTTGGCGCCGTTGTCTCTTACGGCTTAAAGGGCGTCACAGCCCTATAGGCGCGGTCGCCTAAAATTTCCTCGATTTGCGCCCGGTCGCTGTAGCTCTTGGCAACCGCAGCGGCCTCGCCGCGCTTCGGCTCGTCCTTCACCGTGGCGAACGCCGCCCAAAAATTGCGGTCCTCGCGGGACCACGCGGCGCGGATTTCAGGCGTCACACCAAGACCCGAAAGCGCCTCGGACAACGCGCCGCCGTCTATGCGCCACTCTTTAACGCCGCCGTCCAGATTCAGGCCCGCACGTTCCGGCATGGCGCAAAGGGTGCTCAAATTGTAGCGGCTGACGAATTGCCCGAAAATCGTATGCTTGTGCCGGTCGTCGTAAAACTCCACCATAGGCTCATCGGCATCATGGGCCAGGGCGAAGTTAAGCCCATAGGGTCCGCCCTTCTGCACCATGCGCACGGTGAACGGTACGCCGTTCTCCGCTGTCACTTTGACAAAGTGCTGGAAGGTCGGCGCGGCTTCGTCCCGGATTTCTTCGACATCGAGGCCGCTCAAATCATGGCGCAGCCAGTCAAGAAAGGTATCCAGTTCGCCGCGCTTGTCGTCCTTTACAACTAACTCACCGTCCGCGTCCTCGGAAAAGGAAACATATCCATTTTCTGAGCACCAGTCGTCATAGTTTCGCCGCGCACTGGCCTGATCGACGCACTTTTTCAAATGCGCTTCGTCATCTAACGTCCATGTCTTCGGCTCGCCTCTGTGGGGTTGCTCGGTGATTTTAATCGGCAATTTGTAGGTCATTCTAAAATCTCCTTTTCTATACTGTTATAAAACTATCAAAAACCAATGTAAAACGCCGCTTTTATTGTCCTAATTCTTCGTAAACAAAGCCGCGTCATGCGGCTTTGACTAGCCAAGCGGCAATGAGCAGGAAAAGCCGTAACAGCCCCGAGAACCGGCAGGGGGGACCACCCACCCGCGCCTAGCCGTCAGGCCAGGCGCGGGCGCTGTGCGCCTTGCAGGGCGAAGCCCGAAAGGTGGGGGATGCCGGTTTGAGCCGTAAGGACCGCGTAGCGGGGGGCTTGTAGGCTTGGGGCGCAGCCCCGCCCCGGCCCGCGTCTGCGGGTCAAAAAAAGACCCCCGCCAACTGGCGGGGGCAAGTATGCGCTGTCGGGAAAGACGTTTTACAGCGCGTTGACGGGTGCGGGCGACACAGCCGCGCGGCCCTCGGTGACAGCAGCGGCAAGCGCCGCCGTTCCGAGTTCGCGGCGCATGTCGGCCCCGGTGTGTTCATGAAGCCATTGGGCGGCCGTCTTAGCTTTGCTGGCGGCCGTGAAAATCGCGCGGCTGTCGTCCTTCAAGACGGAAAGCCACGATTGCAAATAGGCGGCATGGTCAAGGCGCGGGTCCACGGATACGCCAAGATCAGCGCACAGGAAGGCCGCGCCCAGTTCGGCTACAAGTTCCTCCATGGCGTAGCCTTGCGAACCGAAGCGGTTTTTCATGCCCTCCGCACGATCGAGGCGCGAAGCGTGGCCGGTCCAGTGCGTGAGTTCATGCAGGGCGGTTGAGTAATAGGACTCGGCCGGGCTGCTGAATTTCGAGCCGAAAAAGTCGCTCTTGTTCGGCAAGGCAATGTAGTCCTGAGCCGGGGAGTAGAAAGCGCGGCTGCCGCCGTGCCGGATATCCGCGCCGCTGCGGCTCAAGAACGCCTCGGCTTCTTCTATCATTTCGAAGCCGCCGCCTTGCCTCGGCGGTGTCGTGGGTTTCGGGGTGTAGCCGTCAACCTGTGCGGCGTTGAACAGCGCAAAGCGTTTGGACCGAAGGCGGACCCGTTCGCCGTCCTCCTGGGCGTCGTCGTCCGCGTCGTTCTCGTCGTCGCGGGCGGCGAATGTCAGCACCTTGACGCATGACGTTGAACGCTCGCCCTTGCGGACCTGTGCGCCGATTTCAAGCCATTGGCGATATGTCGCCCATTCCGGCGAGGTGTAGCCCTTGGCCTGCGCCTCGGCCCAAAGCGCGATGACGTTGACGCCGTTGTATTTCGCGCCGGTCACGGCATTGACGGGCCGCCCGGTTGCGGCCGCGCGGTGCCAAGGCATTTGAAACTCAACGGCCCCGGCCTCCATGGCGGTTATGATTTTGTCGGTGATCTCCTTGTAAACGTCATCCATTCAGCCTCTCTTGCTAGGGGTGGTTCAGATTAAAGCGGGTTGTGGTGCAGGCGCGGCGCGTCGGCCTTCGTAGATGTCGGCCGCGTTCGCGCTCCATTGCATGTCACGGCCCCAAGGGCGGCGCACTGGCGCGACAAGCCCGGATTCCAGAGCCAGCACCAAGCCCCACACCGTCACGGGGTCATGGTCCTCCGCCTTCCGGTCGTGAAGCTGAAAAGGCCGGTCTATCGTGCCGTCATCCTGCTTTATGGACGGCGGCGAATAGAACGCCGCGCGGATAGCCTCTAGGGCGCTCGGCGGCTCCTTGCTGCCGATGGCCTCAAGAACAGCCCGCGCCGTGGTGGTCGTGGTCATGCCTTGCATGAGGCTGAAAAAAAGCCCGTCCACCAGCATCAACATGCTCGGCGGTTCGTCCGGGGAAAAAACGATATCAACCCAAGGCCGATATTGAGCCGTCTTTTTGCTGTCGCCTTTCCGGTAAATAGCGGCGGTGTCGCCGTCGAAATACAAGCCCATGCAGCGCCTCAGAAGTTAAAGGCTACTTGGCCAGTTTTCTGCTCAACATAGGCGGCGGCCGTTGCAGACGCGGCCATGCGGTCCCTGCCCGCCTCGGACCATTGCAGGAAGCCCGCGCGGTCGTGCGCAAGCCATCCATACTCAAGGCCAATGATGCGGCTCCACGCCTTTTCCTCGGCGCAGATTCCGCTGTTGGTGTTGACGGCCCAGAAGGTCGCTTTTTTGTCCTGCTTGCAGGCGCTCGGCTTCATGAGAACGCGGCGCATGAAAGCGGCGCGGTCCTCGTCCGGTTCCTCGCTTCCCATTTCGCACATGATAACCCGCGCGTCATGGGTCGAGATAAAGCCGCGCGCGGCGTCGTCGTCGTGGCGCGAATAATCGAGGCCATAGGCCACGGCGTCCATGATGTATTTGGGCGTCGTAAATTGCGCGGTGTCGAGAAGCTCCCGCCACATGCCCGCGCTAATGAGGTCCACGGCATGCCACCATTGCGCCGTGCCGCTGTCCGTCACGCCGTAGTCGTTCGGCGCTCCGTGCGGGTCCAGCTTCACGCCTAGAACCTTTTCGACATGATGGACGAAGGGATGCGCGGCAAGTTCGGGATGACGCAGGCCAAGGCGGCGCGTTCCGTCCTTCAAAACATTGGTTTCAATCGGCCATTGGAAAAGCCGGGAGGGCAGATTGAACGGCGCAGCGGCGCGGAAGTCGCGCGGCGCTTCAAGTGAACCGTTGAGGTCCAGGAGGAAGCTATTCACGGCCAAGCCTTCAAGAATGATGGCCTCGCCCAGCTCGTCGGTTTTCGGTATCGTGTCGGTCATGAAAAAGCCTGTCTGAAAAGGGTTCAGGCAGGGCCGGACAACCCGGCCCCACCATCAAAATTAGCAGCAAATAATCCACGGCTTGCCGGTGTTTCCGGGCTGGAAAGCGGCGTCCTTCTTGGCTGTGGCGTCTTTGTTCGCCTTCCTGTCCTCGCCTTCCTCGAAGGCCAGAACCGCGTCTAGCTGGTCCTCTGACAGCAGGCCCATGATGAAATTATCGCGGCGCTCTTTGCGGGCGGCCGCTTCCTTGCCCGCCTCGAAGCGTTCGCCGCTGTGAATCTCAGCCTCGAATTTGATCTCCCGCACGGCCTCAACGCCTAGCGCGGTTTCAATCGCGCGGGTTACGCGCTCCGCTATCTGGTCGTGTGGCATTTCAAGCGGGGCCTGTGCCGTTATCTGGATTTCCTCGAACGCCGCGCCCGCTTCGAGTTTCAGCGGCTTCATCCGGTCGGCCATGTCCGCGAGGCGGTAAAGTTCCGCCATGGCGTCGTTCCGGCCTTTCGCCGTTTCACCATTCGCCGCCACTTCCACCAGAACCGGAAGCAAGCCGCGCCATGTCGGCGTCAAATCAACAGTTTTCATTGCAAAAATCCTTTCTTGTTGTTACGTCAAATCTATCAAAAACCAATGTAAAACGCCGCTTTTATTGTCCTAATTCTTCGTAAACAAAGCCGCGTCATGCGGCTTTGACTAGCCAAGCGGCAATGAGCAGGAAAAGCCGTAACAGCCCCGAGAACCGGCAGGGGGGACCACCCACCCGCGCCTAGCCGTCAGGCCAGGCGCGGGCGCTGTGCGCCTTGCAGGGCGAAGCCCGAAAGGTGGGGGATGCCGGTTTGAGCCGTAAGGACCGCGTAGCGGGGGGGCTTGTAGGCTTGGGGCGCAGCCCCGATAAAAGGGCCGCGTCTGCGGCCTCTATGGAGTGGATGGAATGGAAGTCAGGCGTATGGAATCGGGCGCGGTTACGGTGTCGGCCCATCCTGATCTTGTCTCGATGCTCACGCGCGGCCGGGCCAAGGATGCGCGGGGATTGCGCGGCGCGGCCTTCACGGTAGACGACGCGGGCGCGTGGCTGACGCTCACGCTGCCCCCTGCCCGCTTCGCGGACCTCGCGCGGGCGTGTGACGAATACCGGGGGATTCTGTCACCGGCCGCCGTTCTCCATGAATTTGTGCTTTGCCTGTCCTGCGGCGGTTTCGAGGATTGGCCCGCGCCGCTACGCGGCCTCCTGCGCTCGGTGAATTGACGCCGCGCGGTCAGTCGATGCAGGGGAAGCGGTCCAGAACCGTCTGGACGGGGTTTGCTAGGTGCTGGCCTTCCATGAATTGCACGGCCGCGACGACTAGCGCCCGGTCCCGCCTGTTGAGGCGGTAGAGGGCCACAAGGGCCTTCAAGGCGCTCATGGTCGGCCCTCGGCCCAACAGGACGCCCAGAGGCCGCGCCTGTGGCTCCTTGCGGCCTTCTCGGCGGCAAGGTACGCGCCGCCGCTGTAGCGGGTGAAGTCATGGGACCACCCGGCAAGGACCATGTAGCCGGAAAGATCGACGCCGCCCGCCCTGCACCGCGCGACGGTGCGGCCGTAGCGGTCGCGCTCGATGGGCCAGCATGTCACGCTGCGGCCGTTCACGGCCGCGCGTAGCGCCTCGGTTGCGGCCTTGTAGCCGCAATCCCCGCGCTCGGGCGTGTCGTGCCCCCAAAGCCGGATTTTTTCATCGCCAAGCCGGAAGGTGTCGCCGTCGATGACATGAGACACGCGCCCGGCGATTGTCTCGGCCGCGACGGCGCCAGAGGCGACGGAAGCGGCAAGGCAAAGGGTCAGGAAAAACGCTTTCATGCGTCCACCATGTTCGCGGCGTCTGCGTCCTCGATGGCGGCTCGGATTTTTTTGAGCGCCGGCACGGTCGGGCCGGGTCCAAAAACAATGCTGCCTTGGTGGAGCGCCGCGACGATGGCGGCGGCTTCTTCTGCGGTGAATTGAACGATAACGGCGGGCTTATTCGGTAGGCTCATGGTTCCTCTGGTTGGTGTGGATTAGGACGGCTCGCGCTCGACAAGAACGCGGCCGGTTTTCGTTTCAATCAGGTAAGCGGGCGTCCATTCGCGTAAGACGCTGCCAAGGTCGGCGGGCGTGTCGCGTTGAACGTCAAGGACGGTCAGGCTCTCGCCTTCCCGCACAACCGCGACGGCATGAGCGCCGCGCGTGGGGTGCTTCATGACCATCAGATAGGTGTCCCCAATGCCTTGGGCCTTGAGTTCACGGATGGCGGCCAGGGCGAAGTCCTCACAGTCGCCGCCGCCCGTCCAAATATCGGCCGGGGTCCATGTGTCGGCGCTCTCCGTTCGGTACGGGTTGGACATGACGGCCTCATGCACGGCCGCAACGCCGCGTCCCGTCACGCGCGGCGCGTATGGCTGGCTCATGGCGGCGCTGTATTTCGGGATTTCACCGGCAAGCGGCCGAAGGTCGGCCAAGAACGCGGACGGGCTGGCCTTCGTCGTGGCGGTGCAAGCGCAAAGCATCACACAGGCCAAGACGACAGACGCAAGGGAACCAAGGCGGCGCGTCATTGTTTCCCCGGCTTCCGGCCGCGCCGGTCTGTCACAAGATCGGCCGCGTCGATTTCGACCGCGCCGGAATCCTGCAACGCCTTGAGAAGCTGGTAGCGCACGGACCCCGCGCCCTCTGCCGCGCGAAGGCGCAAAGCCTTTACGACATACTCGGGGAATGTGTGGGTCAATGATACCTCGCGCTCTGTGGCCGCCGCGCGGGGCGTCACAAGCGCCGGGATACCGGCAGACTTGGCGAATGCGTCAATCTTGGCATCATCGTCCAAGGTGATCGGTGACAGCGGCTTGAAGGTTTTTTTCCCGGACATTACGCGGCCCCCATGCGCCGTATTTGCGCGGCTCTCGTCGTGGTGATGGCTTCGATTTCTTCGAGGATGGCGCGAACCTCGGCCCCTGCCCCCATCGGCGCGGGTGAATCGGTCGGCGCTTCGCCCGAAACAAAAAGGGCCTTGTAGGCGACACGCTCCACCATGGCCCGCTTAATCATCGGCAGGCCCGCATTCTCGATTTGCTCAAAGATGTAATCCCCCACGTTCGAGCGCAGCGAATGAACGCGGGTCATGAGGATGCGGAAGGGGATTTCTCGCTCCAAGGTCGCGGAAAGCGCCCTTATGTGCTTGCTGAGTTTCATGGCCTCGCGCAAATCCGGCTCAGACGTACCGGCCGGGATGATGACCAAATCAGCCCGCGCAAAGGCCCTGAGAATGTCGGCATGAAGGAAGCCCGCAAGGTCGATAAGGATATGACGCGGCTTCTGCGCCGCGACGGCTTCAAAAGCCTCGCTGAATGCGTCCGGTTTAACATGCGTAACCCTCACGCCTTCGCGCGGGGCGCGTTGGTGCCAACGTGCAAGCGTTTCGTTCGGGTCGAGGTCGAGGATTTCAACGGCCTCGCCCCGGCTTGCCAGGGCGCAAGCGATAGCGGCGCAAGCGGTCGATTTGCCTACGCCCCCCTTGGATGATGTGAATGATAGAATCATGATGCGGCCTCCTTAAGCCTGTAAATAATGAAATACAGATTTATATAAATCAAGTGTTAATTGCGGCCCAATATCGGGCCTCTGCTTCCTCAAGTTGCGCCGTCGCCTCCCTCCAAAGAACAGGACACCAAGCCACGCGCCGCCTCTGACCGCGCCAATATTGGCAGTCGGAAAAAAGCGCCTCGGCAGACGGACGCGGCCCATCGTCAAGCGGCGGCCCTCCGTTGTGGCCTATGGGATACGCCCCCACGCTCACCACCGGAAAACGTGGCGGGCGTTGCTCTCGTCGCCGTACTCGTGCAACGCATAATCGGCGCGGTCCTGCTGCCTGTAAGCCATATCCTCGATGAAGGATTGCGCCCTCGCCATGCTGGCGCAAAAGCCCATGGCCGGGCTGTGCTGCTGGACCCCCTGCCCCATGCACTGAACCGTTTCCGGGGTGCAGACGATGCCACGGCGGCCGATTTCGGCCTCCGTGTTCGGCTCGTAGCGGTAGCCTATTGAAAGGCTGCAAAGCTGGTGATCGCTGAGGCCCGCGATTTGCGCGGGGTGCATCTGTAGGGCCGGGCTGGCGCAAGCTGTCAGGGCCAGAACGGCCAAGAGGCAAAACGTCCGGTTTGTCATGCTCAAATCTCCATAAATACAGGTTTATATAATTAATGATTTCATCATACGGACCGCCCGCGCCCGGTCAAGCAATAATTGCAGACTTACACACTTATTGAATTACAGGTTTTAACCTTATCTTAGTTATGTCTAAGCATAATCGGCCTAAACAACAAAAGAGGCCCCATGTATTTCACGCATAACCTTGAACGGGATAAGTTCAAAAGACAGGTTCACCGCGTCACTATTCCAGCCGGTCAGACTTACGGCGATATTGTTCTCGATGTGATGCAATCACTCGCGGACGACGACGCGGACCGCGCCTTTACCGCCATGAGGCGCACGGCTCAGGCCGTGGCCGGAAAATTCGGCACACGGGAAACCGTCGCGGCTCTCATCGAGGCGCTGCACGGCATCGAAGCCGGGCAAGTCATCGGCCCGGTGAAAGGCGAGAAAGCGCCGCTGCTGTCCTCGCTTGGCAACACGCCCACGCAAACCACGACGCGCAAGCTGCGCCGCGACCGGCGCGCGCCGCGTCCCAATTGAGGGGGCAGGGGATGGATGTGACCCTTTCGGATTCCGCCCTGCGGATACTCCTGCAAACCATTGGCGAACTCGCAACCGGGACGCTTGAGCCTGCCGGAATTGCCAAGGCCCAGGTGGCCGTGGTCGAGGCGCAAAACGCGCTCGCGCGTGAAAACGCGCCTCCGGGTGTGAAGCCCGGCCGCGTCATCGCTTTCGCGCCGGTCGGCGTGTCGCCGGTTGAGGCTGTCGATTGGCGGTCGTTCAATTTGGAATTGGACGCCTTCACCGTCGCCAACGGCCTGACGGCCGCCGCGCGGCGTGTGGTGCCTGATATTGATCTGGATGACGTTGAAGCGTGGCGGGCAGACCCGGCCATGCCGGGGTCACAAGGCTATTTCGGCCGCCTTGTCACGCGCCTTCAGGCGTGGGGCTTCGATATCGTCAAAAACCCCGACCAACTGGCGATTTATGCGCCGGGCGCTATCGCGCACAAACCCGCGCCGGTCGTCAGAAAGGAATTTCGATATGCAGCACCCCACCCCTGACCGTAGCAACTGGCGCAACCATCCAAAAGGTTGCCTTTGCCGCGCCTGTGGTAACGGCCGCCTTTTCAATCCGAAACAACCGGCCGATGTGATGGCGGATTACAAGCGCCGCCTGCGGGACGCCAAGCGCCTCATTCAAGAGGAATGACGGAAGCGGACGAACCGCGACACAGTAGACCGATGTACACGCATGAGGGCCGCGATTTCTGAGAAGTCGCGGCCTTCCTCATCGTAAAGCCGGACGGCCTCGCGCTGCTGTTCCGGCGTCATGATGCGCGGCCGCCCAAGGCGTCGGCCCTGCGCCTTGGCGCGGGCCAGCCCTTCCGCCGTTCGCTCCAAGATCGTGTCCCGTTCGATTTCTGCGGCCCATGCCAGAACAGACAACAAAAGCTTGCCGGTGGGCGTGGTCTGGTCGGCCCATGGCTGGGCCAGGGACAGAAGCGCCGCGCCGCGCTCCTGCACTTCCTGCGCCGTGCGCCAAATGTCGGAAATGTTCCGGCCCAGCCGGTCGAGCCGCGTGACGACAAGAACGCCGCCATGGGGCAGGGCGCTTACAGCCTTGGCAAGTTCCGGCCGCTTGCGCTTTCCGCCGGTCGCCTTCTCGGCAAAAACGGCATGACAGCCCGCGCCCTGTAGCGCCTCAAGCTGCGCGTCAAGGCTCTGGCCGTTCGTGCTGACGCGGGCATATCCAATGCGGAATTGGCGGGCTTCACTCATGGCCGCTTTTCGCACGGCTTTTTGCACGAAAACAAGGCCCCGGATTTCAGGGGCTTCCAGCTGGTGTGCAATTCATGGTTTTTGCACGCGGGGCTCAACAAAAGAACATGCCTTGTGTAAGGTGCGAACGCGACTCGGTCGCAGGGGGAAACATGAAGCGGCCGAAGATAGGACTTGCGAGGGAAGACGGCACGGTGCGCCTTGGGGCAGCATCGCTCTATCATGGCGATTCCCTCAAGGCTTATGAGACTTGGCTTCCCCCTACCGTCATCATCGCGGACGGCCCCTATGGCCTCGGGAAATTTCCCGGCGAGCCGCATTCGCCCGATGGCCTTGCAGAGTGGTACGCCCCGCATGCGGCCGCCTGGGCGAAGCATGCGCAGCCTCTCACGACGCTTTGGTTCTGGAATAGTGAAATCGGGTGGGCGAAATCACACCCGGCGCTAGAGCTAAATGGCTGGCAGTACGAGGAAACCGTAATCTGGGATAAGGGCATCGCTCACATTGCGGGTAACGTGAACTCTCGCACGATCCGAGGGCTTCCTGTCGTCACCGAGGTCGCGGTGCGCTACACGCGCAAAGCGTCCTTGCCCACGGTCGAAGGGCATGAACTGCCGTTGAAACAGTGGCTGCGATACGAGTGGCAACGATCCGGCTTGCCTATGTCTCAGAGCAACGAGGCGTGTGGCGTAGCGAACGCCGCGACCCGCAAATATCTGACCCAATGCCACCTCTGGTATTTCCCGCCCGGTGAAGCTGTCGTTGCCATGGCCAAGTGGTGCACAACGCGCGGACGAAAGACCGAGAGGCCTTATTTTTCGCTTGATGGCGAGAACCCTCCCCGTGCCGATGTGTGGGACCGGATGCGGGCAAAATGGACGCATGTTCATGCCCTGACCAATGTTTGGCAGGAACCGCCCGTGCACGGGGCCGAGCGCGTAAAAGACCCGCGCGGCACGGGCTACTTACATGCCAACCAGAAGCCGCTTTCACTTATGGAGCGCCAAATAATAGCCTCAACGGACCCCGGCGACGTCGTCTGGGAACCGTTCGGCGGCCTTGCCTCCGCGACGGTGGCGGCGCTTCGCACGGGCCGCCGTGCACACGTCGCGGAAGTGAATAAGACCTTCTTCAACGCAAGCGTCGACCGCGTCCGCAAGGAACTCGCCGCGCCACATCGAGCAGCATCCTGATGACGGCCCCGCCCGCCCCGGTTCGCAAGGGCGGCCCGGATTCCGCCTGGAGCCATAGGCCCCTTTATGATCGCGTCGTTGACGCTCTGCATGCGCTGCCGTCCCGCTTCCGAACGTCACTTAGAATAGCGGGCATCAGCGCGACTGACCTATTCACGCTCAACACGCCATTGGGCGCTGCCATCGAATCGTCCGTGGTGGAAAACCTTAACGATCTCCGCGAACTGTGGGACCCAGATGGCAAGTATGAAGTCTATTCCTTCGTGCGCCAGGCGCAGGTCTTCCCTGACGTGCGGCTGCAAACGACCGCGCCAGGCGTGGCCGCCGCCGACCGCGTCCTTATGGGGATCGAGCTAAAGGGCTGGTTCATTCTGGCGAAGGAAGGGGAACCCTCGTTCCGCTACAAGGCCTCGCCCGACGTGTGCGCTCCACAGGATTTGCTCGTCGTCTATCCGTGGGGCCTTGATGAAGTCATATCGGGTGCGCCGAGGCTAATGCGGCCTTTCATCGAAGAAGCCCGCTACGCGGCGGAACACCGTAACCACTATTGGCAGGTGTTGCGTGGTGTGACCGGCACGGACGCGGACATTGTGCAAGCCACGGTGACGACGCCCTATCCATCCAAGGGGCAGAAGTTCAACGACGAACCACGCAAGGACCAAGGGAAGAATTTCGGACGGGTTGCGCGTGGCGGCCTGATGACCGATTTTATCACGGCGCTACTACAACAGCCCGTTTCCGGTATACCGGCCAAGCATTGGCAATCCTTCCTGCGCATCTTTGCCGAAGGTGTCGAGGGTGATGTGGTAGAGCGAAAGCTTCGCGCCATGAGGGCCGAAGCCGAGTCTGCTGGCCTCACCGCAGACGGCTTAGAGGCGTTTGACCGTATTCAGGACGGCCTCCGGGACCTGATAAGCAAATAGCAGCGGCCGCGCCGCCCGCCCGCGCTCCCACAAAGCGCCGTAGGGTGGGCGACAATAAATCTGTAATTCAATAAAACAGCACAAAGAAAAACCGCGCCGGAAAGCGGCGCGGTCTGGTTCTCCATGATCGAGGGGGTATCAGGCCCCGGCGTTCATGCCGGTTGACGGCGCGGCCTTGCGGGCTGACGCCTTGGGCTGCTCGTCGTAGACTTCGCCCGTGTCCGGGTCGAATTTGGGCTTGGCTTGGCTGGCGCGGAACATGACGAAGGATTGGCCCCATTCGCTCAACTGGATGCGCAGCCCGTCCGAGGTTTTCAGCTTCCAGGCCGCGCCGATTTCCTCAACTTCGTCGGCGGCCCCGTTCTCGCCTTTGGTCACGACGATTGCCTTGAAGTCCGGGCGCTTCGCCATGCGGGCAGGGTCGGCGGCGCTGCCGTCCTTGAGCGTTTCGGCGGTCTTGAAGCGGTTGGCGGTCAAGATGACATCGGCGGAACCGCCCCCGAAGTGCAGGCGGAATCCGCCTTTCTCGGTGCTGTAGGCAACCCCGGCCTTGGTGGTGTTCGGGCGGCCGTTCTCGTCCTTGCCCTCAGCGGGGGCGTAAACAATGAAATCCGGGCGGCGTTTGGCTTTTGGCGTGTTGGTCGTCATAGAAATCCAGTCCTTTCAAAAATGTTTTCAATTAAAACCAAGGACAGGATAGCAAAACTTATGGCAATAGCGCCACAAATGCCCGCAAGCTTCTGTTTTACTTGGGGCCTCGATGAGCCGGGGGCGGCCTTCGGCGGGTCGGCGGCCGGTCTTGCGGGTCCACACGCGGAGCGCGGGGAACGCCCAAGGGTTCCCGGCCGTAATGGCGGCTTATCAGGTCCATGCCACGCGTGGCGGCGCTCTTGCCGTCGCGCCGCCAAAGCTTGGCGGCCATGCCGGGATAAATCAGCCCCTCAAGGGCCTCGATAAGTTCGGCGTAGGTCGGCTTTTGATCGTCCACAATCAAAGCATAAACCCGAGATTACAAGGCTCGGTTAAAAAAACCCCCCGCTGAGTGGGTCAGCGGGGGGCCTTGCGTGGAATATGCCGCTTGTCGCTGTCGGCATTTTCAAAAAATATCATAAACGGAAACGGTTTTACATTAAAATTATTCGGAACAACGAACCGAAAGGCCCGCCGAATGATAGACGAATACATTACGACTTCCATTTATTACCCTTCGACCGCCCGGAAACATGGCGGATACTTGCGCATTGGACTACCGGCCGAGTTTGTCGGGCGGCGGTTCTCCCTGACGGTTGCCCCGGACGGCCGCGCGGTCCTGCGGCCAGCCCTGAAAAGCGCGGGCGGGCTGCTCGTTTACAGCCACGGCGACAAATCGCGGGCGGGTGTGATGATGTGGCGGCCGGGCGCATGGTCGGCGCTCTGGCCGATGACGGACCACCCCGCGCGGCTGCGTCATGCGCTCAAGGTTTCGGAATCCGGTGAAATTTCTTTTTCGCTCCGGGCATGGAAGCGCGACGGAAAGGCCGCTTTGTCCAGCCTCGCGGCGGCCGTCGCGGAAATCAACCGCCTCACGCATGGCGCGGCGCGTCGTCGCCTTTGCTTCAAAAACAACATGCTGGCCCTGCGATAAGCGGCGCCGGTCAGGTATCGGCGGCCGCGTCAAGGTAATCGCGGGCCGGTGCCAGGAGCAGCGGCCGGGCGATGTGCGCCGGTTCGTTCGCGCCGCCGTCCTTCTGGTATTCGGCGGCGAACCGCATGAACAGCCCGCGCGGCATGGTCACGGCCGCGAAACAGCCGCCCCAGGCCGTCAATTCCGGCCGGTCGCTCTGGTGCAGCACGACGACGCGGACCCCGGCGAGTTCGGCGCAGCCGCCCCGCG
>ERZ761609.1630-NODE-1630-length-18877-cov-43.910530_pt1 | contig 18877 bp, 17 predicted proteins | sample MGYA00511163_ERZ761609 | MGnify/ENA primary metagenome ERZ761609 (study PRJEB28899, sample SAMN02445070) | bioreactor sludge metagenome | biome: EBPR sludge | place: Australia: Brisbane, Thorneside Wastewater Treatment Plant | collected 2011-12-16 ... | reverse complement strand
TGACTCAGGATACTATATCTTGTGCGTGACCACGGGAAATCCCAAAGAGCCAAAACGTTTGCAGGCTATGGTGATAGTTTTCCCTGTGTCGTGATTTTGGTATGTGACCTGGATAACAATGACCTGTCAACGTTTGTAGGGCAGTTGAATGGTATTCTGAATGCTTGCGACCCTAAACCTGTTACCCGGTTTTGTCTTGCTATCGAAGAAGGGGAGGCGTGGTTTTTAGGCGACATTCCGGCTATCAAAATGGCGTACCCCAAGGCAGTGGATGCTGTTCTGAATAGTTACGAAAATGATTCCATCTGCGGTACATGGGAAACCCTCGCCAATGCAGTTTATCCAGGTGGGTCACGTGCCTTGGTCGCCAAAGGTTGGCAAGCCGCCGGAGCAGAAAAGTCCACTTGGGCGGAAAAGATTACACCTTATATGGACGTTGCCAAGAATGCATCCCTCAGTTTCAATGAGTTTAAAGTTGAACTGGAAGCTTTGGCTAAATGACCAGTTTCCCTTTCCTCACCGAAACCGAATTACAGGCGTTATACCAACGCGCCCGCAGTGCCGCCGCTGACACTTCCCTGCAAAACCTGCAGGAACAACGCCAAGCCGGTGACGTAGCCTCACGCTATCGTGGTGCTGGGCTGGATTACGCCGAAAGCCGCCCCTACCAACCCGGCGACGAACCGCGCTTCATGCACTGGAGCGTCACCGCCCGCACGGGCAAAGCGCACGTCAAACAGTTCCACGAAGAACGCCGCCCCGCCGTTTTCATCCTGCTGGATCGGCGCAAAGCCATGCGCTTCGGCACACGGGTATGCCTCAAAGCTGCGCAAGCCGCCCGTGTTGCTGCCCTTGCCGCTTTCGCCGCCAGCCAACAAGGCTGGGCAGTCTCCGGTGTGATTTTGGAAGCGCAACCGCACTGGTTTCCTGCGTCCACCGATACCCATGCCGTGTGGGAATTTGTGCGCCAGTGCGCAGCAACTTGCCCACCGTTACCGCCGACGGCTGAACCCACCTTGGCAAATATATTGCCACTCATCAATGCGCAACTGGTGCGCGGCACACACGTCTATTTGCTGAGTGATTTTGCCGATCTGGACACAGCTTGTGAGGCGCATATCCTGCAATTTCGCCAGCATCACCCGCTGTTCACGGTGCAAGTGCTGGACAGTGCCGAATGCGAATTGCCCACCGCCGGACGTTTGAACCTGCAAGGGCTGGACGGTGTTACCCACCGCGTTAATCTGGCTGATCCCATCTTGCGTGAACAGTTTCGCCAGCAAGCAGCGGCGTTGCATGAGGGGCAAGCGCAACGGTTACGCGGCTGGGGTTGCCATTACACCCAACTCCTCGCGGACGTGGATGCACCCGAATTGGCAGTACCATTGCCACACGGGATGGGGACATGAATACCGTATTGCACGACCTCGAACTACCACCAGAACCGTTACCGGTCATCCTATGGTGGCTGGCAGCAGTCGTGGTCATTTTGTTGTTGGCAGGCTTGTTTGGGTATTGGCGCAAACGTCAACATCCCGTTGTGAGGGCTTTGCACAAGCTGGCAAGGCTACCGGATGATCCTGCCAATCTGCCACAACTGGCTGCGATAATGCGTGAAGCTCTTGCTACCTCCCCTGATAAGGGGAGGGCTGTGGAGGGGTTTCGTTCTCAACTCGACCACGCCCGCTTCGCTCCCACACCCTGCACCCCGGAAACCTTCGCCACCCTCAAACGCGAAGCCTGCACCCTGCTGGAGCAAGCCCGATGAACATCGACTGGCTTACCCCGTATCTGGCAATAATCCCACTACTAGCAGCAATCCCTTTGCTCTTCCTCCCTGCCCCCCTTGCGGGGGGCGAAGCGCCGCGATTGAGCGGCTGGGACGGGTCGGGGAAGGGGGGCTTTCTTCATCCTCTAGCCCACTTGCTACCCACAACTCCCGAACCCCAATGGCAACGCCACCTGCAACACGCCATCTTCGCATGGCTGTGGCTCTGTCTAACCCTCGCCATCGCCCAACCCGTGCAACGCGGCGCAAAACTCCCCGACCTGCCGCCCGAACGCGACATCCTGCTGCTGGTTGACGTATCCATCAGCATGACCCTCACCGACTACGAACTCGATGGACAAAAACGCAGCCGCATGGAAGTCCTCAAAACCCTGCTGCACGATTTCGCCAACCGTTTGCAAGGCGAACGTCTCGGCATGATCGTGTTCGCCGAGAACCCCTACCTACTCGTGCCGCTGACCCGCGACCCGACACTGGTGCAACGCCAACTGCAACGCCTCACCCCAACGTTGGCAGGGCGCGTCAGTGCCGTCGGCGATGCCATTACCCTCGCGCTCAAGGAAGCAGGCAAACAGCCGCAACGCAAACCCATTTTCGTGCTGTTCACCGATGCCGACGAATCCATCGGGCGCGTTGACCCCGAAGCTGCCGCCGCCCTCGCCGCTGAAAGCAAGATTCCGCTGTATACCATCGCTATCGGTTCAACGGCCGCCACGATGGAAGGCGATACCGGCGGTTTAGCCTACCAACCCGTCAACCTTGCCCTGCTACAAACCCTCTCGCAACGCACGGGCGCGAAAACCTACCAAGCCGGTGATGCGCAGGCCGTCGAACAAGCCCTTGTCGACATTACCCGCCAGCACCAAAACGCAGCGGAACAAACCCCGCGCTACCAACAGCAACCGCTGTACCACTGGCTACTCATCGCAGGCTTATTGCCGCTGCTGCTGTGGCAACTATGGCAACGGCGGGCAAACGCATGAACCTGTGGCAAACCCTACACTGGCGTGAACCCCTGTGGTTGTTGCTGGCACTGTTCCCGTTACTTCTTGCCGTATGGGGGTATTTCCAGCAGCGTCGCCAAGCGCAAACCTACGCCGACCCGCACCTATTGCCGTGGGTGCAAGTGACCACCAGCCAACGCGGTTGGCGCAAATGGCTGTCACCGCAAACGCTGTGGGCGATTGCATGGGTACTGTTCGCCATCAGCCTTGCCGGGCCGCGCATCCCGCAAACCCAGCCCGATGACCTGCACCCTGCCCAATTTGACGTACTGGTGGTGCTGGACATTTCGCGCTCGATGCAAGCCACCGACCTTGCCCCCAACCGCCTGCAACGTGCCGCGCTGGAGTTGCACGAATTCCTCAGCCTCGCCCACGGCAGCCGCGTCGGCATTGTGGTGTATGGCGCACGCCCGCACCTGTTCGCACCGCTGACCAACGATGCCAACGCCGTGCGCTTTTACCTGCAACATCTAGAATCGCTGGTGTTGCCGACACACGGCACTGACCACGCCGCCGCGCTTGGTTTCGCCCAGCAAGAACTCGCGGCGCGGGAACAAGCCTTGCCCGCCGCGCTGCTGTGGATAACCGATGGCGATATTCCCACCGACCAGCACGCCGCCTTGCAAACCCGTGTGCAAGCCCTGCAAGCAGCGGGCATTCCACTCTACAGCCTTGGGATTGGCACGGAAGACGGCGAAGCCATCCCGCTCCCCGGTGGTCTGTGGCTGGAACATGACGGGCAAGCAGTGCGTTCGCGGCTGGATAGCACCCTGCTGCAAAGCCTGACGGCGCAAGCGGACGGGGCGTACAGCGCGGTGAAAGACGATGCCAGCGATTGGGAAACATTGTATACCAACGGTATTGCACAAGCCTTTCCTGCCACCGCCGCCGATGCGCAACAGTGGCGGGAGTTGTACGTGTGGGTGTTGTTGCTGGGGATGGCGTGTTTGTGGTTGGCAGTGTGGAGGCGGCATGATGAAAACTAAGTTACTGCTTATGGCATTGCTGTTGCCGATGTATTCGTATGCTGACGAAGTTGATTTAACCAACGGCATTGCCGCCTACCGAGCCGAACACTATGACACCGCCACCCAACACTTCTCCGCCGCCGTCTTCGCTGCCACCTCCGACACCGAACGCGCCCGCGCTCTGCACAACCTCGGCAACAGCTATTTCCAGCAAGGCGATTACGCTGCCGCCGCACAAGTGTTCCGCGACGCCCTCACTTATCGCCCTGCACACCCTGCTACCCAACAAAACCTCGACCTTGCTACCGAAGTCCAAACCGAACTCGAACGCCGCCGCGAAGCTGCCAATCGCGCCACCGCCGACAACGCCAGCACCGGCGCACGCCGCGAACGCAACACCAACGCGCTCGACTGGGATCAAGCCAGCACCCTCACCCTAGGCGAAGGCAAAGATGCACCTGCAAACGCCCCACCGCCCGCTTTACCCTCAGAATTCAATCAACTGGTCGAAAAAGGTATGGCAAGACTGGCAGAGACGGGCGCAAACGACCCGCAAACATGGCGTAAAAGCCAACAATCGCTCGATGATGCCCGCATTGCCCTGCAACAACTTGACGATGATCCCGCTGCTTTATGGAAACGTCTGTTTGAAGTCGAAGAAGGCTATCCCGCGCCCCAAACCCAACCCAACGCATTACCGGGAGTGTTGCCGTGGTAGCCGATTTGCCGTGGACAATCCAGCTCGAAGACGCGCAAGTTTGGCAACGCGAACGCACCACCTTGACCGTAGAAGTGCAATCCACCGACCGTTTCGCCACCCTCGAAGCCAGTTTGCCGCGTATTGAAGGGGTAGATGTGCAAGCCCTGCCAGCCACCAACGAGGCAAGTGTTGACGGCAAGCGTATCTTGCGCCTGACTTGGCAACTGAGCGCACATACACCCGGCAAGCAAACCCTTCAGCTTCCCCTTATCCGCTACCACCTCAACGGGCGCGATGCCGCGCAATGGCAACCGCCGCCACAAACGCTGGAGGTGCAAGCCTTGCCGCCATATTTGCCGCCGACCCTCCCCGTCGGCAATGTGCAAATCGACTCCCACATCGAACCCAACGGCGTGTTGCAACCGGGGCATTTGGCGTATTGGCACATCCGTTTGCACAGCGATACGGTGAACACGGCGCAATTCCCACCAATCCTCAAACAGATGCGCAGCAGCGGGGTGGAATTATTCCCGGCGAAAGTCGCCAAACCTGCTGATGACAACGGGCAATACCGACTCGATTATCACATTCCCTTCAAGCCGCACAGCAACGGACGGCTGGATTTGCCCACCTTGCAATGGCATTGGTTTGATCCTGACACCGCTCGTCTGGAACAGGTGCAATACACGCCGCCACGCCCGTGGGTATTGGGTTGGATTGGGCGTGGTGTCATGGGTGTGTTTAGCCTGCTGGCGGTGTTGGCTGGTGTGTGGTTTGGCGTAAAGCTGGTGGGAAAGCACTGGCGGCAATGGCGCAGCAAACAGCGTCTGTTGCAAGCATTACAAGCACTGGATTCCCCGCAACAGGTACGCAACGCCATGCGTGACTGTGCGACTGCCCACGGGTGGGCGGAAAATCTCAGCGTGGCGCAGTGGTTAGGCTGTTGGGAACAGCATTACGGTATCGCGGATAACGTGCGCCGTCAGCTACAGGCGATGGAACGCATACGGTTTGCAACATGAGGCTATTGCCTCCCGGTCATCGAAGTCAATCAATCCTTTGCCCATCACTTTCACCTCTTGCTATTAAAAACGGGCGGTATTGCTACCGCCCGCAACCCCTGACTAGCGGCTTACATCCAGTCAGTTTCGGAGGGTCTAACCAAACTTTTCTTTTTGAAAATCACAGGCGACGTTTGGTACGCACCACCTGATAAGCACGAAACAGGTATGGGATAGGGGCACTCCATACGTGAACCAAACGGGTGAACGGGAAGAATAAGAACACGGACATCCCGAAGAACACATGAACCTTGTAAACCGTATCCACATTGCGGATCAGTTCCGGCTCAGGTTGCAAAATCAGGATGCTGCGAATCCATTCCCCCAGCAGCAACATGGTACTGACATCGCCTTCCACCGCATGACCAATGGACAAGGGAATGGTCAGCAAACCAAAGCAAGCGGTAATCACCAACCAGCCAAGGATATTGATGTCCATCCAGCGGCTGGCAGCGCGGACACGCGGGTTAAACATCCGCCGATGCCACAGCATTGCCCCACCAGTGACCACTGCACCGCCAAACGCCAAACCAGCGAGAATCGCAATCCACTGGTGTGCAAGGTCAGAGATGCCCAACCCCACCCACAAGCCGTGCGGCATTACCATCCCCGCGACGTGACCGAGGAAAATGCCCAGAATCCCGACGTGGAACAAATTGCTCATCAAGCGCATATTCTGTTTGGACAACAACTGGCTGGAGTCACTTTTCCAGGTGTATTGCTCATGGTCAAAACGTATCCAGCTTCCCAGCAGGAATACGATAGTGGCGATGTAAGGGAATACCCCGTACACAAATGTATGTAAATCAAACATGGGTCATTCCTCCTTTCATGCCGCTTTAGCAGCGACAAGTTGGCTGCGTTGTTCAATCAGGCGGATCAGCGGCGCGTAAGGGCTTTCCACCTTTTCCAAGTTCTGGGCAAGCTGGTTCAGCACTTTGACCCATTGGCTCAGGAACATTTTGGCTTCCACCCGGCTTAATTGGCTGCTGAATTCCAACATCAACGGCAGGTAATCCGGCAGTTCGTTGGCTGCCAGTTCCAACCCGTATTCCTTGTAGAATTCAGTCAGGTCGATCAGCGCGGGTCCTCGGTTCTTGTCATCCCCAAACAGGTGATGGCTCAGGTGCAGGGCATTGTCAGGAATCATGTCGAAAGTACGCACATACAGCGCCTGCCATTCGGTCATGTCCTCCCAGTGCAAATGCGCGAGGAAGTTGCTGATAACCTTGCGTTCCCCTTCGGGTAGCTGTTCCAGTTGCGCCCAGATTTCCGGCAGTGCTGCCTGCAATTCGGCAGTGGGGTAATCCAGCAACCTTGCGAGTAATCGGTAAAACATAAGCTATCTCCTGTTACTTCAGTTTCGACAAGGGTTGGATAACACACACTTCCACCGTTTCCTTGCGTCGTTCCGGGAACAGGGAGGTTTTGGAAATACCTGCGGAAGAGTCGTTGCCGAAGGTGAAGCCGTTCTGCCCTTGGAAGGCATAGAAGTCTTCCAGCCGCACTTCCTCATGCCCGGTAGGGATGACGAAACGGTCTTCGTAATTGGCAATCGCCAGATAGCGGTACATTTCCTTGGCTTGCTCTTCGGTGATACCTGCCTTGTCGAGAGCGCGGGTATCAGCCACGCCTTCCACGTGGACGGAACGCTGGTAACTGCGCATCGCAATCAGGCGGTTCAAGGCACTTTCCACCGGGGCAACCTTGCCTGCGGTCAACAAGTTGGCAAGGTACTGGATCGGGGTACGCATCGTCCCCGCCAGCGGGATTGCACCATCCGGGCCGACCGGCAGGTTGCCTTGGTCGATCTGGGATTGCACTGGGGAAAGCGGTGGCACATACCACACCATGGGCAGGGTACGGAATTCCGGGTGCATCGGGAACGCAATCTTCCAGTCAATCGCCATCTTGTAGATCGGCGATTTTTGCGCCGCGATAATCCAGTCTTCGTTGATGCCTTCCGTCCGCGCTGCTTCGATCACGGATGGGTCATTGGGGTCGAGGAAAATCTTGCACTGGGCTTCGTACAAGTCCTGCTCGTTCTGGGTACTTGCCAGCGTTTCGATCTTGTCGGCATCGTACAGCATAATGCCGTTGTAACGGATGCGCCCGACGCAGGATTCGGAACACACGGTTGGCATCCCGGATTCCACCCGTGGGTAGCAGCCGATACACTTTTCCGCCTTGCCGGATTCCCAGTTGTAAAACACCTTCTTGTACGGGCAAGAGGAAATGCACATCCGCCAGCCCCGGCATTTGTCCTGATCCACCAGTACAATGCCGTCTTCCTCACGTTTGTAGATCGAGCCGGATGGGCAAGCCGCTACACACGCCGGGTTTAGGCAGTGGTTGCAGATGCGCGGCAAATACATGTGGAAAGTGTTCTCGAACTGGCGGTACATCTCTTTCTGGATGCCGTCCATGTCCTTGTCCTTGCTGCGTTTGTCGAATTCGCCTGCAAGGTCGTCTTCCCAGTTTGGCCCCCAGTGGATTTTCTCCATCGTCTCGCCGGTAATCTGCGATTGCGGGCGAGCGGTCGGGGTCGCCTCCAACAGCGGCGCATTCTGCAAATGCGCGTAGTTGTAGGTGAACGGCTCGTAGTAGTCGTCAATTTCCGGCATATCCGGGTTGGCGAAAATGTTCAACAGCTTGGACTTGCGGTCGCCGGATTTTAGCTCCAGCTTGCCGCCTTTGAGTTCCCAGCCACCTTTCCACTGCTCCTGATTTGCCCAATTTTTAGGGTAGCCGATGCCCGGTTTGGACTCGACGTTGTTGAACCAGGCGTATTCCACACCTTTGCGGTTTGTCCACACGTTCTTGCAGGTCACGGAACAGGTGTGGCAACCGATGCACTTGTCCAAGTTGAAGACGAATGCGAATTGTGCTCTGACTTTCATGTAAATCTCCTTACTTGGGGCCAACACCAACAGGGTTGCGTTGCGCTTCGCGTGCCGGAGTGAGCGGGCGTTCCAGCCAGTCCACGTCCTTGTCCGCAATCTTGTGCAAAGCCACCATCGTGTCGCGCTGGCAACCGACCGTGCCGTAATAGTTGAAGCTGTACGCCAATTGCGCATAACCACCAATCATGTTGGTCGGCTTGACCAGCACGCGGGTCACGGAGTTCAAGATACCGCCACGCTTCCCGGTGGAAGGCGAACCCGGTACGTTGATGTTCTTTTCCTGCGCGTGGTACATCATCGCCATGCCGCGTGGGATACGTTGGGAAACGATCACCCGTGCCACGGTTGCGCCGTTGTGGTTGACCGCTTCCACCCAGTCGTTGTCTTCCAGCCCGATGGTTTTGGCGTCGTCTTCCGCCACCCACACGTAAGGCCCGCCCCGGAACAGGGTCAGCATCCGCAGGTTGTCCTGATAGCTGGAATGGATGCCCCATTTGGAGTGCGGGGTAATCCAGTTCAGGCTCAGGTGCGGCTTGTTGAGGACAGCAGCAGGCAGCCCCTTGAGTTCGCCCAGATCCACCATTGGTTTGTAAGAACAGAAACCTTCACCGAAATCCAGCATCCACTCGTGATCCTGATAGAAATGCGCCCGCCCGGTCAGAGTACGGAATGGGATGTGTTCGTGGATATTGGTGTAACCAGCGGTGTAGGACACGTGTTCGGATTCAATCCCCGACCAAGTAGGCGCGGTAATGATCTTGCGCGGTTGCGCCACGATGTCGCGGAAGGTGATTTTGTCCTCGTGCCGCCCGGCGTACAGGTGGTGATGGTCAATGCCGGTTTTCTTCGACATCGCTGACCATGCCTTGTGCGCCACTTCACCGTTGGTTTCAGGAGCCATGCGCATGACCGCATCACACACGCTGATGTCCTCTTCCAGCGACGGCATCCCGAAGGAAACGCCCTGGTCTTTCACCGTGTAGTTGCACTTCTTCAACTCTTCGTATTCGGCTTCGGTGTTCCAGTCCACTCCCTTGATGGTATTGCCGAGCTTGACCATTAGCGGCCCTAGCGCGATGAACTTTTTGTAAGTGTCACCGAAATTGCGTTCGACCACTTTCAGGATCGGCATGGTTTTGCCGGGGACGGGGGCAACACCGTCACGTTTCCAGTCCACCACCTGCCCGAAGGGTTGCGCCAGTTCCATTGGGGAATCGTGTTGCATGGGCAGGGCTACCACGTCCTTGCGTGTGCCGAGGTGCTTTTCCGCCAGTGGCGAGAAAGTCTTGGCGATGGACTTGAAAATCTGCCAGTCGGATTTGGATTCCCACGCGGGTGACACTGCTTCCGCCAGCGGGTGGATGAAAGGGTGCATATCAGTGGTGTTGAGGTCGTTTTTCTCATACCACGTTGCGGTGGGCAGGATAATGTCGGAGTAAGCACCTGTGGAATTGAGGCGGAAGTTGATGTCCACCATCAAGTCGAGCTTGCCGATGGGGGCGTCGTCGTGCCACTTCACTTGCTTGCTGCCACGCCCTGCGCCACTTTCTTGCAGCACGCCGTTTTGCGCACCCAGCAGGTGTTTGAGGAAATATTCATGCCCTTTGGCAGAAGTGCCAATCAAGTTAGCACGCCACACAAACAGGTTGCGCGGCCAGTTGGTGGGGTTGTCCACGTCGGCGAATGCTACATCCAGCGAGCCGTCTTGCAGCTTGCCAACGATGTGCTTGCCAATGCTGGCTTCATCCGTTGCCCCGGCTTTTTCTGCCTCACTCACCAATTCCAACGGGTTCATGTTCCAGTGTGGCGCGGTCGGCAACCAGCCCATGCGAGCCGCCGCTACGTTGTAATCTGCCAGCGAGTTGCCTTTGTTCTTGCCTTTCCCGGCAGGTGACAACAGCGTGTCAGCATCCAGCGTTTCGTAACGCCACTGGTCAGTGTGGAAATACCAGTACGAGGTGGAATTCATGTGGCGTGGCGGACGCTGCCAGTCGAGCGCGAAGGCAATCGGTGCCCAACCCGCTTGCGGACGCAGCTTTTCCTGCCCCACGTAATGCGCCCAACCACCGCCGGATTGCCCCACACAGCCGCACATATGCAGCAAGTTCATAATGGAACGGTAGGTCAGGTCATTGTGATACCAGTGGTTGATCGCCGCCCCCATGATGACCATCGACTTACCCTTGGTCTTGGAAGCGTTGTAGGCAAATTCACGCCCGGTGCGCTCAATATCCGCCGCTTTCACACCTGTAACTTTCGCCGCCCATGCCGGGGTGTAAGCCACGCTGGCATCGCCGTAATCCTTGGCAACATTGTCACCACCCAAGCCACGATCAATGCCGTACTGGGCAATTTGCAGGTCAAATACCGACGCGACCAGCGCGGTTTCGCCGTTTGCTAGCGTCACCTTGCGTACTGGCACGTTGCGGAACAGCAAATTAGGTTCGTCGTGATTGAAGTGCGGGAAGCCGACGGAAACCACTTCATCCTTACTGTTGATGCAAGTCAGTTCGGCTTGGATGTCGCTTTGGTCAGCGGCATTTTTCGGCAGCAAATTCCACTTGCCTTCCTCACCCCAACGGAAACCGATTGAGCCATTCGGCACGACAAACGTACCGCCTTTTTCGTCATAAACGATGGTTTTCCAATCCGGGTTGTTGGTTTCGCCCAATGCACCGTCGAAGTCGGAAGCACGTAACAAACGGTCAGTCACATACGTGCCGTTTTCGTGCGAACGCAACATCACCTGCATCGGCAGATCAGTGTAAGTGCGGGCGTATTCTTGGAAATAGGGGTCTTGCTGGTTGATGTAGAACTCTTTCAGTGCCACATGACCCATTGCCAAGAACGCGGCGGCATCCGTGCCTTGACGCACTGGCATCCATAAATCGGCAGCTTTGACGTATTCGGCGTAATCCGGTGCCATTGAGACGATTTTCGCGCCTTTGTAACGCACCTCGAAAGCAAAATGCGCATCCGGGGTACGGGTCATTGGCAGGTTCGCCCCGGCAATGATGATGTAGGTGGAATTGTACCAATCCGCTGATTCCGGCACGTCGGTCTGTTCGCCCCATGTTTGTGGGGAGGCGGCTGGCAAATCGCAATACCAGTCGTAGAAAGAACCGCAAGCCCCACCAATCAGCGAGAGGTAGCGTGAGCCTGCGGCATAGGAAATCATTGACATCGCAGGGATGGGGGAGAAGCCGTAAATCCGGTCTGGCCCCCATTTCTTGATGGTGTGGACGTTAGCGGCAGCAGTGATTTCAGTTACTTCTTCCCACGTTGCCCGCACGAAACCGCCCAGCCCGCGCACTGCCACGTACTTTTGGCGTTTGCTGTCATCGGCTTGAATGCTTGCCCACGCTTCCACCGGGTCTTTGCCCAGCTTGCGTTCCGCACGGTACAGATCAAGCAAACGTCCCCGAATTAGCGGGTATTTGATGCGGTGCGGGCTGTACAGATACCACGAGAAGGAGGCACCACGCTGGCAACCACGCGGTTCATGGTTGGGCAGGTCTTCGCGGGTACGCGGGTAATCGGTTTGTTGCATTTCAAACGCAACCAAGCCGTTTTTGACAAAAATCTTCCATGAACAGCCGCCGGTGCAGTTGACGCCGTGGGTGGAACGCACCACCTTGTCATGCTGCCAGCGGTGGCGATAGGAATCTTCCCATTTACGGTCTTCGATGGTCATCACCCCATGACCGTTAGCGAAACTTTCCTTTGGGCGGGTGAAATACATTAAGCGGTCTAAAAAATGGCTCATGGCAATCAATGCTCCCCTTTGGTTCTACGGATTCCTGCCAAGCGGTTGCCCTGCTTTTGTGGGCCGCCTTTAGGGAAAATTTCGTGCAGGTAATGGTTGGTAGCGAATTCCTCACCCCATGTCTTTTTGAAGTGCTTGAGCATATCGCGCACCGGGGCTTGTACGCCGTGTTCCTGATAGTACTCACGCAGGAACTCGATGATTTCCCAATGCTCATCAGTCAACACCAAGCCTTCACGTTCAGCGAGGGCTTCCACGAAACCTTCGCTCCACTCATCCATGTTTTGGATGTAACCTTCCTGATCGGTTAGGATTTGTTTGCCATCTACCTCTAACGCTAGGGTATAAATCGCGTAAGGGTTGGTTTGTAGATTTTCGTCATACTGTTGAATTGCCATTTCAAATCTCCTTGTCTTACGGATTCTTGATCTCGCTGCCACTGCGCAGGTAAAACCACCAGTTCAAAATCAGGCACAGCGCATAGAAAATCGCAAAGCCATACATCGCATTTTCCGGTGAACCCGCTTTGATCTGATCACCAATCACCACCGGCGCAATGAACGAACCGTAAGCGGCAACGGCTGAAGTCCAGCCCAATACCGGGCCAGCTTGTAGGCGGTCAAAGATCACCCCAACGGTGCGGAAGGTCGAACCGTTACCAATACCGGTAGCGGCAAACAACACCACAAACGTGATCAAAAACTGGTTGAAATAGATTTCCGGGGTAGCCGACTGGTAAGCCTGCATCATGATGTAACCCGCGTAAGCAGAAGCCGCGACCATCACCACTGAAATCACCTGGGTGACGATAGAACCGCCCACCTTGTCAGAAATCCAACCACCAACCGGGCGAATCAATGCCCCCACGAAAGGGCCAATCCATGCGTAAGCAAATACTGGAATCGCGTTAGGGTTAGGGTTATGCGCCCAAGTTTGGGTGGCTGCATCCAGCACATGGCTGCTACCGAAAATGACTTTAATCGAGAGTGGCAAAGCCATTGAAAAACCGATGAAGGAACCGAACGTCAGCACATACAACACCGTCATTGACCAAGTGTGTTTGTTGCTGAAAATGGCAAACTGCTTGCTGATATTGGCTTTCATCTCACCAAAAGCCGCCAGTTTCATCACGCCCAAAGTCAGTACAATGGTCAGTGGTAACGCAATCCACATATTGAGGATACCTAAGCCTGTCGGTGCAGGCAGGTAGAAGTACAAGCCCAAAACCGAGGTTGCTAATGCCAAGCCGTACAACCACAGGATTTTGATAAATGCCGGAATCGTACCGCCAATGTTCGGGGAAATCGGCAGCAGGTTATTCATCCCAAAGAAGCCGAAAAACGCCAAAGGAATCAGAAACACCAGCCACACCAAACCTGCGTTTTGAATCCAAGTTTGTGTTCCCGCAGTGATTTTGCCCAGAATCCAACCGGAATCTTTCGCCAGCGGCAAGGAGTCACCACCCAACGCGCCAAACACACCCATGGTCATCACCAAGGGAATCAGGATTTGCATGGTAGTGACACCAAAGTTACCCAAGCCAGCATTCAGACCCAGCGCAGTTCCTTGGGAACGCTTCGGAAAAAAGGTGCTGATATTTGACATTGAACACGCAAAGTTACCGCCACCAATGCCCGACAGTAACGCCAGAATCTGGAAGGTCAGCAACGGCGTATCCTTATCCTGCAAGGCAAGCCCTGTCCCCAATGCCGGAATCATCAGCAATGCCGTGGTCAGGAAAATGGTGTTACGCCCACCCGCAATACGGATGAAAAACGAAGCTGGGATCCGCAACGTTGCACCCGACAAACCGGCAATAGCTGTCAAGGTAAACAATTCTTCGGTTTTAAACGGAAAGCCCAGATTTGCCATTTGCACGGTGATGATTCCCCACATCAGCCAAATGGCAAAACCCATCAGCAGGCTGGGGATCGAAATCCACAAATTGCGGTTGGCAATCTTCTTGCCGGTGCTTTCCCAGAACGTGGTGTCTTCCACGTCCCAATTTTTAATATCAGTCATCAGGTATTCCTCGCATTAAAGGTTTGTGGTGAGGGACTTTTCGTGTAAATCGGCGTGAACTGGGCGTACTTCGGTGAAATACATCCACATCAGCGACACCCACACCACCCCAAACATCAGCATGAAGGCAGAGGTGCGAATGCCAGTGAGATCAAGCAATGCACCGAACATGATCGGCATCAGAAAACCACCCAAACCGCCCGCCAAGCCCACCACGCCAGACACCACGCCAATGTTGTCGGGGTAATCGTCTGAGATGTATTTGAAAACGGAAGCTTTACCAATGGCGAAGACAATACCGAGGGTGAACATAATGATGGTGAATACCGTGGCACTCAGCCCCAACGAAAAGCTGGCTGAACCATTGACTGTTTGAATCGTGAAGCTGGTTTGCGGATAAGACAGGAAGAACAGGCATACCAAGGAAACCCACAAGACCCACCAAGTCACGGTATGTGCGCCAAACTTATCGGAGAAATAACCACCGATGGCTCGCAATACGCCCCCCGGAATACTGAAGGCAGCAGCCAAAAACGCGGCTGTTTTCAGATCAAAACCGTATTCACCGACATAATACTTGGTCATCCACAACGCCAACGCTACGTAACCACCAAACACGATGGAGTAGTACTGGCTGTAACGCCATACCTTGGGATCTTTTAATGCCGCCAACTGCTCACGCACCGTCACCGATTTGCCTACTTTGTGGCTAGGATCGCTAAAGGTAAAAAACCAGAACACAATCGCCATCACCAGCATCAACACCGCATAAACTTTGGGGACCATCGTCCAGCCGTAGCCCACCACGATAATGGGTGCAACCAGTTTGGTTACTGCCGCCCCGGTATTACCTGCCCCAAAAATTCCCATTGCAGTCCCCTGTTGATGCTTGGGAAACCAGCGTGCGCAATAGGCAATGCCCACGGTAAATGAGCCACCAGCCACCCCTACGAACAACCCTACTACCAGGAAATGCCAGAATTCAGTCGCGTAAGAAATCAACCAGATAGGGATAACCGTTGACAGCATCAACACCGTAAAGACAATGCGTCCGCCGAATTTGTCTGTCCACATACCCAAAGGCAAGCGGATAAGTGAGCCTGTTAGCACAGGTGTTGCGACCAAAATACCGAACTGGGTTTCGTTTAAACCCAAGGTTTCCTTGATGGGGATGCCGATAACGGCGAACATCATCCAGATCATGAAGCACACGGTGAATGCCAGTGTGCTCATGATCACGACCGACCAAGCCTTGTATTGCTGCGTTGCCATAACCTTACCTCACGTAAACCCTAAATGGGTTGCAGGTTCAGTTGTACGCCGATAAAACACCTGAGAACAGTGGGGGGTAATAGGCAAAAACAAGAGCGCAGTACCACTTTGGTGGTACATGATAATCAATATAAGATACTGTTTTAATTTATTTTTTTGTTATTACCTTGCTTGAGCCTTGGTGGTGACAGCATAGAGGTGGTACACCTTCTAACTCACCAGACGCGCTCCACGAAAAGGACGTGTGCAATGCCTAAATTTCGGCAACTATCCCCAAAGTAGTACATCGTTATTTCCACCCTCCTCACCCTCAAATATATTACCCTAGAGCCAAAGCGCAGCATCCGATAACAACACGAGGAAACCACCGCGTGAATCGCCTTCTGTGGAACAAACTCCAAAATTCCCTGCTGCTACGGCTAGGCGGGATGATTGCTGCCATCACCGTCTTGGCAATTGTCGGCATGTCCACCTCGTGGATGGTCGCGGAAACCACTCAAGGCAACGGCGAAGCCATCAACGTTGCCGGAAGTTTGCGGATGCAAAGCTGGCGCATGGCATCGCTTTACCAACGTGTCCTGCAAGACCCTACGCACCGCAACGACTTGCAACAAGCCGTCCAACGCTTTGAAAACGATTTAGTGGCGGCCTCAATCCTCTCTGTTTTGCCCGCTGACGAAACCACCTCGCTCAAACAAGTGTATCGGCAAGTCGAAAGCGACTGGCAGCAACGTATCAAACCCGACCTGTTAGCCCTATTGACCAGCCCTACCGTACCGACAGTTGACCGCCAACTACTTGATGCCGTTCCGCAATTCGTGGCTCACATCAACAATCTGGTCAAGCAAATTGAAGAAGCCACCGAAGCCAAGATTTTTGTGTTACGTATCATTTTGGGCGTTGCCGTGATTGGTACAATTCTCGCCGTGATCCTCTCCATTTATCTGGTAACCAATATCTTTGTCACCCCACTCAAAGGGCTATTGGGACTAACCGACCAAATCCGCCAAGGCAATCTCGCGGTACGTACCGAACTCGGCGGCGAAGACGAAATCGGGCAATTAGGGCAAGCCTTTAACCTCATGGCAGAAGATTTATCCAAGCTCTACCAAGACCTCGAAGCGCGAGTCGAACAAAAAACCGCCGAACTCACCCGCAGCAACCGTTCGCTGGATTTGCTGTACCGCTCCATCACCCGCTTGCACGGCATTGCCCCTGACCGTGCCGTATTTCAAAATGTCCTCAAGGATGCCGAAGCCGTGCTGGGCTTGGGCAATGGCACGATTTGCCTCAAAGAAGACAATAATCAGCAAGGCGAAGTCGTTGCCACCACCGCCAGCCAGGGCAAAAGCCCCTTATGTACCCACGCCAACAGTTGCGTCGAATGCCACGACCCGCACGCCGCTCGTATGGACACCCTTCCTGACGGGCGACAAATCTTGCGGATGCCACTCACCGATGCCGAAAAACGCTACGGCATGTTAGCGGTCGATGTCCCCGCCGACACCACCGCCGAACACTGGCAAGTGCAATTGCTGGAAGCCTTATCGCGCCACATCGGTGTCACCATCGCCTCGGAACAGCGCAGCGAACAACACCGTCGCGTGTCCCTGCTGGAAGAACGCGCCGTCATTGCCCGCGAATTGCACGACTCGCTGGCACAATCGCTGGCATACATGAAAATCCAGGTCAGCCGCTTACGCATGGCAGTGAAAAATCCAGCGGATGCCAACGAAGTAACCGCAGCACTGGAAGAATTACGTGATGGCCTCAACAGCTCCTACCAGCAATTGCGCGAGCTGCTTTCCACCTTCCGCTTGCGCATGGAAGACGACGATTTGGGCATGGCACTGGCGCAAACCACCACCGAATTTGCGGAACGTGGCAACTTGCCGATTGCATTGGAAGTCAGTTTGGGCAATCTCAACCTAACCCCCAACGAAGAAATTCACTTGCTGCAAATCGTGCGCGAAGCCTTATCCAACACCCTCAAACACGCCCACGCCAGCCAAGCATGGGTATCGTTGCAGCGTCAAGACGATAATAATAGCCTGCAATTGCGTATCGAAGATGACGGCACGGGAATCCAAAAAACCGCCAACCTGCACCATTACGGCATGGCAATTATGGACGAACGCGCCCGCGCCCTGCATGGCATACTGCAATATTTGCCGCGCACGGGTGGCGGCACTTGCGTACAACTCGATTTCACTCCCAAAACAAGGATTGCCCATGCCGCTTGAAACCCCGCAAAGCCTGCTGATCGTGGATGATCACCCCCTGTTTCGTAAAGGTGTGCGTTATCTGGTCAATATGGTGCCCGATTTCATCATCGTCGGGGAAGCTTCATGCGGACAGGAAGGCATCGACATGGCGTTGGAACTTGCCCCCGACATAATCTTGCTCGACCTGAACATGAAGGACATGAGCGGCATTGAGGTATTAAAAGTCATCAAAGCCTCTGGCAGTGATGCACGGGTGGTAATGCTGACAGTTTCCGATCAAGCGAGTGATTTGGTGGCAGCGTTACGCGCAGGCGCAGATGGCTATTTGCTCAAGGAAATGGAACCTGAAGATTTGGTGGAAAAGCTGGCGGAAGCAGCGGCAGGACGTATAACTCTCACCGAACGCCTGATTAATTTATTGGCACACGCCATGCGTCACGATGCCGCCCACCCCAAAAGCAGTTCCGAAGCCGGTTTGACTGAACAGGAACAGCGCATTCTGGAGCGGGTCGCAGCAGGAAAAAGTAACAAGCTGGTAGCGCGGGAACTGGGCATTACCGAAGGCACGGTGAAAGTTCACGTCAAGCATTTATTGCGCAAACTGAACCTGCGTTCGCGGGTGGAAGCGGCGGTATGGTTTGTGGATCAGCAGAAATAATGCGCAGACAACATTCACCAAGATAGGAAACTCCAAACATAACAGCAACGGCAGTGGATAACACGTCAAGATTCTCCCCAGAACACGTTGGTGAAATGTTGCCGTGCATAATCGCGGTATACGGTAAAATCGCTATCAACACTAGCAACCATGCGTGTGTGCAAGCGTTCGCATAACGTAATCAACGAAGCATCGGCAAAATCGGCGGGCAGATCGGCGTATTTCTCCAGCAAGGCGAGGATGCGCCCCCAGTCACCAACGGTACATTCATCAATTTGCACTGCCTGTTGCACCCAAAACAGAAAGTCCTGTTGTGCTTGCTGGGAAAAATCCAGCAGATGCACCACCTCGGTAATCACCGCCAGATTGGTGTGCAAACGCCCCTCTACATCGCGGATGAACTGTTTTGCTTGTGCATGATGACGGTCACTGTTGTCAAACAGGGCAATGAAAACGGGTGTGACCGGAAGTGGTGCTTAGCACAATTATCACCCTCCGAATTACCCCTC
>ERZ761609.1629-NODE-1629-length-18882-cov-24.468635_pt1 | contig 18882 bp, 10 predicted proteins | sample MGYA00511163_ERZ761609 | MGnify/ENA primary metagenome ERZ761609 (study PRJEB28899, sample SAMN02445070) | bioreactor sludge metagenome | biome: EBPR sludge | place: Australia: Brisbane, Thorneside Wastewater Treatment Plant | collected 2011-12-16 ... | reverse complement strand
ATTCACGGGTCTTATTCGAATGTGATGGGTTTTCCCATGGAGGATTTTGAAAAGGTGATTCAAAAATGGATTTAAGATATCCGTCTCTTGGTTGGGGGAAACTTTCGGGGTTGGCGTTGGCTGTTTATTTTAGTTTATTTTTTGGATTTTTTCCGCAAACAGTTGCACTGGCGGAAGACGAAGATTATAAGATTTTACGCGAAATTATCGTGAATGAGTTTCGTGATCACAAAGCGGAAAAAAGGGGCGGGGACCACGGTGAGGTTATCAAGACATTTCCGGCGACAGATAAACGGGTGGCAATCGGCGTAGTTGCTTGTTTGGATATGGGCTCTGAAATTGATCTACCTTTGCTTGATAAGCTTGCTGCCCGAAAGATTCCATTCTCAGTTTTTACGGATCAGGCATGGCTTAAACAGCATGAATTAAAGTTAAAGCCTTTCGTGGAAAATAATTTAACACAATTTGAAAATCACGGTTCGTTTTGCAGGGCGTTATCTGTTGATGGCAAAGTTACCGGAAATTTTGCTAAGACCTCAACGCTGGAGGAAGTTTTTGAAGAGGTTGAAGATAACGCGCGTGCAATTGAGCGTTTTTCCGGGAGGTTGCCGCGCTTTTATCGATCGGGTCAAAGCTCTTACGATGATGTCGCACTTAAAATTGTCAATGTACTCGGATATCAGGCGGTGGAGGGGGATTTGAAGCTGAAAGCGAAAGATGTCGAAAGTCCGCAAGCGATCAGTCTTTTTTTTAAAAATGCCCGCCCCGGATCCATTATTTTTATGCCGGCCAACCGCCCGGGAGCATCTGAAAAGTGGGTAGATTTATTTGTGAGCGGGATTTCAAAAGCAGGGTATTCCGTTGTGTCACTTGATGATGTGATTGGGAACGAAGCAGAAGATATTTAGTTTGTGACCGGCGATTATTTTGAAGTTTCTTTGCTTTGTCAGCGGTCGAAAACTCTCCGTTCGTTAATCGAGCAAATTAAAAATTTGGGCGTTTCCCGAGCCCAGATTGTTGAGACCGAAAAAAATGGGCTTCCTCAAATTCTGCTTTATTTCTCGACCTCCCGACAGGCGGCTGTTTTTGTTAAGAGCTATCAGAAAAATAAAGTGCGGAGCGTTGTGATTCGCTGCCGGAAACTTGCCTACGCGGATTGGGCGGAGAAATGGAAAGAAGATTATAAAATTCAGACAATCGGCAGGCGGTTTGTGGTGATACCGATTTGGCGAAAAAAAGAGTATATTCCCGAAAAATACCCCAAAAGAATTCCAGTTTATATTGATCCGCTCAGTGCGTTTGGCTCCGGTGAGCATGAAACAACCCGGTTAGTGACAAGGATGATGGAAACGCTGCGCGGTCGTTTTAATTCGTTTCTTGATGTGGGAACAGGCACCGGAATTTTATCTGTTTTTGCCGCGCATTTCGGAGCGCGTGTTATCGAGGGGTTTGATAGCGATAAGCCTTCGGTCGAATGCGCCCGAATTAACTTCAAGCGGAATTTAAAAAAAACAATTTTCGCGGAGTTTCGGTGTCTTGAACTGGCGAGATTAAAGAAAACAAAAAAATTTGATTTGGTTGCGGCCAATATTAATTCTCACATTCTTGAAAATTACCGTTCGGAAATTGTCGGCGCGGCCCGCAAGGGCGGATGGGTGTTGGTCTCAGGGATATTAAGACAGACTTATGATTCATTTCGCGAAGTTTTTGACGGAAAAGATTTGCGCGTTATAAAAATTCTGCGCGGCAGGCGCTGGGTTGCTATTTTGTACAGAAAACAATAAATAGAGTTCGAGTTAGAATCGCTAAACAAATTCTGCTAAGCACACCTCTCGTGGTTGTTGACCACAGCAATTCTTTATCGTAAAAAATGTTGAACCAGCAGGCGCTGTTTGTGCCCGTTGGGCTGTGTCATTCCCGCGAAGGCGGGAATCCAGTGTTTCTTTGAGTTCTGTATCCCTGCCTTGGCGGGGATGACAATGTAAATATTGTTGTGAGAGTTGAAGTCACGCGGACGTATGAAACCGCTGCTAGAATTTTTTATTCCAATCGAAATTGGAATAAAATGTTTTCTTGAGTTTCGGGATTAAGTCTAAAGGAATGTTTCGAAGAGGTTCGTCCGCTCCCCAAACTTTTTTGAGCGCTTCGACTATTTTTTCTTTGCCGGCGGGGATGTTAGTTAGAAATTCGGAATGGCTGCGCTTCGCCCTGTAATCGGGTTCGCGGTCCGGTTTGCCAAGCTGAATTTGAATTTGCTGAAGATCAAATGAATATAAGAAGGTTCCGTGAAAGAGATAATAATTTTTACCGCGCCGCATGGCATTTCCCGAGAATTTTCGCCCTTTCCAATTTAAATCGCTGACACCCTGAATTTCAAATTTTTCTTCCGGCAAGCAAATCTGAATGGCTTGCATGCTTTTTTGCATTGCGTTCGCCGTATCCGTTCGTATTCCGGTGGCAGAATTAATCTTGAGCACTAAATTAAAATTGAGGCAGCCTGGGCCTTGTAAAACAGTTTGTCCGCCGCTTTTACGCCGAATGAAGGGGATGGAAGTGCTCGGGTTTAGCTCATTTTTCCAAGTGCTGGAATATCCCAAAACCGCAAAATAGACAGGGGATTCCCAGACGCGCAAACTTTCATCTAAAGCGCCTGATTCCGCGCTTTCAAGTAAGGCTTCGTCCAAAGCAATGTTCGAATCCGGTTCAGGAAAAGATTGATTTAAAAACTGCATGGCATCACATTATCATGCAAGGACTTACGGCTCAAGTTCAGCCTTAACTAAAAAGACTAAAAAAGATTTGATTGAGAGGGGGTATTCATGTAAATTGGTGGCTCATTTTGAGCCCCGTTGGGGTTCTTCTAACATGTCATCATCTATATGAAATCCAAAAAAAATATGAATACAGCAGAAGACCGCGAGCAGGACTTGTCCGACATTGCCGCTGTGGCTGGCGCCACATCAACTTCCTCCACCCCAAAAATCGCCGAAGAAAATACCCCCGAATGGCAAAAGTGGATTGACTCCCTTGAGCATATTCTTGAAGTTGCTTTGAAAGATCAAGCCGGTCCCGAGCGCGCACCCTATATTATGGACATTCTTATCAAGCGTCTCCGCGAAGCAGGTGTTCCGTTGCCGGCTCCGGTCAGCACCCCTTATTTAAATACTATTGATCCCTCGCATGAGCCGGAGTATCCCGGTGACCGTGAAATTGAGCGCCGTATTAAAAGTTTGATTCGTTGGAATGCCATGGCCATGGTTGTTAAAGCCAATGAAGTTCACCCCGGCTTAGGCGGACATATTTCCACTTTTGCTTCAAGCGCGACTTTGTATGAAGTTGGTTTTAATCATTTTTTTCATGGCGGCGATACGCCTAGCCGTCTCGGTGATTTTGTTTACTTTCAGGGGCATGCTTCGCCGGGGAATTACGCACGTGCCTATCTCGAGCGCCGTTTAAACAAAGATCATCTTCATAATTTTCGCCAAGAGCTTGCCAAAGAAGGCGGGCTTTCTTCATACCCCCATCCGTATCTGATGCCGGACTTCTGGCAGTTTCCGACCGTGTCGATGGGGCTTGGTCCGATCATGTCGATTTATCAGGCGCGCTTTCTGCATTATTTAAAAGCCCGCGGAATTATTCAGAGTGAGCTTCCGAAAGTATGGTGCTATGTCGGTGACGGCGAAGCGGGTGAGCCTGAAAGTTTCGGCAATTTGAATATTGCCGGCCGCGATAAACTCGACAACCTTATTTGGGTAATCAACTGTAATCTTCAGCGTCTTGATGGTCCGGTTCACGGCAACGGAAAAATCATTCAGGAATTTGAATCGGTTTTCCGCGGCGCAGGCTGGAATGTAATTAAAGTCATTTGGGGCTCTGAATGGGATGAGCTTATGAAGAAAGATACCAAGGGTCTTCTTCTTAAACGCATGAGTGAATGTTGCGACGGAGATTATCAGAAGTATTCCGTTGAACCCGGAAGCTATACGCGTAAACACTTCTTTGGAAAATATCCCGAATTACTTGCGATGGTGAATCATTTGAGCGATGTTCAGATTACAAAGTTGCTTCGCGGCGGTCATGATCCGAAAAAAGTTTATGCGGCTTACAAGGCGGCGACCGAGCACAAGGGTGAGCCCACCGTGATTCTGGCAAAAACGATCAAAGGTTATGGTTTAGGCGAAGCGGGTGAGGGGCGTAATATTACGCATCAACAGAAGAAGCTGAATGAAAAAGAATTGCGTGAGTTTCGCGCGCGTTTTGATATTCCTATTTCGGACGAAGAAATCGCCGAGACCCCTTTTTATCGTCCGCCTGTGGACAGCCCGGAAATGAAGTATTTGTTTGAACGCCGGAAATCTCTCGGTGGATTTTTGCCTGAACGAAAAGTGAAAGCGGAATTGCTTCAGACCCCGGATGCCGCTTATTACGAAGAATTTTTAAAAGGTTCAGGTGAAGCGGAAGTTTCGACGACGATGGCTTTTGTCCGTATTTTAACCAAGCTTTTACGGAATAATGAAATCGGCAAAAATATCGTTCCGATCATTCCGGATGAAGCGCGCACTTTTGGTATGGATGCGCTTTTCCGTCAAGTTGGTATTTACGCGCCCAAGGGACAGCTCTATGAACCGGTTGATATCGAATCTTTGCTTTATTTTAAGGAAGCGAAGGACGGACAGATTCTAGAAGAAGGTATCAACGAAGCAGGTTCGATGGCTTCCTTTATCGCTGCGGGTACTTCGTATGCGACAGTAGGAACGCATATGATTCCTTTTTATATTTACTACTCCATGTTCGGTTTTCAGCGTGTCGGTGATTTGATGTGGCTTTCCGGTGATATTAAGGCCAAGGGCTTTTTGCTGGGTGGAACTTCGGGCCGGACAACTTTGAACGGAGAGGGGCTTCAGCATCAGGACGGCCACAGCCAGCTGATGGCGAGCACGATTCCGAGTCTTGTGGCGTATGATCCCGCTTTTGCGTATGAGCTTGCTGTCATTATTGAAGACGGCATTAACCGTATGTACCAAAAAGGAGAAGACCTTTTTTATTACCTCAGCGTTTATAACGAAAACCATCCGATGCCTGCGATGCCTGAAGGCAGCCGTGAAGGAATTTTGAAGGGGCTCTATAAATTTAAGGCGAGCGATAAAAAATTAAAACTGCGTGCTCAGCTTTTAGGGAGCGGTCCGATTATTCAATCTGCTTTGAAAGCTCAGCAGATGCTTGAAAAGTACGGAGTTGCGGCGGACGTTTGGTCTGTGACGAGTTACAACCAATTGCGTCGTGAGGCTCTTGAAGTTCAGCGTTCCAATCGTTTGAATCCCACGGAAGCATCTAAGAAATCTTATGTCGAAAAGTGCTTTGATTCGCAAGAGGGTGTATTTGTGGCGGTTTCCGACAATATGAAAATTGTCGCGGAACAAATTACGCCATGGGTGCCGGGAAAATATACGGTGCTGGGAACCGACGGCTTTGGCCGGAGTGATACGCGTGAAAAGCTCAGACGTTTTTTTGAGATTGATGCGGAGAGTGTTGTGATCGCGACATTGTATGCTCTCTTTGAAAAAGGAGAGATTGAAGCTAAGGTTGTCAAAAAGGCGATGGATGATTTGAATTATCACGCCGATAAAAAGTATCCTCAGTTTTCGATTTAACAGTTTTGTTAAAGCTCTGCGGCGAAGCCGCAAGATAAGTAATACCATTTAAGGAGAGAGTCATGGAAGTTCGTGTGCCTCAATTAGGTGAAGGTGTTGATAGCGGAACGGTTGTTAATATTCTCGTTAAGGTCGGCGATGCCGTAAAAAAGAATCAAACTTTAATTGAATTAGAAAGCGGAAAAGCGGTTGCTCCGATTCCGTCTTCAGGTGACGGAGCGATTCAAGCGCTTCATATTAAGCAGGGCGATAAAGTTTCTGTTGGGCAGTTGATCGCAACGCTATCAAGCTCCGGCTCTGCACCTGCGGCGCAACCGCAAGTAGCGGCGACGGCACCTGTTGCCGCACAGAATGTTGCGGCTCCCCAGCCTTCATTTATTCCCGCGCCAGTTATTCCTTCTGCGGGAGCTTATCAGTATCAGTCACAAAGCGGTTCTCCGCCGCCGGCTTCGCCTTCGGTGCGCGCGATGGCGCGTGATCTCGGAATTGATTTGGGCCGTGTTCGCGGAACTGAAAGCGGCGGTCGGATTGGTTTAGCGGATGTCCGCAATTATATTATGCAAATTCAGGCGATGGCTTTCAGCGCTGCTTCGGCAGCCGCTTTGCCTGCTGTTCAGTCTTCGATGAAGATCGATCCTTCAATTGATTTTTCCCAGTGGGGCCCTGTGACAAAGAAGCCGCTTACCGCATTACGCCGTACGATCGCAAAACGTATGCATGAGTCATGGAGCGCTATTCCGCATGTGACTCAATTTGATGAAGCGGATGTGACGATCATCAGCCAATTGCGTAAAAAGTATGCGTCTGATTATGAGAAGAAGGGCGTGAATCTGACTCTCACCGCGATTATTCTTAAGGCCGTGACGGCTGCGTTGAAAAAACACCCGGTCATTAACTCTAGCCTTGACCTTGAAAAAGACGAATTGGTTTTAAAGGACTATATTCATTTGGGCGTTGCGGTTGACACCGATCAGGGGCTTATTGTTCCGGTTATTCGCAACGCGGATCAAATGTCGATTTTGGAATTGGCCGCTGCAATCGGACAGGTAGCGGAAAAAACACGCCAAAGAAAAATTTCAGGGGAAGATCTTAAGGGCGGTACATTTACGATTTCGAATTTAGGCGGAATCGGCGGGGGACATTTCACACCGATCGTGAATAAGCCGGAAGTTGCAATTTTAGGAATCGGACGGGGCGTTTCTAAGCCGGTTGTGCGTGAGGGAAAAATTGAGGTTCGTCAGCTCATGCCTGTATGTGTTTCTTACGATCATCGCGTGATCGATGGTGCCGATGGAGCGCGGTTTACACGGTCGTTTATTGAAGCTCTTGAAAAAATTTCTGATGCTGATATACGTTTAGGCTCTGCGGCTAAGCCGCAACCGCCGGTGAAAACAGCGGCTAAAAAATTAGTGAAAAAGGCAGGCAAGAAATGAAGAAGATTGAAGCGGATATTGTTGTTTTAGGCGCGGGACCCGGCGGTTATGCCGCGGCTTTTTATGCCGCGACGAAAGGGCGCCAAGTTTTGATGATTGAAAAAGATGACCGTTTGGGCGGTGTTTGTTTGAACCGCGGTTGTATTCCGTCAAAAGCGTTACTTCACGCGACTGCTTTGCTGAGTGAAGCAAAAGAGAGCTCGCATTGGGGAATTGATTTTGGAGCGCCGAAAATTAATTTGGAAAAAATGCGCGCCTGGAAAGAATCTATTTTGAGCAAGCTTTCCGAAGGGATTCGCGGGCTGGCAAAACGCCGTCAAGTAGAAGTGATTAAAGGTCGCGGACACTTTGAGGGGAATAATGTCTTGCGGCTTGAAACCGCGGAAGGTCAGAAATTTATTCATTACAAAAAAGTCATTATTGCCGTGGGTTCTTCTCCTGCGTTGCCGGCTGTTTTTGATTTGGGCAACAAACGGATTATGACCTCAACCGAAGCTTTGGAGCTGGAAGAAATTCCGGAAACTTTGTTGGTTGTGGGCGGCGGATACATAGGTATGGAATTAGGAACGGTGTATTCCGAGCTGGGCAGCAAGGTAACGGTTGTCGAAGCATTGGATTCGATCTTAGCTGGGGCCGATGCTGATTTAGCGCGTCCTGTGCAGGAGTACGCTAAAAAGAATTTCAAAGAAGTTCGAGTTAAAGCCAAAGTTGTAAAAATGTCGACTCAGGGAAAACAGATTAAAGTTCAGATGGAGTATGAAGGGAAAAAGTTGGAAGAGTTTTATGATCGCGTACTGGTTTCCGTTGGGCGAGTTCCTAATACGGAAGATTTAGGGCTTAAAAGCACTAATGTTCAGCTTGACCCAAAAGGATTCATTAAAGTCAATTCAATGCAGCAAACGGATGATATGGATATTCTCGCGATTGGCGATGTTGTCGGCGGATTGATGTTGGCTCATAAAGCTTCCAAGGAAGCGCGTATTGCGGTTGATCGGATTTGCGGCGGGCATAGCGTCTTTGAAGACGTGGTGATTCCTGCGGTGGTATTTACGAACCCGGAAGTTGCCTGGTGCGGACTGACCGAAGCGGAAGCTCGGAAACGTAATATCCCGGTTGATGTTGTGAAGTTTCCGTGGGCTGCAAGCGGGCGGGCGATGACTTTGGATCGTACGGATGGCTTGACCAAGCTGATTGTCGAGCCCGGAACCGAAAGAATTTTAGGTGTCGGAATGGTTGGGGTGGGCGCGGGAGATATGATCGCCGAAGGCGTTGTGGCCGTTGAGATGGCTGCTACGGCGCGGGACTTGGCGGAATGTGTCCATCCGCATCCAACCTTATCAGAGACTTTGCAGGAGGCTGCCGAAATGTTTTATGGACATTCCTCCCACGCGTATTCACGTCCACGAGAGCATGTTGAACACTCCGCTTAAGTTAGTAGACGGTTTTAGACAAACAAGATTTTTCTCGACGGCAGTATCCTATTGTATAATGCAACAGGTGAAAAACTATGCGACCAATACAACAGCTTCTTAAGACTATCAAGATCGGACAAATCGTTAATCCACGTCTTATTCAGGCGCCTCCTGAAATTTCCATCCGCACGGCCGTCGAAATTATGCAGAATAACAAGTCCGGCTATATTGTCATTGCGGATCACCAGCGTAAAGTAGTCGGTATGTTCACGGAGACGGATGTGCTTAACCGTGTTTTGGGTAAAAAAGAAATTTGGTCCAAACTGGTGTCTGAATTGATGACGAAGACCCCGATTGTGTTGAGTGTGAACGATACGGTTAGCCGTGCGATTGAGATTATGGGAAAAAATCGCTTTTATCATATTCCTCTTGTTGATGAAAAAGGCACGCTAGTGAATGTGATATCCGTGCGCACCCTAATTCGCTTTCTTGCTGAATTTTACCCAACAGAAATTTATAACTTGCCTCCTAAGTATGACCAGACTATGGAGACCGCGGAGGGCGGGTAAGATGTTTTGAATATCGCCTTGCGGCGGTAATTTGTGTGACTTGACTTTATTTTTGCCTTTGAGTCGCGGCTCAGCCGGCAAAGCATTAAGAGAAAGATTTATGATGGATACAGAAAAAGAGGCAGCAGTAAAAACAGAGCAGGGAATTCAAGAGCTCTCAGCGATCACCGTTCGATTTGCGGGTGATTCCGGTGACGGGATGCAGCTGACGGGCGATCAATTTACCGACACGACCGCCATGATGGGGAATGACTTCGCGACATTTCCTGATTATCCCGCGGAAATTCGTGCGCCGGTCGGAACACTTCCCGGCGTGAGCAGTTTTCAGATTCAATTTTCAAAGTCGATTATTTTTACCCCGGGTGATATGTCGGATGTTTTGGTTGCGATGAATCCCGCGGCTTTAAAAGTGAATTTGACTAATTTAAAGAAAAACGGATTAATCATTGTTAATTCGGACGCCTTTAATGAGAATAATCTTCGTAAATCCGCCTGGAAATCCAATCCGTTGCTTGATGAGACGCTTAAAGATTTTCAGGTTATTAAGGTTCCTCTTTCTGAGTTAACAAAAAATGCGCTTAAAGAGCATCCTTTAAAATTGACCGAAGTGGATCGTTGCAAAAACTTTTTTGCTCTTGGAATGATGTTTTGGCTTTATGACCGAGTTCTTGACCATACGGTTGACTGGATCACAAAAAAGTTTGCTAAAAAACCGGAGATGGTTAACGCGAATATAGCCGCTTTAAAGGCCGGCTATAATTACGCTGACATTACTGAAACTTTGCCAACTCAGTACCGCATTCCAAAGACAAAGATGGAAGCGGGAGTATACCGAAAAATTTCAGGAAATGAGGCTACCGCAATCGGGTTGATTACCGCAGCAAATTTAGCCGGAAAAACTTTGTTTTACGGCTCTTATCCGATTACGCCCGCAAGTAATATCCTTCATGATTTGGCGCGTTATAAAAATTTTGGCGTTCGAACTTTTCAGGCTGAAGATGAAATTGCGGCAATGGGGACAACGATCGGAGCTGCTTACGGAGGCGCGATCGGCGTCACAGGTACGAGTGGGCCCGGAATCTGTTTGAAGTCCGAAGCTTTAGGGTTGGCTGTTATGGCTGAGCTTCCGGTTATTGTGATTGATGTGCAACGCGGCGGACCCAGCACAGGCATGCCGACGAAAACGGAGCAAACGGATTTACTGCAGGTGATGTTTGGCAGAAACGGTGAGTCGCCGGTTGTTGTGATTGCTCCCAAGACACCGTCGGATTGTTTTGGGATGGCTATTGAAGCCGTCCGCTTAGCCCTTACTCACATGACACCCGTTGTCTTTTTGTCTGAAGGCTATTTGGCCAATGCTGCTGAGCCTTGGAAATTGCCAAAGATTGAGGATCTTCCCAAAATTGAAGTAAAACATCCGGTTGCTGAGGAAGGAAAAACATTTTATCCCTACGCGCGTGATGAAAAGACACTTGCCCGTCCGTGGGCTCTTCCCGGAACACCTGGATTAGAACATCGTATCGGCGGTCTCTCTAAAGCGGATTTAACCGGAAATGTGAGTTATGATCCGGAAAATAATCAAAAGATGATTAACCTGCGTGCTGAAAAAGTACAGCGAATCGCGGATGACATTCCGGAGCTTGAGGTTCGCGGCGAACAAAAGGGAAAACTTTTAATTTTGGGCTGGGGCGGAACTTTTGGAGCTATTTTTCAGGGAATTGAAGAGTTGTCGGGGCAGGGAATTCAGGTTTCTCACGCCCACTTGAATTATATCAATCCATTTCCGAAGAACCTTGGTAAAGTGCTCGCAAACTTCGAAAAAGTATTGATTCCAGAGTTAAATATGGGACATCTTTTAATGTTAATTCGTAATTCATTTCCGGGCGTGAATGCAGTCGGTTTGAATAAGGTCAAAGGGTTACCTTTTTATGGTGCTGAAATTACCGCCCGCGTGAAGGAGCTTTTATGAGTCCTGATACATTAGTACCGGAGCCGTTGCCGTACCAAAAAGCTGATTTTGAATCAAACCAGGAAGTTCGTTGGTGCCCTGGGTGCGGAGATTATTCAATTTTGGCTACGATGCAGCGAACCTTGGCTAAGTTTAAGCGTCCCAAGCATGAGTATGCTTTTATTTCGGGAATTGGCTGTTCCAGCCGTTTTCCTTATTACATGAATACGTATGGTTTTCACACTATTCATGGCCGGGCACCGACAATTGCCTCGGGGCTGCGTTGTGTGAACCCGAATCTTTCAATTTGGGTGATTACGGGGGATGGTGATGGGCTGAGCATTGGTGGAAATCATTTGATTCACTGCATGCGCCGCAATATTAATCTCAATATTCTTTTGGTGAACAATGAGATTTATGGGTTAACCAAAGGTCAGTATTCGCCTACATCAAAAGTGGGAACGGTGACGAAGTCGACGCCAATGGGCTCGGTTGATTATCCCATTAATGCTCTATGCATTGCGATTGCATCCGAAGCAACTTTTATTGCGCGCACCCTCGATTCAGACCCCAATCACATGAGTATGGTTTTAGAGCGTGCGGAAAAGCATAAGGGTGTTTCCTTTGTGGAAATTTTGCAAAACTGCGTTATTTTCAACGATAAGGTGCACGCACCGGTTGTGGGGCGTGAGAACCGCGAAGACCGCATGATTTATATGGAACATGGCAAGCCGCTTTTATTTGGAAAAAATAAATCAAAAGCAATTAAGTTGAATGGGTTGCGCGCGGAAGTTGCGGATGCGAACGATGCGGAGGCGAAAGAACATCTTTTGATTCATAATGAAAAAGATGCGACACCTAATTACGCTTATCTTTTGACTCAGATGACTTATCCGGAAATGCCGGTTCCGTTCGGTGTTTTTCGTGATATTGAGCGACCTACTTACGATGAGCTTGTTTTGGATCAGGAAAAAGCCGCGTTAGAAACAAGAGGTAAGGGCGATCTTAAGAAGTTGATTTATGGATCGAATACTTGGGAGGTTAAGGCCTAATGTTTTTTCAACGGAAAAAAGACGATCCTCAGGAAAAAAAAGAAGAGCGTGTGATTCATCCGGGCGATAAAGTTTCGATGAGTGCTGGCGCGCAAAAAACAGCGCCAGATGTTTACCAAAGTATTATGATGGAAAAGCAGGTCGGAGAGCTTGTGAACAAAAAAAGTCTTTTGATTGTTTTGCCTTCCGATTCCGTGGAAAAAATTGTCCAGCTTTTGCAGAAAGAAAAACAAAGCGCAGTGCTTGTGGTTCAGCATGAGCAGTTGCTTGGCATTGTGAGTAAACGTGATTTATTGCGCAGAACCGCCGGTATGGAAACCAAGCTGTCTGGTTTGAAAGCGTTGGAAGTGATGACGGCGAATCCGGAAATTGTTAAGGCAGCTGATCCGTTGGCATTTGCTGTCAGCAAAATGGCAATGGGGGGCTTCCGTCATCTGCCCGTGTTGTCAGACGAAGGCGATCCAATCGGGATTATTTCAATCCAAGATGTGTTGAACTGTCTCGCTCCTCTTTGAGTTTCGCGCCTCGTAACTGTGATGGGGCTCATTTTTTAGATAATTTGTTAGAATTAATCCGGTTTTTTTTAGTGATCAAAGTTGATCGTTGTCTAAGCTTAAAACTAGCAAAATATAGCATCACAATTCTTTAGGGTCTTAAAGGTGAATTGACGAAGCGGCAAGACGCAGATATACTTTTTTTAGAGTTATTAAAACATTGAGAGAGTATTTCTATTGATGAATCCTAAAAAAAATCCCGCAAGATTTTCGGTGATGACGAGATTTATAAGTCTGGCGGTCGTTTTCTTTTTTCTTACTACCTCACTGGATATTCAGCTCGCAACCGCAAGTTTAATTTCTTCGTCTCTTCCTCGTTCGCAGACTCCGGACGATATTTTATATATGAATGACATGCAGGGTTTGCTGGGCCGTCAGGATGGCAACCCACTTTCTCAGAATGGTGAAGCATCGCCGGAAGAGGCAGGAGCTCTTCCAGAACAAGATCCCGCACTTGCAAAAGAATCAGATGTTTTGAACGTAGTTGAGAATCCTTTATCTCCCGCCGAAGGCGTAACGAAAGTGGGTGAAGAAAGCTCGACGCTCAACGGTAAAACTGTAGTAACTTGGAATTATTCCGACGGAACTTATTTTGCTTTTAATGAGGATGATAAGCGTATTGTCGCAATCGGTGATTTTACTAGTTCTGAATTTCAGAATGAAATTGAAAAGCGTGAATTTTCGTATGGCACCAGCACCGTTACGGTGACGACGCGGGGGTTGAACGGCCGGTTTGATGTTTATCAAACTTTTGGATTGGACAGCAATGGCAACCTGAGCGATCTGTTGGAGTCCGGCTATTTGATTGACGGTCAGTCAGTTGTGATGCAGGTTTATGCTGCCGACACAATTACTTATTATCAAACGGATGAGGCTGGATCGATCGAGCGCATTTATGAAAGAAACGAAAACGGAACTGCTGGCCGTTTAATTTCTTTTCACGATTTAACTAACCCCACGAGCGCTTCCTATAAAATTACTTACGATGATGTTGCGCAGACAAAGCGAGTGACTGAGAATGTCGCTGGTGGAACCTTTTGGGTTTATGCGGCAAATGACACTTTATTTAAAAGTCCAATCAGCTTGGGGCAAGGAACGAGCCGCATTGATTTAACCACCCATTTACGATTTGGTCAAAATTTAAACGTATATAGAACGTGGGATGCGGCGGCAGCCGGGAATTCAGCTGAGGCGGGTGCCGTTCCGACGAACTATATTTTGCGAGAACGCTTGGAAAATAGCGGGATAGGGCGTGTTATTAAAGCCGTGGATGAGCAGACTGATCTTGAATATGTTTATGATGATGGGCAGGGTGCCGAAGCGTCCACGCTTACCATCTTAAATTATAAAAACGGAACATTTTTAAAGTTTGTTCCGGCACCCGGAGCAGATCCCAAAAGTCCGGACGCGTGGATTTCGAATTTTACGCACTTGGTAAGTACGGGGGCATTTGAGATTGTAAGCGGCGCGCCGGTTTATAAAGCTAAGTTAATGAAGCAGGCCGGAGTTTGGGTTTTGCTCGATGCGAATGACCCGCTTAATTTTAAGGTTTTTGAGGCCTTGCCCAATCAAGATATGGGGAGCTTATTGCGTTTGCGCGGTCCGCCCGCGGAAGATGTGAGCAACCGAGTTGATCATGTTTACGAGTATGATCTGGTTGCCGAAACGGTGCGTGTCTACGATGTGACTCATTTGGTTTATGCCACCTACCGCTACGATGCGGATACTCTTCCCGAGTTGTTGGATCGAGGTTCTTTTCAGATTGATTCCCAGCTTCTTACTTCAGATTCTTTTTTTCCTTACGCAGATCATGCAGTTTTTAGCGCGATTACCCCCTTGTCTGACCCCGATGCGATCAAAGATTCTTTTTATCAATTAGCCGAGCAATCTTTTCAGAATCTCTTTGCGGCCGAAGCTGAGACATGGACGCGCGGGCTGGTTCTTTCTGCAGATATAAGGAATTCAAATCTTGCGGTGGTTGAAATTAAATCGGGTGAATCTACATTTTTCTTCTCAGTTAATCTTGAAATCAGTCAATCAATTTTGATGACGGAAAGTATGGTTGTGAGCGGTAAGACACAGGTTTATCACTATGATGAGTCGGGGCGACGAGTTAAGTTAGTTGATGACGCCGGTGTTATGCTAAAAACTTTCCATTATGGGACGGATAAAGATGAATATACGGAGATTGATTACACAACCAAGGGTTTTTTAATTTACCGGTTAAATGACGACGGCAAATCAGCGGGAGAATTATTACGGAGCGGTTTTTTTGACGATGCAAGCCGGGAATATTCCTTGAAATTGGCGGGTTCTGAAACCTATGAGTATTTTAATTATGGTGCAGATCAGGAGTTTCTGACGGAAGACGATCAATCGATTCAAAACTTAACTCGTACTGGAGGGGCGGCAGGCGGAAGTGCGGGAGCTTCTGGCGGCGGATTTTTAGGTGGCGGTGGCGGTGCGAGTGACAGTGATGGAGATCGTTTAAAAAAATTGGCGAAAGATTTGCAGGAGTGCCAAAAGGAATTGAAGTTTGGCCGTAAATCCTCGTCTGAGTGCCAAGATATTTTGGAAAAGCTGGAAGATATACAAAATCGCATGGGCGCTCCGGGCGGTGGAATGTCCCTTGGGGGTGGAGGAGAAGGGGTGTTTGACGAACAAACTCAGGAGTTAAATGAATCCGAGCCTGTGCCACCGCCGCCATTTTTGCCAGATATTCTTGCCGCCGGAATTGCACCGATTTTATCGCCCAATGCCAGTGTTACCTATAATGAGGACGGCAGTGCGTGGATTGATTTGGATGGAACACGCCAGCTTTGGCTGACGGGTGACGACGGGCAGCTAGGAACGGCTGATGACCGTATGAGCGAACTACGCAAGCAGAATGAAGTCGGCGAAACGATTCAAATTTTGTATGATGCAAAGGGACGCGCAACAACCGTTAATAATTTAAACAGCGGCCAAGAATTAGTGCGTTATTCCTACAATGATACCGCAAAAGTGATGACCGTTTCCCAAACGAATGGCCAGATTCATCAATATCGATATGCTTCCGATTCCAGTCCTTACGATGCCGATGGGTTGATATCGTTCTCTTATTTGAATGCCAAGGGAGAACGCTTGACCCAAAGCTACGAATCCGGCCGATTGACTTCTCTTGCCAATGAAGCAACCGGAGAGTTAACGGAATATGATTATGATTTAGCGGTAAATGCGGTGTCCATTACGAAGTCGGATGGTTCGGCGTGGGTTGTCAGCTTGGGCGGAGACGGCAAGCTGGGCACGGCGGATGATTTTATTGTTTCAGCTCAGATCGCGGGCTCTGAGCGCTTTACGGCTGAATATGATTCGATCGGCCGGTTGCTTTCTCTTTTAGACCGCGAAGCGAATATGCTCACGAGCTATGTTTACGGGCTGGATGGCCGCGTAACTGTCGAAACCAAAAACGCGCAAACCAGCATGCTGCTCAATTCGTCGCAGATTGCTTTAGGAGCGGACGGGCTGCTGGGGTCCGCGGATGATTTAATGATATCAGCTAATGGTTTTTTGAACGGCGAAGCTTTTACTCAAATATTTGATGCGGCCGGTCAATTGATCAGTTATGACCGCTACGATAATGTTTTGGTGCGCGATGCTCAGGGGCGTTTACTAAGAGCCGATGGTTCTTTTGCTTTAACCGAAGCGGAAGCTGCGTCAAAAGCTGTCAGACAAAAAACTCAGTATGATTGGCAGAACGGACAGGTTTCATTAGCAACTTACCGTTTTAATGATCAGGGGCTGCTTTTACAGGAGCCATCCGAAAGGCTATCTTACAGTTTGGGTAGTGATCAAAAGTATGGAACAGCGGATGATCGTTTGTTAAATGCGCTTATCTACGATTACAGTAAAAAAACTTATTCGGAACAAGTTTATGACGATCAAGGACGCGTGACTTTCTACAAGAATTTATCTTCGGGTGACGAACTCATGTATACCTACGATGATCTCAAGGGTACGGTGAAGGTCTCTTCCAGTCTCGGGGGTTTTTATCAAATTTATCAATATGATTCAAATCACGCCGGAGACTTCAAGTATGCCTCTTTGATTGAAGAGGAACGGAGTGGTCAGCGCCGCACTTGGGATGTAAATCAAGGTGTGAAATCTGTGACGGATGCTGTGGGGACGACGACCTATTATCAAGATGGGAAAATTCAGTCGGTTGTAGATAGACACGGCAATATGCTTCAATCCTCATCGGGTCAAAGCGGTATCACTTCTGTCACCGATAGCAAAGGCGTGACAACTTATTACAGACATGGCCAGATTCAAAGCATTGTGGATAAAAGCGGAAATGTACTTCGAGAGTATCAGCATATTGTGGATCAGTCCGGCCAACTCAAGGATCTTGCATTTGATAAGTCCGGCTTGAGCTCAAAAACAACAGACTTGGGTGATCCGGATGGCGATGGGAACATGAACTACCAGATTGCATTTTCTAACGGAGTTTTGTTGCGATATGAAGTGGCGAATGGCAGCGTTATTTTGGAGCAGTCAACGGACATTCAAGGTTCCGAATTTGTTCAGGGAGCGGATGCTGCCAGCGCAAAGCTAAGAATTACATTCAATGACGGGCGTATCGTGACCTATGCGCAGAAAGCCGGCTTGTATGAGATGGAATCGGTGCAAGACATCTCGGGGGCGATTGAACGATATTTTTATTATGAAGCCGTAAATGGCGCTGATGTTGCGAATCCGGATTTAGATTACTCTGTCCGAGCGGACGGTTCGATTGTTTATTACAAAAAAGATGAGCAGGGAAGTACGGTCAATAGTCAATCGACCAACAGCCCGATGATTGATCGGATTGAGTCTGCAGGTAAAAGTGTTGTGCAGTATTTTTATGGCGAAGATGACAAGATTGAGCGTACGGAAGAGCGATCCTTAAAGTATGCCGATCGGCGCTTAATGACAATTACCTACTATGATGCAAACAGTCGTGTGTCTTATGGCTATCAATATGACTTTGACGGGCAAGAAGTGGTGCTCCGTACCGATTATGTCTATTTTTCTGAAGATCAAGAGTCGGATGATTTTCAACGAGTAAAAACGGTCAGTCAATACGATGTGTCGGATTTAGCGGATCCAGCTGTGGGCGGGGAGAAAGTTTCCGTGACGCATTATATGCCCGAAGGGGATTGTCAACGGTGTGATGTGTTTGGCAGCGGAAAAATTGATTATGCGGAGTCATTTGACCAAGATCAAAAACTTGTATCACGTGATGTTTATGACTACAGCGTTCATACTCTTGAAAAAATTACAAGTTATGCTCCGGTTCTGGGCGCGGAGAATTGCGATGTAGTTTCAAATTGTTTGAAACGCGGCGAAACTTTATTTGAAACGGGCGAGTATTTTGAGCAGCGAGCGGTACGAACAATATCTTACGTTCATGATAATGCGTTTCCGAATGACCCTGCGAAGAGTAAGGCCACCTCGTATGATGTCTTAAAGTATAAAGCGGGAACCAATGAGTACGATTTTACAGAACGCTACAAGGTTGTGAATGGTGTCGATGCTTCTCAAGCTACTCCGGCAGAAAGCGATCGAGACACTCTGTTAAGTGTTTTTCGCCAGTCACAGGCGGGAGAGGGGCTATTTGTCGTTCATGATTTTGGGAAAGACTTTGTCGAAGGAAGTGAGGACGATTCTTACGTTGTGCAGGAATCGATTGATGCTCCGGCAGGCTTTCTTACTTCCGATATTAAAGAGGAAGGTTCTGAAATCAAAAGTTACAAAAAATATACCGGAGGTTCATTTGCTGATGAAGGTGAATACGATCTGACCCGTTTTGAAGAGATGACGAGCCGGATAGTTCAGTTTTCGTCCCGATCGGATGAAAACCTTGTGTATCTTAAAAGTTTTATATTTGATGAGGGGACACACACAGGAGAGTATGAATGGCTCACTCAGAAAAATCATCCTGATGCTCAAGGGTTAGACGCCGGCTTAATTACGGATCAAACAGTGGTTGAAACAAAAACTTTTTCTGATTCAACATTTTCTTTGATGAAATCACATGCCATGCAACTTGATGTTAACGGAGATGGTTCTCAGGTGCGTGTGAAATCTTGGTCAGTGAACGAGCAGGGGCAGGATGTCGTTGGTTCTGAAGCTTATACGCAGCAATTTGTTGATAAAGATATCAGTGTGGGCGGTTTAACTGGCGATTGGGTGCGGGTGCAGACCCAGCTTGCTTCTGACTTTACGGCTACCGCCGCAACTGA
>ERZ761609.1628-NODE-1628-length-18884-cov-33.788305_pt1 | contig 18884 bp, 16 predicted proteins | sample MGYA00511163_ERZ761609 | MGnify/ENA primary metagenome ERZ761609 (study PRJEB28899, sample SAMN02445070) | bioreactor sludge metagenome | biome: EBPR sludge | place: Australia: Brisbane, Thorneside Wastewater Treatment Plant | collected 2011-12-16 ... | reverse complement strand
CTGCGCGGCGGCGGGCATGGCTGCCGGAAGGGCGTCAGGCGCGGGGGCAGGCTCCGCAGGCTGCGTGACGGCTGCGGTGGCGGCTTCGGACGGTGGTGTCTCCGCAGGTGACGGCTGCACCGGTGGAGGAGCGGCTTCTTTTTCAGGGGCGGGAGAAGCAGCCGGCTCATTGGCGGCGGCAGCCGCTGCCACGACAGGCACGGTTTTTTCCCCGCCCCCGGAGAGCATCCAATAGGCGGCTCCTGCGATGACGACACCGGCTCCGGCCAGGGCGAGCGGCAGCAAGTTTTTCTTTTCAGGCTTGGCGGCGGACGGCGGGGGGATGCGCGGGTAGGCTCTGCTGGTGCTGGAGGCGGGCTTGAGGCCGAGCAATTCGGCGAGCTGGCCCGCGTTGGCCGGACGCATCGCAGGGTCTTTGTGCAGGCACATGGCGATGACGGTTTCCCACACATCAGGGATGGCATCGGGAGCTTTGACCTCGAGTTCCTCGCGGCGCTCGGCCATGCGCGGGGGCACCTTGCCGTGAATCTGGGTGGGCAGGTCGCCCCGGTAAAAGGGCGGCTTGCCGGTGAGCAGCTCGTAAATCGTGGCGCCGAGGGAGTAAACATCGTCCGTGGGCAGGGGGCGCTCCCCCATGGCCTGCTGCGGGCTCATGTAGGGCAGGGTGCCGCTGCTGCCGGTGTGCGCGGCGGAGAGGCGGCTCATGGTGTCGGAGAGGCTGCGGGCGATGCCGAAGTCGGCCAGCTTGGCCACGCTGCCTTTTTCAGCGAACATGATGTTCGCTGGCTTGAGGTCGCGGTGGACGACTTTGCGCTGAAAGTGGGCGTAGTCGAGCGCGTCGCAGACACCGAGCAGCCACTTCGAGATTTCCTGCGCGCTGAAGACGCCGTGCTCGGTGCCCAGGCGCAGTTCGGAGAGCGTTTTGCCATCCACATATTCCATGGAGATGGCCGCGGCCTCCTCGTCATCCACGAAGTCGTAAATGCGGACGATGTTCGGGTGGGAAAGCTCGAGGCCGCGGCGGGTCTCGGTTTTGAGTTCCTTCACCGCGGCGGGATCGAGGCCGATGAGGCTGGGGAGGAATTTCAAGGCCACGGGCCGCTCCAGCTTGATGTCATCCGCCAGCCACACCACGCCCATGCCGCCGCGCCCCAGCACGCGGGTGAGTTTGTAGCGGCCAAAGACCATCATGCCCGCGCCGGGAGTCTTGATCTTGATGGTCTGGTCAAAATCCGCCTCCCCCGTAACGGGCATGGTGTGCGAGGTCACCGGCGCGGAGGCAGGCGGCGCGTTCATCTTTCCATCTGGGGCGGGGCTGTCCATGATTCGGGGGAAAACGGCGGGATGGTAGTTTCTTCCTCCGGCGCTGTCACCGGATAATTTCTGCGAAGCCGGGAGCAGGATGAAGGCCCGTCTGCCACAGTTTGTGCGGTGATTTTCATACGAGGTGCGCCTTGAGGTCCAGTCAGACGGATGTGCGGACGGGTCAGACGGAGTTTGGGACAGTCTGACGAGCTCCAAGATTCCCTGATTGCCAGGGTGTTGTTATGGCGATTATCGTTCCCGGTGCCAGCCGCCCCCCCTGCAAGACACCTCGTTTTCCTCATCCGCGACCTCGGTCGCGGAGGGGCGCAGCGGCAGTTGACGGTGCTGGCATCCTCCCTGGCAAAGCGGGCCGGGTGGGAGGTGACGGTGGTGCATTTTTATCCGGGCGAATTTGAAGCGGAACTGCGCGCCTCCGGGGTGCGCTGCGTGTGCGTGAACAAGCGCCGCCGGTGGGACATGGCGGGCTTTTTCCTCCGGCTGCGGCGCGTGCTGCGGGAGCTGCGCCCGGATGTGCTGCACGGCTATTTGCATGAGGCGAATCTGGCCGCGCTGATGATGAAGCCCTTCTGCGGGTGGCCGCTCGTGGTCTGGGGCATTCGCGACTCGCGCACGGACGCGGACACCTGGGGCTGGCTGGGGCGGTTGAGCTTCCGCCTGAACTGCCTTTGCTCAGGGCTGGCCGACCTCATCGTGGCGAATTCGCAGGCTGGCCGCGACTACTACCTCGGCCACGGTTACCCGGCGGACCGCTTTTTTGTGGTGCCGAACGGGATCAAGGCACCAACGGATGCAGCGCCCCCGGCTGAGAATCAAGGGTTCCGCTTCGGCCTCATCGGCCGCCTGCATCCGGCCAAGGACCACGCCACCTTTCTGCGCGCGGCGGCGGAGGCGCGGCGCTCGCATCCGCAGGCGCGCTTCGTGTGCGTGGGCGGCGGCACGGACACCTATGCGGAGCGGATGCGCGCCTTGTCCGCCGAACTCGGCCTGGAGGACTGTCTGGAATGGCTGCCGGCCACCGGCGACATGGCGGCGGTGTATGGCGGGCTTGGCGCGGTGGTGTCCGCCTCGGAGCACGAGGGCTTTTCCAATGTGCTGGCGGAGGCGATGGCACACGGCCTGCCCTGCATCGCCAGCGCGGTGGGAGACTCGGCCTTTTTGCTGGGCGATGGGGAGTGGACCTTCACCGCCAGGGATGCTCCAGCGCTGGCGGCAAAGATGCGCGTCTTGATGGACCTGGACAGCGAGTCACGCGCGGCGCTAGGCGCGCGGTTGCGGGAGCGGGTGCGGGCGGAGTTTAGCGTGGAGCGGCTGGTGGAGCGCACCGAGACCCTTCTCGGCGGCGCGCCGGTGGCGGAAAAGTCGCGCATTCTCTGGATCACCACGGGCCTCGGCACCGGCGGCGCGGAAATGATGCTGACGCAACTCGTGACACGGCTCGACGATCACAGCCACACCGTGCTTTCCCTCACGGCTGGCGGCAAGCATGTGGAGACACTGCGCGCCGCGGGCATCGAGGTCCATAGCCTGGACATGCCCGCAGGGCGGCCCACGGCGGGGGCTTTGCTGCAACTGGCGGCGCTCGTGCGCGCGCGGCGTCCGGCTTTGATCATGGGCTGGATGTATCACGGCTGTCTCGCGGCGCTGATGGCGCGCAGTCTGGGCGGACGGCGCGTGCCCGTGGTCTGGAACATCCGCCAGTCGCTCTACGATCTCGCCTTGGAAAAACGCGGCTCGGCGCTGGTGATCCGCCTGCTGGCAAAGCTGTCCGCGCTGGCGGATGTCATCACTTACAACTCGGAGACCAGCGCGCGCCAGCATGAGGCGCTGGGTTACGAGGAGGCAAAGACGCGGCTGATCCCGAACGGGTTCGATCTGGAAAAATGGCGGCCTTTGCCGCGACCGCGAGCCGCCGGGAGCAAGCTGCGCGTGGGACGTTTCGGGCGTTACACGGCGATGAAGGACTACCCCGCATTTGTCGAGGCGGCGGCGCTCGTGGCGCGGCAGATGCCGGACGTGGAGTTCCTTCTGGCCGGGCCGGGTGTGGATGCGGGCAATGCCGAACTCGTGGAATGCGTCACCCGCCACTTCGGCGCGGCGGCGGGCGCGGTGCGTCTGCTCGGGGAGCGCCACGATCTGCCGGAACTCACCGCATCGCTTGACCTCGCCGTGTCATCCTCCGCGTTCGGCGAGGGCTTTCCCAACGTCATTGGCGAGGCGATGGCGTGCGGCGTCCCGGTGGTGGCAACCGACATCGGCGACACGCGCTGGGTGATGGGGGGGGCGGCTGCCGTAGGCGCGCTTGCCAAAGCGCGGGAGACCGGTCACGCGCATGAAACCGATCCCCGCATTCTGGCGAATGCGCCTACGGAGACGGGTGTCCTCAGTTCGCTGGACACTCGGGGAAACGCATCCCAATGCAACCCAAACTCCGAGCCTCAAACTTCGAATTTCGAATTTCGAATTTCGCCCTTCCTCGCCGCCTCCATGCTGCGCATCCTTTCCCTCCCCGAAGCCGAACGCCGCGCCCTCGGTCTGGCGGGACGCGCGCGCATCGAGGCGCATTTCTCGCTCGACTCCGTGCTGCGGCAGTATGAGGAGCTTTTCTCCACACTCACTTTTCACGACTGATCTTCCCCCATGTGCGGCATCGCTGGATTCTTCACCCTGCCAGGCTCGCGTCCGGCGGAGCAAATGACGGACGAGGTCCGGCGCATGACCGACGCCATCATCAGCCGCGGGCCGGATGACGCGGGCGCGTGGGTGGACGCGGGGGCGGGCATCGCGCTCGGACACCGGCGGCTCTCCATTCTCGATCTCTCGCCGCTCGGGCATCAGCCGATGACCAGCGCCTGCGGCCGCTTTGTCATCGTCTTCAATGGCGAGATCTACAACTACCAGGACCTGCGCGCGGAGTTGGAGGCGCACGGCCATGCGTGGCGCGGGCACTCCGACACGGAGGTGATGCTCGCCGCCTTTGCGCAATGGGGTGTGCTGGAGGCCGCGCGCCGCTTCAACGGCATGTTCGCCTTCGCCCTCTGGGACCGGCAGGAGCGCGTGCTGCACCTGGGGCGGGATCGTCTCGGCGAGAAGCCGCTCTTTTACGGCCGCGTGGGCGGCACGCTGGTCTTCGGCTCGGAGCTGAAGGCGCTGCGGCGTTTTCCAGGCTTCGATGCGGCGGTGGATCGCGCCTCGGTGTGCGCGCTGCTCAGGTACAGTTATGTGCCGGACCCGCACTGCATTTACGAGGGCTTTCACAAGCTGCCGCCCGCCTCGTTGCTCAGCCTGCGCCTGCCTGATGAGGAGGCAAAGCCGCGCCTGTGGTGGTCGCTGCGGGAGGTGATCGAGCGCGGGCAGACCGCGCCCTTCACTGGCACGGAGACTGAGGCCATGGACGCCTTTGAGAGCCTGCTCAAGCGCGCCGTGGGCCAGCGCATGGTGGCGGATGTGCCGCTGGGCGCCTTCCTCTCCGGTGGTGTGGACTCCTCCCTCATCGTGGCGATGATGCAGGCGCAGAGCACGCGCCCGGTGAAGACCTTCACCATCGGCTTCGACGTGCCGGAGTACAACGAGGCCGTCTTCGCCGCCGATGTGGCGCGGCATCTGCGCACCGACCACACGGAGATGTATGTCACGGCCAAGGACGCGCTGGATGTCATCCCGCTGCTGCCCGCGCTGTATGACGAGCCTTTCTCCGACTACTCGCAAATCCCCACCTACCTCGTCTGCAAAATGGCGCGCCAGCATGTCACCGTGGCCTTGTCCGGCGACGCGGGCGACGAGCTTTTCGGAGGTTACGAGCGCTACTTCGTGGGGCGGAATCTTTGGAACAAATTCGCCTGGATGCCCGCGCCAATGAAGCGCGCCCTGGCCGGGCTCATGACGCTGCCGCCGCCGGCTTTGCTCAATCAAGCGGGCGATCTCCTGAAGCCGCTGCTGCCGAAGCGCGTGCGCCACATGCCCTTTGGCGACAAGCTGCACAAGTTGGCCGAAGTGGTGGCCGCGCCGGGCATGGAGACGCTTTACCTCACGCTCATGTCCCACTGGAAGCAGCCGGAGCAGGTGGTCATCGGCGGTCATGAGCGCGCCACCAGCATCACCGACCGCGCGGGCTGGCCGCATGTGGCGGACTTCACCCACCGCATGATGCACCTGGACATGGAGAACTACCTGCCGGGCGATATCCTCACCAAAGTGGACCGCGCCGCCATGGGCGTCAGCTTGGAGGGGCGCATCCCTCTGCTGGACGCGGACCTCATCGAGTTCGCCTGGAGCATCCCCTTTTCCATGAAAGTGCGCGAGGGACGCGGCAAATGGCTCATGCGCGAGACGCTCTACCGCCATGTGCCCAAGCCGCTCATAGACCGCCCCAAGCGCGGCTTCGGCGTGCCCCTGGAGCACTGGCTGCGCGCCGACCTGCGCGAATGGGCCGAAGACCTGCTCAGCGAGGAGCGCCTGAAAAGGGAAGGCTTCTTCCACCCCGCCCCCATCCGCCAGAAATGGCGCGAGCACCTGCAAGGCACCCGCAACTGGAACTTCTATCTCTGGGATGTGCTGATGTTCCAGGCCTGGCTGGAGTCGGTTAGGTGAGGGTCAGCCTCAAGGCGGGCCGCGCTGTTCCTCGATCAGGCGCAGTTTCTCCGCCTTGAGCACCTGCGCGGAGCTGTCGGCGAAGGCGGCGATCATCACGCCGGCGCGCGACTCGCCGCCGCTGACCAGGACGAGGGTGTTCCCCGCTGTGGTGTCGCTCAGGCCCGCACCCCGGTAGTCCCAGCCGACTTGATTGCCGTTGCGATCCACGATGCATTCCAGCAAACGGCGGTCCTCAAGATAGCCTTCTTTGAAAAGTGTCTCCAGGTCGGGCGGATAGGCGCCGTTGTTGTCGGCGGCGAACAGCTTCATCCCCAGCACGAGCTGGCGGGCGTTGTTGGTGCTTTTGATCTGGACAGCCTTTTCCGTCATGACGGAAAAAGCGGGCACCAACAGCGAGGCGGCGATGGCCAGGACCACGACGAACAGCATCAAATAGCCTATAATGACGCCCGCCAGCGCCATGCCCGCGCCGCTCAGCGCGCCTGCGGAGCGCTTGATGGAGGAGCGGGCGATGTGGCCGAAAATGACCGCAAGCAGGGCCGGAACCAGCGGGATGACGATGCCGATCAAGCCGCAGACGAGGCTCGCCACGGCCAGACCGGAAGTGCGGGCGGCGGCGGTTGCGGACGGCTTCGAGGGGAGGATCTGCGCGGGCTTGGCGCCGGTTTGATAAATGGGCGGCGGAGCCAGGGGGGCGGGCAGAGCCTCGCGCAGCGGACGCCAGTCGGCCATGCCCTCGGTCCAGGCCAGGTCGTCCTCGGAGAAGTAGCCTGCGGCGATGCGCTGGCGGATTTCGTCCACAGGCAGGGGACCGAACTGCTGGCCGTCTTTGGTGATGTGGAAGTGCATGATGGCGGGAGAGGATTCGGCGGGATTTAAGCCGCTGCCTTCCGCCTTGTCGAGCCTGCCTGTGCTTGATGCGGCCACTTTTCCGGCTACCTGGATCGCCCCTCCGATGATACGCCTCCTGCTTCTCCTCAGCCTGCCGCTCTACATTCTCGACCAGTGGACGAAGCTCTGGATCGTGCGCGAGTTCCGCCTGCATGAGGACATGCGCGAGGTCATTCCCGGCATCTTCTGGCTGCACCACACGGCGAACACCGGCGTGGCCTTCGGCATGTTCAATGGCACGGAATACGCCAATTACGCCTTTGGCGCCATCTCGCTCGGCGCGCTGGCTTTCATCATATGGATTTACCGGAAGGGCGCCTTCCCCGGCTGGATGAGCCGCGCGGCGGTGGCGCTGCTTGTGGCGGGCATCTTCGGCAATCTCACCGACCGACTCATGCACGGCTATGTGGTGGACTTCCTGCTCTTCGACTTCGGTTTCCCGCCCTTCAATCCCTGGCCGTCCTTCAATGTGGCGGACTCCTGCGTGGTCTCCGCCGCCATTCTTCTCGCGCTCGCCTCTTTCACCGAGGCGAAGCTGGCGGCGAAGATGCCGTGATCATGGCTGCTGAAGCCAGGCCTCGTAGGCTTCGTTGATGAGGCAGTCGGCACCCAGGGCGTCTTTGAGCGGGTCAATCTCGCTGCCGCTGAAGCCCAGGTGCAGATGCCTGCGCCAGCCCTCGGCATACTCGAACTGGCCGGAAAGCCGCCCCACCTTGCGCGATGCCTCGTCCATGCTCACGAGGTAGGAGTCCATGCCCTGGCTGACATCGAGCCAGTTTTTCTGGCTGACATGCGCGGCCAAAGACTCGCGCTTCCTGGCATGGACGCGCGTGGTGTTCACATAGGAGCCGGCGTGGATGCGCTTGCGCAGCGGGTCACACAGGCCGTGCGGCATGGCGTGATAGACGGTGACATCATGCAAAAAGGAGGGCTCGGGCGGGTCGGTGACGAAGTTTTCGATGGCGTGGGCAAAGGCACCTGTGCAGGCCAGGCGCTGCGTGTTTTGATGGTCCTCCATGTAGTCGGCGGGCGAGTGTGTGAGCACGATGCTCGGGCGCGCCTGCCGCACCACAGCGGCCACCTTGCGCAGCAGGGGCGTGCTGTAAGTCACCTCCAGGTCATCGCAGATCGGCGGATAAAACGTGGCGCCGAGAATGCGCGCGGCCTCCCGCGCCTCGGCCAGGCGCGTGCGCGCTGTGGTGGGGCCGTCCATTTCCACCGAGCCGCCATTGCCCGTGCAGAGGTTCATGTAATGCAGGTCCCAGCCCTTTTCCTGGAGCAGCAGCAGGGTGCCTGCGGCGACGAATTCGATGTCATCAGGGTGGGCGAAGAGGGCGAGGGCGGAGGGCATGGCGGGGGCGCTTTTGTCCGGGAATGCGCCGGACTTGTCAAGAACGCTCCGAAAACTCAGAGCATGGGGCACGGGCTTGAATATGGGGCACGGGCATCTTGCCTGTGCGAACAGGCGGGACGCCTGTCCCCCATACTGACGCCCTTGCAGCAAAAGAATCTCCCCGAACTTCCCGCCTCTATCATCCCCACCTTGCAAAAGGCCGTCCGCCATTGAAAATCAGCCCGTCTTTTTCATCCCAACCTCACATGCCCAAGAAATCCGCCGCCAAGTCCGCCGTCAGCGCCTCCGCCCCGCCTGCGATCCGCCCGATCAAGAAGCTCATGGTGGCGAACCGCTCCGAAATCGCCATCCGCGTCATGCGCGCGGCCACGGAGCTGGGCATCCGCACCGTCGGCATCTACGCGCAGGAGGACCGCTTCTGCCCGCACCGCTTCAAGGCGGACGAGGCCTATGAGCTGAACAAGGACAAAGGGCCGCTCGGCGCTTACCTCGATGTCGAAGGCATCGTGACGCTGGCGAAGGAAAAGGGCGTGGACGCCATCCACCCCGGCTACGGCTTTCTCAGCGAGAATCCGGACTTCTCGAAGGCCTGCGAAAAGGCGGGCATCATCTTCATCGGGCCTGATCCGAAGATTTTGACGATGATGGGTGACAAAACGGCGGCGCGGAATGTCGCTCGCAAATTGAACGTGCCGATCCTCGAAGGCACGGACGAGCCGGTGAGTGATCGCAAGGAAGCGATTGCCGTGGCGAAGAAAATCGGCTTTCCGCTGATCATCAAGGCGGCCTTCGGTGGCGGTGGTCGCGGCATGCGCATCGTGCGCGAGGCCAAAGACCTCGAAAAGCTGCTCGATGAGGCGCAAACCGAGGCGGAACGTGCTTTCGGCAATGGCGCGGTGTTTTTGGAAAAATTCGTCGGCAAGGCGAAGCACATCGAAGTGCAAATTTTGGCCGATAAACACGGCACGGTGCTGCATCTGCATGAGCGTGACTGCTCGGTGCAGCGTCGTCACCAGAAGGTGATCGAGCAGGCGCCGAGCTATGGCGTGAAGCAGGAGATCATTGACGGTCTTTGCGACGCGGCGGTGAAGCTGGCGGAGGAAGTGAAGTACACGCACGCCGGCACGGTCGAGTTCCTCGTCGATCACGAGACGGGCGAGTGGTATTTCATTGAGATGAATCCGCGCATCCAGGTGGAGCACACCGTGACGGAGGAGATCACCAGCATCGACATCGTCCGCTCGCAGATCCTCATCGCGCAGGGCTATCAGATGCACCAGGAGCCGCTCGGCCTGCCGCCGCAGGAGAAGATCGAGAAAAGCGGCTTCGCCATCCAGTGCCGCATCACCACCGAGGACCCCGAAAACGCCTTCACGCCCGACTTTGGCCGCATCCTGAACTACCGCAGCCCCGGCGGCTTCGGCGTGCGCCTGGACGGTGCGCTGGGCGCCACGAACGCCGTCGTCACGCCCTACTACGACTCCATGCTGGTGAAGATGACCGTCTTTGCCCGCACCTACCAGCAGGCGCTCGACCGCATGGACCGCGGTCTGCGCGAGTTCCGCATCCGCGGCGTGAAGACGAACATCCCCTTCCTCATGAACGTGGTGCATCACCCGGACTTCAAGACCGGCCAGGCCACCACCCGCTTCATTGATAACAACCCCGACCTGCTCAAGTTCACCGCCCGCAAGGACCGCGCCACCAAGCTGCTGAACTACCTCGCGGACACCATCGTCAATGGCAACCCCTTCGCCAAGGGCCACAAGCCCGAGAAGCCCTTCACCGCGCCGCCGATTCCGAAATACGATCACCGCATCGCGCCCGTGAAGGGCACGAAGGACCTGCTCACCGAGATGGGGCCGGAGAAGTTCTGCAAAGACTGGGTCGCCAGACAAAAGCGCCTGTTGCTCACCGACACCACGATGCGCGACGCGCATCAGTCGCTGCTCGCCACGCGCATGCGCACCTTTGACATGCTCGCCGTCGCGGATGCGGTCGCTCGCCGCACGCCGAACCTCTTCTCGCTCGAAATGTGGGGCGGCGCCACGTTTGACGTGAGCATGCGCTTCCTGCGCGAGGACCCGTGGGAGCGCCTGCGCCAGATCCGCGCAAAGGTGCCGAACATCCTTTTGCAGATGCTCTTCCGCGGCTCGAACGCCGTCGGCTACACGAACTACCCGGACAATGTCGTCAAAGGCTTCATCAAACATGCCGCGCAGAACGGCATGGACATCTTCCGCATCTTTGACTCGCTCAACTATCTGCCAAACCTCAAGGCCGCGATGGAAGCGGTGCGCGAGGACACCACATCCATCTGCGAAGGCACGCTCTGCTACACCGGCGACATCCTCGATCCGAAGCGCGACAAGTATGACCTCCAATACTACGTCCGCCTCGCCAAGGAGCTCGAAAAGATGGGAGCACACATGCTCTGCATCAAAGACATGGCCGGACTCGTCCGCCCCTTTGCCGCGAAGAAGCTCGTGAAGGCACTGAAGGATGAAGTCGGCCTGCCGATTCACTTCCACACGCATGACACCAGCGGCCTGAATGCATCGAGCTACCTCGAGGCCTCGCTCGCTGGCGTCGATGTCGTCGATGCGGCCATCTCCTCGCTCTCCGGCGGCACCTCGCAGCCGAATTTGAACTCGCTCGTCGCCGCCATGCAGCACACGCCGCGCGACACCGGCCTCGATCCCGAGGCGTTGCAGGAGTTCAGCGACTACTGGGCTGCCGTGCGTGCGTTTTATAAACCCTTCGACACCGCCGAGCCCTACGGCACCGCCGAGGTTTATCTCCACGAGATGCCCGGCGGCCAGTACACGAATCTCAAAGAGCAAGCCATCGGCATGGGCCTCGGCCCGCGCTGGCCGGAGATCGCCCACGCTTACGCCGAGGTGAACCAGCTCTGCGGCGACATCGTCAAGGTCACGCCATCGAGCAAAGTCGTCGGCGACCTCGCCATCGAGTGCGTCGCGCGTGGTGTGAAGCCCGCCGACATCTTCAACCTCACCGGCACCAAGTGGAGCAAGGATGTCACCAGCATGTTCGAAGGCTGGCTCGGCGAACCTTTCTACGGCATGGAGGCCAACAAGGCCGCCGACAGCCGCAAGAAGTGGAACAAGCTCGCCGACGCCATCGTCGGCAAGGACGGCAAACGCATCAAAGGCCGCCCCGGCACCCACGCCGCGAAGATCAACCTCGCCGACGTCCGCGCCGAGCTGAAGGGCAAATTGAAGAAGGACCCCACCGAGGACGATGTCTGGAGCTACCTCATGTATCCCGATGTCTTCCTGAAGTTCGCCGACTTCCGCAAGGCCCATGGCGATGTCTCCGTGCTGCCCACGCCCGCCTACTACTACGGCCTGCGCGACAAGGAGGAGATCCACATCAGCCTCGAGGAGGGCAAAACGCTCTTCGTCCGCCTCCTCAACATGACCGAGCCGGACCAAAACGGCCAGCAGACCGCCATCTTCGAACTCAACGGCTACCCGCGCCACACCACCGTCACCAACAAAGCCCTCGCCAAAAACGCCGTCACCAAAGCCAAGGCCGATCCCGCCGACAGCACCCAAGTCGGCGCCCCCATGCCCGGCATGGTCGCCAGCATCGCCGTCAGCGTCGGTCAAAAGGTCAAGGAAGGCGAAACTCTGCTCACCCTCGAAGCCATGAAAATGTTCGCCGCCGTCGCCTCCCCCACCGCCGGCACCGTCATCGAGATCTGCGTCAAAATCGGCGAAAGCGTGGAGAGCAAGGATCTGCTGGTGAGGCTGGTGAAGTAGCCCATTAACCCACAATCACCGCCACCGATGCCCGATCCAGCGCGCAAGCTCTACATCGACACCTCGGTCGTCGGTGGTTATCACGATCCGCTCTGGATGGCTGACACGCGGCTGCTCTGGCAGCAGGCAAAGGCCGGACATTGGTCGCTGATCACCTCCATCGTTGCCGAGGCTGAAATCCAGAATGCCCCGGCGAATGTGCGGCAAATTTTCGCCGACACTTTTGATGCGTCTAACATTCTCGACACCAGCCATGAGGTTGAAGAACTTGCCGAAGCCTACGTGCAGGCTGCCGTCGTGCCGCCCAAGTTTGCCGACGATGCCCTGCACGTCGCCATGGCGACGGTTCACGGCGTCCGCCTCATCGTGAGTTGGAACTTCAAGCACCTTGTCAATGTGCGTCGTGAGGATGGATTCAACGCAGTGAACATCTTGCGCGGCTGGCCCATCGTCCGTATTGTCAGCCCCAAGGAGATCATTTATGCCGACCAAGAACAGCCAGACTGAAACCGCTGCCTTCGATGCCGTGGCCGCGAGCCGCGAATGGAAGCAGACTGTCGCCGAAACGACCGCAGGCATGACCATGGCCGAGCGCATGGCCTGGTTTCGCAGCCAATCCAGCATCCCGGCCATTCGAAGCCGCGCCAAAGTACCTCGCCGCCTTAAAGCTCATACGTGAGTCCCACCCAATACCCATGAAAATGTTCGCCGCCGTCGCCTCATCGAGTGCCGGCACCGTCATCGAAGTCTGCGTCAAAATCGGCGAAAGCGTCGAGAGCAAGGACTTGCTGGTGAGGTTGGTGAAGTGAAGTAACGAAGAAGAACTCTTAACTTCGCAACTTGCCGGCTTGTTTACACACTGTTAAAACCGATTCTCATCATGGCCCACACTATTAATCTCCTTCAAACGACCAATCCCGACGGGATACACTCGCTGCTCACTCAGTTCCCATCTCCAAAGTCCATTAAAGGAAAGATCACGATCAAGTTGGGCAATGCATATCTCTATTCGTGTGTTTTTCCGATTATCGCAGCGTGGCGCAAATCACTTCCCGACGGAGTCGAGGTGGAAATGAATGACAATTCACTCGAAGAAGCCGCCAAGCGGCTTTTGCAAAATGTGGGCATTGTTGACATCGTTGAGCAGAACACAGAAGCGCCTGCTTTGGTGTATTCAAAGACTGGAAACGTTCCTTTGCAGCCGATCGTAAGGGGGCACTCGGTTGAAAGCACGGTAAACAAGATATACAAAATGGTGGATGAATGGGCTGGCTACCTGCGGGACATCTCCGCCTTTCGGGTAATCCTCACGGAATTGTGTGAGAACGTTTTGGTGCATTCTGGAAGTACCACTCCGGGCTATCTACACGCAAAGGTCCATAGGTCACAGCATGGCGACAAATGCGAAATAACAATTGCTGACAGCGGCATTGGAATACGAAACAGCTACCTTGAAGGGACAAATGAAGAAGTGAAGCAGCGATTGCTCAAGGCCAATGCTTCCGCTGTTGAGATTGCCCTTGATGGATTAAACTCTTCCAAACCCCGTGAGATCACCCCTGGTGGCAGCTCGCATTTCGGATACGGTCTTTTTACGATTAAACGCCTCATCGAGTTGAACAGAGGTCATTTAACTGTGGTTAGCGGCGATGAGTTTGTAACAGTCAATCGGTTCAAGACCGAAAAGAAGAAACTCCAAACTCCTTGGTCCGGAACAATTATCTCACTGCTGCTAGATCTCGCCAATCCATTGCCCTTGGAAGACGTTTACGAGGAAGAGGTCTCTAAAATAATCCCTGAACCTCAAACGCCCCCTCAAGTAGGAACAGTCGCACTTGTGGAAACGGCTTCAGTTCAGCCTGCTCCTTCAAAGACATCATTTCCGCTTCTACAGTTTGGAACCGAGCTGCTCACTCGTGAAATCGGCTTGGCTATTCGTGCCGAATTGGCGACCACGCTTCTTGATGCCAATGTAATTGAGGTCGATCTCGATGGAATCGTGGACATCATGCCTTCAGTGGCTGACGAAGTGTTTGGGAAACTGTCGCTAAGGCTGGGGGTCGAAAAGTATCGCAGCCGAATTATTTTCCGTGGGGGAACGCCAGTTCTTCACCGCTTGATTGACTTTGTTGTTGCCCAGCGCGCTAAAGGAGAAAATGCCTCATCTTAAGGGTGCCATTTTTACAGTGTGTAACTCCCACAAGCCCAACGGGCTTGCCTCATGCAGCCCAGGAATGCCGAGCGATGGCGAGTGCTCTCCTGGGACCTGCGCCCACATACCACCTCCGATCCCCGATCACGAACCCCACCGGGGTTCCGTCACCCGAACGTCCCCGCGGCCACGCATCGCCGCCTGACGGGACCGCGTTGCGGTCCGGGAACGGGATGGGGACGATGTGGCCCGCGAACCCAAGGGAGCCTCGCCAAGGCTCGGCACCCTTGGGCTGCATGACGGGACCCCTTTGGGGTCCGGTGCGATGCGGAGGCGTTTGGGGGCCTCGTTTTCCCAGGAGAGGCCGCTGCGCGTCCACTCCTGGGCTGCATGACGGAACCGCGTTGCGGTTCGATGCAACAAACTGGCGGATTGACGAATCCTCCGGGCTATCGCTAACCTTTTCACCATGCCGCAATCCCTGGCAAACATCCTCCTGCACGCGGTGTGGTCCACGAAGGACCGTTTTGCCTTCCTCACCGACAAACCGCTGCGCGACGAACTCCATCGCTACCTTGGCGGCATCTCGGCGCGACTCGACTGCCCTACGCTCATCGTCGGCGGCGTGGCGGATCACGTTCACATCCTCCTGCGCCTCGCCCGCACGATCACGGTGGCGGACTGGGTGAAGGAAATGAAACGCGCCTCCACCGTCTGGCTCATCGATCAGGCCCATCGCGATCCGATGCTCTCCAAGTTCCACTGGCAGTCCGGCTACGGCATCTTCTCCGTCAGCGAATCCAAAACCGACGACGTGCGCGCCTACATCGCCAACCAGGAAGAGCACCACGCCAAACACACCTTCCAAGACGAATACCGCCGCTTCCTCCAAGCCCACCGCATCGAGTGGGATGAGAAGCATGTGTGGGACTGAGGCTGCCTCACGCGGCCAGCACCCTGCGGAAGAAATCCACCGTCATGCCGAGCATCTGGCGGGCGAGTTCGGCGTCGTAGCGGAGGCCTTCATCGCGGAGGAAGGCGTGGGCGGCATTGACCTCGTGCCAGGTGAAGTTCACGCCGGCGGTGGTGAGGGCTTGGTGGATGAGTTCGCGGCCTTCGGCGGGCACATGGGGTCCTGGCGGCCAAACACAAGCATCAACTCGCCGCGAATCCCCGCCGCGCGGGCGAGCGAGTCGTCATTCATGCCCGCGCCAAGGCTGCGCTTGTGCAGATCCGTCGGATAAAAGCAGGTCGCAGCGCCGACATCCGGCTGCAAGGCGGCGCGGTAGGTGAGATGGCCGCCGATGCACGGTCCGAAGGAGCCGAGGCGGCCGGTGCAGGCCTTGTGCTGCTTCAAGAAGTCCAGCACTGCGCGATTGTCCGCGTCGTAGGCCGCCACGGGCTTCTCCGTCTTCAAGCGATTGCCCACATCCGAGCCCGCCTGATCATACGCGAGCACCGTGCCCGCCGGCAGATACTCATGGTAAATCTCCGGCAGCGCGACGACGAAGCCATGCCCCGCCAAAAACGCCGCCGTGCGATGAATCGGCCCCGTGATCTGAAAAATCTCCGAGTGAAACAACAACCCCGGATAGCGCCCCGCCGCCGCCGGCCTCAGCACCATCGTGCGCATCGGTCCGGTGGGCGTGGTCAGTTCGACGATTTCAGGTTCGCGGAGAGTCATGAGGAAAGAGAAGTAAAGGGGCCTGGGCAGGTTGCAATCACGGTACAGCCGGGGTTTCGTCACCCGAAAGTCCCCGCGGCCACGCATCGTTTTCAGCGGCCCCCAAAGCGCTTTCGCACGGTGGCAGATTCAATCTGCGGGACCGCAAACTCGATTTGTGGGACGGCAGTTCGAGGGCGGCCCGGCTGCCTGGCTTTCTTGCAGGACTGAGTCATCGGTGACCGGACAGACGGTTCATGCGCCGGGGAAAGACACTGCTCTTTTTCACGGCAGCGCATTCCGCATCAATGCGCTGTAACAGGGTGCGCCAAAGCGCGGCTTGCGCGGGCGGGTGAGCCGTCCAATGTGGCGGCTCAATATTCAACCCACCGCACATCATGGCCGACCTCAGCACCAGCGCAGCAGACAAGAAGGAGAAGGAATTTTTCACCCACGTCCCCCAGGAAGCCCCCGGCTTCTTCCTCAAAGGCTCCCACCAGTATGACTGGGGCCTGAAAAACAGGCTCTCCAGGGTCTTCAATCCCAGGGACGGGCGCACCGTCATGCTGGCCTTCGACCACGGCTACTTCCAGGGCCCCACCACGGGCCTGGAGCGCGTGGACCAGACCATCCTGCCCCTGGAGCCGTATGCGGACTGCCTCATGCTCACGCGCGGCATCCAGCGCAGCATCATCCCGGCGAGCACGCAGAAGGCCATCGCCCTGCGCGCCTCGGGCGGCACGAGCATGGTCAGCCCCTTTGAGGAATGGGAGGGCGAGATCGGCGACAAGAAGTTCAAGCTTGGGCGCCCCGGCTTCGAGCCGTTGTCCAATGAAAGCACCGCGCTGAGCATCGAGGAGGCCATCCGGCTCAACGCCTCGGTTTTGGCCGTGCAGGTGTTCATCGGCAGCGCGTATGAGCGGCAGTCGTTGAAAAACCTCACCGACCTGGTGGACGGGGCCAGCCGCTACGGCATCGGGGTGATGGGCGTGGTGGCCGTGGGCCGGGCGATGGCGCGCAACGCGCAGTATTTCCGCCTGGCCACGCGCATCATGGCGGAGTTGGGGGCCAATGTGGTGAAGTGCTACTACACCGACGAGGGCTTTGACACCATCACCTCGTGCTGCCCGGTGCCCATCGTGATCGCGGGGGGCAAGAAGCTGCCGGAGCTCGACGCCTTGACGATGTGCCACAACGCCATCCAGCAGGGAGCCAGCGGGGTGGACATGGGCCGGAACATCTTCCAGAGCGACGCGCCGGTGGCGATGATGCAGGCGGTGCGCGGCGTGGTGCATGAGGGGCTGACGCCCGCGCAGGGCTACCAGATGTACCAGGACCTCAAGACCGGGGGCTGAAAATCCGAAATCCAGACTCGTACTTCGACACCCAGAATCGAGTTTCGACTTCGACTCGGAGTTTCGAAGTCCGAAGTCCGGTCTAGGCCTCTCCCATGCTCCATGTCGTCCTCTACCAGCCGGAAATCCCGCACAACACGGGGGCGGTGGGCAGGCTGTGCCTGGCAACGGGGGCGCGGCTGCATTTGATCAAGCCTCTCGGCTTCAGCCTGGAGGACAAGTATCTCAAACGCAGCGGGCTGGACTACTGGCAGCAAGTGGATGTGCGCGTGTGGGAGGGGTGGGAGAACTTCGAGCGGGAGCATGGAGGGGCGCGGATGGCCTTCATCGAGTGCCAGGGGGAGCGGCCGCACTGGGAGGCGGATTTTTCCGGAGCGGGCGAGCTGTGCCTGGTTTACGGGCCGGAGACGCGCGGCATCCCGCCGTCCATTCTTGAGCGGCATCCGGGCGCGTCGTGGCACATCCCCATGAGGCCTGGAGCGCGCAGCCTGAACCTTTCGACCGCCGTGGCCATCACGCTTTATGAGGCGGCGCGGCAGCGGCGCTGAGCGCGCGCCGTCCGGCTGGCTGCCGCGGCGGTGTCAAAAGGGAATCTCGTCTTCGAAGGGGTCCGACCATCCGCGGTTGAACTCCCGGTCCTCCTGGATGATGCCGAGCTGGCAGAGGTCGTTGCGATCGAGCATGTATTTTTCCCCCGGCTCCAGATGGTCGGCGAAGAACTTCATCTCCAGCGCCTTGTTCGAGTGGTAGCCGATGAGGTTGAGGGTGTCGTCCTCCATCTCGCGGCGGGTCCTGGTCTTCTTTTTGCGGCCCTTGCCGCCTTCCAGCTCGCGGGTCAACTGCTGCACGCTGGCCTCGTGCTGGCGCGCGTGTTTGAGGCAGAGTTCACGCAGTTCCTCGGCGCTGACGGTGGCTTGGATTCCTTCGATCATGGCATGTGCGGCTGGTTGAACCGGCTGAGTGTCACTTTCCTGATTCAATGAGACTGTCAACAGGGAAGGTGGCGCGGGTTTCGCCTGTGGAGGGTCAGACAAGCCGCAGCTTTTTGCGCAGCAGCCACTCGGCGGTGAGCAGGCAGATCACCGCGCCGAACCACCACCAGCTCGACCACAGGTTTGTCTCGCGCACGGTGGTCTGGCGGCGGTCTATGGCCTGGAGCAGGTTCGGCAGGTCGGTGGCGGCCTGCTCCTCGCGCAGGAAGCGCCCGCCGGACGCGGAGGCCACCGCCTCAAGCAGCGGGCGGTTCATGGTCAGGCTGGCCCACTCGGTGCTGCCGGTGTCGGCCACGCGCAGGGAGAGGCGCGGTTCGGCGCGCGCGGCGGCGGGGCCTTCGGACACGGCCACTTCGTAGGCGCCCGCTTTCAGCGGCGGGGTGGTGGCGCGGTAGATGCCGTAGTGCGTGGGATCGGGTTCAAGCGTCAGTGTGGCGATTTCCCGCCCCTCATGGATGAGGATGGCGCGCGGCTGGGCGCTGGAAATGAGCGCGCCATCGGCATCGCGCAGGCGGACGCGGATTTCGGCGGTCTCTCCCGGCAGATGGCGCAGGCGGTCCGCGCCGATGGAGACGCGGTCGTTTTCCGCCTGGAAGGGCGGCGCGGCAATCCATGCGGCGAGCTGCATCCACAGGCGCTGGTGATAGAGGTCGGCCACCTGGAAGCGCCAGCGCCAGAGGTCGTCGCTGGCCAGGTAGAGCACCGCGCCGGCGCCGAGCTGGCGGAAGACCAGATCGGAAGAGCACACGTCTGCACTCCACTCACTGACCAATCTC